>Ga0256405_10005735_pt1 | contig 20885 bp, 18 predicted proteins | sample RumenRJG_02DNA_FD_189096 | JGI IMG/M metagenome (GOLD analysis project Ga0256405, IMG submission 189096) | Bovine rumen microbial communities from Lethbridge, Alberta, Canada - RJG_02 | ecosystem: Host-associated > Mammals > Digestive system > Stomach > Rumen | place: Canada: Alberta... | reverse complement strand
GCGAGACCCACCGAGCAGAGATAGTCGATGGCCGTGGCCAGTCCGTGGGTGGCAACATAGTCGGGCGTGCCGGCCTCAAACTTAAACGGCAGGCGCTCGAAGGTAGTGCGCTCCCACGTCACCTTGTCGATCATCTCGCCACCACCCTGATAAGGGGGCAGCTTCTCCAGCCACTCCTCCTTGCCATAGAGCACGCCGATGCCCGTCGGGCCGTACATCTTGTGGCCGCTCAGCGCCAGGAAGTCGCAGTCGAGTTGCTGCACGTCGAGCCGCTTGTGGGGAGCACTCTGCGCAGCATCCACCATCACAGGAACGCCCGCTGCGTGGGCCATGCTGATAATCTCTTCAACAGGATTCTGCGTGCCCAGCACGTTGCTCACGTGGGCCACGCTGACCAGTCGCGTGCGCTCGTTGAGCAGGTTTCGGAAGGCGTCGAGGTCCAGTTGGTAGTCGTCGCGCATGGGAATCACCCGGAGCTTGATGCCCCTTTTCTGAGCCTGCAGCTGCCAGGGCACGATATTCGAGTGGTGCTCCATCTCCGAAACGATGATCTCGTCGCCCGCCTCGGTCTGACTTTCGCAGAACGTCTGCGCCACGAGATTGATGGCCTCAGTGGTGCCGCGGGTGAACACAATCTCCTCCGTCTTCCGCGCATTGATGAACTGCCGCACGCGCTCGCGTGCTGCCTCGTGCAGGTCGGTGGCCTGCTGCGACAGGTAGTGCACGCCGCGGTGCACGTTGGCATTCACGTTCAGATACTCCTCGCGCATGGCGTCGAGCACGCACAGCGGCTTCTGCGTCGTCGCCGCATTGTCGAGATACACCAGCGGCCGCCCGTACACCTCGCGCTGCAGTATCGGGAAATCGTTTCGAATTTTCTTGACGTCGTACATATTGGTTGTCTCTTCAAACATTGGCTTGGTTGCCAGTATTGAAGGGCAAAATTACAACATTTTTCCCATAAAGCGTCGTTTTTTTGAGATTATTTTGTAATTTTGCGCAACCTAATCATATAATAATGAAAAGATTTTTTGCTTTATCGTTGCTGATGCTCGGGCTCGTTTCGGCCTGGGCACAAGGTGATGCCGACATGGCAGCGTTCCGCACGTGGGCCCCTACGCCGCCCATGGGCTGGAACTCGTGGGACTGCTACTATTCGTCAGTAACCGAGAAGGAGGTGCTGCAGAATGCTCAGTACCTGGTTGACCGCGACCTGGTGCGGCTGGGCTGGGAGTATGTGGTGGTCGACATCCGCTGGTACTGCAACCACCCGTCGCTGGGTGGCGGCAACTACAACCAGCGGGGCACGCAGGACTACGTGCTCGACGAGTACGGGCGCTACCTGCCGTCGCCCACGCGATTTCCGTCGTGCATGGTCGACGGCGTGAACCAGGGCTTCAAGCCGCTGGCTGAGAAGCTGCACCAGATGGGCCTGAAACTGGGCATCCACCTGATGCGCGGCGTGCCGAAGGCCGTGGTGGGATCGTCGTACAGGCTGAAGGGCAGCGAGCAGACGCCGTGGACGCAGGTGTACCAAGGTACCTCGTCACCCTGCACATGGCTGAAGGACAACCTGCTGGTGCGCAACAACGAGGCCGGTCAACTCTACTACAACAGCATCATGGACCTCTATGCCGAGTGGGGCGTGGACTTCCTGAAGATTGACGACCTGTCGCGCCCGTTCTACACCGACGAGCTGCACATGATCCGCAAGGCCATCGACCAGACGGGGCGCCCGATTGTGCTGTCGCTGAGCCCGGGCAAGACGCAACTGACGTATGCCGACGAATGCCTGAAGAACGCCAACATGTGGCGCATGATGGACGACCTGTGGGACACGTGGAGCCAGGTGGACGCCGTGTTTGCCGAGGCCGACGCATGGAGCCGCTATGCCCAGCAGGGCAATTATGCCGACTGCGACATGCTGCCGCTGGGACAGATTGCCATGACCATTGCCGACCCGGGCTACACAGCCGCCGACAAGGGTCGCTGGACGCGGCTGACCGAGAACGAGCAACTGACGATGATGACGCTCTGGGGCATCTGCCACTCGCCGCTGTTCTTCGGTGGTGAGATGACGAAGAACGATGCCTTCACGCTATCGCTGCTGACGAACGAGGAGTATCACCACATGCACAAATACGGACAGGATGCCCACCAGGTGCTGAACGACGAGGACCTGGGCCACGTCGTCTGGACCTCGACCGATCCCGACACGGGCAACCGCTATCTGGCCCTGTTTCAACGCGACAACACGCGGTGGATAGTAGGACAGAAGGCCCTCTACCGCTCGGAGACCGTTTCCTACACGACCGATGGGCATGCTGTCGATGTGGACATTGCCTGGCCTGAAGGCGAGAAGACACTCGTGCTGGTGGTCGACGACGGTGGCGACAACTTCAACTACGACCACGGCGACTGGATCAACCCCACGCTCATCCTGCGCGACGGCACTGAGGTGGCGCTGACGGGACAATACAAGACACGCCAGTATACGAACAGCTATTTCAACCGCGTCTATGAAAACCGCAACGTCGACAACGGCGGGAAGATGAAAGTGATGGGCCAGACCTACGACCGCGGCTTCTCGACCGATGCCAATGCCGCCATCTTCTTCCAGATTCCCGACGACATGGACGTGGTGGGGTTCCGCGCAATGGCTGCCGCCGACGACTCGGGCATCGGACAGGCAGGGGCCACGACGTCGATTCGCTTCATGGTGTTCGCCCAGAACCCGCTTGCCGACGAGCAGGACGACGCTGCGGCGCGCTCAGGACTGATTTCGCGCTCGGGCACGAAGTCGAAAATGCTGGAAGCCGACATCGAAGGTGCTGAGCAACTGAAGATTGTCGTGAGCAACTGGGGCGACGGCTTTGCCTACGACCGTGCCGACCTGGTGAATCCCGTGCTAATTGATGCTGACGGCAACGAGACATCGCTGACCACGCTCACCGCCACGTCGTACACCTCGGAGTGGGGGTCGCTGCACGTGAACAAGAACGTGGAGGGCGGCACGCTGCAAGTGGAGGGTCAGTCGTATCAGACGGGACTGGGCATGAACGCGCAGTGCACGCTGATCTACGACCTGCCGAAGGACCACCAGTGGAAGACCTTCCGCGCGCTGTGCGGCTATGACTCGTCGTGCGACCGCGACAACACGTCGAATAGCGGCACGACGATGGAGTTCATCATTTACGTAACGCAAAGCCAGCCCTACACGTTCGACCTGACGCAGTTGGGCTACGGCGCTTCGGAACCGGTGCCCCTCTACGACATCTGGCAGAAGCAAAGTCTGGGCACTGCCACGGGCTCGCTGTCCACCACCGTGCCTAGCCACGGCGTGCGACTGCTGCGCCTGGGCGACAACGTGTCGGGTATTGAAAGTCCTGCCACAGAACAGTCGCAGGCGCAAGGCAAAACTGCTGGTGCATCCTACAACCTGGCAGGACAGCGCGTGACGAATGCATATCGCGGCATTGTGATCAGGAATGGCCGGAAGCATCTCAGCCGCTGAGCTTATTGGCAATGCACTCCCCCCCCATTCCCCGATACTGCCACTCAGAAATATAAGCCAATGCGCCCCCCCGTTGGGGCCATAAGAAATTGTCACCAAAAGAAGAGTCCCCCGACCGCCTTGGTCAGGGGACTCTATCGTATTTTCACCCAGAGAATGGGATGACTGATATACTCTTTAGCCTCTTCACGCCCATTCAATCCATAAAACTCCGTCAGCTTGCTTGTTCCTGATCTTTTTAGTTGAGGATACACATACCTCACCCAACACTCAAAGCCCAGTTTCCCTTCCTGAATCTCTTTGATGGCCCGTTCATAAAGCGCATCCTGTGCAGTCAAAAATCGCTCTAAGTTTTCCATGTTTAGTAATTTCTATAAAAAATGGCACATCCACTGTTATCTGTATACATATACTTATATAATCTATTTGTGAAATAATACTTTTCATCTTGTCTAAAACAATCTATCTCTTCTCTGTAAATATAGTCCTTTAGTTCTTCTTTCTTTATTTCAAAGGAGCCACTAGGAAGATTGAAGCCTACATCCCATAATTCGTCTTTATAGACAATACACGTTATTAGTCCCGCCTCTATAATCCTCCTTTCTTCCTCCTCATAATACTTTTCGAGCTCTTCACAAATCTGATTAGCCCATTCTTCAAACTCCTTATTCAATTCTTCTTCCATATTATGTAACAGTTCAATTTGTGATGCAAAATTACATTTTTATTTTCAAATTTATAGCGTCAACATTTATCATTTGTACGAAAACCTCGCTTCAATGTACCAACTGAATGCTGCCGCCACTATATAATGCCAGAAAACCCGAAAAGGTAATCAACTGCACGAAGAACACATTACCAAAAATTTCGCCACTATGTGGTAACGCAACTACCACTATGTGGTAACATCACTACCACCATACGGTAACATCACTACCACTATGTGGTAACACCTCTACCACTTTGTGGCGATGCCATTACCACATGCGGCAGCACCTCCACCTGAATATGGCAATACCGCCACATAGCGATGCCCTCTCCACTACGAGTGTCGTGCCCTTGCAGCAGTCTGGAGTCAGTCTCTTTTCTCTGTTTTGCTGACCTTTTTATAAGCGAAAAACCGCTATAAAACATGACCGTTTTTACATTTTGCTGCCACTCTGCCATATTGCTGCCACCCGCAACTCATTGATTATCAACACGTCTTGCAGAGTGGCAGCAATTGCAGCAAAAAAAACTTTCCTGTATGTGCACGCGCGTGTGAAAAGTCGATTAACCCATATCAGTACACTTCACCAAATATTCTACAATCTGTCGGAATACAGGACCTGCCATTCCTCCACCATAGGCAGGAAGTCCTTTCTTGTTAAGGCTGACCATGATGCTATATTTCGGACTCTGAGCCGGGAAGTAGCCACAGAAGGAGAGATGATAAGCCTGAGAATTATCGTCACGTTCTTCATCAACAGACAGCTGAGCCGTTCCAATCTTTCCAGCCACCTCAACCAAATCAGTTTCAGCCATCTTGCCTAATCCCTGCGAAACAACATGGTATAGTGCACGTTGCATTTCCTCTATATTTTCCTTACTGGCAATCTGCTCGTTAATCACAGTTGGCTCCCCTTCATACAGCATCGGTTTCATCATCTTTCCACCATTGGCAATTGCGTTATAGAAGGTCAGCATCTGAATGGGCGCCATCAACCGCTCATAGCCAATAGCATGATAGATGAAACGAGAATTCACCCAATTGCTGTCTTTAGGAGAACTATAACGAGTAGGTCGCAGTCCGACGAGTCCCTCAATGCTGTCAGGTTCGCCGTAACTCATTGAGTCGAGCATCTTCAGAAATTTGTCCACATTCATGACAAAAGCCTCCTGCAAAGCTTTACAGATAGCAATGTTCGAACTCACCTCAAGAGCCTGCTCATAAGACAATTGTCCATAGCCTCCTTTTTCCCAGTTGTGATCTTTGATAAGATAGCCCTCTATAGGCCACACACCGCCCCCTGTTTCAACCGTATCAGAAAGCTTCACGCGGCCTGTCTCCATAGCTGCCAACAATGTGGCAACTTTTGCCAACGAGCCCATTTCCTGTTGACAACTGAAATTGTCCACTTGCTGATAGGTACTATCTTCCTGCAACCTCCTACCAGCCATTGCCCTAATGGCACCCGTCTGCACCTCCATAACGATGACCTGTCCATCATAGGCATTGACCATTTTCATTTTGTCCAGTAGCACAGAGTCAGCAAACACCTGTAAAGCCGTGTCGATGGTCGTGCGCTTACCGTGAGCCACGTCATGATGCAGACGACCGCAACCACTTAAGCCGAGAAGTGGCAATAGAATCCATAACAACATTTTCTTAAAACTCATATCTCCTATCTTTATCTTAATTTAAACATTAAACTAACTGTCTTTTCTTTCAACGAAGGCGACACTTCGGGGCCATAGATCCTCGACTCCTCCCTCAACTTGAAATGCAAGGTGCTGACATCCTCGTCAAGCAGCAGGGCATCAAGCACCCCTATGTCAACCATCGCCTCTGCAAAGTCATGCACAGATTCCTCATCTTCCGTATAGACGATGTACATGTCGTTCCCCTGACGGGCCAATGCACAACGCGCAGCCTTCCCCTTTAGGGGAGCATCTATCACTTTACCTTCCTTGACTACCATGTTTTGCCGGAAAAAACTCCCCCCATGTTCTATGCAATAGTTCATGACATCGTCATCTGTCGTTTCCCCGATGGCCACGTTGCCGTTTACGATGGCACAGAAGCCTTTCATCGGACGCCCTCTTGCCATCAGCTTCCCGTCTATCACCAGGTCGCTTCCCACAGGACGCTCCCGAGTTGCAACAGCAGCGAGAAGCATCGTCGTGTCGTTATAGGCGGGAACGGCCAGTGTCAATTGGCTATTCATGTTTATCAGGTGAAGCGTACTGATGTGGATGTCGTTCATCTCTGTGTCGAAAGCATATAGGCCGTTACCTTGTGCCTGCAACACCGACAACGGGTTTACGTCAGCCTCAACTTTTTCCAAGACAGCCCTTCTGCGATTGACATTTGCGAAGTAGCATGACAGGCCTATCACCATTAAGAGCAATACCACCGCGGTTATCGCCCACCACATTCTGTTTCCAAAGCGTTTCTTTTGTGGTCTTCCCAATATTTGAATCTCGTCTTCTCTCATAGCTTTTCCTCCTTCACTTGCTGTTCCAACCACATCTTCAACTGTTTCAAAGCCTCTTTCGATGCCGACAACTTGAAGGCCATGTTTTTATCCATGTCTGACATCCAGAGTTCCTGCTTCCCCACGTTCACCTTAAAAATGTAGTTCCTGTTAATAATAAGTTGCTTACCAATTCGGATGAACACCTCTGCCTCCTTGCCCAACTGTCTCTCAATAGTCTGTTGGCAGTGCGCAAGATTCATCGTGAACACCAGCTCGGTCTTGTCATGCAACACGAACGTCGAATAGTTTCCATCCGACATCACATAGACGACCCGAACCGGCATCAGCCGCACCAGTTCGTTGCTGTTCGATATGATGATATCTTTCATGTTCATGCCCTACCCTCTGCTTTCTTTTGCAAAGATATGAAAAAATAAAGATTCAACAAACGTTTCATGGTACAAAGTTACATTCATTTCTCCGTACCATCAAATAAATACCTTGCCAAATGTACGAAACACCCCATTGATTGTACAAAATAGCCGGTGAACGCTTTACTTACAGAACGGCAAATGACATATTAATAATGGAATTAATATAGTAGTTCTTTCTCCGCTTTGCTACAAAAGCGTATCCTTCGTCGCCGAGCGGCTCCTTCGGGGCAATTTGGACCAATTTGCATATCATTCCCCATACTTATACATCTTATTAGAAAAATACTTCTTTTCGGCTTCTATAAAATAATCTATCTCTTATCTGTAAACATAATCTTTTAATTCTTCCATTTTAATTTCAAAGTAGCCATTAAGAAGATTAAAGCCTGCATCCCATAATTCTTTTTTATAAACTTCAGAATTACTTCTTGCCACATAAAGCATTCAGAATTATTTTTCCTATCTTCCTTTCCAATCCAGCCTTTGAAGTAGGGATGCCCGTCGTGCGGGCAACCCGATGCTTCATTTTCGTAATCCCCAATGCCCGCTTCCACGAGAAACTGGGATTACAATATTGTTATTCAGCCTTAATTCTTCCCTCGCCATCACAATAATTACATTCTGTCCTCATTTTACCAAAACCGCCACAATTTGAACACTTTCCTTGATCAATATTTCTCGAATATGTTTCATCTGGACCTCCACTCCCATTGCAGGTGGGGCATCTTTTATGCCCTTCACCATAACAACTATTGCATGTAATACGTCCTTTCCCTCCGCAACTCGTACAAGTTTCATAACCTTCTCCGTTGCACATACCACAATTTGATTTTATTATCTCACCGTCTAACACCATCATCGCTGCAACCCCAGTACCTTTGCAAGCTCTACAGCGATAACCTCCAGTTCCTGAACAAGTCGAACACTTTAAGAAACCATAGTTGCCACATCTGTCGCAGGGACTAATTCCCGTTCCATAACAAGTAGGACAAGTCCGAGTGCTCTTTTCTGTTATGGTAGCCGTGAATCTACCCGAGCCGCCACAAACAGAGCATTGGGTTGTGAAATAACCTATGCCTTTGCAATGCTCACAGTCTTTCCATTCTACTTTTTCCTCCTCCTGCGTTGTCACAACGTCGTTATCCGATACGCTTTGTCTATTATTACATGAAGCAACGAGAACTCCTAACAACAGAGGGTATAATAAAACCTTAGTGTATTTCATATCAAATCTATATTAAGAAAACCTCACATGTATCAAAGTTAATTTCCCAGCTCCCTTCATTAGAACTTTCCCACTGGTACTTCTGGGACATACGATTCCACCAACTTTGAAATTTGGTGTTTGTCTCTCCCATATCCTTTACTAACTTCTCATATAGTTCTGTATTGTCACTTGTGAGTATCTTTGCTAACTCAATCAAACCATTGCGACGTTCGAAAAGCGTCTGAATTTCATTACGCTCTTCAGGAGTCACTTGCCCTACTAGTTTTCTTGTTGCCATTGTTCTTTGTTTTCAAATGGGTCTAAATAATTAATTTCTTCTATTTCCTTTTCTGGTAAGATAATACCTTGCTTCTGTAAAGAAAGTAATAGGCTCCGAGATGTATTGCGTTCCAAATGCGAGGTTACACATTGCTCGTGACTCGGCGTGTTCACTTCACCCGTCATTCGACGATTAAGCCAAATGCATCGCTTACACTGATAAGCATCACAATGTCTACAGATTGGTGCATATTCAATTTTGTATAGGTGTTGATTAGGGATATTAAGCCCAATATGCACATCTCCGACACAATCTCCGATTTCATCATAATAGAATGCAGGGCAAATATAGAATTTTCCATTGGGCGCTAATGTAATAGTCGTATCACCTGCTCCACAGTTTTTCATTTCTGAAAGCATCATCCTGTCTGTAAGTAAATTCCATTGTGTGGTACTTCCATTAACATATTCCTGTTCCACAATAGCAGATATATCTTCTATTTTGTCTTTGTATCTGCCAAAATCCCAAGCCAATATAGGGTCAATGTTTCGAATGACAACATTAACTCTTTTCGCTGATTGACAAGCTTGCTTTACAAGATAATTTGGCATATCAAAAAATTCTTGTGGTGTCAATCTAAATATAATAGCGGGGTAATTTGTTTCTAATAGATTCAGTGGAAGCTCGTTAAATACCACAACATCAGCATCTATATTCTCCTTATCTTTGATTGGCTTGATATCAATATGATCTATAGAATTAATGATTTCAGCATATCCATTCGGAAGGTTTTCCTTTGGATATACAAATTGTATCATCAAGTTTTCCATCATTGCAAAACGAATTCCCGATTTTAAGTCTTCAAAATCAATCCACATATTGTCCCCGCTAACTTTGTAGTGACAAAAAGACGTTGAAGATTCATTTAATACTATAATAAGGTATTGCAGCATATTCTTAACATTTATCTGTTTTTACTTCTTTTTTCGCTCCCTCATACTCTTCTCGTAAGTCTTCCAACTCTAACTTACGGTATAATTTGTTCCAATAGTAGTTGTTAGCTCGGACACGTGCCTTGTGCATTAAGCAGATGGCTGTTGAGCGTTCGAAGATAGTGTTTGTTTTTGCCGCATCATAGTTCTCACCTTGGCACCACGCACATCCACTTGCCACTTCACAGTCTATGCATTTTTGAGGCGATTGTGTTGTCCTATCAAGAGTCAAGAAGGGGCGTAATAGGTTTTTGTTGATTCCTGTTTTCACGTTCCCAATAACAATAGGGGGCTTACTTCTCAAAGAATACTCAGCAAAACGAGTACATGGATAGAAATTACCTGCAGCATCAACAGCTAACATCATACCTGCCCCACACCAATTTTGATTATCTAGCTTTTTGTCAAGAGGCTTTCCTATCGTTTCAGAGAAGAATGAGCAAGCATTCTCTCCATACCATCCCCCATCAATAATAGCATCAGCAAGTTCCAATAATTGCTCTTGAAATAACATGTCGTCACCTTTCTGCCAAACATCTTCAAACACACAGTTGATATTAACTTCATGGATTCCAAGCGAGAACAAATGAAGTACACTCTCTTTGATATATGGTATATCCGCAGAACTTATCGTCACTTTTGTACTAGCATAAGGAAACTGTGAAAGCCATAAGGGAATGTTTTTGGCTACATCGTCATAAGAACCTCTCTCACTGTTACCATCGTTTTTATAGATACGATTCAGGTCATGCTTCCGCTTAGTTCCGTCAATCGTAATACCTATACTAAGATGCTCTTTGTTTTTCTCAATAAACCGTTGAACTTTGTCTGTGTGATAGTTTATGCCATTTGTGGAGAAAGAGAAACGGTAAGAATTGAACCAATGATGATCCCTGCGGAACATCTCAGTCTTCAGATAGTCACAGATTCTGTCAATAAGGTCTATCTCTATGAAAGGCTCTCCACCGATAAAATCCCAGACAACACTTTCTTCTTTGAAGTCATCTTCATGGTCTAGGATATAGTCTATTGCTTTCTTTGCTATCTCAAAGGACATTCGCTCTTTCGAGTTCTTGCCTACGAGATAACAATATTTGCAAGCCAATTGGCAATCCTTCGTGACGATGAATGTAATATTCTTCGCCATGCCGTCTTTCCACTGTTGCATTCCTAACAATAATCATTAATACATAAGTAATATCTTATTCACTATCTTAATACTTCTTTAAAATCATTTCCTTTTATCTCCTTAAAGAAATAAGAAAATGAATTAATCAGCGATATATCGAAAATCTGGCTCCACCAGAACAGCTACCAGAGCAACCAAATCCACAAGAACCCGAACATGTGCCATAGCATTCACCGCGACAATTACCAGAGCATCCACTTCCACAACCTCCTGAACATGTATTCTTACAACCATTACTACATGATGTTATACACGTTCCACCACACATATTTCCACAATTGGCTTGGCAACCTGATATGCAATCATCAGAACACAATTGCATGCATGAACCTTGACAACCTTGTCCACACCCACTACCACATGTAGTCTGGCAACCATTCTCACAGCTGCCTTGGCATCCTTTACAAGCGCCTTTGCAACCATTTGTACATGATGTGGTGCATAGCCCCAAACAAGACCCATTACAAGTTTGAGGAGCATTTTCATTCTGATTTAATAGAGCGTAAACACTTTTTGGTAGTGCAACAATACTAATCAGAGGAATAATCCTCGAAGCCGTATTTTTAAAAAAATCACGTCGTGTTATTTTTTTGCTATTTTTCATAAAACAACTTTTCAATATTTCTCAAAGAAATAAAATGCATATCCAATACCCTCAAACCACACATTATATGTTTGAGGAAATTTTTCATAAGGAGCAATCTGTATCGTTGCAGGTGATTTCTTGATTATTGATGGTCTACCATCATATTTATGCCAGGGTACCGCTTCAATAGGAACACTCTTTTTATAACTAGGAAGACAAGAAAGAAAGTCCATGTGGTCATCATCTATCCAGTATTCAATAGTACCCGAAAAAACATACCATTCGCCACTTTTTATATGTGCTTTTCGATTATTTTTGTCAGGAATATAGAAGTTATCAATTGTAACACGAAAGTAGAAACGAGAAGGATCATCATACAGTGAATGAACGACGAATTGATTGTACGAACCAGACTGCTTAACATTTGAACTTTCTTCCCAAGGATACCAAATGTTGTTCTGGAAGACTGCTGTTTTTATCCAAGTTTGACTATAGACATTGATTGAACAAACAGCAATTAATAATAGACAAGAAAGTTTTTTCATTTTTATTCTTTTGTTAAAGGATTAGTATTTAGAATTGCTTTGATCAACTTATAGAATGTTATTTTGTTCATAGTTCCTATCATCGAAGCATTTTTCTCCTTATTTAGTTCCTTTGTTTTACTAGTGGGGACATCTAAAATGTAGAAATCGTTTCCTCGGCTTTCAAGAAAACCATGAGCAAAAGAGTTTCTTATATGTTTTAACAAGTGCTTAGTTTTTTTGCTTTTTCCCTTAAAGTTAAGAACATTTTTTTCTTTTGGCTTGGGAACATAATCATTTTTCCCAAAATTAGAATTGAGCTTAATTATTTTACGAACTTCTGTATCAATTCGTTGGATGTTGAATCCCTCATAATACGTTTTCCTCTCTAATAAATATAGAAGGCCATAGAAGTATTTAACTTCGTCTTCACTTAAATTTGGTGCTTGCTTCATCTTTCGTTTTCCTTGCTAAATTATCCACCCCAGCCCCCATTGGCAATTGTTAATTGTTTAGGTTCTTTGCAGCATACATACAAAAACGTGGAGCCGTTCTGTGCCCGGTTCCACGCTTTGAAGGTCTTCGCATTACCCTGTCCGTCTTAACCGAGCAACGCTGAAAGCCCCACGCTGATGTATGTGCACTGTCTGCATTACCTTCATAAGAAGGGATGCTGAATGCAATTCTACACCACAAAGGGGCGTCCCCGTTGCTTTGCTCTTGACGGACAGTTTGGAAGTTGCGAAGTTCTCAAAGCGTCAAAACCAAAGCGTTCAGAAAACGCCTTTAATATGTATGGGTCCCACCCTGTCTGATACCCCTCGGGCTTTCAGCATCAAGGTTAAGACACTGCAAAGATACAAAAGTATTTAGAAAAATGCAAGAAAAATCTCTATATTTGTATGAAATCGGATTTTTATTGTATGAAATGGGAAGGGAGGAATGAGGTGCGGGGGAGCGGATAAAAAAGAGGGTCTGTATCAAAAAACCTGAGAATTGAGGTTGATACAGACTCTCTTTTTTATGGCGCGTGAGTGGATGGTTATTCACGCGCAAGGGATGGTTGGGAAAATTCCCAACCGCGTGTGGGGGCTATTTCTTCGTGTTGCGGAAGAGGAGGGGGGCCATTTCGCGGAGGCTGCGACGCCAGGTGAGGAACTCGTGGGCGGTGCGCTCTGAGACGTAGCCTACGGCGTTGAAGCCTGCCTGCTTCAGGCGATCCGTCGACTGGCGGATGGCATCAGGACGCTCCTTGCTGCCACAACTCTGGAAGATGACGTTGGGGCGAGGCATGCCCTCGGGGAAGTCGGAGGGCTCGTACTGGCCACCGCTGAGCAGACCGTAGGCGCTGAACACCTCGGGACGGCGCAGGGTGATGAGCTTTGTCTCCATGCCACCCATCGAGAGGCCGGCCATAGCACGGTTCTCGCGGTTGGCGATGGTGAGGAAGTGGCTGTCGATGTAGGGAATGAGTTCATCGACGAGCACGGTCTCGAACTCCTTGGCCGTGAACTCGCGCAGACCACCGAAGCGCACGCCGTTGGTCAGACCGTAGGTCATGACGATGATGAACGGGCGAATCTTGCCCTCGGCAATGAGGTTATCCATGATGAGGTTGGCGCGTCCCTGCATGCCCCACGTGGTGTCGTCCTCACCCCATCCATGCTGCAGATAGAGCACGGGGAAGCGCTCCTTCTTGTTCTTGCCGTAGGTAGGAGGCGTGTAGACGAAGGCACGACGCATGCCGCTCTCGCCACGGTCGCTCTTCACATTGGTGGGGAAGAGCACTTGCTGCAGGTTGCCGTGCGGGATGTCGGTGCGCAGGGCATAGAAGTCCTGGTCGGGAGCGGGAATCTCGATGCCGCTCTCCCAACGGGTGGAGCCGAAGTAGTTGTTGGTGCCGGGATCGTTGACCGTTGCGCCGTCGATGGTGAGGTGGTAGTAGTGGAAACCTTCATCCATCGGGCCTTCGGTGGTGCCAGTCCAGACACCGTCCTTATCCTTGTGAAGCACGGTGCCACCACGGCCTCCCAGACCCAGGCTGACGATGACCGACTTGGCATCGGGCGCATCGATGCGGAAGCGTGCAAAGCCCTCGCTGTTCACCTGCGGATACTCCTGTCCCTGCTGGTTCAGCTCGTTCGGACGGAAGTCTTCCTTCGGAATAGCATTGTCAAGAGCGGGGTCGAAGTTGCGGATGGCGCGGTAGCAGCTCTTGGGCTTGTAGTTCTCGTCGAAGGGCAGCGGGTGGTTGTTGACGCCCAGCCACGAGTCCTTGTCGCCCAGATTCCAGAACGTGACGTTGTCGATGACGTCCTTATGCTTGCGGAACACCTTGAAGAGTCGGGCGTACTGATCGGTCTGCAGTGTGTTCATATAGCCGGGCATGGGCTTGGCCTCGCCACGCGAGAACATAAGCTGGCCGCCGCTCTCGTTGTTCATGCGCAGGTCGAGCTCGGTGATGTGGATGTGCTTCACGATTTCCTTGAACTTAGTGATAGTCAGGTCGAGCTGGTCCTCGTCGGGGAAGTAGATGTTGTAGTGGCCCTGCATGCCGATGCCGTCGATGGGCACGCCTGCGTCCTTCATCTTCTTCACCATGTTGTAGATGCGCTCGCGCTTGCCGGGATCCACGCAGCTGTAGTCGTTGTAGAACAAGAGCACATTCGGGTCGGCCTCACGGGCAAACTGGAATGCCTTGGCAATGAACTCGTCGCCACAGAGCTGGAAATGGCGGCTCTGGCGATAGGGACTCTGCTCGCGGCCGGGCCAGCTGCGACCGTCGTCGGCCATGGCCTCGTTGACCACATCCCAGGCATAGACGATGTCCTTATAACGGTTGACAACGGCATGGATGTGCTCGCGCAGACGTTCGTAGAACACTTCCTTCTTGACGGGTTTCCCCTTCTTGTCGGTGAACATCCAGTCGGCAAACTGCGAGTGCCAGCAGAGGCAGTGGCCGCGCAACTTGATGCCGTTCTCGCGACAGAAGTTGGCAATTTTGTCGGCTTTCTCCCAGTTCCAGACACCCTCTTGGGGATGTATCTCGCCGGGTTTCATGTCGTTCTCGGCGGTGATGGAGTTGAACTCCTTTTTGATGAGAGCAATCTGATCGGGATTAGACACATTGCGCTGGTTCACAGCGACGCCAATCGTGAAGAAGTCTTTGTAGGAGTCCTTCATGCCACCTGGCATCTCTGGTTGGCCGAAGCGTGGGCCTTGCGCGTTTACATTTGTGCTGCAGAGCAGGAGCACGAGGAGCGCCAAAAGGGAAATGTTTCTTCGATTCATATACGTTTTACTGGGTTTGGGGTTGGTGATTATAATCTATTAAAAAATCTGGGAACAAAGTTACGGCTTTTTTCCCAGACTCATCTTTTCTGATGTAACGAATATCTTTCTATTTGTTGCAAGTGAGTCTGAACTCAGGTGTATTGAATGAATAAAGCGACCGCAGGTCGTAGTCTTTCGGGTTGCGCTGGGGCAACAGGAAGGGTTTCGTGGCCCGTCCGTCGGCATTGAGATGGGAGAAATAGATGCGCGAATAGAGGCCGTCGGCACGTCGGCTGGTGAAGAGGAACCAACTGCTGCGCGAACAGCACGACGGAAAACTCTCTGCCCGCTGGCTGTTCACCTCGTCCAGCGGTCGGCGCTCGCCTGTCTGCAGGTCGAGCAGCCAGAGGTCGGCCTCGGGATGCCAGATGGAGAAATAGCCCCACTGGGTCACGACGAAAAGGACATGGCGGCCGTCGGGCGTGGGTCGCGACCAGGCGACGGAAGGGATGCCGTCGGAGCCTGCCCTGACGAGCGTGTCGACAGCTCCGGCATAGTGGCCCGTTCGCTCGTCGAAGGGCACGCGGCAGAGGCTGTAGCATTCTTTCTGATAGTCAGTGGGATAGACTTGCCGGCGGGCGGTGACGAAGTAGAGCCAACGGCCGTCGGGCGAGAAGGCCGGACAGTTTTCTGCCCAGAGGTGACGCATGGTGAGCGTGTCGCGCAGGACGCTGCGTGTCTGGATATCGTAGACAAAGACATCGCTGGAGGCATCATAAACCTCGATGCGCTTCTGAGCATTGGCCAGGTGGAACATCTGCGAAGTCTTGTTGGTAGAAAAGGCTATGTAGCGTCCGCCGGGATGCCAGCCAGGATAGACCATTGCCCCACCGATGAGGTCGCGGCTGTCTTCAGTGGCAATATTCTCCGGATCTTGCCCCTTGCCCTTTGCCCCTTGCCCCTTCAGCAGGAAAGTTCCAGGCTTTTCGCCACGGGCGTGATAAACGTATTCGTTGGAGCGGCCGCCGTTGCTCGTGTGGCAGTTGATGCACTGGCCCGGCGTGGCGGCATTGTCGACGAGTGTAGTCTCGGTGAAGTCGCTGAGGCGGCGCTCGTAGATGCCCATGTGGCCATACTGCTCATAGCCGGGCGCAATGCGCCGATAACTGACAGCCTGCGCGCCGATGGAGTCTTCGCTGACGCTGATGAGGAACGTGCTGTAGCGTGTCCAATGGCCGTCGCGACGTGCTGCCACCGACACCCTGAGCTGCCCTCCCCGGTTGCGCTGCAACAGTTCGTGCCAGGCCTCGAGGGGGAAGTCGGCATAGGCCCCGTTCACGTGCAGCGAGCCGCCATTGTCGCCTTGCAAGGTGACATCGATGCGCGTCACGCTGTCGTCAGCCATCGCGAAATTGAGCGGTGCCATATCGACTGGCACCGTCACACCCACGTAGTCGGGGAAGATGCGGGGTTGCGCGCCCACCTGCCGCTCGTTCGATGGTCGCTGGCTGCATGCTGCCATGAGGAGCACCGCCATCAGCAGCAGGCCCCTACAGGAAAAATACATCGTTCGTTTGCTCATAGGTATGGCGCAGTTTTGAATAGACGGGGTGTTGTTCTATCAGCTCGGGCCGATGCGCATAGGGCATCAACTCGCGAGCCCAGTTGCGGCTCTTCCTGTAGTCGAGCAGCAGCGTGAGGTATTTCCGAGCCAGTTCGCCCTGCCCCATCACAAGGGCCGTCTCGGCCAGTCGGCGCAGGGGGCGCTCGCGCAGTTTCTCGCTTTCGGTCTTCACAAGAGCCTCGAAGGCTGCACGCTGGGCCATGCTGGGAAATCCCAGTTGCATGTAGACATCGCTCATCATCAGCGCAGCGGTCTGGCTGGTGAGTACTTCGCGCGATTCGGTGAGGCACTCCCTCAGGCTGCCACCTTCCATTCCCTGACGGTAACGGGCCAGCACGGCCACCTTCCTGCAGGCCAGCGACTGCGGGGGCTGCTGCGAGCTCAGGCTGACGATGTCGGCCCACTCTGCGCGGCGCTGCAAGAGGTCGTAGCGTTGTTCTTCGGGCGAGCCGGAAGGAACTGATGAAGAATTGAAAATAGATGACTCTTTCAGGAGCAGCAGTGAGCCTCCCAGCAGCAGGACTACGGCCACGACGGCCAGCCACTTGCGACGGGAAAGAAATGTGAGTGCAGCGTCATCACGACGCCGCACTCCCGTGTGTTTAAAAAAGATTTGTCTGATACTCACTACTATCTTTAATAAAACTAACCTAATAATTAAAAACTAACTTTTATTACGCATAAATGAGCCTTTCTTATTCTTCATCGTCCGTATAGCCGGGGTTCTGCACCAGAGCCGGGTTCTTCACGATTTCGTCCTTCGGAATGGGCATGTCCATCTTCCACTCCTGATATTCGTAGTCGCGGTTGGTCCAAGGCACGTCCTTCAGGTTTTCCACGTTGCGCTTCGGATAGTTCGTCAGCACGTGGTCCTTCATGAAGTTAGAGCGCTGCATGTCGGGACGCAGACACCACTCGCAGTTGAACTCCTTGCGGCGCTCGGTGTTGACAGCCACCTTCCAAACCTCCGACGAGAAGCCCTTCTCGGCTGCATAGCGGGTGTAGTAGGTCTTGGCATCCTCCACCTTGTCGACGGTGCTGCCGAAGGGGATAGGATACTCGTCGCGGTGCTTGTAGAACATGCCGCCGTCGCTCATACCTTCGTCGCGGCCCCCCCCCTCGGCGAACGAGTTGTAGTAGGGCATGTACTTGTCGGTCAGTTCCTTCTCCTTGCCATCTTCCAGTTTACCGAAGGCGCGCTGGCGCAGCTCGTCAATCTGCTTCCAGCCCTCGGCCTCGTTGCCCAGACGGAAGCAGCACTCTGCATAGTCGAGCATCACGTTAGGCAGACGCTTCCAGTAGATGGGAGTCGGGCTCCAGTGACCGTCGGCCCAGCCTTTATAGTTGGCAGAGGCGGTGCGCCACATCTTCGAGCTCCAGATGGCAGGTGCCCACTCGCCGTTGTTGAAGTGGAACTGCTTCGTCGTAGTACCGGTGGCACCCTTTCCGAGCACTTCCTGCAGGTAGGGATTCACGCCGTAGATGGCAGGCTCGTACCAACCCTCGTACTTAGGATCGTAGGCAGGGTTGTTCGGGTCGATCTGAGGCACGGCACCCGTGTAGCAAGAACCCTCGCGGCGCTTGTCACCCTTCTCGTAGCAGCTGTACCACTCCCAAGAGAGGTAGAGCGAACCCCAACCGCCATTCTCAGGACAAGCGGTGTACCACTTCAGCATCAGTTTCGAGGTCATGTCGTTCCACTTACCCCAGTTGTTGCCTTCGTCGAGCTGCTCCACCCAGATGGCCTCGGGGCCCCATGCTGAAGCGGGATCCCACAGCGTGGTGAACGACTCGTTCAGTTTATAGGTCTTGCTGTCCAGAATCTTCTTGAAGCACTCCTGAGCCAGTTTATAGCAGTTCTGAGCCTCGGTGGCATCCTGCTGCTGGCCGTTGGCGCCGTCGGTCAGACGATAGGCCTTCCACATGTAGGCATCGCCCAGGTAAGCCAGAGCCATACCCTTCGTGGCACGTCCGTATTCCTGATCCATCGGCTTCCAGTCGAGCAAGTCGGCAGCAGCCTTGAAGTCTTCGATAATGAAGTCCCACATCTCGCTGTAGGTCTCAGCCTTAGCCTTGGTGGGGGTGTTCGAGTAGGTCTCGCCCGTGGCCAGCATGGGCACGCGGCCGAACGTCGTGGCCAGCCAGTGGTAGAAGAATCCGCGCAGGGCACGGCCCTCACCTTCGAGTTTCTGCTTCACGGCAGGCGATACCTTTTCGGCCTTGCTCAGTCCTTCCAGATAGTCGTTGGCGCGGCTGATGCCGGCATAGACGTGGCGCCAGCCAGCCAGCAGCTCGGCGCTGGTGGAGTTCCACTGCTGCACGTTCCAGTTCTTATCCCAGCCCGTGGCCTGGGTGTCGATGGTCGGGTGGCAACCCGTGAAGAGGTTGGGCTTGAAGCCCCAGTCGCCGTCGTAGAGATCCTTGCCGGCGGCATCCTTCGCGTCGTTCGGGAACATCATGTCGTAGACGCCGTTCAAGCCCTTCTTGGCATTGGCGTCGTTCTCAAACATGGCATCACTGGCAATGACGTCGTAGAGGTCTACATCCAGGAACTCGTCGTTGTCGCAGGATGTGAAGCCCAGACCCGTCATGCACAATGCTGCACCTAAAATATAATATCTTGTCTTCATATCTTTATTTTGCTTAATTAACTATGTTCTTTCTCCACTGCGCTCTTTCTCCGGTTCCCTCCGAAAGCGGCAAAGCCGAATTCGAAAGCGTCTCCTTCGTCGCCGTGGTCCTTTGTTACTTTGTTACCTTGTTACTTTGCTTAGAACGTTACGTTCAGACCTGCCATGAACGTGCGAGGCATCGGGTAGCGACCCGTGTCGAGGCCCTGGAAGAGAATCGAACCGGTACCGACCTCAGGATCGCCGTACTTGTTGTAGCCAGAGATGGTGAGCAGGTTGCTGACGCCCACATAGACGCGAGCCTTCTGCACCGACAGTTTGTTGCAGAGGTCCTTCGGCAGCGTGTAGCCCACCTGGATGTTCGAGATGCGCAGGAAGTCGCCATTCTTCACCCAGAGGTCGCTCACACGCGTGTTGCGGCTGTAGTCGCCAATCGACAGGCGGGGCAGCGTGCCGCTACCGTTGCGGAATGCTTCGTTGTAGGCGCTCTTCAGGATGTTAGGAGTGGTCTGGTCGTCGAGCTGCGTCATCGAGCTCAGTTTCATGGCCGAATACGACAGGATGTCCTGACCCAGCACGCCATACATGTAGATGCTGAAGTCCCAGTCCTTATACGTGGCACCGAGGTTCAGACCGTAGTTCAGCGTGGGGAAGCCGTTGCCCAGGATCACGCGGTCGTCGTCGTCAATCTTACCGTCGTTGTTCACGTCGCGGAACTTCACGTCGCCAATGGCCAGCGGGTGCTCGTTGTTGGCCTTCGAGTAGTCGTCGACGAGCTTCGAATACTCAGCCAGGTCGGCTTCGTCCTTGATCAGACCGTCGGTCAGGAAACCGTAGAACGAGCCCACGGCTTCGCCTTCCATACAGATAGAGTGGCGTGCCCAGTGGCCGTTGCCGTCGACAGCACCCACCTGCGAGCCGTCGAAGCCGCTGGCTGCGTCGGCATTGTTACCGCCAGTAGCCTCGCTGTAGATCGGGTCGCCCATCTTCTTCACCTTGTTGCTGATGGTAGAACCCGTCAGGCGGGCGTTGAACGAGAAGTCCTTCGAAAGCTGCTTGTGGTAGCCCACGGCAAACTCGAAGCCCTTGTTCTGAATCTCACCGTAGTTGGTGTAGACAGAGGTGAAGCCGGCCGTCGGACGAATCTGCTGAACCAGCAGCAGGTCCTTGGTGTTCTTTACGAAGTAGTCGAGCGTGATGTCCCAGTCGTTCAGGAATGCGAAGTCCAGACCGATGTTGGTCATCTCGGTGGTCTCCCACTTCAGGTTGGTATCCACCAGCGGAGCAAACCAACCGGTCTCACGTGTGCGGTTACCCCAGTAGCCTGACACACCGTTGCCGCCAACGTAGAAGGCGTAGGCAGCATCACCGCTCAGGGCTGCGACACCCTTGCCTGCGATGTTACCGGCGTTACCGGTCTGACCCCAGCCCAGGCGCAGCTTCAGGTTGTTCA
>Ga0256405_10005734_pt1 | contig 20892 bp, 17 predicted proteins | sample RumenRJG_02DNA_FD_189096 | JGI IMG/M metagenome (GOLD analysis project Ga0256405, IMG submission 189096) | Bovine rumen microbial communities from Lethbridge, Alberta, Canada - RJG_02 | ecosystem: Host-associated > Mammals > Digestive system > Stomach > Rumen | place: Canada: Alberta... | reverse complement strand
AGACGATGCTGCCCGCCGAGTACCTCGCCATGCTGAAGGAGTGGAACCGCCTCGCTGGCTCCAAGGCGAACTCGACGATCGTCGTCCGCCGTGCCGCACACTGATTCCGCCGAACGAGGAAAGTGAAAGAAAACATCGAAATGGGCGATAAAAAGAGCAACGCCAAAGGGGTGTCTCCCCATTTAATCAACTGGCGTGTGCGGTGTGTGGGGGTTTGCCTTCCAATGTGTGGCCACGGTCGGGGCAACGGTGCTCGCCCGCGAGAAATGGCCGATTCGCGCGTCCTTGCGACCGCTCGACATATACATATATGTCTTCGGGTCGCAGTCCTGCGCGACTCGTCTCATTTTCGCAGGTTCCGCCCCGCTGCGGCCCCGACCGTGGCCGCGCTTGGCACCCTCGGGAGTTCGGCGCGGTGCTCGTGGTCTCGGCCTCACTCCCGCTCCCTGCGCCGCCGCTCCCGTCGCCTTCGCGGCGATACGCGCCGCAATGCTTCGTCGGCGGGATACCGCCTTCTCGCCTTGCGACGTGTCTCACCGCGCATCCGACGAACCGCGTCGGCGCATGTCGCTCAGTTCGGCACTCGCCCCCTCGTCCCTTGCCTCACCTTCCATAAGGCGCGTTTTTGTTCGTAGCTTTTGCGCTCGCCGACGTCCCGTCAGCGAGCTTAATCCACGACAAATGTGCCGCGACGCCATCCGACGCTATATGACCCTAATCGACCCTAACTGCTTCGCGAATAATTTCGTCCGCACCGTAATCTCATTTCGCTGTGCTTGATTTTAACATGGCAGTTTCGCTATAATATGCCCAACGCCGTTGAGAACGAGGAAAGTGAAAGAAAACATCGAAATGGGCGATGAAAAGAGCAACACCAAAGGGGTGTTTCCCCATTTGATTCTCTGTTTGGTGCTTGTGCGCCTTACAGGAGGATGTCTATTTCTTCCCGTCCCACACAAGCGCCAGCATATTTGCGCAACGCAAGGAACGGTCATAGGCAGTGATACGGGCAAACCCGTTGCTGGCGCAAAAGTCACGGTGGCCGCTGGACGGTATACACAGGAAACAGTAACGGATTCAGATGGCCACTTTGCAGTAGACGGCGAACAGGGCTGGCACATGATCGCTTGGATTGCAACTCCGTCGAGTGGGTCGCTTCTTCCTACGCATATTGATTGTGAAGATGGATGTCTTCATGTTGTCGTGATCTCTGCTGCAGGATATCCAAAACAGTCTTTTTGGATGGGTACGCCTATCGCAGGATATAATTACATTTACCCGTTGGAGACGCACTTGCCGGAGAACGAATCTTTTTCTACAAGACCTCGTTTCCCCTTTGGATCCGATGGTAAACCATTGTTCTCCGAGGCGGAGAAATGGTATTAATTGACTATCTGGGGACAGGCACTGCGAAACCCCTATAAAACGCCTATTTGTGTGTTAGATGTCAGTTAGTGTCTGTTGGGATGGCTTGAAGGGGTTTAACATGTGGTGAGGAAGCGGAGCGGGGTAACCGCACCCCTGCCAGAGCATCCGCTTCGCGGACAGCCTTCGGCTGGGGGATATGCTTGTCGGTGGTCAGCGCGGTGCGCTGACCAACCCGAAGCGGAAGCGAGGGCGAGCACGGTTGCCCCGACCGTGACCGCACGCTGGAAGGCAAACCAGCACAGAGCATCACCGAGCAACCAACATCCAATGCGAGAGCAGTCGCTGTTGCTAAAAGCGGCAACAGCATCACCCGCAGTATGGTATAATATACACTTAATGGCTACAGACTACGGTGATAAAAGCATAAAGACTCTCGATCCGGTGACGCACATCCGCCTGCGTCCCGGCATGTACGTCGGCGAACCCGGAACGGGCGCGATGTACCATGACTGCATCTACATCCTGATGAAGGAAGTGATCGACAACGCAATCGACGAGTTCGGACAGGGTTTCGGCAAGCGCATCGACGTGAACGTCAACTACGACACGGGCGAGGTATCCGTGCGCGACTACGGGCGCGGCATTCCGCTCGGCAAGGTCGTCGACTGCGTCTCGCAGATGAACACCGGCGGCAAGTACGACAACGAGAACTACCAGTTCTCCGCCGGCATGAACGGCGTCGGCACCAAGGCCGTCAACGCGCTTTCAGAATTTTTCGAGGTGAGAAGCTTCCGCGAGGGAGAGTTCTCCGAGGCGTATTTCGAGGAAGGGCGGCTAAAGTCCAAGAAGCGCGGCAAGCTCAAGACCAACGAGCATTCGGGAACCTACATCCGCTACAAGCCCGACCTCAAGGTGCTGAAGAAGTTCAAGGTGCGCGAGGAACACGTCCTCAGGCGCATGAAGATGTACTGCTACGTGAACGCAGGGCTGACGATCGTCCTGAACGGCCAGGAGATATGCTCCGACCGCGGGCTCGCGGACCTCATCGCGGACGAGGCGCAGTTCGAGAAGCTCTACCAGCCGTTCCACGTGAAGACCAAGTCGCTCGAGATAATCTTCACGCACACCAACCGCTTTGGCGAGGAATACCACACGTTCGTCAACGGCCAGTACACGACCGACGGCGGCACGCACCTCACGGCGTTCAAGGAAGCGCTCACCAAGGCGCTCAACGACTACGACCCGAAGAAGAAGTTCGACGGCGACGACATACGCGACGGGCTTCTCGGCGCGGTGTCGGTGAGGATAATGAACCCCGTCTTCGAAGGGCAGACGAAGATCAAGTTCGTTATGAACGACATCAAGTCCGAGCTCGTCCAGCAGATGAAGAAGGAGATCGAGGCCGCTCTCCACCGCTCGCCGTCCGAGGCCGACAAGCTCATCTCCAAGGTCGAGGAGACGGGGAAGATCCGCTCGCAGCTCAACACAATAAAGAAGCAGGCGCGCGAGAGGTCCCAGGCCGTCTCGGTGCGCGTCCCGCAGCTCAAGGACTGCAAGAACCACCTGAAGCTCGACAAGGTCGACAAGAAGACCGGGAAGGCCGAGGGCGAGGACACGATGATCTTCCTCACCGAGGGCCAGTCGGCGGGCGGTACGCTCGGCGGCGCGCGCGACGCGATGAACCAGGCGGTCTTCTTCCTGCGCGGAAAGTGCCTCAACACGTGCGGGCTCAACAAGGACGTCCTCTACAAGAACGAGGAGTTCTTCAACCTCATCAAGACGCTCGACATAGAGGAGACGCTCGATCACCTCCGGTACGGCAAGATCATCTTCGCGACCGATGCCGATGTCGACGGACTCCACATCAGGATGCTCCTCACGACGTTCTTCATGCGCTTCTACCGCCAGCTCATCCTCGACGGGCGCGTCTTTATTCTCGAGACGCCGCTCTTCCGCGTCAGGAACAAGAAGGAGCACTACTTCTGCTACACCGACGAGGAGCGCGAGGAGGCGATAAGGAAGTGCGGCCGCGGCTGCGAGATCACGCGTTTCAAGGGCCTTGGCGAGATCGACAAGGAGGACTTCAGGGGCTTCATCGGCGAGGAGATGCGCCTTACGCCCGTCACTTGCTCCGACGACACCGACGTCGAGAAGACGATAAAGTTCTACATGGGCGCGAACACGCCCGAGCGCAAGGACTACATCATGGAGTCGCTCGTCTGCGACGCCGCCGAGTTCTGACGGACCCTACACTGGCAGCGCTCCCTCGGCGGGGGCGTGTTTCGGCCTTTTGCTTGCTATCTTTGCCGGTGCTGTGCGGGATTGCCTGACAACGTGCGGCTTGCTTCGCCGCAACGGTGCTCGCCCGCGAGAAATGGCCGATTCGCGCGTCCTTGCGACCGCTTGCTGTATACATATACAGCGGCGGGTCGCAGTCCTGCGCGACTCGTCTCATTTTCGCGGGTTCCGCTCCGCTGGCGGCGGCGAAGCAAGCCGCGCTTGGCACCCTCGGGAATTCGGCGCGGTGCTCGGGGGTTCGGCCTCTCTCCCGCTCCCTGCGCCGCCGCTCTCGTCGTCTTCGCGGCGATACGCGCCGCAATGCTTCGTCGCCGGGATACCGTCTCCTCGCCTTGCGACGTGTCTCACCGCGCATCCGACGAACCGCGTCGTTGCATGTCGCTCAGTTCGGCACTCGCCCCCTCGTCCCTTGCCTCACCTTCCGTAAGGCGCGTTTTTCTTCGTAGCATTTGCGGCGGCGCGGCAAATGAGCCGCGCCGCCTTAGCCACCGCGCAATCCGGTGCTGACTAGGAGCATAGACAACTTGGCGGCGCTTCCGGATGAGGAGATCGACTGAACCTCCGCGGCGTATTTGCCGCGGGCAAGCTAAGCGAGCCGCCGATAAGACGGCGAGCGCAAAAGCTACGAAAAGAAACGCGACATAGGGTAAGGTCGGGCTAACGGCGCATGTGTGAGGAATGGTGTCCCCCGAGCGAAGCGAGGGCACCATGGCGTAGGTGGGCGGAGGCGAAGGTCGCGTAAGAGGAGCGGCCTTGTCTCGCAGGCGTAAGAGGCGCTTGCGTACGCAACCAGTGATAGACGCCGAGGCACGGCTCGGCACTCGCTTCGCTCGGCTTGGCTCGCTACAAAGCGCGAGCCCCGCTTGCGCGGCGGTTATGGCTAAACTCGGCTCTTTGTCTGATGTGTGAGAGCCGTCGCGATGACAAGGCCCGACGGGTTAGGCGAGCCTTCGCGCAGCTCACCGGAGCAATCTTCGACCGTGACCGCACGCTGGAAGGCAAACCAGCATAGGGCGACACTAAGCAGCCAACATCTAACGCGAAGCTGGCTGCGGGGCATTGCCACGAGGGGCGCGATTTGATAGACTACGCGAAGAGCCGGAGTGGTGGAATGGCAGACGCAGCGGACTTAAAATCCGCGGCCTGGTAATCAGGCGTACGGGTTCGAGTCCCGTCTCCGGCACCAGACCTAAACTTCGCAAGTGTCTCACGCAGAGGCGCAGAGAACACAGAGATGTCCATCATGGAAATATTCGGCTACTCTTTCAAAAACGCCGCGCTTCTCGAAGAAGCGCTGACGACGCCGTCGTTCAAGATGAGCAGTCCGGATGCGGCCGACAACCAGCGGCTCGAATTCCTCGGCGACGCCGTTCTCGGCTTCATCGCGGCGGAGCGGCTCTACGGCTCCCTGCCAGACGCGCCGGAGGGCGTGCTCACCGTAAAGCGCACCCACATGGTCTCCTCTGCCGCTCTCTGCGCGGCGGCCGCACGCCACGAACTCGCCCCGCGCCTCAGGCGCAACAAGGGCGCGGCGCCGTTGCCGGAAAACTCGAAGACTCTCGCCGACGCAGTAGAGGCCGTGATCGGCGCCGCATTCCTCGACGGCGGCCTTGACGCGGCCCGAACGATCTTCGACGCGCTTGATCTCGCCTCGATGGCCGACACTACCGGTTTCAACCCCAAGGGCGACCTCCAGATCCGCGCGCAGGCAATGACTCCGCCGCGCCACCCCGCCTACCGGCTCGTCAAGACTGAGGGCAGCGACCACGAGCCGATTTTCACCGTCGAAGTCGCTGTAGACGGCCTTGGAACCGCCTCCGCGTCGGCACGCAGCCACAAGGAAGCCGAGTCGCTTGCCGCCGCGAAACTCCTATCTATGGTATAATATACCCCCTATGAAAATTACCGAAGATACATTCCGTCTTGTCGCAAACACCATCCGCTGCCTCTGCGCGGACATGATTGAAAAGGCCAAATCGGGCCATCCTGGCGCCGCAATGGGCATGGCCGACCTTGCTTCCGTCCTCTGGCTCAAGCACCTCAACGTCGACCCGAAGGATCCGTCCTGGGCAGAGCGCGACCGCCTCGTGTTCTCGGGCGGCCACGCCTCTTCGCTCGTATACGCGCTCTTCCACCTCTCCGGCATGGGCGGGCTTAAGATGGAGGAGCTCATGGCGTTCCGCCAGTGGGGCAGCCGCTGCGCCGGCCACCCCGAGCGCGGCGTGACGCCCGGCGTCGAGGTGACGACTGGGCCGCTTGGCCAGGGCATCGCGATGGCCGTTGGTCTCGCGCTCGCGGCGAAGAGGAAGGACGTAGCGAACCGCACGTGGGTCTTCTGCGGAGACGGCGACCTCGAGGAAGGCATCTCCCACGAGGCGGCGAGCCTCGCGGGCGCCCTCAAGCTCGACAACCTTACCCTTATATACGACTCCAACCACATCACAATCGAGGGTGACACCGCCCTTGCGATGGCCGACGACGCCAAAAAGCGGTTCGAGAGCTACGGCTGGAAGGTCTTCGAAGTCGACGGCCACGATCCCGTCGCGATCGACCGCGTCCTCTCCCGCGCGAAGAAGGTCGCCGGACAGCCATCGATCATCATAGCGACGACGCACATCGGTTTCGGCGCGCCGACGAAGCACGACACGGCAGACTGCCACGGGGCGCCGCTCGGCGCCGATGAGCTCGCGGCCACGAAGAAGGCGCTCGGCTTCGACCCTGAGAAGAGCTTCTACGTTCCGGAGGAAGTCTACTCCGTCTTCAAGTCCCGCACGACCCAGCAGCACCGTTTCGCCAAGAAGACGGCGAAACCCGCCGAGGAGACCGCCCCTGCGCCCACGCGCAAGGACCTCCTCAAGGCGCTGCCCGCGTTCGACCCCGCGAAGCCGGTTGCGACGCGCGCCGCCTGCGGCACGGTCATGAATGCGCTTGCGCCGGTCTTCGCCGGGCTTGTCGGCGGCTCGGCCGATCTAGGCCCGTCGAACAAGACAGTCCTCAAGGGGCTTGGCGACGTCGGTCCTGGCTCATATGAGGGACGCAACATCCACTTCGGCATCCGCGAGCTCGCGATGACGGCGATCGTCAACGGCCTGACGGCGTTCGGCCAGGGCCTGCGCGGCTACGGCGCGACGTTCTTCGTCTTCTCCGACTACTGCAAGCCGGCGATTCGCCTCGCGGCGCTCATGGAGCTCCCGTCGATCTTCGTCTTCTCCCACGACAGCTACTGTGTCGGCGAGGACGGCCCGACGCACGAGCCGATCGAGCAGCTCGCCAGTCTCAGGTCCATGCCGAACGTCCGCACGTGGCGCCCGGCCGACGCAAACGAGACGGCATACGCGTGGGTCGAGGCGCTTATGCGCACCGACGGCCCGAGTTGCATCCTGACGACGCGCCAGAACCTGCCGATCCTCGAGGGTGTGACGCCAGATGGCGTCGCGAAGGGCGGCTATGTCGTCTACCAGGCGGGCAAGCAGGACTCCGAGACGATTCTCTTCATCGCGACGGGGTCCGAAGTCTCGATCTGCATCGAGGCCGCGAAGCGCCTCGCGGCGGAAGGCCGCGGCGTGAGGGTCGCGAGCTTCCCGTGCATCGAGCGCTTCTACCTCGAGACGACGCCGGAGTACCGCTGCGAGGTCATGCCGCAGGAGATGAAGCGCCGCGTGATCGTCGAGGCAGGCGTGAGGTACGGGCTTGACCGCTTCCGCCTTGACTTCCGCACCACTGCGTTCGTCACGCTCGACCGCTTCGGCGCGTCCGCGCCGTACCAGACGCTCTCCGTCAAGTTCGGCTTCACGCCCGAGAACGTCTACAACGTCGCGAAGACAATCGCCTGAGGAGGATAGCCGATGTCCGCTCCGAAGACACTGAGAAATGTGTTTACCGTCGGGGCGTTCACGATGCTGAGCCGCGTCCTCGGGCTTGTCCGCGAGGTACTGCAGGCGTGCCTGATAGGCGCGGGCATCGCGCAGAGCGCGTTTGCCCTCGCGTTCGCGGTTCCGAACATGGCCCGGAAGCTCTTCGGGGAGGGCGCTCTCACCGCCGCGTTCGTCCCGGTCTTCAAGGGGGAGGTCGAGACGGTCGGGCTCGAAAAGGCGGAGCGTCTCGCGCGCATCGTCATGACGATGGTGCTTGCCATTCTCGCGTGCGCCGTTGCCGTCGCGCTCGCGGCGCTCGTCGCGGCCGACGGACTGCTTACCGGATGGCGGGCGTTCACCGGCGACGACCGGCGATGCCTCGTCATCTCCCTCGTGACCATTCTCGTACCGTACATGATCGCGATATGCGGTGCGGCGTTCGGGATGGGAGTCCTGAACGCGCTCGGCAGATTCAAGGCCTCGAGCTTCATGCCCGCGTTCCTGAATCTTTTCTGGATCGCCGCGCTCGTCGCGCTTGTTCCGTTTCCGGCTCTTCCCGTCGCGGTTCGCGTGCGCATCGTGGCCGGCGCGATTCTCGTCGCTGGATTTGCGCAGACGGCGTTCATGTTCCGCTGCATGTCCCGCGCAGGAGTGAGCGCGCGTCCGCTATTCTCGGGCTGGGGCTCGGAGAAGGTGCGGCTCGTCTGGCGGAACCTCGGCATCGCGGCGCTTGGCGCCGGGGCGGTGCAGGTGAATTACATGCTCGACCAGGTCCTCGGACAGCTGGCGAGTCCGTGGGCGGCCGGTGTGATCGGCTATGCGGAGCGGCTTATGGACCTTCCGCTCGGAGTGATCGGCGTCGCTTTCGGAACCGTGCTTCTGCCGACGTTCGCGGGGTTCTTCGCGAAAGGCGACGTAGAAGGCGCGAGGGAGGCGCTTGCGTCTTCCGTCCACTCGCTGATGTTCGTCATGTTGCCCTCGGCGGCCGGACTCCTCGTGCTTGCGCCCGAGATAACGCGCGTCGTCTACGAGCGCGGCGAATTCGACGCGCTCGCGACTGTGCGCGTGTCGCGCGCGCTTGCGGTTTATGCGGCAGGGCTCGGCTTCTTCGGCTTCCAGAAGACGCTTGTCCCGTGGTTTCATGCGCAGAACGACATGAAGACGCCTCTCAGGGTCTCCGTGCTGACCGTGGCCGTGAACGCGGTTCTCAACATTCTCGCCGTGTGGCTCCTCCCTGTCGAGTGGCGGCACGTCGGGCTCGCGCTCTCGACGGTGCTATGCGCGGCGATCGGCTGCGCCCTGCTCGTTGCCATCGCGCGGCGGCGCAACGGCTCGCTCGGTTTGCGCAAGGCCTTTGGCGTGCTCGGCGCGCCGGGTCCGCTCCTGAAGATGCTCGGGGCCTCGATCCTCATGGGGTTTGCGGTCGCGGCGGCCAAGCCGCTTGTCGCCAAAGGCCCCGCGCTTATTGCCCTTGTGGTGCTCATTGCGCTTGGTGCCGTCGTCTACGGCGTTCTTTCGCTACTTCTCATGCGCGGCCAGGTCCGCGAGTTCCTGCGCCGCTCCCGCCGCTGAGCCGCCGCCGGAGACATTGATGTCTATCAATCCTCCCGTTTCCTCTCGCGCCCAGGGGCGTGTTTTGCTATAATATCACCCAATGAAGCGATATTGGTTTTTGGCGGCCTTCGGGTTCGTCGTGCTTGCCTTTGCGGCAGTGTGGCTCGGGGCCCTCAATCAGGACGAGGGCTGGTATCTCTATGCCGCGCAGCTTGTGTCGGAAGGCAAGGTTCCCTACCGCGACTTCTTCTACACCCAGGCGCCCGTAATGCCGATCGTCTACGCGGCGTTCAACTCGGTCTGGGGCTCGTTCGGGCTCCTCGGCGCGCGAATCGTCACCATCTGCTTCGGCGCGGCCGGCGTCGCGTTTTTCTGCGCCCTCGCCGCGCGGCTCGTTCCCCGCGGCCGCCGCTCTATCGCCGCTCTCGCCGTTTTTCTCCTGCTCGGTTCCAACCTCTACCACCTCTACTTCGTCGCCATCCCGAAGACCTACGCCCTCGCCTCGCTCTTCGTCGCGATTGGCTTCTTTCTCCTGACCTTCGCCCGCCCGCCGTCCGTCCGCGGCGCGGTCTTCGCGTTCGCGTCAGGACTCTCGCTCGCGTTCGCGTGCGGCACGCGCATCAGTCTCGGCGTGCTTCTCGCCGTCGTAGGCATTGGGCTGCTCGTCTCGCTGCGCAGCTGGTGCAGGACGTTCCTCTGGTTCGGCCTCGGCGGTGCGCTCGGCCTTGCGGTCGTGTACGGCTTCTTCCTCTGCGATCCCTCGGCGCGCTCCGGGCTTCTCGCCGCGCAGGCCTATCACGCCGCCCGCGGCGGGTTCGACCCCGTCTTCACCGTGGGCTCCGTCTCGCGCCTCGTCAGGTGGTATCTGCCCGTGTTCGTCCTCCTGGGGCTTGGCTTCGCACGCGGCCGCGAGACGGATGGATCCGGCGATGCTTTGCTCGTCGCGCGGCTCGCCTTCGGCGGGTTCCTCGCCGTGTTCCTCGTACAGATGCTCGCGCCGTTCCCGTACGAGGACTACCAGGTGCCCGTGATGGGGCTTCTCGCCGTCTTCGCCGTCGTCGTCTTCTTCGGCCGTCCCGCGGCGGTTCCCGCGCGCGGGCTTCTGCTGACGCTCGGCCTCGCGTGGGCGGCGACGTTCGGCTCGCCGCTTCTCGAGCAGTGGATGACCAACGGCCAGGACCGGTTCTGGACCCTCAAGAAGGACCGCTGCGAGCTCGCCCAGCTTCGCGACGTCGCGCGGATCATCGAGGAGGAGGATCCCAACGGCGACATGCTACTTACCCAGGACCTCTACCTCGCCATCGAGACCGGGCGCAAAGTTCCGAAGGGGCTGGAGATGGGTCCGTTCAGCATGCTCTCCGACGAGGAGTGGCGCAGGCTCCTCTCGTCCGCGCCGTGCAGAATCGCCGCGCTATCTGGCTATTCGTTCGCCATCGACCCGCCGCGCTGCGACGAAGTCCCGGTCGAGCGGCAGATGGAATACTGGAAGCTTCTCAAGAAGGACTACGATCTCGTGATGAAGGAGGACGCGTTCGGGCAGAACGCCACCGCGCTCCTCATACTCAGGCGCAAAGCCGACAGGACTGACGACAGGTGAAGCCGATCGAGCTGAGACACAGGATACTCGAGACCGTTTCTAAGAACGGCGGTCACCTCGCGTCGTCGCTCGGCGCGGTCGAGATCGCGATGGCGCTCGCCGATGTCTTCGATCCCGAGAAGGACCGCGTCGTCTGGGATGTCGGCCATCAGGCGTACGCATGGAAGATTCTCACCGGCCGCGCAGACAGCTTTGCCACGCTCCGCAAAATGGGCGGGATATCGGGCTTCCCCAATCCCGCCGAGTCGAAGGCCGATGCCGCCGTGGCGGGTCACGCGGGCGTTGCGCTTTCCGTCGCCGAAGGGCTCGCGGCCGCGCGCGACAGGCGCGGCGGCGAGGAGCATGTCATCGCTGTCATAGGCGACGCGTCGATAGCGAACGGCACGAGCTTCGAGGCGCTCAACAACTGCGCGGCGGCGACGAAGCGGCTCATCGTCATCCTTAACGACAACGACATGTCGATAGCGAAGCCGGCGGGGAGCTTTGCGAAGGGGCTTGGCCGCCTCACGTCCGGCATACGCTACAACCGCGCCAAGAACGTGGCGAAGAAGGTCGGCCGCGCGCTCCGGCTCTCGTTCCTCTACGGGCTCGTGCACTGGGTCAAGAACCGGCTCAAGACGATGATGCTCCGCAATGTCTGGTTCGAGGAGTTCGGCTTCCACTACCTCGGGCCGATTGACGGCCACGATCTCACAGCGCTCGTCTCTGCGCTCACGGCCGCGAAGGAGGAAGACCGCCCCGTTCTTCTCCACGTCGTCACGAAGAAGGGGCACGGCTACGGCCCCGCGGAGAAAAACCCGACTGCATGGCACGGCGTTGGCCCGTTCCCATGGCCTTCGTCGCCGGAGACAGTCGACCTCGCGCTTCCGACGGACGGCCAGAAGGCGCAGCCGGCGCCCGGCTGGAGCGAGGTTTTCGGCGAGGCGCTGTGCGAGCTCGCGAAGGAAGACTCCCGCGTCGTCGCGCTGACTGCGGCGATGCGCGACGGAACGGGGCTTGCGCCGTTTGCCGCGCGCTTCCCGGACCGCTTCTTCGACGTCGGCATAGCGGAGGGTCACATGGTCGCGTTCGCGGCGGGTCTCGCCGGCGGCGGCATGCGGCCTGTCGTCGCGGTCTATTCGACGTTTCTCCAGAGGGCCGTAGACCAGGTGATGCACGATGTCGCGATCTCCAACCTGCCCGTCGTCTTCTGCGTAGACCGCGCTGGCGTCGTTGGCGCTGACGGAGTTACGCACCAGGGGCTCTACGACATCGCGATGCTCAGGTGCCTGCCGAATGTCACGATCTGCCAGCCAAAGGACGCCGATGACCTGAAGTCGCTTCTTAAGGAGGCGCTTGACCGCAACGGCCCGACGGTGATTCGCTATCCCCGCGGCAAGGCGCCAACTCGCCCACTCCCCAACTCATCCACCCCTCAGCCCGCCGACTCGACCGCCCGCTTCGCGATCTGGGCGACAGGCGACTGGTACGGGAAGGCGTGCGAGGTCGCGTCTCGCGTCGGCGGGGTCGCGGTGCACGCGAGGTACCTGAAGCCGTTTGATGGCGATCTTCTCGCGAAGCAGCGCGCGTCGGGCATGAAGATCGTGAGCATCGAGAACGGTGCCGTCGCTGGCGGGTTCGGCGAGGAGATCGGCGCGGACGTGAAGTTCGGGTGGCCAGACGCGTTCATCCCCCACGGCGCGCAGGCCGAGCTTGAAAGGAAATACGGCCTCGACGTGGAATCCATAGTTGCGTCTCTGCGTTAAAACATCAAACATCAAACTTCAAACATCAAACTTTAAGCTTTTATGGCCAAGATACACGGAGTTGCGGGCGAGTGGGCCCGGGTGAAGGGCATGGTGACAGGTCTCTGGCCGCTCTTCCTCGGCGTATTTGTCGCGGGATTCGCCGTCGCCGCGACTGTGTTTGCCAATGTCGTGTGGGGGCTTGCGCTGCTCGCCGCGTCGGTCGTCTATTCCGGCTGGAGTCTTTCGAAGGGGCTTCGCCACGCCGAGCGGTTCTTCAAGGGCGCGCGCGGCGAGGAGCGCGTCTCCGGGATCCTGACGCGCCTGCCGGAGTCGTACCACGTCTTCAACGACTTTGTCGCCGGCGGAAAGCACGTCGACCATGTCGTCGCGGGGCCGGCCGGCGTGTTCGCCGTCGAGACGAAGTACTGGCGAGGATCTGTGACCGTCGAGGACGGGCACGTTCTCCTTGACGGCCAGCTCCCCGACCGCGACCCTCTCGCGCAGGCGCTCAAGGAGGCCCAGCTCGTAAAGGCGTCGCTCGCGGCCGCCGGCTGGAATGGCTCTGTCACCCCCGTTCTCGCGTTCGCGTCTGACACGTTCAGGCAGCATATCGCCGAGCTGCATGGCGCTGTGGTGATCAATTCGTGCGAGCTCGCGAAGAGCTTCGCCACCGAGAAGGTGGTTATACCGCCGGCGGAACTGGAGCGCCTCGTAGCGCTCATGGAGAGCAATTCATGAACAGAACCATAACATGCGCGCTCGCCCTTGCGCTTGCCGCGCCCTGCTGCTGCACCGCCGCGGAAGTAAAACCGCAGGACTACTACGGCAAGATCGCCCGCCGCGTCGGCGACATGCTGCCCAAGTACCACGTCCTCCAGAAGAAGCTCGACGACGACATATCGCAGAAGGCGTGGACGAACCTCGTGACGTTCTACGACTTCGACCACTCGGTGTTCCTCAGGTCCGACATGGACGAGCTCGCGCGCCGCGAGAAGTCGCTCGACGACGAGCTGCACGCGGGCGATCCGTCGTTCGGCTTCGACGTGTACAACCTCTACTGCCGCCGCCTTTCTGAGCGCATGGAGTTCATCACAAACTTCCTTGCGAGCGTCGAATGGGACTTCTCGACGAACGAGACGTTCAGGATCAAGCGCAAGGACGCCCCCTGGCCCGTGACGAAGGAGGAGGCGGAGGACCACTGGCGCAGGCGGCTCAAGAACGAGGCGCTTGTCCAGATTCTCGGCGCCGAGCTCGACAAGTCGACAAACGCGGTCGACGCCGCGGAGAGTCTCGTGAAGAAGTACCGCCAGTACTACACCGTGCTGACGGAGCCCGACGAGGAGGCCGTTCTCCAGCACTACCTCTCGGCTGTGGCGCGCGCCTACGACCCCCACTCCGACTACCTCTCTCCCGCGACGAAGGAGGACTTCGACATGGAGATGAGCCTGACGCTCTGCGGCGTCGGCGCGGTTCTCCAGATGGACGAGGGCTCGCTCAAGATCGTCGAGATCATGCCGGGCGGGCCTGTTGACCGCGACGGGCGCATCAGGGAGGGCGACAGGATCGTCGGCGTCCGCCAGGAGGACGGCGAGATGGAAGACATAATGTGGAAGCCGATAAAGAAGTCGATCCAGAAGATCCGCGGGCAGAAGGGCACGCGCGTCACGCTCGAGATAGTTCCCCGTTCCGACGCGTCCGGCGCGACGAAGAAACAGATCGAGCTCGTCCGCGACGAGATCAAGCTCGAGGACCAGGCGGCGACGGGCCGCGTCGAGACTGTGTCGCTCGGCGGCTTCACGAACAAGGTCGGCTACATATACCTCCCCGCGTTCTACGGCACGATGGACAAGCGTCCGCAGGATCCCGGCTTCCGCAGCTGCGCGATGGACGTGGCGAGGATACTCGGCGATTTCAACGCAGAGGACGTAGGCGGGCTTGTCCTTGACCTGCGCGGCAACGGCGGCGGGTCGCTTCGCGAGGCCGTGCTGCTCTCGGCGCTCTTCGTTCCGGGAGGTCCCGTCGTCCAGGTCAAGGATGTGCGCACCCTCGGCAGCCTGCCGATCCCCTACGGCAACCCGGTCGCGTTCCGCCGCCCCGTCGTGGTGCTGACAGACCGCGCGAGCGCGTCGGCGTCGGAGATCGTCGCCGGGCATCTCCAGGATGTCGGCCGCGCGATCGTGCTTGGCGACGGCAGGACCCACGGCAAGGGCACGGTCCAGACCGTCCTCGGCATGGGCCCGGCCCAGTACGGGTCGATGAAGATCACTACCGCCCGCTTCTACCGCGTCGACGGACGCTCCACCCAGCTCGAGGGCGTAGAGGCGGACATACGCCTGCCGTCGCTGCTCGATTCCCTGGACATCGGCGAGGACAAGCTCCCGAACGCGCTGCCTTTCAGCCGCATACTTCCCGCCGACTACGCGCGATGCTGGAACATGTACGAGTACGTTCCGGAGCTCCGCCGTCTCGCCGAGGCGCGTCTTGCCGTGGACGAGCGCTACCAGAAGCATCTCGCCAACGTGAAGGGCATGAAGGAAATGGGCGACCGCGAGGAGGTTTCGCTCGAGCGCGAGGCGCGCAAGGCGCAGATGGCGGCCGACCGCGAGCTGAGGGAGTTCGCGGAGTCGGATGGAGAGGACGACGAGGAGACAGAGGAGAAGGTCTCGCGCAGGCGCAGGCGCAACGAGCGCCCGAAGGACGATGTCGTCCTTGACGCGGCGTTCGACGTGATGTCCGATCTGATACGGCTCAACGACGGCGCGGAGGTTCCGCGTCCGCGCACCAACAGCGGCTGGTACAACGCGATCATGGGAGGGTTCAGGGAATGAAACCTGTCAAATTCGTAAAGATGCACGGCGCCGGAAACGACTTCGTGCTTGTGGACGACCGCAAGGGCGACATCCCCTGCGAGCACCGCCTTATCGCGGCCATGGCGACGCGCCCGGGCGGCATCGGCTGCGAGGGCGTCGTTCTTCTGCAGAAGTCTGAGACGGCCGACTTCAAGATGCGCTTCTTCAACCCCGACGGTTCCGAGGCGGATCTCTGCGGAAACGGCGCGAGGTGCGTCGCTGCGTTCGCGCTGGAGATCGGCGCTGCCGCGGGGAAGGCCATGCGCTTCGAGACGGCGGCCGGTTTCGTCGACGCGGAGATTCTCGACGACGATCTCGTGCGCATAGCGATGCCCGACCCGAAGGACCTCGGCGAAGACTTCGTCGTAGCCGGCGTTCCCCACAAGATCGTGACCGTCGACAACATCGCCAGGGCCGATGTGGAGGGCGAAGGCCGTCGAATCAGGATGAGCGACGAGTTCGCGCCCGACGGCACGAATGTCGATTTCGTCTGCTACCGTGCGCCCGACCGCGCGCTGGTGCGCACTTACGAGCGCGGCGTGGAGGCCGAGTCGTTCGCGTGCGGAACGGGTTCCGTCGCGGCGGCGGTCATAGGCGTCGCGCGGCACGGCCTCAGGTTCCCGGTGCACGTCAAGACCTCCGGCGGCTACGAGCTTATCGTCGACGGGGCCTTGAAGGACGGCGTCTTTTCCAACGTCACGCTGACCGGGCCGGTGAAGCGCGTCTTCGAGGGGATGATCGACCTCGACTCCCTCGGCGTCGTTCCGGAATAGCGGGTCTCTTGAAGCAATCGGGGAATAATGGTATAATCGGGACAAAATTATGAGCTACTACCTGATGATTCTCGTAGGCGCGGTTCTCGTGAACAACTTCGTTCTGAGCCGCTTTCTTGGCTGCTGCCCGTTTCTCGGGGTGTCGAAGAAGCTCGACACGGCGCTCGGCATGTCGGGCGCGGTCGTGTTCGTCATGACCGTGGCCTCCGCCGTCACGTGGTGCCTCGACCACTGGCTGCTGCAGCCGAACGGCCTCGGCTACATCCATACGCTCGCGTTCATCCTCGTCATAGCGTCGCTCGTCCAGTTCATCGACATAGCGATGAAGCGTTTCCTCCCGCCGCTCCACGCCGCGCTCGGCATCTTCCTTCCGCTCATCACGACGAACTGCGCCGTCCTCGGCGCGGCCGAGATCAACTGCAAGCAGGGATCCGGGTTCTTCGAGTCGGTCTTCTTCTCGTTCGCGGCTGCCGTCGGCTTCGGCTTCGCGCTCGTCATCTTCTCCGGCATCCGCGAGAAGCTCGCGCACGCCGACCCCCCGCGGTGCTTCCGCGGCATCGCGATAGCCCTCGTGACGGGCGGGCTCCTCAGTCTCGCGTTCATGGGCTTCTCGGGGCTCGTCAAGCTGCCGTACTGAGAAAAGTTGAAAGTTGGAGAGTCGAAAGACCTAAAAGTTCGGGGGTTCAAAAGATGACGATAGCTATTCTGATCATCGCTGGGATAGGGTTTGTGGCCGCGCTTGCGCTTGCGGTGTCCGACCGCTACCTGAGCGTCAAGGAGGATCCCAGGATCGGCATGCTGACCGCCGCGCTTCCGGGCGCGAACTGCGGCGGCTGCGGCTTCCCCGGCTGCGACGGCTATGCGCGCGCGCTGGTTGCGGGCACGGCGCCGAACGGCGCATGTGCCGCGGGCGGCGACGCATGCGCCTCGGCAATCGCGAAGATCCTCGGCGTAGAGGCGACTGCGACCGAGAAGCGCGTTGCGCTCGTAAAGTGCTGCGGAACGCGCTCCGAGGCGATCCGCGTCGGCGACTACAACGGCATCTGCGACTGCAGCGTCGCGGCGATGACGGCGGGCGGCGACAAGGGCTGCACGTACGGCTGCCTCGGCTACGGAGCGTGCGCGAACGTCTGCCCGAAGGGCGCGATATCGATCCACGATGGGCTGGCGAAGGTCGACAAGCGCCTCTGCATCGGCTGCGGAAAGTGCGTGACGGCGTGCCCGAAGCACATAATAGAGCTCGTTCCCGCGTCCGCGACGATTCACGTCCTCTGCGCGAACCCCGACAAGGGGCCGAACGTCCGCAAGGTCTGCGGCGTCGGCTGCATGGGCTGCCACCTCTGCGAGAAGAACTCGGGCGGCAAGGAGGCGGGCCACTTCACCTTCCAGGGCTTTCTCGCGAAGGTCAATTACGCGAATCCCCCGACTGACGAGCAGATCGTCGCGAAGTGCCCGGCGAAGTGCATGTCGGTCGACCCGCACTTCGAAACCGGCAACTGATCGTGACCTGGCTTGACACGATAGCCAGGGCCGGGGCCTATCTTCGGGCCAAGTCCGTTCCAGACGCCGAGGTCGCGGCCGAGCTCCTCGCCGCGCGCCTTCTCAGGACGGGGCGCGGCACACTTGCCGCGCACCTCGAAAAGGAAGTCCCCGAGAGGTTTCTCGAGGCGATGCGCCGCGGCATGGCGCGTCTCGCGAACGGCGAGCCGGTGCAGTACGTTCTCGGCGAATGGGATTTCAGGCACCTCACGCTGAAGTGCGACCGCCGCGCCCTCATACCGCGCCCCGAGACCGAGGAGCTCGTGACCCGCGTGCTCGCTTACCTGAACGCCCGCTCCGCGAGGCAGCCGTCGTCTGCGCCTTTCGTCGTCGACGTAGGCACGGGAACGGGCGCGATAATCCTTTCGCTTGCGCAGGAGTTCAGGGGCGCTGCGGCGTTTCTCGGGACGGACGTCTCCGAGGACGCGATCGCGCTCGCGCAAGAGAACGCCGCGAAGTGCGCGCTTGCCGGCAAGGTGAAGTTCGCGGTCGCGGACGGTCTTGACGACTTCGACGAGCCGGAGTGCATCGACGTGATAGTCTCAAATCCGCCTTACATCGAGAGCGCAGTCTGCGACGCGCTCGACCCGCGCGTCCGAGACTACGAGCCGCGCCTTGCGCTCGACGGCGGCGCGACAGGGCTCGACTTCTACGACCGCTATCTCGGCGACGCGCTCAACGTGCTTAAGCCCGGCGGCGCGGTGTTCTTCGAGATAGGCGAGGGCCAGGGCGGTGCGCTCGCGAAGCTGATGGCCGACTACGGCTTTGCCGACGTGAAGATCGAGAAGGACTTTGCCGGCCACGACCGCTATGCCTCGGGGGTGCTCGCGTGAACGCGCAGGACATGATCGAGGCGGCGCGGCTCGTGCGCGTCCGCGAGCTCCAGACGGCGCTTGCCAAGGCCGCCGCGGAGAACCTGCGCCTGAGGACCGAGAACGACATGCTCACGGCCCATCTCGATCTCGCGGTTCTCGCCGCGGGAGATCTCGCCGCGCTTCCGCCGGACGGGCGGCTCGTCATCATCGACGGCTGGAACATGATACTCGGCGCGAACAGGGTGGCGAGGGACCGCGCGGAGCTCGTGGCGCAGGCGAGGGCGCACATTGCGGAGCATCCGTCCGACTTCGTGTGGATAGTCCTCGACGGGCCGAAGGCCGCGTCGACGGTCGAAGGGCGCGTACGAGTGTCGTATACCGGCGGAACCGGCGCACATCGCGCCGACAAGTTCATCTGCGACTTTCTCAAGATGGCGCGCTTCCGGGGAGACCTGCGGCGCGTCGAGGTTCGCACCGACGACAAGGATTTCAAAAAGGAAGTTAAGCGCATATGCGCATCATGATGATTGTAAACCCGCATGGAAAAACATTTAACCGTGTAGAGCATGTTGAAAATCCTGCATGATCTACACGTTCTGCATGGCTAAAAGAGAAATCAGGAGGATAAGACATGAACAGCGCGAAGGTCATAAGAATAGACGACAATGCCGCGGTTGCGGCGCTCGGGGAGAAGTACGCAAAGGCGTTCGAGTTTCTGCGCAGGCCCGACCTCAAGGATCTGCCGCTCGGTCGCCAGGAGATCGACGGCGACAATGTGTTCGCGATAGTGGCGGAGAACGACCTTAAGCCGATTGGCGAGGTTCAGCGCCCCGAGTTCCACAAGCGCTACATCGACATCCAGGCGCCGCTCACTGGCACGGAGCTCTTCGGCGTTCCCGATCTCCCCGAGGAAGTCGCGAACGGTCCTTTCGACGAGAAGGGCGACGGCGCGCTTTTCGACGCGAAGTGCCCGATGCAGGCCGTGAAGCCAGGCGAGTGCATCATCTTCGAGCCGCTAGTCGCGCATGCGCCCTGCCACACCGACGTGCCCGGCACGCGCGTCCGCAAGGTCATCGTCAAAGTCCTCCGCTGAAAAGCACCCTGCATAAGAACCATTGCGGGCGGCGGCGAAATATGCGATAATACCGCCCAATGAAAACTGCAGTTGTAAACGGATACGAAATTTCGGCGGAGGCGGTGAATTTCGAGCTCGACCGTCTCGCCCGCTTCTACATGAGCCACGGCATGACGGCGGAGGAACTCAGACGCAACCTCCCCAAGCTCGAGGCCAAGGCGCTCGAACAGGCGATCGGCGCGAAGCTGCTTCTCGACCAGGCGCAGCGGCTCGACCTTCCCGTGACGGCGAAGGACGTCGATGCCGAAGTCGCGCGAGTCGTCCAGCAGGTAGGCGGCGAGGAGAACTACAAGAAGGCGCTTGCCGCGCAGGGAATCTCGGAAGCCGATTTCCGCAAAGAGCTTGAGAAGGGCGCGCGCGTCAACATGCTCGTCAACCAGGCGTGTGCGCATGTCGCGGACCCGACCGAGGACGAGGTGACGGCGTTTTACGAGGCGCACAAGGCCGAATACGTCGAGCCGCACCAGGTCCTCTGCCAGCATATCCTCGTCAAGGGATCGAACGATGCCGCGCTGGACAAGATCAAGGAAATACGCGAACGCATCGTCAATGACAAGGCGGACTTCGCGGAAGAGGCGAAGAAGCACTCCGATTGCCCGTCTGGCGCGCAGGGAGGCTCGCTCGGCTGGTTCGGGCGCGGCATGATGGTGCCCGAGTTCGACAAGGCCGCTTTCGAGATGAAGAAAGGCGAGGTTTCGGGCATCGTCACGACCGAGTTCGGCTACCACATTATCTACAAGGCCGACGAAAAAGGCGGCGGGCAGCAGACGATCGTCGACGTCCACGACCAGATCAAGGACCTCCTCAGGCACGAGGCGCGCGGCAAGGCTATGGACGCCTACGTCGCGGAGCTCCGCGAGAAGGCGACGATCGAGTACAAGGACGTCAAGCACGAGTGCAGCTGCGGGCATGACCATGATCATGGCCACGACTGTGGCTGCGGGCATCACGGGAAATAAGAAGGGGTCAGTGATCAGGGGTCAGGGGCCAGGAGTCAGTTGTCAGGAGTCAGTGTAAAGGAGATGATTATGAATAAAGTTGCAGTTGCTGTGGTGGTGTCGTTTGCGGCGGCATCGCTTTTCGCCGAAATCAAGATGGGCGCTCCGTTCACGGACGGCGCGGTTTTGCAGCGCGGGATGAAGGTGCCAGTGTGGGGCAAGGTTACGCCCGCGCAGAGCAAGGTGCTGCGCAAGGTCAGGGTCGAGTTCGCCGGACAGGAGAAGACGGCGGTCGTCGGCAAGGACGGCGTCTGGAAGGTCGATCTTGATCCGATGGAGGCGTCGAAGGAAAGCCGCACGATGACCGTGAGCAGGGTTTCGCCGGGCTTCTTCTTCGATTCTGTCGCAGAGTCGGTCGAGATCAAGGACATCCTCGTCGGCGAGG
>Ga0256405_10005733_pt1 | contig 20894 bp, 12 predicted proteins | sample RumenRJG_02DNA_FD_189096 | JGI IMG/M metagenome (GOLD analysis project Ga0256405, IMG submission 189096) | Bovine rumen microbial communities from Lethbridge, Alberta, Canada - RJG_02 | ecosystem: Host-associated > Mammals > Digestive system > Stomach > Rumen | place: Canada: Alberta... | reverse complement strand
GAGCAGTTTCTGCATCATTATCTCGAATTAGAAAACGAAAGAAGTTTGCTTAAAATATTAAGAAGCAAAGCCGGGTTATCGATTGCTAAAATCAGCTATTTAACGGGCATTAAAACATCGTTATTGAGTTTCTTGGATTATTCAAACGCCGCATTGTTTGGCACATCCTTTTCCAATCTGACAAAACTATCGATTTTATTCGACCAATCGATTGATTTATTCAAAAAGAAATCCACATTTGTGGCGTTTTCAAGTGACATTTTGCATAGCGAAGCGTTCAAGCCGTTATTGATGAATCGAATCCTAAGATATTTCAATATGAAAGATGACGTGAACTATATCGTCACATATGATTATATTGATGAAAAGGCATGCAGATCCTTATTAAAAGAACATAAGGTTATCGTTGATCTATTCAATCCTTACGGTATTGTTTATATTTCTTCAAATCGAGTTGTTCGGAAATACTTTTCCATCGCAGAGTTTTCGTTCATCTATCAGGTCTCTATTCAACAGTTAAGGTTAGCAATAAACGACATTATTTTCTAAAAAAGTCGTTATTTGCACATGACTGATGAATAATCACTATTCATCGGCCTTATTCCTTCTTCCATCGATATGGTGACCTCCATTTGATGTGCGTCTATCACCGTCATTATTCAAAGACGCAGAATTACCCACGGCCGGTATGTTTGGATGGAGCCTGTTTTGAAGATGATGCATTGAAGATCAACGGACCGACGTACTGAGATTCATCACCTATAGATTAAAATAGGGTGTGTTTATATGATTCTTAACGCTTTTTCGTTGATGTCATAAAATAACTGAGCGACTTCTTCCTTGCTCATGGCGTAATCTTGTTTGCCGGAAAAGGCAAAAGCCGTTGTTATTTTTGATGGCGAAGAGAAAGAATCCGGTCATAGAGAATTTACGCTTTCGCAAAAGCGAGCACTATTTTGATAGCATGCCCTTTTTGCATTTTTCCAATCAATCAATCGGATAGTCTTTATAGACTCTGACACCCTCACTTTTATTGATGAAAACCAAATAATTTTCTAGATATGCATCGTAAAGAATATCGAGAGGGACAGAGGATGCCTGATACCTTTCAGATAGCAATTTTATAATATCGACAGGGATAAAAAGCTCATCGCCTTCAGCATAATACTTGGACTCTTCTTTGGCGAGTTTTGCAATCGCCTTGATGATGAGATCATAATCATAGTCCGGTGACTCTTTATAATATCTCTTGATACCATTTTGAACATGCCTGTATGTTAAGTTATGAAGGAATCTTAAAAGCACGGCAAGGCCAAAATCGGCAACCAAAATAGCGATGAATGCGACTGGCCACGGCATGAAATCAGAAATGTGGTAGTGGTCTCTCCAGATATTTGCGGCGAACACCAAAAGGAAATAGATCAATGCATAGATAAAGGTTGGAATAATGGCAAATAGGGTGTGGCTGAACTTGATCTTTGCATCCGAGATAGCGACCGTAAATAACAAAATGGTGATCATTGGGGTAATGGTATGCATGAAGAGATTGGATTTCTCAAGCATCGCATAGGCAAATCCTGCAGAAGGAGAAATTATCGCTAGAGCGATGAGAAACGTCAAAGACACCCCACAGGTTCCAACATACATCGCCTCGACGACCCAAATTGGGAGTTTGAACCGATCTTTTCGTAGCCCCTCAATCTGAAATGGAACACAGATAGAAGCCGCAAGCGTGGCAAGGATATTGCTGAAAGTGGTGTACATCCTCAAAGTGCCGATACCAGCTTCTGGAGAATCCTCTTGATAGAAATTAATGATATTCAATGTCAAAGAGACGACCGTTACGACGATCACAATCGAACAAATGACAAGACCAACAATGCATCTCATCTTATTGATGGACCGAGCGTTCGTGATTTTTTCGGTTTTCTTTGTTTTCATCTTCCGCATTTTATCATAGTCTTCTCTTTACTAATATACTTTAAAATTTGAGTTTCCCCATTTTTATATGCCCATCGAAGATGAACTATATTTTTATCATTTTTAAGCCACAAAAAGGCCATATTTAGTTAATTAATGCAGGATTTCACGTTCTTGTGATAGATTTTGATTGTTCGGAAAAAATCTAAAGGCCACAAAGAACATGAGGTAACCTGCATGAGTAATTTTAACAAGCTGATCGATAGATTCGATAGGCTTTTCTTCTATTATCTGGATAAAGTGATCCGCTCATTCGATAAACCGACCAGGAAGTTTTACACCGATATGGTTTATGGCATTCTGAAAGGGCAAAGCATCATACTGAGCGACATCGTTCATTCCCTGAATGAGGAAATACTCCCAAAGAAATCCATCGAAAGGCTGTCGAGGTTCCTAAATAGGAATTACGACGTGGATTTCAGGAACGGCCTTCTGTCGCTGGCCATATCGATGATGCCAAGAAACGATTATAAGGTTTTCTCCGTCGACGACACCGATGTGATAAAGGCCTATGGCAAGCATTTCGAATCGATGGGGAAAGTGAAGGACGCCTCGTCCCCCAATGGATCGATCGGAAACGGGTATCGCGTCAGCTGCATAACCGCTTTGACGGCCATCGCAAAACACCCGATGCCGATATACGATGTCTTCCATTCGGAGACCCAGCCGGGGTTCAAATCCGTGAACAGCTACACATTGGATGGCTTGGAATTCGTCTGCTCCCGTTTGAATGATTATACCGCTGTATTCGTGTTTGACCGCGGGTATGACGACTACAAGATAATCGATTTCGTCAGGTCGCATAACCAGTATTTCGTGATAAGGATGACGAAAAACAGGAAGATCATCGTCAAAAACAGGAGAAACGGGCTCATAGAGGAAGGGAAGCGGAAGAAAGGCAAAATCGTGATCCCCGTCGTTTACAAAGGGAATAGGCAATCCGCGAAGGCATCGCATTCAGAGGTCAGGCTATTGGATGGGAACGAATATTTCGCCGTGTATTGCTATCTCGGCGATTCAAACGAGCCGATGACCTTGCTGACGAACAGGCCGATCAGATCCAAAGAGGATGTCATATCGGTTGTGATGAATTACGTATCCAGATGGAAGATAGAAGAGCAATTCCGCTTCAAGAAGAACGGCTTCAATTTCGAGGATTTCAGGGTCAGGTCTTTGAACAGGATAAACAACCTGACGATGTGCTTGGATGCCGCGATAACATTCATGTCATGCCTGATTGAGAACAACTCGGAGCTATACCAATACCTCATCTCGATCTCGAAACACTTAAAAGGCGATGACGCTTATATAAAGTTCTATCAGCTTCTGTCCGGGATCAAGGCCTTGCTGGGCCACAAAGAAACGGGGATCAGAAACAAAGAGAAGATCGAGCATAGGCAAAAGCACAGACAATTGACATTGTTCTAATTTATTAGAACACAATTGAAAAAGTTCTTAGCCTATTAACAATTATTTCAATCGATTAATTAATCAATTTTTAACGTAAAATGGGGAAACTCAAAAACCAATTTATAGCTCAATGACAATCCTCAACAAAATGTTGATATCTCCTCGCAATATGGCGACATTTATATTATTATGTTTGCAACAACCACGAAGAAATCTTCAAAACCCCCTAGCAGGGCTTGAGAGACGGACTCTAACTAGCTATCATAACAATGGTTGTTGGGACCCATTTGGGTCCTTTTTACATACCACAAAATGGGAGGGACTTTGATAGCGGGCCAGTGTAGTCTTCTTTATACTTGCTTTTATTTAACGTTTTTTATCAAAAACCCCTGGCAGGGCTTGAAAGACGGACTCAAACTAGCTATTATAACAGTGGTTCTTGGGACCCATTTGGGTCCTTTTTACATGCCACTACTTGCGTAGCAGCAAAACCAACAAACACAGCGCAAGCACCAGTAAGGCCGTTGCTTCCATGGCTTTCGCCTGACTACCCGTCGGGCTTCTCCTTTCCTACGCTACCGAGTCTCGTCAGCCACTGCCAGGTGAATTTGGGAGTACTCATTTTCACTTTCCTCCTACCTACTTATATGTAAAGAACGAGCATTTTTTGCAAAAAAATCGTTCATTTTGATGAAAAATGATGCTTTTTGATGCATTTTGATGAAAAGGGTTGTTCATTCAAAGAATCTTTTTGGATAAAGATCAGGTTTGCAATCCTTTATCCAGTTGTTTTTTAAAAACAAAAGGACGATAATTCGCGCTTGTTTATGGTTGCTACGTTAATCATTGCTGGTTTAACATTCTTACTAACGATACTGTCCATCTTGTTTTTCCCACACATTAAGATCAAAAGCATCCAGTTGGATACCTATTGGATGGTTGCTTTGATAGGGGCAATCATTCTTTTAGCCAGCTCTTTAGCCCCGCTTAACGAAGTCTGGAACCAACTCACAAGCGATGATGCAATCAATCCAATCAAAATCATTATCTTATTTTCCTCAATGACGCTCATCTCGGTCATGCTAGATGAACTAGGATTGTTCCGTTTCTTAGCTAGTGTCGCGAGTAAACACGCGCAAGGCAATCAACACCTGTTGTTCATTGTGCTCTACTTCTTAACGTCAGTCCTCACCGTATTCACATCTAATGATGTCGTGATATTGACCTTAACGCCGTTTATCTGTTTCTTCGCTAGACGCAGCAAAATCAATCCAATCCCATACTTAGTGGCGGAGTTCATGGCGGCGAATACCTGGAGCCTGATGTTTGTCATCGGTAACCCTACCAATATCTATCTAGCCACATCAAGTGGCATCACCTTCGCAGACTATTTCAAAGTCATGGCCATTCCAACCGTTGTCGCTGGCGTCGTTGAACTATTATTATTGCTGCTGATATTCCACCGCTACTTAAAACAGACTCTACAAAACAACGATCTTGTCTATCACGTCGAGGATAAGATCTCCGTCATCGTTGGTTTAAGCGTATTGGGCGTTTGCCTCGTCTTCTTGGTTATCTCTAGCTATATTAACTTAGAGATATGGCTCATCGCCTTGATCAGCGCTTCTTCGTTATTGATATTTATGCTGATCTATTCGCTGATCAACAAAAAGGAAATGGCGCATGTAGGCTATGCTTTAAAACGTTTGCCTTATCAGCTTATACCATTCTTCATTTCGATGTTTGTTATCGTTGTAGCGTTGAATTATCAGGGAATAAGTGAGCGATTTGCAGGGTTTTTAGGAAATCAAAACACCATTTGGGTGTATGGATATACCTCGTTTCTAGCAAGCAATCTCATCAATAATATCCCCATGAGCATCTTGTTTACAAACTTAACTTCCACACTTTCTGGAGCAAGTTTCTACCAGGCTGTTTATGCCTCTATCATTGGCAGCAACATCGGTGCTTTCCTAACGCCAATCGGCGCCCTTGCAGGCATCATGTTCTCTGGGCTAGTCAACGATAATCATGTGCACTTCACATTCTTAGATTTCATCAAATATGGAGCAATCGTATCCATTCCAGTGATCACGGTGTGCCTAGCTTTGACGCAACTGTTCATCTGATAAATCGCTTCGATCTCAAACTCATCACGGTCATGCAAAAGAAACGTTGCACTATTTCAGTAAATCTTCGAGCGTAACGACGTTTGTAAAAATGTCCGAGTACAGATTATTCTTGAGCCCATAGGTTGTAATAAGAATTTGATGTATCACGCGTTTATTCTGCACAATAGAAGCAAATACCTTTTGTTTGTTGATCAATTTTTCGTAATATGCCTTATCGATGCAGAAAACATCGTTTGTAAATTTCACTTCGCATAGATTGATTACTCCGTCTTTCCTATCAATAACAAGATCAATTTGCGCCCCATGATCGCTTCCTTTTTCCGCCCAGGAGAAAACGGTATTCTGTATGGCGCCAATCTGAAGGGCGTTTTTAATTTGCTCAACATGTGTAAAGCAAATATTCTCAAATGCATATCCTCTCCACGCATTCACGCTTGCGGAATTGGTGCTATTTTCCCAAAAACCCTTTTCTCCATGATGCATGGCAACAAACTTTAAATAGAAGAGGCAAAATGGATCTACTAATTTGTAATGCTGCTTTTTCTTCTCTCCAAAAGGATAATATTTAACGATAAAATCGCTTGCTTCTAGAGCGCGAAGTGCCTTTGTGATTTCCCCACCATCGCAAATGCCAAGATGATGGACGATCTCATCTCTGGTAAAACCTTTGTTTTTGGTCGCTAGGAATTCATTAATTCGACGACACAACCTACCATTATCGAAGGTTGAATCAAATAGATTATCGTATTCATTAGCGAGTTTGGCTTTATCATCAAAAAATAATGCATCTATATTTTTAAATAGAGGCAATTCCCTATTATAGTAATTCAAGTACATGGGAACGCCTCCTAAAATCATATAGATTTGTGAAAGGTTATAAGGCGTTAGTTGTATGTTTCTTTCCTTTAATAAAGCCTGAACGCCACCCAAGGACAAGGGCGATAATCCAATAGCATGGGTCACGCGATCATATAGTCCGGTGTGACTATTGATCATTTCGTCTAGTATCCAAGCGTTGGATGAGCCGCAGACAATAACCATAATATTCTTATCTTTGCTTGCCCAATTGTTCCAAAACCATGAGAAGGCCGCTACAAATCCGCTTCTCGGTGTATCCATCCAGGGCATCTCATCGATGAAAATGACGATTCGCTCATCATGATCCATGCCTTTTATATAATCAATCAGCGCATAGAAGGCGTCTAACCATGTTTTAAAATTCGTTTTGACCGCATAGCCATGCAACATCAAAGACAAACGAAATGCATTTAATTGCTCTTTCAAAGAAGTCTTTTTTCCATTTTGGGTCAAAGGCAAAGCTGTATGGGAAAAAGTCAATCTATTTTTGAATGTTTCGTCAATCAGCGTAGTTTTGCCAACCCGTCTACGACCATAGACGGCAACAAGTTCAGAATGACCGCTATAAAAGATATTATTTAATTCTCTAACTTCTTTTTCTCTACCAATTAGTTGCATATTAAATACCTCTCTTGCTTTATATTTTAACGTAAGCAGCCATTTACTTGCAATTCATTTCCGAGGAATAAACTCACTTTTTTTCGGTTTATTCATCGGATTTTCACTAATTTAGTTAATTTCCGAGGAATAAACTACCTTTTTTATGTTTTATTCATCGGAATTTAAAAATCTGAAAACGGCTTGTCTAGCCTAAAATGCCGCTACAAAATGATGATTCATGCAATAATATGGAACCAGGAGAACATGTCTGGCACTTCCATCTCACCTTGGAAGAAATGAATGAATTGTTCCATAATTCTAACGGCAGTATCCTATGCCAACGCAATGCCTTAGAAAAGCAAACAAGTAGAAATAACGATCGAAAAACCAAATACCCTCGCAAAAAACGCGTAAAACAGTTCATCATCTGCAAATAATTAGAGTGATTTATTGATAATGTTTTGGAATCTTAATGGTTCGGGGCATACATGATTTGGTGATGAATCTCTCCACCTTGATCGGTTAACACATGCAATGGGTCAGCGTCTTCGAAGCCCCACCCAAAAGACATCTTTGATCCATAAAGAATTATGGGCTGTTCAAAAGCCGAAAAGGTCAAGGCAGCCCCTTTCACTCGCCGATACCATGTATCGTCTCAGACAAAAAAACGCCGAATTGACGGCGTTTTTAAGTTTTTTGACGTTTCGTTAATAGACTATTGAGGCATATAGATATGCATCACTGGTCGGACACAAAGATTGCCTCCGGTTACTACTTTATTAGTCATCGAGCCACTCTGATAAACTATCCAAACGGTTTTACCATTTTCACCATATTCCGCTTTCTCACACAAGCTACTAGTCCAGTAACGAGTGTCTCCACCATAAAAGCCAGTATAAGTGAGGGCACCATTAGCAATCGAATATTTTGTCGCTGAGCACTTTCTGTTGTAGTCTTCATAATGATGGTCGCTGTTAAAATAATACGAGGTGTTTGTCAAATCTTCGTAAGTTGGGATGGACAATGTCGCGATGCTCGAAGAATAATCCCCTTCAAGCATAGAGAATGCTGCATTGCGGAATGTTGATTCTAACCATTGTTTTAATTGAGAATTGTTCCAAACGTTCGTACTAGGATCGAAGATACGTCGATCAAGACCCATTTTCGCCATAACATAGAGGTCATTGCCGCTCTTGGCCAATCGTTTCCACTCAATAGCGGAGCACTTATACCAGTTATTGTCATTGGCGATCGCGTAATAGCTGCCATCATATACGTAATAACCGGTAGTATTGTCTTTCGTGATTGTCCCAGCGGTTTTTGCAGCATTAAGCAATTCATTCATTTCGGCAGAAACGTCATCCTGCGGATACATACCCAAGAAATATTTGCTGCCATCGACGACTAGTTTCGCGCCAGGGATACCTGATTCGAATTTCGCATATAGATGATAGCTGCCACTTGGCATATTAAAGGTAAACGGATTATTCACGCTAACAAGAGTAGTCAGCGTGGAGTCTGAATACCATCCTACAAACGTCGCACCACCTTTTGGCGTTGCGGTAACCTCAATGGATTCCCCTTCCGTTAAGCCGAATCCAGAAGCGACAGCAAGGGTCCCGGCATTGACGTCATCAGAAATGACGAACAAATTGGAATCAACAGTGGTAGTCTTCGTATGGGAAGAATCATGTGAACAGACTTCATGCATATTAAGTTTGCCCGTCGCTGGGTTCTGCCAAGAATAGTTCTGGAAGACATAATCATGGCCAAGGGCTGGGGCGGATTCGACATCGGTTTCAATCTGTGTCTCGAAAGCCGAGTTTTCGAATGTCGCAGTGAATCGGCTAAGCTCGGTCAAGGTGCAAGTCGCAGCACGTGTGACAAGTTTAACCGCATCAACGGTTTCAGATTCGACGTGGCTATCATCTGTGGAGCAGACTCTAGTCGCGGTGCATTTGCTATGATCTGCATTCCAAGTATAGGTTGGAGCAGCATACTCATGGCCAAGAGGTGGAATCTCCTCATAAGTGGAATAAGAGCAGCGGGAACAAGCGTCATAAGCTTCCCACCCCACGTCGGTGCAGGTTGGAGCTTTCGCATTGTGATGGACAAGATCGTGGCCTAAAGCGGCGATTTGCTTGTAACCGATGCGGACTTCGTCTTCCCCATCCATATAATAATGGTATTCGCTATGTCCGACCTCAAGGCAAGTAGGCGCTAAATATGGGACATGGATGACTTCGAAGCCCTTATGTTCCACTTCCTCGACTTTTGCTTCATTGATGATGCTTTCTTTCTGCTCATCTTTTTGATTGTTGGAATTCGCTTTCTCTCCGGCATCTCCACCATTATCGAGGACAAGCATTCCTAAGGGAGAATTAACGTCCGGGTTTTGCTTATTCTCGCCTTCGGTAACCTTTTCAGTGGTTCCAGTTGCGCCCTGGGCATCCGTATATGGATAGACGAAGACTTCCTCTTCGCTGTTGCTAGAGATGACAGTGACGACAAGTTTGGCGTCGTGTTCTGGGATAGAAACCCTATCACGGGTGATCTTATCTGGCAACGCGCCGCCTTCATCGACGATGGTGATTGGATTGAAGGACTGCTCGCCATCTTTCTTATCAATATGGATGCGAGATACGCTGGATGGCTGCTCTAACACAAGACGGCCTGCCTTGATCTCGGCAAAGAATGCTCTGCCGAATTCATGGTAAGAGTCATTCGCAATCGATTGAATGTTCAGCGATCCAACCGTGCCATAATGATGAATGGTGTCCGATGCGGCATTGATGGTTAATGTGGTGTTCGCGGAATTGGTGCGGATTACATTCTCTTTGCTGACAGATGAGGTATTTTGATACTGGATGGAGGTAAATGAATCTTCGTCGCCGACATCGAATCCGATACCATCTAATTCCACGATACCAGATCCAGTCCAATGATTCGCATAGATGGAATAGCCCTCTGATGGGCTTGGGAGATTGGAATAGGCTTTGAAATAATCGTTTTCGGTCCCTTCTAAAACAGAAGCAGGTTCATAGAAGAGATCGGCGTATGGGTTATAGAGGATACCTGCGCCTAAAACGGTGGCCTTGAAGCCGGTACGGGCAGTCTCTAAATCGACAAGAGCGTCATACATTGTCCTGTTTGGTCCGTCTTTAACCGAGTTGGTGGCAAGGATGGTATTGGCCTGCTCAAGGATGGAATCCTCAAGGGCGGCGTTGCCTTGGACGACCTCATAGGTCACTAGGATCTGGGCGGTTTTGCCCTGGCCTTGGTTATCGATGCCTTCTTCACGAGAGGTGATTTCCGTACCATGATTTGGGAAAGAGACCTCAAGGATATAATCCTGCGGTTGTTCTCCAGGGTTTTTCTCAAGCCATTGGCTAACAAGCGTCTTCGATCCGTTTGCGGCCATCTCAGGGGTGGTAGCTTCTCCAGCGAATGCTTTGATGACCAAATGATCAGCGAGATCGCCGGTCATAACAATCTTGAGGCGCATCTTGGTTTTGACATTCGAGTCGTTGGTGCCATCGATGCTGATGCGTGCTTTATCCCCTGGCGCCCATTTGCTAAGCTTGAAGATGCCGTCTTCAAATTTGGTGGTGCTGCCGATAGAGGAGATTGCCTCGTTTTCAACAATCGCCACCGGGAGCCCAGCTTCGGTACCGTTATATTCCCAGACGTTAGTCAGGGCAGCGACGGTATTGACATCAACCTTGGCCGATCCGACGGTGAGGTTGGTCTCGCTCTTATCCGTAAATAAGGCGAACGTCGTGCCGACGGCGAAAGCGCTAGAAGCAAAGGCGACAAGTGCATAAGTAATGATATGTTTGGTTGTCTTTTTCTTCATAAGAAAAACTCCTTTCGGGTTTCATCGGCGAAAGGATACATCCTTTAACCCACCATCGCAAGGTATTTCAGTAACAATATTTGATATTGGAATGCTTAAAATAATTCAAGTATGGCGTTATAAATACGACCTCTTGCTTGTCCAACTCCATAGGTTAAATCACCACATTGCCATCGAAATGCCAGGTTCTAATATCTCATTAGAAATATAAGCATAGATATCCTCTAAATCGCGATATGCTTTCGGATATTAGAGTACTTTATATTCACTTAAAGTATTTTTCATCCAATTGCATCTTCGCCGAGTCTAGGGAGATTGGCTTACCGCCTTTTTCCACTTCGCTTTCAGCTTCTAAAATTGCCTGATCAATGCGACTGGTCTGCATCATCTTCTCATAGAGTTCTGCACTCATGACAACAAGATCGCTATAGCCGTTTTTAGTGACGAAAATAGGCTCTTGAACACGATGGGCCATTTCTGAAACGTTACTGGTGTTTCTTAAATCTCTGATTGGGATGATGAGAGGCATGTTATATATTCTCCTGTGTCATTATTACAGCATAATTATGTACATAATAAAACCTTTGCAATGACTTTTAGAATCCTGGAAGAACATTGTTTTTAAGAAAAAGCTATAATAAATAATCTGTTTAACATATGAGGTATTCTAACCTTGTACTTGGTTAGGTTTTCTTTTTATCTAACAAGTATAATCAATTTATGCCGTTATCCTGCTTAATAAAAATACAGTTTGACTGTCAGACTTCATACTCAGGCATACGGCTTTTCTTTTAATCGCTAATAGGTTGAATAACGCTTTGACGTTCCAGTAACAGATGATTCGAAAAGATAAGCTGATATGGTTAAGACGGCAAGTAAAGGAGGCCTTATGGACTTTTATGTCGGGATCGATGTCAGCAAGTTCAAACACACTGTCGCTGTCATCGATCAAAATGGAGAGATTAGAAAGAAAAGCTTCGATATTTCTAATTCCCGGGAAGGGTTTGATTCACTCCTAAATGAATTAGGCCTGCTCGGCCTTAAAGAGCAAATAAAAATAGGGATGGAAGCAACTGGACATTATATGAATTGTCTAGTTAGATGTCTGATCTCAAATGGGTATCAAGTCCAAATTTACAATCCAAGTTTAATTGCTAAGTTTCGCGACTCAGAAGCAGTTAACTTGGCTAAGACGGACAATCTAGATGCGTTGCTCATTGCTAAATATGTAGCAACTCACCCTTTTACTTCATCCCCGCAATTATCTTACCTTATTGGAGAGATTCGTAAAATCACAAGAGCAAAATATTTCTTGTTCGGAGATAAAACCGCCTGTTACAACCATCTGCTCAGATATTTGGATGAGATATTCCCGGAATTCGTGTCTTTCTTTAAGAAAAACGAGGACGGATCCAGGAAAAACATGGGTAGAAACCTATTCGAATCCCCTACAATCAGATGGCTGTTAAGCAATTACCCATCCGCTCCTAAAATGGCCAAGATGCGAGTTGAGACAGGCGAGGCGTTGAGAAGGATGTCGAAGGGCGCAATCAGCTTCAATAGGTTCAACCAGCTTAGGGAGCTCGCTAAGAATTCGATTGGGTATTCTACGGAAGTCGATGAGCAAATCATTAGAAATCTTGTTGAACAAGTAAGGATAATTGATAATGAAATCGATAATTTGAATGAGCTATTAGAACCATTCATGGAAGAACTTAATTCGCCAATTTTGACAATTCCTGGGATAGGCATTAACCTCGCCGCGATGATTATAGGCGAAATAGGTGATATATCTCGTTTTGAAAACCCGGAAAAGCTAATAAAGTTCGCTGGTTTGGACGTCAAGGTTTATCAGTCAGGAACGATTAATCACAAAGGCCACATCAGGAAAAGGGGATCGCCTATATTAAGGTACGCTCTTGCATTAAGCGTTCAAAAACTAAGAATTCATTCACCCGTTTTCTCAGAATACTATTATTCGAAGCTAAGACAGGGAAAGGCAACGAACGTCGCGATAATTGCCACAACAAGAAAACTGATTCGAGTCATTTGGAAGATGATGTCCACCAATCAAGTTTTCGATAACATCAAAAGAGATTAATCGAAGCTAAAATCTCTAATTATTAAAAAAGCAAAGCTTTTGCTTCTTTTTGTCATACCATTTTATGAAAAATTACAAGATAATAGTTGTATGAGGATGCATCATATGAGACTAGGCATGATGACAGAGACATTCAAGCGTTACATGACTCAGGAAGAGAGTTTGAAATGCATCAAAGATTTTGGCTTTGATGTCGCAGATATCACCTTATTTGAGACCGGTGATTATAGCAAACCCGACCCCGATATCTTTATCGGTGACTACATCCAAAGAGCCAGACAGATTAAGCGTTATGCAGAGGAAATTGGGTTACCTATTGTTCAATCTCATGCTCCATTCCCAGTCCATAAAGAAGACGATGATGCATATAACGCTTATATCCTAGACATCCTGATCAAATGCATCGAAGTCTGCGGCATCATCGGTGTTAAAAACCTTGTCATACATCCATGGAATAACTGGAATTACCTGGAAAATGCAGCGTTTTTTAGAAATTTGTTGCCTTATGCAAAGAAGCATAACGTCATTATCTGCACGGAAAACATGTGGAATTGGGATCATCAAAATCACCACGCAATACCTGCTGCATGTTCCTCACCAGAAGACTTCTTAAAACATATCGAAGCAGTAAATGACGATTATTTGCAAGCATGCGTTGATGTTGGCCACGCGAATATGATGTCCATGGTGAGCGACGTCACCACGCCTAGCAACATGGTTCGCGTATTGAATCAGCATGTCAAATGCTTCCATATCCACGATAACGATGGGGTCCATGATTCCCACGAAACACCATTTACCATGAAACTAGATTGGGATGCATTAGCCAAGGCCATCAAAGATATCCATTATGAAGGCGACCTAATCATCGAGATCAGCGGAAAGCCTGATTATAACCTTGAGCAAACGCTCCAAAGAAATAGCCTCCAAGAGGCGGCGGGACGACGACTCATTAAGTTAATTGGAGAACAATAAAATATTCACAATAAGAGTGCTGCTAAAACGAGAATAATGGGTCCATTGGAAACTCAATATATGTTTATCGTTCAACAATTTGGGTTTACGCAAGAAACATAAGAACTGTTGTTGTCACCAAAAGTAAAGACGTGGCAAAACTAAAACCAATTCCAGTTTTCTCCATAGAATTCTCAAATGGTATGGCAGATCCAATAAAGCTCATTTCCACAAGGAAGAGCAAGACAATAATATACCAAGGAAGAGGCACCTTGAATGAAAGAATAATCACAACGACACCCAAAAGAGCGCCAACAACGCCAACTATTTGTGGAAGACGGCCAACATTTTTACGGTAAAAAATGAAAAATAACAACCCAAGTGACATTAATAACAACAATACTGTCATGATTTTCACAAGAACTAACATGATAAGTCCTCCAGCCAGTTTTCTTTCAATGATACTTATGACAACCATTTATAAACCTCAGAATTTGGTTCAAATAGAACCAGTTTTTCATATGTTTAGGCTGTCGTTTTGTATGTTAACCCCCATCAATAACTAATGTCAAGAAAAGCAATAACTGGTATGTTCATAGTCATAAAGTAAAGTTTCTGCATCTTTTATCTTATGAACAAGATAAATGCTATAATAATTCCAAAGAAGGGCAAAAAATATGAAAAGAGCATTTTTGGCATTATTAACCCTATCATCCAGCGCGTTGTTACTTTCTTCATGCAACGCTCCAGCACAGGAAAGCATCAATCAAAGCAGCGAAGAAAACGTAAGCCTAAATAGCAACGAAAGCACTGCCACAAGTCAGATTGACTATGGTGAACTCGCCATCAACGATATCTATGCTTGGGTAGGCGAAACGCAGCCCCTCAGCGAGTTCTATCCTCATTTCAGTAAAGAGGATATGAAAGAGACCTTAAGCTATGCTGTCAAAAACGATACGCAGAATGTGCAGCCTTTAACAATCGATTCTAGCAAGCAGACCATCAAGGCCAATGTCGCTGGAGAATGGGTCGTCACTGCCACATCTGAGCATTTCAGCGCGGAATTCACCGTCAAAGCGCAGGAAGTGGATACCCAAGCAGCCTACGCCCAAACCTCAAAATATAGCAGCTATATCAATACCTATCGTCAAAGATGGGAAGATTATGGCACCGATAAACAAACCACCGTCTTTATCGGTGATTCCTATTTCGATCCTGGCATCTTCTGGACCGATTTCGATGCCGATTATGGCGATAAAGATATGCTTGCCTTTGGCATCTCAAGTTCCGTAACCGAGCAATGGGAAACCATGGCCTCATCCATCTTCATGGAGAAATCACCAGAGAATATTGCCATCCACTGCGGCACGAATAACATCTATGACTCCAAGGAAAATGAAGACCTTTCCATCCCTGCCGTCCAAAGATTACTCTATAAGCTCCATGCCCTATATCCAGAAACGCATCTTTATTATTATGGCATTACGCAACGTGCCTATGAATCAAGGGTTGGTGTAGACTTCAATCTTGTTACAGCCACTAACGCTGCAACAAAAGCGTTCGCTAACGAAAGAAATTGGGTCACGTATCTTGCAACTGAAGAGCAATTCAATGCGTCGATGCTCAAAGATCAGGTCCATCCAAAGCCAGAACACTACCACATCTTCGTCGACGCATTGGTCAATGCTGGCGTGACCTTGCGTCCAAATCCAAATTACTATACCGTCAAAGATATTGAAAGGACCGTCTCAGACAAAGTCGGTACTTCCACCACGATCAAATATGGCGGCGCTGTCTTAAGAAACGAATTCGTCTTAAGCTGCGATTTGCTGATCAAGGAATATGGCAATAACGCCCATATCGCCATCCAATATAACGATAGCAATAGAACCCTGCTTTGGGACAACATCTCCACTCGAAATAGCCTTAGAATGGGTGGCCAGGTAAATGGCGAGCATGAATGCAACGGAACCCTGATTTCAGCGCCGGTCAGCTCGACCATCCATTTCAAATTAATCGCTTCCGATAACGATTACTATGTCCTGATCAATGATGTGTTGATGGAAGTCATGACCAATATCAATGCCTATAACGGTGGCATCAAATTTGGATCCGAGAATATCGGCATGACCTTTCATGATTTCAATATCGAAACCAAAGCCCATGATGAAGCTGCCTATAATGCTGCGCTTTCTAGCATCGCTGAGGATTATGCAGCCTATTCGCAGTTGACCTCGACCCTCATCTATTATCCAGACCAAGGTGCCGTCGTCATCTCCGATCAAATCGATGATCTCACCTTCTCTGTTAATGGCAGCGTCGGTGGAACCAAGAAGAATATTCCATACAAGGGTGCATATTTATCCAGAAACTTTGTCTTCTCCGGCAAAATAACCATGAACGATTTTGGCAATAACGCCCATATCCACTGGTGTTTCAATGGCAATATCAATACCAGATTCCTGGTTTGGAGAAATGGCAACGATTTCAATATCGCAACCTTCAATCATGCTAGAGGAACCGTCGCCTATCCTTATAGCCAAGGCATCGCCTATTACTTCAAGATCGTGGTTACCGATGCAAGTGCTTATTTCTATTTCGGAACCTCAATGGACGCGCTTGAATTAAGAGCCGTTGGCACGGGTATCGCTGCTCCTGCATCAGGCTCGCCAGGATTTGAAGTCGCCACCGAGAATTTCGGCGCGACCTTCTCCGAGATGCACGCGATCACCAAAGCTGATGATCTTACTGCCTATAACCAGGAAATCTCGGCCATGAGCTCCGTGATCTCTACCTACACCACAACCACTACCGTTAATAGCTAATAAACCAGAGTCTAATCTTTGCGCAAGAATCATCCTTGTTTTATCTTGCATATTTCGACAAAGTGGGTATCCATTTATAATATGCCCATCATGAAGAAACAAAAGAAGTATCCTCAGATTGAAAGTAATCTCCCGATTCTAAGGGTATGGACGATCTTTTATGTCGTCATTTTGATGATCGGTTTAATCAATAAAATCATCAGCAAAGTGAAGATCAAAAAACGCAATAAGCTTCCAAAACCCCCATATATTTTGATTTCGACGCATGCTTCGATGCTGGATTTCTATATGGCATTATGCGTGACTTTCCCACATAAACCATATTGGATTTCTACAGTCGAGGAGTTCATTCCAAGGTTCTTCATCTTCCGTCGCATCGGCGTTTTAGCAAAACGTAAATTCACCAATGATCCTGTCGCGGCCCTAAAATACCTCGAGGTCCTCAAAAAGAAGAAGATCCTCATCATCTATCCAGAAGCTAGATATTCCTTCATGGGTGAAAACGAGCGCATCGATAATAGCATCGGCATGTTCGCCAAAAAGGCTAAGGTTCCTGTTGTCATGATCAAAGGGCATGGCCATTACTTATGGTGCCCGCAATGGAGCGACCGCAAAACACGTAAGATCCATCCCATCCAAACCGAGGTTGTCACCCTGGTGGACCGTGATGAGCTCGAATGGATGTCTGCTAGGGACATCCAGCAACGCATCGAAGAGAATTACGATATCTCCGAAGAAGCGTGGATGAGGGAAAATAACATCCTCAATACCTATCCAAACCGCGCGGTAGGATTACAACGGATCTTGTATAAGTGCCCGCACTGCCAAACCGAATTCGAGATGTCTTCAGAAGGCCATATCCTTACCTGCAACCACTGCCACACGCGATACGACTATCTAGAAAACGGCCAACTCAAGTGCTTAGATGGGGATACCACCTTCGCCTGGCCAAGTGAGTGGTATAAATGGGAGAAGGAATGCGTTAAGCAAGAGGTTCATGATGGCACCTATCATTTTGAGGATGATGTCCGCGTCGAAAAGCTCATGGGCGCTGGCATCGGCTTTGTGCCGCAGGTTGGCCATTATCATTTAACGCATGATATCCAGGAAGGTTTCCACTTGAAGGGTGTTGGTAATGACTTCCTCTTCCATCGCACCTCCTTGCAAAGTTATGCATTGCATATTGAATATAGTTATTTAGATCGTGGGTCTTTCCTAGAATTAGCCAATACAAAAGAAACTTATTTCGTCTATCCGTTAAGTAAAGCAAGCCATCTAACGAAAATCCATTTCGCCGTGGAGCATATCTACGATTTCTTAAAAGAAGAAATGAAGCAATAAAGTAGTAGGCGACTGTTAACAATCCTACAATACAATCAAAGCCCCAGTCCATTCGCCTGAAACTGGGGTTTTCATTAACGGTATTTTAAGATTCGCGATTATTAAATTTGATTGCCTTGGAGCTAAATTTTTATGCATTATTTATGTTCCTATATACCGTCGCTTCTCCAGATAAATCGTATCCAATAATATAACCATACATATCAATAGAAACATCATCTTCTATTTGATAATGACCATCGTTAACACAGTCTATAACGGTTGCTTGGTTATATCCAACAATGCCACCCAAAGATACGGTTCCATAATCCGCGATGGATTTAAAATCACCATGATTCGTGGACATTAAAACAAAGCCGGTTGTGGTTTGAGAATAACCAAGTATTCCACCAACGCGATATAAGCCTTGAACAAATCCATGATTCGTGCACTCTTTGATCGTCGAGGCATAATTGCTTCCAACAATGCCTCCAACGCCGCCTAAAGATGAACCTAAACCATGAACAAATCCATGGTTGATGGATCTTAAAACACTGACATTAGAACCTAGCATTCCAACAATTCCGCCAGTCCAATAAGATATTCTGTTTTCATCGCCTTTGATTTCACCATAATTAACACAATCCATTAGATTGGCACGGCAATATCCAACGATTCCAGCACACGCGATATCGCCACTAATTATGCCTTCATTAATGCAGTTATTTATATTAGAAGCATTTCTTGCATGTCCAACTATTCCACCGACTTTTTCTTTTGCTACAACATTGCCTTCGTTGGTTGAATCGATGATAGCTGAATTGAAATTATTCCCAATAATACCACCTGTTCCACCGACGGATTTTCCTCCGCCGATAACATTTCCATAATTAGAACAATGATTGATCGTAGCACCGCTACCACAGGTACCAATGATGCCACCTAAGCCAGAATAATTTTGATTCGGATAGTCTTCCGCTTTAATAGTTCCATAATTGTTACAACTAATTAAAGAACCAATTTTGCCACTGGAAGCCATGTTGTATCCAATGATTCCACCAACACAGTTTGTGCCATGAGTATATCCATCTAAATATGAGCAATTGGAAATATTGCCTCCAACATTACACCCAATAAAACCCGAGACATATCTTCCCGAGACATTAACATCTCCTTTAGAAGTACAATTGGAGATATTTCCATAATTTATGCCAATAAATAAGCCATAACACGTGCTATTCTCTTTGCCGCCAAGAAGAGAACCTTCAATATTTAAATTGGATATCGTTCCCGAATTAGAATTAAAGAAACCTTTTCTTTCGCTTTCAACTGTCATTTTGATGTTCTTAATGATTTTGTTGTTGCCATCAAAATAGCCCTTAAATGATTTAGCACTAGTTCCCCCACCTATACCAAGCCAATCTATATTATTTAAGTCAATGTTTGCGTTTAAAACGATATGTTGATCAAGATAGTAGTTTTTTGATGCAATGGCTTTTCTAAAATAGGCAAACTCTGTAGCGGTATTGATAACATATGGATTACTAACGCTTCCATCCCCGCTTGCAAACGAAGTAGCAACAGTTCCATCCCACTCATCAAACGATGGTTCTTCTTCGCTATATGCTAGTTTAATCTCAGCTTGTTTTTTGGTCTCTCCATCGTTTGGCCCGCCATTAAAACTATTAGTACAACCAGTTGCTAATAAAATGAAAGGTAAAGAGAATAGGAGAAGTTTTTTCATAAATTAAATACTTTTTCTTTTTTTGATATTAACAAACGCTGCTAAGGCTCCAACGGCAATAAACATAACTATTATTATTGTTAATGATGATTCAGCATCTAATTGCACGATTTTGTTCAAACCTAGCATTCCACTGCCGTTATTTTGTAAATAGTTATTAATATATAAGGCTGAACGATAATATGTATCGTTGTTATCATTTTTTCCAAAATACTTTGCTGAATCTAAAGCAGAAATTTCATCGTCTGTTAAGTTACTGATTCCATTTAAAATATCGTTAGCAATATCAGCGTCATATGCACAATCGAATTTTCTAACTGCTCTAATTAACTTTTTGGTTGAATCAGATAACTCTAAACCGTGGTCTTTATCATTTAACACTAAATTAGAGTCAGTATTTTTATTTACCTTCCCGAAGACATAGCCTGTTGAAAATTTATCACTGTCACTTTCAAAAAAAGAAATCGAAGCAATTTGTTGACATTTCACGAAGTTAAATACAACATTTTTAGCGTTTTGCCCGACCATAAATCCACCAACTCGACCAGTTGCATTGGTGCTGTTGTCTACGACTTTAGAAGCAGACAATACATCATTGAAATTCATCGTTCCAACAGATGAACTACTGAAATAGCCAAAAACTCCTCCTGCCCATCCGTTATTTGTAGTAATAATTCCATCGGAATAACATTCTGTAATCGAAAAAACAGCATCTGCATTGTTGGATTGAATGTAGCCAACAATACCGCCAGCACCGCTACTACTAGAAACAGTAATATTTCCATAATTTGAACAGCCAATACATGTTAGCTGTGGATAAACGCCACCTGCTATTCCGCCGGCTTGTCCTTTTGAAGTTATATTCCCTTCATTTATGCAGTTAGTTATAGTTACATCGCTAAGGGTGTTTTGGTCTTTACCGACTAAACCAGCAATTCCGGCACAACTAGTAGAAGTAGAAATTATTTCGCCTTTATTTGTGGAATCAGAAATAGAACCTACTCTTAAATTTCCGACAATTCCACCTACATATTTAGTTCCTGAGATTGTTGCGTTATTAACACAATTATCAATATTAGCGGTTTTTGCAATTTCTGAAGCAGCAATACCGCCA
>Ga0256405_10005732_pt1 | contig 20895 bp, 12 predicted proteins | sample RumenRJG_02DNA_FD_189096 | JGI IMG/M metagenome (GOLD analysis project Ga0256405, IMG submission 189096) | Bovine rumen microbial communities from Lethbridge, Alberta, Canada - RJG_02 | ecosystem: Host-associated > Mammals > Digestive system > Stomach > Rumen | place: Canada: Alberta... | reverse complement strand
CGGACCAGCAGCCTGACGGATGAATGGGATTTGTGCATCGTAAATCACGTGATCCTTATCCTTTGAGCCCCATTTTGCATTCTCCAATCCGTAAACACCTTCGAAATTGATGACATTCGGGTAAGTACGGGTCAGGCCGGCAGGCTTGAATGCACCATGGTAGTCGAGCATCAGGTGATATCTCGAAGCGATTTCTGCTGCTTTGTAGAAGAAGTCTGTCATCGGTTGGTCGTCGCGATCCATGAAGTCGACCTTGAATCCTTTTACTCCCATCTCAGCAAAATGTTTGCAGACGTGCTCCATGTCGCGAGCAAAAGCCCAATAGCCAGCCCAAAGGATGATACCAACGTTCTTACTCTTTCCGTAATTGATTATTTCTTTTAGATCGATTTCCGGGATAACTTGGAACAAATCGGCCTTTTTGTTTACTGCCCATCCTTCATCCAGGATAATATACTCGATACCATGCTTAGAGGCAAAGTCAATATAATACTTATAAGTGTCATTGTTGATGCCGGCACGGAAGTCAACACCCTCGATGTTCCAGTCGTTCCACCAATCCCAAGCCACTTTACCCGGTTTGATCCATGAGATATCCTTCAAGCGTGAAGGTGCAGCCAGCAGGTAGCTGAGGTTGTTGTTGGCCAAGTCCTTATCAGCTCTGCTGATCATCGTGATACGCCACGGGAAAGTACGAGCTTTCTCTACTTTTGCGATATAGTTTTCGGCAGTTTGAACCAGCATTTGTAATTCGTTGTGGCCACCTTGCTTTAACTCTTTAGGTACTGGAGCATGCACACCCTTTAATGTCTGGGCATTTTTGCCTTCACTCACGAGGTAAAGTCCAGGGTAGTTCTCCAGATGAGTCTCTGTAATCTCCATTTTGACTCCATTACCTGCATCTACGACCAACGGGAGGAACGACAGTCGTTGTGCGTTCATCTCCGAAAGTTTATTGATGCTATATAGGTTTTCGAAAGAGTTAAAGAACTGGCTCTTGAAGTTGCCATCTCTTCCGGCTCTGACATATGGGTTGGTAACCGTATAATCTTGAGCAAAATTATATTCTACCGTTTCTTTTACGATATTGAACGGCTTTTTAACATTACTGATTAGACGGTAAGCGATACCATCGTTGTAAGCCCTGAATTCTACGCTAAACTGGTTGTTTAGGTTGATGGTCAGAACCTTACAGTTGTTCTTCATCTGCTTTGCGCGATAGAACGGTGAATCGATCGTTTCGTTGATAACACGTTGGCTGCTTCCTTTTGCCTTTACTTCATTACCCCAAATTTTAGGATTCTCAGTTTCGAGTGCGATCACAGAAGGTTTCAGGACTTGACGTCCGTCAACTGTAATATCGTAGGTTACTTGTTTGTTTACCACGATATTGGTGGTCAAACTGCCATCGGGTGAGGATAGCTTGAACTGTTTTTGAGCGGAGATACCTGTAACAAGCAGTAAACCGCATAGTAATAAGTTTAATCTCTTTTTCATGACGTTAATTATTAAAGGTTTTGTTTTCTATATTTGTTTCTTCAGTTCCTTGATCGTTGTTTTTCGTTTTGAACAGTTTATCGACAATCAGTGCAATGGCCCCGTCACCTGTGACGTTACAAGCAGTTCCGAAACTATCCATGGCGATATATAAGGCTATCATCAAGGCTTGTTCACTTTCTCCGAAGCCAAGAATGGATGAAAGAACCCCTAGAGAAGCCATGATTGCTCCGCCAGGAACACCCGGCGCTGCTACCATTGTGATGCCTAACATGAAAATAAAACCGACAAACATGCCGAAGGTGTAGGGCATACCTTGCATAATCATCAAAGCTAAGGCACACGCCACAATTTTCAACGTACTTCCTGACAGATGGATGGTTGCACACAATGGGATAACAAAGCCTGCAATATCCTTCGATACACCATTCTTGATCGTTTGCCCCAAGGTTACGGGAATAGTGGCCGCCGACGACTGTGTTCCTAAGGCCGTAAAATAGGCAGGAAGCATCTTCGCAAGTAATTTAAAGGGGTTTCGTCGTACGAATAAGGCTGCAACGCAATATTGAAAAACCAAGAGGACTATATGCATGATGAAGATGATGCCGATAATCTTGATGAACACCGACAAGACGTGGTAGACCTGTCCACTGTGAGTCATATTCAGAAAGATACCAAAGATATAGATCGGTAGTAATGGTAGGATGACCACTTTGATGGTCTTCACGATAATCTCTTTAAAATCGTAGAAAACATTCTTCAAAGCATTTGTGCTAAGATGTGCAATGCCTAAACCTAAGGTAAAAGCCAATACTAAGGCTGTCATGACACTCATGCACGGAGGGATGTTTATCGAGAAGAAAGGTAAGACATTCTTAGCTTCACTAATATCTTCCAGCGATACGCCCGGTGAGATGAGGGTAGGGAAAACACTATTACCGACACCATATGAAAAGAATCCGGAGAGAAGTGTTGCTCCGTATGCGATAAGTGTCGTGATAAGCAACATTTTTCCTGCTCCTTTGCCGATATCAGCGATGGCAGGAGTAACCAACCCAATGATAATGAGTGGAATGATAAACTCAAGGAACTGACTGAACAACCCATTAAAGGTTACAAAAACTCGGACTAAAATTTCGGGAAGTATGTTTCCAAACATAACTCCCAATATGATTGCAATGATAATTTTAGTCAGTAATCCTACTTTTATAGGTTTCATCTTTTCACTTCTTTTATTTTACATATTGCCTTATAATCGCAGAACTTACAATGTTCATTGTTCGAGGTTTGATCGTACACACCACCCTCTGTGAACATTTCCTTTAGCAAAGCTATTAATTTTTCCTGAAATTCTTGTTTATAATCGCTATAATCTTCTACTTTCTTTTTATTGATGATGACTATCGGAGTATAATCCTGATTCGATGTGTTTTGTATGTAGAGCAATGCTGGCTGTGTTTTCACCTTATGCTCATCGGTGAACATGTCGGCATAAAGGAATGTCTGTAGAATATAGTTTGCTCCATTTTTCCTGTTCTCCATGAAGAGTGAATCAATATCCGGACTTTCCGACAAATGCGTTCCTGTTTTGTAATCGATAATTCGATAATGGTCGTCTTTACAATCTACACGATCGATGAATCCGCCTAAGTGGACGATTATTTCATCCGAATCAGGCGGCGATAGGGTATAGTCTTTCTTAATTTCTATTTCGGAACCTACATAGGTGAAAGGAGTGTGCAGAGCATCATGACGGAGCAACTGTTCGATGTAACGTAGTATGACTTCAAAGTTTATTCGTTGAAGTCCATTGTATTGAGCCTCTTCCTCAGGTTTAATCTGAAAGAATTCTTCTTTAAATGCTGAATCTACATAGTTCCTTAATTTAAGCTTATCTTTAAGAAGGCTTTCCAATCGATCTTTCGTGATGATCGGACTTCTTTTCTTTAGATCATCGTAAATATGTTGTGCGGTAGCATGGAAAATGTTACCAAATATGCGGTTATCAATATCCTCGCCAACTTCTTCAGGAGCTTTCAATCCGGCTACATACCTTAAATAGAATTTCAATTTGCAATGGATGTAGGCGTTGATAGCCGTTGGTGATAGTTCTTTCGGTTTTTCACTTCGTTTGTCATAATACTTTCGTAAGCGACTTACAATTTCTTTTGTCTTTGGTATCTCGATTCGTTCGATTTGCTGAGGCGATTGTTTAGCTTCCAGGAATAACCTCTTCACCGGATGTGGCCATTCCAGCAGGAATTGAAGAAGGAAACGGCTCCATTCGCCTTTGTTCATCTCATCTGTAGCCGTATTGTAGAGCATCGTTACCTTTTCAGCACGTTGGAGGAGACGGTAGAAGTAGTAGGCGTAAACCGACATCTGGTGATCGATTGTCGTCATGCCGAATGCCTTCCTCAAGTTATATGGGATGAATGAAATCTCTCCTCCGGCTTTGGGCAATTTTCCTTCGTTTACCGACAGCATAATGAGGTGTTTAAAGTCGAGGTTACGCGTTTCAAGCACGCCCATGACCTGAAGTCCGACAGCTGGTTCGCCGTGAAATGGGATATGGATTGCAGATAAAACCCTGATAATCAATTTCCGGAGCGTTGCCGCTTTCAGCCTTAAGGTACCATTCTCGATTAATGAACTGAACCGATTAATCGTCGTATAGATTTTAAATAAAGACTCTTGATAGAGCTGCATGGAAGGTTCATTACCCGATAACTGTAGTTCTTTTTCTGCTGTTTCGTCTCTGAACTTCTCAGCAATAACTTGTATGACCTCATTAAGTCGTTTACAGACTTCTTTTTCTTTCGCTACGAGTGGCTTAAACAACAAATCCAGTTGCTCATCATCCTTCGTAAGTTCACTAGGGAGGGGGAAGAACCGGTTTTTATTCGTCAACTCCTGAATAATCTGTTCGTTCTCCTTCGATATAAGACGAGTATATGGATGCTTTAATAAGGCAATGGCTGCCTGGTACGTATATCTTCCAGTCTGTTCGTCATAACTATCGATGTGTAATCCGAGGAAAGCATCGATAAAACTATAAATAGGAGTTTGTGAGAGCGGAAATCCCATCGTCACATTGACATGCTTGATGTTATTCGGCAATGCGTATAATACCGGTTGTAGCATGATTTCATCGCATAGGACAACGGCTGTTTCCTTTTCTTTCTCTGTGATGTTCTCTTTTAGCCATTCTGATAGATAAGCCGTCTGTGCATGATCGGTGGATGTCTCAATATAGGTGATATCCTTCTCCTCAGCCAGTGTGTGAAAGAATTCATCTGAAATGGCATTGGGGAAATCTTTTAAGTTGCTTCGCAGAAAACGACCGGCTTCATGCTGATTATTTGGCTTCTCCGAGAGATAGAACGAATCATAATCCCAGAAGAACAATGCTTTTCCTGCTGATTGGACTTTCTCGAAGAGTTCGTGCTCAACCTTGTTTAATACGTTGAATCCGACAAAGACATATGTTTGATAGGGAAGTTGCTCAGGTTTGAACTTCTCGATGACATCACGATATAACATTCCTTCGTATGCAAAATCCTTTTCATACAATGTGGAACGGAAGTCATCGTAGATCGCTCCTAAAGACTCCCATATCGATTTGAATTTTTGTTTGAGTTCCGATTGCCTCTGTGGATTGTAGTTCTTAATAAATTTATTGATTGCTTCTATTTGTTCCTCGTTTAAGTATGATGCATCGGTTGCCATCTGCTGTAAATCTTCGAGGTTTGAGAATAGTCGTTTGGCATCAACCTTGTTCTTGTCGACATCGTCAAAATCGCTGATCAACAATTCTCCCCAAAAATAGAAATCATCCAATGATTCCGTGCTTCCGGTAATCTTGAGATAGCTATTATATAAGGTACAGACTAATTCAATGCGGTCGCATAACTTTAGCTTTGTCATACTTTGGAACAGCTCGCTGATACTTAAATACGTAGGCGACCAGATGGGCTTATCTGTTTGTTTAACCAGATATTCGTTAAAGAATAGGCTGGCACGTTTGTTCGGAAATATCACTGCTGTGTGAGCAAAGTTTCCTTTCAGGCGATTATATAGTTCGATGGCTACTTGTTCTAAAAAACTCTTCATCTTTTTACTTAATTTCTTCTATTATTTGATCAAATACATACCATAGATATCCTTTAATATGTAGATATCCCATTTGTAACATCAAGTCTTTATATTCCTGTACCTGATGTACATACTCTTCTCTTCGTTGTCCAAACTTAAAATCGACGATTATAGCGTCTTTTCCAGTCACCATCACACGGTCGGGGCGTTTGGTCAGGAGTTCTCCTTCGTTGTTCTTGTATAAGATGGTATATTCGTTGAAAAGTTCTTTTGTACCATCGAACCATTCTTGTACTTCTGGTTGATTCAAGGCTTTTTCTGTTAGTTCCCTTATCTCTTTTTCCTGTTCGTTCGATGCGATGATCCCGTCCATCCGCAGTTGAGAAATGGAGAAGTCCACATCTTTTTTAGTATGAATGGTCGAGAATACGTAGTGCAAGAGTTTTCCTTGTTCAATATATTTTTCTCGTTTAGATATTTCCCGGGTAATGAACTCGTGCGATTTGTTGGATTGTTTAAACTCAATCTTATTTTTGTAACTATGCAGGCTGATCGGCATGCTGGTTGGTTTCATTGTCAGTTTATTCAACGAATCGTATTCGTCTCTATCCTCCTTGTCAATAAAGACTTTGCCTGTTTCATAAACGATACGTTTGTCATCAGATTGGTCTCCGGATACCATGTGAATGAAATCAGGTTGGGAGAGAGAAAGGTTTTCCATTGATGATTTTATCCAATCGGATACGCTCTTGTATCTTTTCTTTGAATTATAATCACCGATGATAAAGAGATTTTGTTCAGCTCTTGTCAAGGCTACATAGAGTAGATTCAGATTATCAACATAGAGTTGTTTTTGCTCTTCGAGATAGTCCTGATAATAGAACGATTCGGCCATGTCCTTTTTATAGTCTATCGGAAGAATACTGAAATCATTATAAGGAGCTTCATTGGGAGAAACCCATATTTCGTGCGGCTGGTTTTGTTTAATCTCTTGTTCCCAGTCGCAGAATGGTAGCAATACATGTTTAAATTCCAAACCTTTGGAACTGTGGATAGAGAGAATACGTATTCCGTCAATCTCACCGGATGGAATCTTAGTCATGCATAGTTCTTCATCCCAATAATTTAAGAATGAAGAAATGTCGGAGGAGTTCTCTTTTAAATAGTTCATCACCTTATCAAAGAAAGCACAAATGTATGCATCTTCGTCGGGGATAAGGTTAATTTCAAAGATACTATACAACTCTTGCAAAAGATCGTACAGAGGCATCTGACGAAGTTGTACCATTGAATTTCTGAAACGTTCGGGCAGAAGTTCTTCCATCTCGTTCGTCAGGACCTCATGTTTGTTTACTGATTCCTTTTTTACATGTTCAAGATAGTCTAATAACAGTTGCTTTCTTGGAATGCGTTGATCAGAGTCAATGAGATAGCGTAATGCATGGATCAACATCTTGATGCTTGTTGAAGATTGTAATTCAAAAGCCTCGTTTGAAACGATACGATAGTTGCTGTATTGTGAGAAATACTCAGCAATGACAGGAATGTGCTTGTTCACTCTGATCAGAATCGCAATATCTTTTGTCTTTGCCCCATCCTTGATTAAGGAATCAATGGTTCCAATCAATAATTTGCAGGTTTCCTGTATGTAGTCAGTATTACTGCTGTCTAATAAAGTGACTTGTACGAATCCCTTATCCGGATGTTTAAATGGATGCTGTTCCACATCCTTATAGGCGTTTTGCAATCCTTCATCCTTTGGCTGAATAGTTGATATAATATCTTTGAACAAAAGGTTATTAAACCGTACAATGTTACCAGCACTACGGCGGTTTGTGCTCAAAGTCTCACTTTTTATTGGGAACTGTTCTAATTTGTCGTTCAATGAGTTAAGAATACGCCAGTCGCTATGCCTCCAACGATAGATTGACTGCTTTACATCACCAACGATCAAACTGCTATAGCCTTGTGATAAACCGTTTAGCAATAGAAATTTAAAGTTTTTCCATTGAAGTCTGGAGGTATCCTGGAACTCGTCCATCATTATGTGATTAATGCTGGAGCCAAGCTTTTCGAAAATAAATGGAGAATCATCGCTGGTCACGAAATGATGTAGCAAAGCATTGGTATCAGATAGTATGAAACGATTCTTCTGTTTGTTTTCCTCATGCAGCTCTTGGTCAATAGCGTCTAAAAGTTGGAGATTATTGATATGTTTTTTTGAGAATAGGCAAGTGTTGATGATAATATTTGCTTTTTTTCGCATCTTCTCCGTTTCTTCCAAAAGAGGAATCAGAGTGGTAGAAGCTAAGGTTACAATTTCCTTTCTCCGTTTATTTGTTTTTGAAGCCCAATTAGAAGGATCGTCCAAGCACTTTTGAGCTCTTGGATTGAAAATGTCATTAGTTAACTTTTTATTCGCTATCTTTAAGAAATAACTGAAAATACCTGTTCGTCCAAAGGAAAGGTCGGATTCTTCTAAACCGTTTTGTTCAAGAATCTCAAAGAAACGATTGGCTTGTTTAAGCATCGTATCTTCTTGCTCTTTCAACATCTTATCCAGTTTTCTCCGATATTGAACGATGTTTTCCGGATTTTTCAGTTTGATACGCAATTCGTCTCCCTTTTCAATGAAAGTCTCATCGAAGATTTTCGCACCGAACTTTTTTATTTCTTTAGTGATATTCCACTTCTTGGCTTCATCAATTTGTTCCTTAATATAATTTAGGATCCAATTGAGCATGGCTTGATTTTCCTTCTGGTTTAGGCTATTAATAATCGTATCAACGGCATCGTTCAGGGCTTCTTTACTATTGAGCTCAATGTTAAGATTTGCTCCAAGGTTTAGTTCCCTTGACAGGTTCTTGATAATTGATTGGAAAAACGAGTCGATTGTGACTATACGGAATCGGTTATAATCGTGAATGATAAAGTTAAGAGCTTCCTTTGCCCTTTCCCGGATTAAGTCTTCGTCAAATCCTGTTTTCTCTTTAATGACTCTAAGATATCCGTCGGAATGAGTATCTTGGATGGCAATTCCGTTTAGTTGGCCTAATATACGTTCTTTCATCTCAGCTGTCGCCTTATTCGTAAATGTAACAGCTAAGATTTCTCTATATGCCCGTGGATTCTTGATGAGTAATTGGATGTACTCTGTAGCCAAAGTAAAGGTTTTACCTGATCCAGCGGATGCTTTGTAGACAAGTAATTGATTATTTCCCATGTGTTCGATGTTTCTAACAAAGATAATATACCTCTTTTAATGAAACAATTTTTGTGCCGATAAAAAGTATGACGAATAAAAAAGAGATGTTTTATTTTGAATACAAGATAAGATTTGTATCTTTGTGTCGTCGTTTAAGAGATAATTTGCGGTAATAGCTCAGTTGGTAGAGTATTGGCTTCCCAAGCCGAGGGTCACGGGTTCGAGTCCCGCTTACCGCTCATGTAAGGCAATGTGATCATCACATTGCTTTTTGTTTTTGTGGATTTGGCATTTATTGAAAAAGATACGTATGGCTATTGGCTCTTATACAATTATTTGTATATTTGCACTCGACTAACCAATTAAATATGAGATCATCATGGCAATTACTATTGGCATTGACATTGGCGGTAGCCAAACAAAGATTATCGGAGTAGACGAAGAAGGTATTAAATCACCGATGCTGGTTAAGGCTGATGACCCAATCACATCGCTCTTTGGAGCTTTTGGTAAATACTTGTATGATAATAAAATTCAATTAAGTGATGTCAAAAAAGTAATGGTCACCGGAGTTGGTAGCCAATATTTGAATCAAGATCTATACGGGCTTCCAACCTTTCATGCCGATGAGTTTCTCTCGGATGGTCTGGGCGCACATTATGGTTCACGGCTTAAGAAATTGATGGTTGTCAGCATGGGTACAGGTACTTCTTTCGTGACAGTGAATGGTGATGAAATTAAACATATTGGTGGTGTCGGAATCGGAGGAGGTACGATATTAGGATTATCAAAGATGTTGCTCCACACATCCGATTTTCATCGTATCGTAGAATTAGCAAAAAAAGGTCACATTGAGAACACCGACTTGCAAATCAAGGATATTAGTAATCAACCATTACCTGGTTTACCTCTGCATGCCACAGCTTCCAGCTTAGGAAAAGCGTCAATGAGCACGACGATAGAGGATATGGCAATTGGTATTATTCACATGGTGATCTTGAGTATAGGGCAGTCTGCGATCTTCTCTGCAATGAACAGTCCTATAAAAGATTTTGTGATGATTGGAAATCTTGCCAAACTTCCTCAATGCGACCCCATCTTTAAGATGCTGGAGGAATTGTATCAGGTACGTTTCCACATTCCTGAATATGCTGAATACCGTACTGCTTTAGGAGCAGCCTTGTCGGGCAATAAGTTTTAGAGTTTATTCGATATAAAAAATCCTTTCCAAATTGGAAAGGATTTTTTGTTTTGATCTATTTCTTAGAAGTTCACGCCAAAATGCAGGAACAATCCACGTATATGTGCAGGATCATCAATATCACTAATATCGGTTACGCCAAATTGATAGCCTATTTCACCATATAGCATATGATATTCAAATCCACAACCCAATTTGAAGCCTACGTCGGCATGATTATAGAAACCGCTCTTAAAGATGCTGTGTTTTGTACCTCCTGCCTTATATTTTCCACCGATGGCATATGAGAAATATGGACCTACGAATGGAAGGAATGCCAAATCACTGCCCGATGCTTGGAAGCCATACTTAATCAAAACAGGAACTTCCAAATAGTTCAATTCTACTTTATAGCCTTTGCCTTTTCCACCTTTTTGGATATAATAAAGACCACTTTCCAAGAAGGTTGGGTGAGACTCCGAAAGTCTTAAACCTATGACGCCACCAAGGCTCATACCAACTCTGGATGAAGATGCATCTAATAGTTCATTGTCAGAACCAATTGAACTGGAATTCATACCAATTCGAATACCATAATATAATTTATCACTCTCAAAAGAATAACCGCCTGTATTATATTGTGCTAATACAGGGCTTGCCATTAAAACGATTAATAATAATGAAAATACTTTTCTCATAATGCTTATTGTTTTATAAACTGATTGCAAAGTAACAAAAGTTTTTAAACTAAATCAAATTTTTTCATAATTAGTAGAAGAATGAAGGAAAATATGCGAGATTATTAAATTTTCCTTTTTAATTTCTTAATCCAAATGGTATATCCTGCCTCATTGAGATGAAGTCCGTCTGTGGTGAGTTCAACTCGTAAACTGTTATTTTTCTTCTCCTTAAATTTAGAGAACAAGGATATATAAGAGATGTGATACTTCTTTGCTAAATTTCTTAACCCTCGATTGATTTCAGGAATCATGTCTGTTTTCCCGTTTAGCAAGCGGTAACGTTGAAAACTCTCGTTGATGGGCAACAGACTTTGTAGGTAAACCTTTGTGTGAGGTAGTTTGGTACTTAGCCGTTGGATGAGTTGTTCTTCTAGTTGGAGGATACTGTCAACAGAAAGTTGGTGCGATACGTCATTGATTCCTATTAGTAAGAAAACTTTTTTCGGCTGAGATTGAATGATTTCATCCAATCGATCATAAACGCCCATAATTTCATCACCGATGATACCACGGTTCGCAACATTCTGGTTATTTAAACGTACGCTCCAGTTGTCTCCAAATTCTACGAGACTGTTACCGAGCATGACGATGCTATTATGATCGAGAGGTTTCTCTTGCTTAAAATGTTCTAACCTCTCGTAGTAATGATCAGTATACTTTCGCTCAAGCGATTGTCCCCATAATGAAAAAGTTAGGAGACTCATAAAAAGGATGGTAAATGTCCTCATAGGCGTTCGTTCCTGAATATCCAGAAATCGTTTTTATAAAGATGGTATTTCTTTGAGACTCTTCTGAATTCATCAACATCTTTGTACCAATAGTCTTTCACATCATTCCATTGGTAGTTACGAGATAGACGTTTGCGTATTTCTTTTGATCCGCAAACCTTATCGAACATTGAAAATGTTCGTGATGGGGCAAATTTAAAAACAGCTTTCGAAGGATAGAGCCGTGCAATCTCCTGCATAATCAAAAACTGGATATCGGTTAGTGGGGCTTCCTCATATCTCAGAATATGTACTTGTACTCCTTCAACCTGTTCTCCTTTGCTAAAGTTATAGAATGGTTTAAATGATATTGGACGAAACGATACTCCAGGGACATGTAGATTATTCATGGCTTTCGCCAGCTCTTCGCCATTTACCCACGTTGCAGCAAACACTTGGAAAGGAATGGTATAACCAACACCGATGTTCATGTAACTTAACTCTCCCAATATCCCACTCATCGGGTAGAAGAATGCCGTGATGGCTTGAGGAATATGAGGTGAGGAAGGAACCCATTGTAAGCCGGTTTGGATATAGTTCATATTTCGTTTCCAATGCTTCATCCTTACCACTTGCAACTTGCATTGTTTGCCATTGCGTAACATATGTTCTCCGTTTAGAAACATAGCCAACTCGCCACAGGTAAGGCCATATACGTATGGTATCTTAAATTGGCTGACAAACGAGATACAATCGTCTTCAACAATATTTCCTTCAACCTTCTCACCGCCAAGCGGGTTCGGTCGGTCAAGAACAATAAATTCCTTGCCTTGTTCGGCACAAGCCTCCATGGCTAAGCCCATCGTACTGATATAAGTAAATGAACGACATCCATTGTCTTGTATATCGTAAACCAAAACATCAATATCTTTCAGCATTTCTTTTGTAGGCTTATTTGTTTTTCCATACAAAGAATAAACTGGCAGGTTGGTTGAGGGATCTTTGCCGTTACTTACCTTATCGCCTGCATACTGGTTTCCTCTTACTCCGTGTTCAGGTCCAAATAATGCAACTAGATTGACATTCGGTGCTTCGAAAAGAATGTCGATTGTAGAGCGCATTTTATTGTCAACACCAGTCGGATTAGTAATCAACCCGACGCGCTTGCCTTCAAGGATACTGAAATTCTCTTCTTTAAGAACTTCGATACCCGTTTTTATATGTATCTTTTGTGCCTGAATAGCGAGGCAGAAGAACATGAAACAGATTGTACAGATTGTTTTCTTCATGGTGTTATGCTTCTTTTCGTCCGTAGTTTGCGTCCACTTTTCTTTTTACATAATAGGTAACGAAAACAGTTGCCAAGCAGCATAGTATCACTAACCAGAAGAAGAGTTCATATCCAAGCCATTCCTGCAGATAACCGGCAAACATTCCAGGTATCATCATACTCAGGGCCATGAATGCTGTGCAGATAGCATAGTGGGCTGTCTTGAACTCGCCTTCGGCGAAATACATCATATAAAGCATATAGGCAGTGAATCCAAATCCATAACCGAACTGTTCAATGGCAACACATGTGCCGATGATGTATAAACTTGTGGGTTGAGCGATACTCATATAGACATAGGCGAGGCAAGGAAGCGTAAGAAATGCAGCCATTGGCCATAGTGATTTCTTTAGCCCCCAGCGAGAAGCGGCAATTCCGCCAATGATACCACCGATTGTCAAGAAGAGTACACCTACTGTGCCATAGATAATGCCTACTAACTCGGTTGGTAAAGCCAAGCCGCCTCGTTCAACCGAATCAAGCATGAATGGATTGATCATTTTTAGGAGTAAGGCTTCAGGTAAACGATAGAGTAACATGAAGACGATAGCCAACCAAACACCTTTTTTCTTAAAGAATGTGGCAAATGTCCGACCAAATTCTTTAAGAATCTCCTTGGCTTTCCCTTTCGTTTCATCCAAAATACGTGGAGCATCTTCTGCAGGTTTAGGGATAAAGAAGAAGTGATAACAAGAGATAAGGGCAAAGATAACTGCCGTAACGCTCATCGTAATCGTCCACGCCGTGGGGATATCATTGAGTTTTGTTTCCAGGATGCCAGCAATAAACACCAACACACCTTGTCCGAAGATGGACGAAATGCGGTAGAACGTGCTTCGTATGCCTACATAAAAAGATTGCTCTTGGTGATTGAGTGCCAGCATATAAAAACCATCAGCGGCAATATCGTGAGTAGCTGATGCAAATGCAGTGATAATAAATAGGATTAACGTAAAAGTAAATAGGCTGATAGGTGTCTGAGTACCTGCGATGGTTGCCGCATCTGGATGAGGAATTGACAATGTCAGTAAAACAAACATGATGGTCATGAGTATCTGCATGGAGAGAATCCACCATCTTTTTGTTTTGATAATATCAATAAAAGGGCTCCATAGAGGTTTTATTGTCCATGGTAAGTATAGTAAACTGGTAAACAAAGCCATTTCTCCATTGGGTATTCCCATTCGGGTAAACATGGTTACAGAAATATTGTTTACTATAAAGTAAGGTATACCCTCGGCAAAGTATAATGTCGGAATCCATAACCATGGAGTCAATTTATTATTCATAACGCGTCTGTTTATTTCGTTTCAAAGAAGTTTAAAATGTTTTGCATAAGTGTGTTACGTGCATCTTTTTCACGTATTGTTTCAAATGGGAATCCCCAAACCACCGTTTTATAATCGCCATAGTAAGCAATACCGGCACCCAAACTGTTGTCCATATAGCGCAGGATGATTTGTGCTCTACGGTCGGTTGGCAGTATAGCATCCGGTTTTTCAACTGCATACGATTCTTCGTTCAGACCTTGATAGAACGAGAAGGACAATGGTGAGAAATTATAGACTGCCGGGTCCGACTTTACCAATCCTTCCTTCGTCGCTCCGCTTGTGTCGAGCTTATATTTCAGTACTTTGCTAGTAAAGTCTTTACCTTTCTCTTTGGGCTTTACAAACTGATGATTCCACGTATCGCTTGCTACAAATGCGCCTGACACAAAGATGTTTCCACCTTTTTCGCAATATACTTGGATGGCTTGCTGCATTTGGTTGGTAAAAGTAGCATAGTCAATAGGGTAGAAGCCACCTCGTCCCATCTTAGTTTGGTATTGTTTACCTAAGATCAGGTCAACGTATGGATAGTCGTCTAAGAAGATGTGGTTATCTTCGACAGCTTTGTGACTGGCTGAGACAAATGAGTACCCCGCATTCATGATGGCTTCACCATGAAGAGCAGGATAATTGAACGTATTACCGGCAATGACCTTTGTTTCGTAGTTGCTTTCACTATTTCCGAAGCCTGTATGGTCATTGTCGATAAACTCTGAAAGTCGGGAGAATTCATTCATCTTGCCTGTATACGCGATATCTTTCATGTAAGGAACTCCAAAGTCTTCATCGAAGAGAAAGCCAGCAAACAACGTATCCTCAGGAGCCGGAGCCACAAAGTCGGCTGGAGCACTGAGCCGGTCGAATCCGTTCACAACCAAAACCGTTCCTTTGTCTACAGAAGATTTACCTGCAGAGAGTATTTCGGAAGGGAAACTTTCTCCACCTCTGTTTACGGCAGTTACCTTAAAACTACAAATGACATCCTTTGGTAGTTTGCATCGATAAGTTGTTGTGTTGACTAGCGTACCGTTATCGAAACCTCCATTGCCAATGCGTTTATAAACAATGTATTTTTCAGGGTTTGCAGTAGGCTCAAGTTTGTCGTAGGTAGGCAGCCATCTCAATTCCACTTCTTCTTCGTTTGCCATTCTCAGATTCATGTGTGAAACAGGTAATGGTTGAACAACATATTCTCGGTGGTATTGCCATGAAATAAATTTCAGCATTCCCTTATATACAGCCCTGCTGACAGTAAACCGGAATCGTGGATCCCATCCGTATCGCATGTCGGCAAAGTTTTGGTGCGAAAGTAATTCCAACAACATGGTTGGTACTTTTGGAAAACGTGCTTCGTGGTACATCTTATTCCATTTCTCGCGTCGCGTCCACTTTGGTTCATACAGATTTCGGATATCTTGTACGATTGTTGTTTGTATAATGTCTGTCAGATCGTGTGACAGATAACGAGAAGCACCATTCTCAAATTGTCCTCTCCACGATGAAGTTTGATATATTCCGAGTGTGCCGATGATAGAATCATTATAGGTCAGGCCCGCATCTGAGTGGAATGCTAAGGCTAAGTTGATAGGAATATGTAAGCCGGGTTGTTGGCGAAGTACGGATGATCCACCTGCCAGATAGTTTACCCAGTGCCCACGGCTTTTGAAATCGTCGGTATAGTCGTTTTCTCCCTTCGTTTCCGAATAGATACTATCGGGAACACCAGCCCATTGCATCCAATACCTTGCTCCTTCACAGAAGCGTGGATAACCGCTTGTCAGGTAGTCGAATTTATTTGTCCTGTCAATCTTTGGATTGGGCTTGCGGGCGATATTTCCCATTCCCCCTCCAATTTTTATAGCGTCGGCAGTCACCATCTTTCCTGGAGTTTTGGAAAGATTTGAAAGTTCTATTTTGCAGCTATTATCCTTTCCTTGTTCGAAGAGGAAAGTGCCAAGATAAATCCATGTGCCGCCTCCCATTTTCTGGTTGACTTTGAATTGTGTTTTCCCACCTTTGTGGTACACGGTATATAATGCATCCTCTGAACTGTTTGGTAATGTCTTGTAACTGACGTACAAAACATATTCTCCTGTTTTAGGAATCATGGGAGTCCATGTCGCTGTGCTTTCTTTCCCATTACTAATCGTTAAGATCTGTCGGTATGTACCTTGACGAAAAGGATTTTCAAAGTCCTTATAGGTCTCTTTCATGTGTGCAAATCCCGCTCCTGATCCACGTTGCCATGCTTTTGCACCGTTTGTTTCCAAATATGATGATGCTTTGTCAACACCTTCATCATTGTCGACGATGACTTCCTCCGTTCTTGTGTCTCTCTCGCGTGGAATTAAAACGTTAGCACCTGCATTTTCCAACATGGGGATCAGGTATGGTAGCACATAGGTTTGTGTATAAAGATCTTCTACAATACCAAATAATCTTCCGCGTTGCCACGACCATACAGGTTTTTTCTGATCAAAATATAGGCCATGGCTTTGCCACAGCGCAATATGCTTTTGTGATAAGCCTAAATCCGGAAGATATGGTTTCGAAATGTTTGTCACCAGTGGTGTAACAGGAGTGGGAGCGAAGTTCTTTCCTTCAGCCACTTTTTTTGTCCGATAAATATTGGGGATAAGGTTTTCTATTTTTCGTTTATTGGTGATAATATCGATGGGATAGGATTTGTATTCTTCCGGGAGCAGTTCTCTTACGCCATCATAAATTTCTTTCACGTTATCCTCTCTGAAAGGCATATATGAGCCATTCACATCCGTCATTATTACTACTCGTTTGTTGATGACGCGAGCTGAAGTAATCTTGATATGTCCTTTAAGCGCGATATATTTGTTGGAAATGTTTTCGAGTAAGTTGCTGATATCTGACCGTACATCAATCGGTAGTTGTTGGGCCGAAGCGGGTAAAGAAAAGAGAAAGAATAAAAGTATAAATAGGAATTGTTTTGTTTTCATAAGTGCATTTTTGTTTATAAGCAAAATTATGAAAATATTCCTATTTATACTTTGTTTTGAAAGATATTTTTTAATAAATCGGGTGTTTGATGTGGTATTCTATTAAGCCCTGCATGGATGTTTCTACAATCTTTTCCACTTTAAGGTGCTTTTCGTCAAATACTTCCTGCAAAAGATCTTTGAATCGGAAAGCAAATTTACCTACAATTCGTATTCTTTTGTCAGTAAGGTTATCATATTTGATTAGGTTTCGTTTGGTAAAGTCTTGAAAGTTTGTCTTGATTAATTGTTTTACATAAGGATTGTCGGCATGATCGATCAAAAAATCAGCTGTCGACTCAAATGCTTGGAAAGCAGGACCTCTATATAAGGCTTCCAATAAACTGTTTGTATTTGTTTCGTATAGTTTGTTGTACTCTTCAGAAAGTTCCTGGGGGACAAATCCTTTTGTGATGTCCGAGATAAATAGTTTAGATAGTTCGGTTCTGCTCCCTTCATCTCCTAAAATATATCCACCGCTAAGACCATATTGGGTAATTCTGTTTCCATCATATTGGCAAGTGTCCGAAGAAGTGTTCATGATACAGGTAATACCAGCCTCATCTTGATACAGACTTCGTGATGCCCCTAGTAAGATATGGTCTACATAAATAGGTGTTTTGAAATGTGCAACCAATGCTGATTCAATCAATTTCTTGTTTTCAGGTTGGGTACATGCAATCCCGTAAAAGAATACTTGCTTGCTCTTATTTTCAAAGAAAAAAGGAGGTAATTCAAGTCGTACGATACGGCTTATTTCTCTTCTTGTGTGCAAAAAAGGAACAATTCCTTGCGTGAAGACATGTTGCAATATCTCTCCTTGTTCGAGGGCAATCCATTCAGTTTGGATGTAACCAGAAATGGCTATAACAATCATCTAATTGTATTTAATAATTTTGTATTAGATAATGAAATTATGTAATAGTTTAAAAAATGTGTTTTTGAGGAATGAAGTTTTAATTTTAATTTAAATTATGAAATCTTTTTTAGTAGTTGTCTTACGTTAATGTGGTTTATAGTAGTTAATATTAGTGGTTTAAGAGTTTGGAAGCGTTGTATTTTTAGGAATATTTTTAGATTTCTTTTTCTATTTAAGATTTAAAGCATGGTATCCTCTTAACTTAATTAATAATAAATAAAAATAAATTAAATTATTTTCTGTTTTTTTTGAATTTAACTTGATCTTTTTCTTTTATTGTTATTGTATATTAAAAAAGGACCACAAACGTGGCCCTTTTCTTTGTATGATATTTGTTTCTTATGAATTCATGCTCATAAGGAATTCTTCATTATCCTTTGTCGGTTCAAGCCGTTCTTTTAGGAATGTCATGGCTTCTACCGGGTTCATATCGGATAAGTACTTACGCAAGATCCACATCTTATCCAACGTATTCTTATCCAACAGCAAGTCATCGCGTCGTGTACTTGATGCAACCAAGTTTACTGCAGGGAATATACGTTTATTGCTGAGGTTCCGATCGAGTTGGAGTTCCATGTTACCCGTTCCCTTGAATTCTTCGAAGATGACTTCATCCATCTTCGAGCCTGTATCAATTAGGGCGGTAGAAATAATCGTCAGTGAGCCTCCGTTTTCAATGTTTCTGGCAGCACCAAAGAATCTTTTTGGCTTATGCAATGCATTGGCATCGACACCTCCCGATAATACTTTGCCAGATGCTGGCGAAACATTATTATATGCACGAGCCAGGCGAGTAATTGAGTCCAAGAAGATCACCACATCGTGTCCACATTCTACCATTCGTTTTGCTTTTTCCAAAACAATGCTTGCCACTTTCACGTGATGATCGGCAGGCTCGTCAAAGGTAGATGCAATGACTTCGGCTTTAACGCTTCTTGCCATATCGGTAACCTCTTCCGGTCGTTCGTCAATCAGCAACATGATCGTGTAAACTTCCGGGTGATTGGCTGCGATAGCATTAGCAATATTTTTCAGCAAGATTGTTTTACCAGTCTTTGGCTGAGCTACGATCAAAGCACGTTGGCCTTTTCCTATAGGTGAAATCATATCGACAACTCTCACTGACAGGTCATCATCATATCCCTTGCACAACTTGAATTTCTCATCCGGGAAGAGCGGTGTTAAGTGTTCAAAGGCAACTCTATCCCTAACAAGTGCCGGGTTCAGTCCGTTAATCTTGTTTACCTTTACCAGCGGGAAGTATTTTTCACCTTCTTTTGGAGGACGAATCGGACCTTCAACCACATCACCTGTCTTTAGTCCAAAGAGTTTGATCTGTGATTGTGATACATAAATATCGTCGGGAGATGAAAGATAGTTATAATCGGATGAACGAAGGAAGCCGTATCCGTCGGGGATAATCTCAAGGACGCCGATACCAGTCAGGATATCGTTGAATTCGTAAGGCTTTTCGACAGGCTTTGGCTCATTTACCTGTTTCGGTTGTGGAGCAGGATTATAGGATGGGGCTGGTTCTTGAACCTGTGTCGGATTGTTCTTTACCGTATATTTCTTGTTTTTTGGTTGTCTTTCCGGTTTTGCGGGAGGAAGAGGTACCTCCATTTTTGTTGCTTCGAACTTTCCAATTAACTCGGTCGGTAATTCAATGGGATCGGAAGGTAAGTCTTCAATTGGAATAAATTGATCGTCATCGTTTGCAAAATCCAATTCAGGAAGAATCGCTTCTTTTGCTGCTGTACTTGCCGGAGTTTCTTTGATCGGTTCAACCTCTTCTTTTGTTTCAACCTTAGCGGGCTCAGCCTTTTTGGTCTTCTTTGCTGTAGTCTTTTTAGCCTTTTGTTTAGGTTGTTCAGCAACTTCTTTTACCGGTTCGTCCACTGGTTCGTCCATTTCTTTTTCTGCAAACAGAGGAGTAGGCGTAGCAAGTTTCAAAGTTTCTGTTTCAATCTTCTTAGCTTTGTCTTTCGTAGCCGTATAAACTTTGTCGGGTTCTTTTTTGACGGCAATTCGGGTACGCTTACGCGGTGTTTCTTTCGCTGCACGTTTCGATGCGTTTGCTATGGCTTGTTCGTCAAGGATGCGATAAACCAAATCTTTCTGGTTGATGGATTCAGCATCCTTTATTCCCAATTCTTTGGCAATAGATTGCAATTCAGACAAATCTTTGTCATTTAATTGAATGATGTTATAATACATAAAAATGATTTATAGTTTATCTCCAATCAACCTCATGTTGAGTAGAAATAATATGATATATAAATATGAATTCTGAGTGAATACTAAAAGATAATTGATTCTCTAGTCTTCTTAGTTTTCGATTGCAAATATATAGGAATAAATTGAATAAACTGCATAAAAACTTTGTTTTTTTTATTTGCTTGAGTTAAAAGTGGAGTTTATCAAGGTTAATTCATCGGAAATGGTTAATTTAGCGACTTGATTAATCATGTATTTATGAAAAAGGTAATATTTAGTGAGCAGGCTCCGGCTGCTATTGGCCCTTACAGCCAGGCCATTGAAGTGAATAACTTGTTATTTTTATCTGGACAAACGCCGGCAGATCCGAAAACCGGTAATCTTGTTGAAGGCGGTATCAAGGAACAGACGAAGCAAGTTTTTGAAAATATCAAATGTGTGTTGTCGGCAGCTGGACTCACGACGGATCATATCGTTAAGACAACCGTATTCTTGGCTGATATGTCTTTGTTTGCCGAGATGAACGAGGTATACGCCTCTTATTTCAAGGGAGATTTTCCGGCTCGTTCCGCATTTGCTGCTAAAGGATTGCCAAAAGGTGCTTTGGTTGAGATTGAATGTATTGCTTCACGTTTTTAAGCCTAAAAGATGAAAAAGTTTATC
>Ga0256405_10005730_pt1 | contig 20909 bp, 14 predicted proteins | sample RumenRJG_02DNA_FD_189096 | JGI IMG/M metagenome (GOLD analysis project Ga0256405, IMG submission 189096) | Bovine rumen microbial communities from Lethbridge, Alberta, Canada - RJG_02 | ecosystem: Host-associated > Mammals > Digestive system > Stomach > Rumen | place: Canada: Alberta... | reverse complement strand
ATAGACTATACTGTTCATTAGGTGGCCTCCATTTTGTATGTGGTAAATCCTGTTAATGTTCGGTATCACCTATATTGTACAGGTAAATCCACGAATTACAACTTGGGGGTCACTACATATTATCTAATGCTGGATTCAGATAGTTCTTGCGGAACGTCGGCCTATGAGAGAGATCTAGTCTCTCCATGATTTGAACAGCTGACAGTTCCTCGTTACCAAGAACATCAAGCAGTTTCTGTACGGAAGGATTCGTTTCTTTAGCCTTTTCACCGGCATTGCCCACGACTGTCGTTTCTGTCAGCGTATCAAGAATGATCCCCAGCAGGAACTCAACAAATGCACTGCTATCAGATTGTCTGTCCGATTTACCGAGCGCACTATAGTACTCCTGCTGCCGAGAGTGAATCAATTCTTCGATTGGCAGCCAGTAGAATATCTCATTCCATTTCCCCAGAAGCAGAGTATGCCACATCCTGCCCACACTCCCGTTCCTGTCTGCAAATGGATGAATTGCTGCCATTTCATCCGTTCTTCCTTTAGCCATTATCGAATAGGCTTTAATCATCAAATCCGAAGTCATCAACTTTCAATGTCTTACAGTTCTCGGAAACAGTCCTTACCGTCGTGGACGGAATACCGTTAGAAGCCTGCACTTGAACCTCAAGCTTCATCTCTACATCAGCACCGTCGACAGACATCAGATGCTGAATGATTTCCTGGACATAGTTGTTCATGTCGCGGTTCACTCGGGTGTTATCAAGTTTGACCGACATGTAGAAATGCTTGTTCTTTGGAATCGCAGACGTCGTGTCGCTTCCACTCGATACAGGTGTGCTTCCACCAGATGGTATGCTGTCACCACCATCGGTTCCACCATTATCTGATCCTGACGGTTCTGTACATCTGCCATCGTTACCGGAATTTCCATTTTGTTCTTCTGCTGCTTTTCGTTCTGCTTCGATCTGTCTCTTTGCTACATCAACCTTCACAAGCAGGTCTGATGGGTTTATAGAGAGCACGGTCTGATTGAATTTAAGATCGACATAACGTTCACCGTTGTTTGCCGCTGCAAGAGCAAAGTACTCTGAGGAAGCCACACCCTGGCAAATTGCTTCTTCCAATACAGAATAACTGAACAGACGAGGCAGATAGCAATAGGTAGTCAGATACTCCCATAGCTTCTTGACCTGTATGTCATTACTGTCTTTCCAGAGCAAATCATCGAGACACATCTGCAGGAGCGCCGGAGCCCACTTTGTGATGATCTGTTCTTCCTTAAGCATCTTCCGGGAAGCCTTCGTGACGATATTATCACTGCCTCCACCGACATCGCTGATTTCCCACTGAATAGTCTTCATATCTCCATATTGATCGATATATGGAACAAGCAGCCAGCAGTATGTCTCTTTTAAACGTAGTTCCACTGTATCATTGCTGCGCTTAAGATTATTCTGTGTTTCACGCACCTGTCCTCCGTCAAGATTCAGATCTTCTTTGTCAGAGAGTATTGATGTCCATGCCATATAGCGTTTCACTTCCTGTTCAACAGATCCGATCTTGTCGAGATCAGGAGCCATAAATGCGAGCATGTTTCGGTAAATACGGGGAGCTGTGCCGCGGTTATTCAGATAATCCTCGACTACATTCAACGCATCGCAGGTTGTACTGTTTCTTTTATACGTTTCACGTGGGCGCAAAATGACCAGTCTTACTGCCTGTTCATCTGGTACATCATTGGAAGATGCTGGGCAGGTATGAAGTCCGGCGAACGGAGCCTCCTTCCGGATCTTCTTTAGTCTACTTTCAATCTCCATCTCCACATCAGACTGAGAAATCTGGGACGCACGATCTTCGGCTGTTTTTCGCAACGTCGGTTTCGTGTCATACCAGAAACGATTTCCATTAGAATTGTTATAAAGATATGAGAGCGCACCATGCAGAGTGTTCAACGCATCTCTGAAATTAGCGATGTTCTCATCCGGCTGAACCGTTCCGAGCATAATACGTGTAATCTCAAGGCCACGGATTCCTTGATCTCGGATAGCAGAAGTACTCGGAGCACTTCCAAGCATGATTGTCCTCGCAACTCTTCTGCAGGCAAGGCTCTGCCCATATCTGATATTGGATTTGTCCTTCTGATAAGGAATCGACTGCATGCCGTCCACTTCACGGTCAATGATGCTGTTCCATGTATCAGGAAGATGACGCACCAGCTCATCCCGGACATTCGGTGTATCCAGTGGAATCGAACCAGGCATAATCATTGCACTCTCATCATTGGCCATCCAAAGCTCATGGATCACTGCAGCCATCAGGCGAAGAACGCCACGTGTTCGCTGAAAACGTTCCAGTGTAGCCCAGTCACCATAGAGTCTGTCAAACACTTCCGGATGAATCGGGTAACAGGAAATAAGTCGCTGCTTGTACTCAACCTCTTTCGCTTCCAATGGGAAGTCAGAGGGATTATTCTGATACATCTGACTGAATGCCTCGCAGACGGCGTCTCTTGCCTCTAGATTCTTGCAGTCAAGGAAGAGACGACGGCGGACAACCTCAAAGCCCTCATTCGCGGCGACCGGTTTCCAGATGGATTCCATACGACCGAATGTATGCTCAATCGTGTCCAGAACTGTCTTGCCCGCTGTCCCGCCAATCTCGATATCGGATTCAGGTATGGATGCAACAACGAGGCTATTCTCACTGGCCCTTGCTGCTTCCGTAATCTCCTGAATGAATGTAACGAAATTATCGTAGGACCCTGCCGGAAGGCCGTCCACTCCATAAAGCTTCTTAGCGTAAGCAACAAGTTCATCCATCAAGATCAGGCATGGTCCACACTCGTTGAACAGATTCTTCAGATTTTCCGATCCTGGAGAAACCCCCTTGCGATCTGCTTCACGAATATATTTCGCATAAAGCTCCGGTTTCTCAGCGGAAGTAACCAGCTGATACGCCATCTCTCCCCATATTGTGCTAACGGTATATCCCGGAAGATTCGCAGGGTTCTTCTTCCTCGTCGGATCAAGGGCTGTTCCAACCAGAACAGCAACATTCGCTTTCGGCAGTTCTGTAAGCCCTGCTCGCTCCAGAACAGGCTTCAGATTCGGAATATACTCTATAGATGTCTTCCCATGCAGCATGTGATAAAGAGCCAGCATGCTATGGGTTTTGCCGCCGCCGAAAGCGGTCTTCAACTGAATGACAGGCTCGCCGCCCTGATTCGTAACTCTCTTCAGTGATTCCACGAGAAGTCCCGCCATTCCCTCTGTAACATAGGTGCGGGCAAAGAATTCTACCGGATCCCGATATTCATAAGCGCCCTCTCCTCTGGCAACCTGAGCCAGATCCGCTGCAAACTCAGCGGCCTTGTATCTGCCCTCTGCGACATCCGGGTGCGGCTCCATGACATCACGCCAGCTTGGAAGATTCTTCCCAACATTCCGAGTGAGAACAGCTGCTGAAGTCGACTTTTTCTTCGGATTTGTCTCTACAGTGGGAGAAGCATTTGCTTTCACAGCCGCAGAACCCTGCTTAGAGCCATAACGCACCTTTCGATAAAGTGCCCGGATTTCTTCTGTAGCATCTACATCAATCGGCTCGCATAACAGTGCCATTGTATCAAGCGCCCGTTCTGTGTACCTCTGATCGAAGTCGCTCGTTCCTATATGGGCTGTATCATTTCTTACTCCCATCAACTCTTTTGCCCAGTTTCTGTAACTTAAAGACATTTTCTGGCTGAATACGTCCCTCCATCTGCGATCGATGAGACGCAGACAGTTCGCCATATCCAGAGAATCAATAAGTGTTCCGTAATCACCGGTCTCCAGAAGATCATACTGGTCGCTGAGTGCTTCCAGCACTTCCTGCCACCATCCGTTTTTATAAACCCTTGACATCTCCTGACCGATATAACCGGCAAGCTGTGGAAGAAGGATACGGAATCCCTTCTGAATCAGTTCTACATTTTCCTGCATAACTATGCCTCCTCCGTCTGCTTATCTTCAGCATGTGTGTTTATGTAATCAGTAACTTCCTGATGAATGATCTGAAGCGTATCATGAAGCTTCATTTCCGATCCGTCCGCATTCATCACTTTATTAAATCCTGTGAAAACTTGCAGGCCAAATCCGAGTCCTGCTACAGGTTTGTCCTCCTCGTTTACATCTACTGCGAATGCTGTATCGAGGAGTTGTGGAAGTTCTCTTTTCAATGTATTGATAAATCCACGCCGTGTTATTCCGCCTGCGTTTCCCTGTTTCTTTCTGAAAACGACAGCCACACGGAAGGATTCAAATTTCTTATTTGGTTTCTCCGTCCTTACCGGCCAGATAGCCACTACCGCAAAACCAGCATCCAGGATGCTCTCCAGTAACTGTTCAAAAGGAGACATTGGGTCCTGCTCTGAAGCCGTACGGATTGCCGCCTCATCCTGTTTGCTATACTCAAAGAACACGATAGACGGAAATTCCCCTGATGCCGACGCTGAGAAGTTTTTGAACAGCTGCCGGATACCTTCCTGATAACTTCTAACTGCCGTCTGCGCATCTCCCACAAAATGTTCTGGAATCGACGAAAGCTCCTCCTTCGATGTCACAACCTTCTCGAAAAGATCCGGATATACACCTTTAAGACATCGCCGCAGCCAGATATAAAAGTAATCCGACAAGTCTGCATATCCCACATTGTCATAGTATGGCAATTCCGTAAAAAGTATCGAGTCCTTCGGAAATGCGATATTAAGTGCATTTCTCTGTTTTATCACTGTGCCATCTTGCGGCTTGAGTCTCTCCACTGATTCCACAACGTTTTTCAGCATAGAATTATAGTTTCCTGTAGGTGTGGAGAACGGATTTCCTTCCGCAAATACCCAGGTCATCGGTATGGCCTGACGGGTAAATGCTGCCCTAACATTTCCTTTCCTGTTATCCCAGGTACAAACAGACGATTGAAAATTCGCAAGTTTCCCGACTACAAGAGCCAGATATACTCCAATGGCCTGCCCGTAAGCATATGCTCCGGTTCCTCCTGCAGAAAGTGCTGTTTTATCATCCGGCATGCCCGCTGCCACTGCATCTTTTGAGACTTGTTCCATCACTTCTACGACCAGATCACTAAGTGTCGTCAGCAACAGCAGTTGGCGCGGCGTGTACAAGTCCGTATACTCTGTCAATCCAAAACCTGGCGGACTGAACCACCTCGTATTATTTGGCAATGACCCAACCGGCAGATCCTCCGGAGCACCAATTGACGCGGCTGCTTCCTGAGAAGAATCAGGTTCAATGAATATGCGTCCTTCCTTTGTCTGCAAGCATACTGCCATCAGCTGCATTCCCAATTCATGAGCAAGCCCCGCCTTCTTTACATCGGAATCCTGCGTGATCTGACCGCATGCAGGGCATCGGAACTTTGCTCCCCTGCTCCCATACTTGTTTGTTTCTTTATCCTCCGGGCAGATGCCATGATGAATCATAAATAACACTTTCCTATCATGAACAACCGGCTCTGCCCAGTATTCCTGCCCCTTTGTTTTTGAAAGGACATAACTTGCCGCCATCGGCATATGACAGCCGCAAGCAGGATTCGGGCATTTCATAGTGCGTACCCAAATCCATGCATATACCTGCGCCGAATCAGAATCGGGGAGCTTAACATCAGGATAATAATTGGAAAGTTTTCTGTATGCGGCTTTTTTGACCAGTCGGCAATAATAATCAATATCTGCAGCGATGCTTTCTGCTCCGAAGTACATCTTGCTGCATTCATCAGGACTCACCGACTTACAGTCCTTAAACCTTCCTGGAATTTCTGCCGCTGCCTTTGTCAAAAGTGTTGCGACAGAATTTAAGTCTCCTGCTTCTACATTCAGTCCTAATTTCTGTGCTGCTACTGTGAGTCCGCCAAACCCGGAGAATGGATCGCAAATCGTCGGGTGCTCCTCTGGCAGTAAAGTATGAATCATGCTGTCTGCGGACGCGATCCGGGTCAGCTCCTCTATCTGAAGTTTGCGATCTGCTTCTGTTTCAGAAGCGTCTTCCAAAGAAGCCTTTAGCAATACAGCGGAAGAGTCTATCGGGCTACGATTCCACCACAGATGCATATTGCCGGGATGACCTTTTCTTGCCTTGTCTCCGATTGATGAATCATTTATCTCCGTCAAAGGGAGCACGGTTTCTATTAACTTTTTCACTTATAAATCAGCTCCCTTCTTTGTCTCATCAACTTTCAATTATTCATTCCAAAATCACACAATGTCATCTGCTCCGGCACTGCGGCCTTCAGTTCCGCCGCCTTGCTCTGAATATCCGGCCACGCGACAACAAGAGCGTTGTAGGCATATGCTTCATTTGCCCATTTCTTCTGCTCCGCAATGGTGTAGAGCCTGTATGCGAGATCTTTCGCACTCTCAGCATTGCTGCCGAACATGGACGCAACAATTTTCGCGCAAGCTTCAACGCCGCCTTTCTCCATTGCGTAGGTGAGCTGTTGCGTCAGCATCCAGATGTTGCTCTCATCGTGTTCGACCTTCTCCGGCAAATCCTTACGCTCTACCAGATGAACGATACCTCCCTTGGCATAAAGCACGCCGTGAGAAACCATCATCGGGATTGATGTACCCTTGGCGTTTGCCAGGACTTCTGCCTCGCCGTATTTAATATCGTTATATGCGCACTGCACATACAGATCCACGCAGAACCGGCTTGCTGTATCCATGCTGCCAATCTGTTCGTTAAAGTACATATCAATCTGTTCGTTTATGACTTGCAAGGCACTTCTAATAGACATTTCTGATCCATCAGCTTCTAAAACACGACGATATTTTGAAAAGACAGCCATACCCGGTCCAATTGCAGCTTGTGCCAAATCAACAGGAGCGATATTGCTACTTTGAAGCTTTTCTAAGGCCGGTTTTAGATCCCGTTTTAATTCTGCAATAAGATTCCGTCTAGTTGTTTGTGGCGCATTTTTATCGCGTTTCCTGCAAACAAGGACGATTGACGATGCTAGGGCATTTACATTTCCTTTCAACCCCTTTGTTCGCTCAGTTCTGATTGGCCAAGTGCCCGTAATAACAAAGCCAGCATTTAATACTGCACCTAAGAATGTTTCCCACCCTGTACTTGAAACTCCGTTTTTATCCGATACATCAGATTGCTTAAAAGCATAATAAATTGTTACCGGATACAACGGATGTGCTTGATCAGCTATTTGTTTCATTGCACATCCCATGCCATTCAAGAAAAACTTTTCGGCATTTTCGTTGCTACCTTGTCTATATGGAGAAGCGATCAATTCTTCGTCTTTTGGGACAAGCATTGTCGAAAACAGTTCTGGAGTCACCTGTCTTAACGACCTTCTCAACCATACATAGAAAAAATCAGACAGATTTGCATAACTAATATTGTCATAATACGGAGGGTCTGTAGAAACTATTTTCATCTTTGATAGTGTTTGCGTTTGTGCATCAGCTTGTACGGCTTTGCCGTCCATGCCTAAATCGCAAATTACAGACGCAGGCCACTCTATTGTAGCAGTTATATTTAAGGCTCCCTCTATGGTATTAGATTCTGCATAATCCCATAACATTGGAATCGCTTGACGACCAAAAGCTTGTGCTACATTTTCATTCGTTTTATTCCACCCACAGGACTTGCATGAATATCTGCTTAACTGACTTACTCCACATGCTAAATATACTGCTATTGCATCTGCATATTCTTTAGACGCTCCATCAAGTACAGCTTGCGCTTGAGCTTCTGAAACTAAATCGCAAAAAGTACACATTGCCTTTAGTTGACGATTTGAGAACAGCTTGTCATATGTATCAACACCATAATTAACACACCAAATGTTCCGGGGATCGTATGGTAACTTTTCGTTTGGATAATCTTTTGGCCGCTCGACATTTGCTGCATTTATTTGATATTCATCAGGAGAGATATATACCTTTCCATTCTTGCTATTTCCTACAACACAGGCAAGTTGTTCACCCATCCGACCATCTATAGCCTCTTGTTTAATGTAGTCATCCGTAGTAACCTCTCCACACATAATGCAGCGAAACTTTGCTCCACGACCAAGTTTCGCAGAAATATGCTCATTGTTTTTACCATGCTTAACTATGTATGTTATCTTTTTACTTTTGTAATCGAATATTGGAGAAATCCAAGCTTCATTACCCTTCTTCGTTGATAAGTCAAAAGTACTTGCTAAAGGCATATTACATCCACATAATGGGTTAGGGCATTTAACAGTTCTAAACCATATCCACGCGATCGCATCGTGCTTTTGTCCATATTCATCCACCACCTGCGGATACATCTTTCCAATTCTTTTTTTTGCTTCTTTTCTAATCCAGTTTCCGTAATATCTTACATCAGCAGCTAATCCTTCAGCGCCAGTCCATCCACCTTCTATAACCATCCGAGACTCCGGATTAACAGGCTTCATCCCGGAAAACTTATGTGGATATTCAATTAACGCTTTATTAATTAATACCGAAACAGGATTAAGATCTGATGCCAAAGCATTCAGTCCTAGCCGCTGCGCTTCCAATGGTATACTTCCTCCTCCGGCAAACGGATCATGAACCCATGGAATTTCTTCAACCTTAAAATTCTCCCCATTAACCTCATTTTGACTATCCATAATCCAAGTTTTTCTTATTTCTTGACGAGCCTCAGCAATCACTTGATCGTCATTTATATTTTCCCATTTCGATATTTTCCCAATAATGGAAAACAACCTGTTCCTTTCTTTTTCCTGCTCTTCCTCAGTATGAAAAAGCTCTGGATGTGAAGAAGGATCATCTACCATCTGTGCAAATAATATTGCGCGTGCGGCAGCAAGGGGACGCCTAGCCCACCACAAATGCATGCTCCTTGGATGTTTTTTTAGAAAAGGATTTTTTTCCTGTACACATCCATCGTTAATCTTGTCCAACGGTAATGCTACCTCAATCAGTTTCTTCGTTGCCATCTTTTTCCTCACTTCTGATACAGTACTTCTGACTCTCGAATCAGATCCTGTATATCATAGTTGATACTGGTTGCCGTAAAGTCCGGTGCGTTCTTGAACGGGTGCTTCAGGTAAATCGTGTGTGTTGTATCACCATCGACTTCCACAATTGCCAGAATGAACTCATCTGGCCTGTTCAGTGCTGTCAGAATTTCATTCTTGCTGACAGTCACTGTAGTCGCACCTTTTTGTCTTCCTTTGACCTCTATGAATCGGAGCGCATAAGCGTTTACTCTCTGTCTCATGCTGTCCGGAATATAGGATTCCACATCATATCCGCATTTCTCGGCACTGACATCCTTTGGTCTGTATCCCAGCCCGGTTTCGATATGAATCACGGCATTCATTGCTGCGTATTCCACGCTCTGCCTGTCGCCACGACCGAAGGTGTCCAGCATTGGCTTCGCTGTCAGCTTGTGTACGAGCCCTTTCGGAATAATGAGCGCGCCACCCGTGATGACCGGCGGCATGGGAGAGATTCTTCGCTCCTTCTTAATCTCCTCCATGCGGTTATGTAGACGGTTAGTTAAATCATCAGCGCGTCTCTCGGCAAGCTTAGAGTTCAGCTTTGCATTCGTCTTACCTGCTGCTTCCTTCTGCGCCAGCTCGCCCGCACGGTAATCCCAGTACTGGATTTCCTGCGTGAGTCGATCCTTGACTGCTTTCTCTGTCTTATCAAGCATCGCTTCCTTACGCTTTTTCACTTCCTGAAAATGCTGCGGAATCAGATGCTCGATTGCATATCCCTTGGCCTTATCCTCCACTCCATTACACAGCCAGTCCTGTGACATCGCCCACTGGTGAATCGCTGTATATTCCTCTGGCTCTGCTGGTCTGTAATCCAAATATGGCGCATATCCAGCATTTGCAGCAGTACCGTCTTCCTTCAATTCCACAAAATGTATGTGCTTGGAGATTGTTCTCCGGTTTCCATCCTTTGCGGTCATCCCGTCCTGCACTGCATCCTCAATATAGAAGAGGAGCCTTGCCTCTGTGCTAAAGTCATTATCGTCAATGAAGACAGCTCCGCGTTTCATCACATCGACATTTCTCTCACGAATGATATCGATTACGGCTTCAAGAAGCGGATGCCCCGGACACAGCAGATCCGCTTGTGGCTTGCCCTGAAGAGTGCAGAACTCCTTGTCGAAGCATACTCGCTCATATCGCTTCAACACAGGCTCACCGAAACCTATCTGCATATCCCGATTTCTCACCTCGTAGGGAACAAAGGTGATTTCATATCTTCCCTTTTCCCTGCTCTGGTACCGTCCGCCAAGGCTCTTAAATGCTTCAAGAAAGAACGCCTCAATGAAGTGTGGCTGGAGCTTATGCGCTTCAATGCGCTCCATATCTTCCTTTATCACATTCACTGTGTGGACATCCATGACATCTTGTGTTAGCGCATTTTCCTGTATCAGCTTACGAAAAACCTCTGGATCCATAGATGCATCAACAACCTTGTTTAGACGTGCACGAACTTCCGGATTATTACCGTAGCGTACAGCCTCGATCAACAGGTCACGAAGCGGCTTATTATCAAATGTCATCTTCCCGAGAATGTCAAAGACCTTCCCGCCCAGAGCCTGACGTTCTTCCTCGAGTTTTGCCAAAAGTCTCTGGAAAACATATCCTTCTCTGGTTTCTGATGCCACAAGATTCCACAGATAGCAGACCTCTGTCTGCCCGATTCTGTGGATACGACCAAATCGCTGTTCAAGACGATTCGGATTCCAGGGCAGATCATAGTTGATCATAAGATGTGCTCTTTGCAAGTTGATGCCTTCTCCAGCTGCATCTGTTGCAATCAGAACACGGACGCCAACGTCCTGCTTGAACCGCTCCTCAACTTTTCTTCGCTCTGCACGAAGCATGCCGCCGTGGATGGTGACAACAGATTCTTTATCTCCAAGCAGGGAGCGTATCTTCTCTGCCAAATAATTCAGCGTGTCTTTCTGCTCCGTAAAGATGATCAGCTTCTCACGCTGGCCATCCTTCCCATACATAAACACATTATCCTGCAGAAGTTTCGACAGTTCATCCCACTTTCGGTCAACTCCACTGACACGGACATCATTTGCCATTTTCTCAAGACGTTTCAGCGTCCTGATTTCAGCTTCCAGTTCCGCAATCGTTGCGGCAGCGGAAGCATGGTCAACGACCTGCTCTTCGACCTTTTCCTGCTCATCCGGTGACAGGTCGTCATCATCCATATCATCATCCCAATCGGTATTGCTGTATTCATCGGCGCGTTTCCCGAGGCGCTCCTCTGCCAACCTATGCTCTAGTCTTTCACATCTTCGTCTGAGAGACTGGTATATTGCCTCCGGTGAAGAAGCAAGCCTTCTCTGCAAAATTGTAAGCGCGAATCCGACTGTTGCCTTCCGCTCGTTATTTAACTTGTCAGCGCGATTAAACTCTTCCTGGACATATTCTGTAACAGCCTGATACAGCTTTGCCTCCTGCGGGGACAAATCATAATTCACCGTATAGGCACGGCGTTCCGGGAACAACGGTGTTCCATCGAATTTCAGCAGTTCTTCCTTCACAAGTCTGCGCATTACGTCACTGATATCTATGGCCTGCTGCGAGGTGCTGTGGTGCGTTCCCTCAAATCTGTCTGGATCAATAAGCGAAAGGAATAGTTCAAAGTCTTCTTCCTTGCCATTATGTGGTGTCGCCGTCAGGAGCAGGAAATTTCTTGTGATATTGGAGAGAAGCCTGCCAAGCTGGAAACGTTTCGTATACTTTACTTCTCCCCCCCAGACGGTGGCAGACATTTTGTGCGCCTCGTCAACGACAATCAGATCCCACTCTGAGACTTTTAACTTCGCCTGAAGTTCATCATTACGGGCAAGCTTATCCATCCGGCAGATGCATCGGTCTACCTCTGTAAAGATATTTCCGCTGATAGATGACTCCATCCGGTCATTCGTCAGAATGTCGAATTTCAGATTAAACTTGGAATACAGCTCATCTTGCCACTGCTCGACCAGACTTCCCGGAGATACAATCAGGCAACGTTTCAGACCACCCCTGGCCATGAGTTCTTTGATATACAGGCCGGTCATGATTGTCTTGCCTGCTCCGGGATCATCTGCCAGCACATATCGAAGCGGAACACGCGGCAGCATTTCTTGATAAACCGCAGAAATCTGATGTGGAAGCGGTTCTACTGCTGAAGTATGCACGGCCAAATATGGATCAAACAGATGTGCAAGGCTAATTCTATAGGCCTCTGACGCCAGCTTCATCTGATTCGCGTCCGCATCAAAGCTCCATGGAAGATGCTGTGAAAGAACTTCTATGCTTGGCTCGCTTTCCCGGTACAAGAGCTGGGTCCCCGGAACTCCCTTTGTATCTTTATATGTAATTTCCATCACGCCAGTTCCATACCATTGCACCGCAATGATTGTTACCGGCTCATTGCCGACAATTCCCTTTACGGTACTGCCAGCAGTGATATCCTCAAGCCTGCTCATATTTGTATGCTGCTCCTCACTTTTTATTCTGTTGTCGACACGTTCGCAGAGTGATTTGACGCCCGGCGACGATGTTCTACCTTTACTTGATTTCGTTCATCGTCAGGAACTGTTTCAGCGATGTCCTTTAAATCAACGTTTAGGGAATTACATATTCGAAGCAAGACATCAGTCGTGACGTTTTCGTCTTTGCTGAGTTTAGCGAGAGAAGACGAGCTGATGCCCGCACCTGTTCTTAGATCTGTTTTCTTCATATCTCTGTCAATCAGCAACTTCCATAGTTTCTTATAGCTCATTTTTCTCTTCATGACTCGTCCTCTGTCTCTATATCCCATGACTGGCCATATAGCTTTCCGTCTCCGTCAGTCAGTTTCAGAACCGTGTGGCTCTCCAGTATCCGCTGCGTTTCAGAAGTATGCGCAGACTGTTTGTCAAAGGAAATGAATATCTGCTTTTCGTTCTGTTCGTACAGCTTCATGATTCCCTCTACCAGTTTGAATCCCAGGTCACCATACAGGAGGGAGTCATGTGCGATTGCCGGTAGACCTGTTGTATTCAATACAGCGAGGTCGTATATGATCATTCCTTTGTAGGCAGCTGCAGTTCCGTCATCGCCTTTGGTTTCAAACGTGAAGCTGTTGTATTCCTTGATTGTCAGCTTTGGCGGATTGTGGTGCTCCGCATACAGTGTGTCGTTATATTCTGTCATCTTCGCGTTTATGGTCTGTTCAATATCGCTCAGTATCTGCCGTATTGCGTTTTTCAGCTGATCGTTTGCGAGTTTTTTTGCTTCCTTCAAATCCCGAAGTGTCAGATACGATTCGTTCTGTTTTTTCAGTGCATCGATGGTTCCTTTGAGCTCCGAATGCCTGTCCAGAAACTCCTTGGAGATGTTTCCTACAAATCCGAGTACCCTTATCTGCTCGTTGACTTCCTTGCGCTGTTCTTCCAAATCCTCGATCTCAACAAGGACAGCCTGTCTTTCACTTGCAAACTGGTCGTCGAGAATCCTGGCAAGCTTCCTGTGATAGTTCTCCACCTCGTAGAGTTTCCGTATGTTCACGTCAGGGAAGAACTCCTGTAATGATTGCAGATCAGCCTGCGACGGATACAGGCCATACTCGAGGCTCATTTCCAGCAGCTTCAACCGACGCTGCTTTGCCTCGATTTGTATCTCGATTTTCAGCCTTCGCCCACGAAGCTCAGCCTTCTGCTGCTGCTTTTCGATATCTTCTTCGGAATACACCTCCACCTGCTCAGAAGTGAGATTGTCAAGTTCCTCCTGCAGAGAGCGAATCTTGGCGGCATTTGCTTCATATTGTTTATCGCCGCCTACAAGGTCAGACACAAACTGATACTTCTGAGCGGCCCTGTATGCAGAGAGCTTATCGTCCTGCTCCTTCAGCTTGCTATTGAAAGCCTCAATGTCATTATATCGGTCGAAGAGCTTGACAAGCCGATCCAATGATTTCTGCATGCTGTCGCCGCGTACACCATGCAGCGGAGTCTCTTGGGCGCTCACATTACTTTTTCCATGTATCCGAAAGAAACAGCTCAGTGTGGATCGGAAGGACAAACCGGGATAGTCGATGCTATATTTTTCTTTTAACCATTCAACAAATTCGCTTTTGCCCTTCGTCTCTCCGGTCAGAACATATCCGTCCGTACAAACTTGAATGATGTCCGGATCTCCTGTATTTCTTGCAAAGCGGTATTCCTGCCCGTCAAATTCAAACGTGAAGAAAACGGTATGATGTCCCACATGCTTTACACCATCGCCTTTGATATATGTGCTTCCTCCGAACACAAAGTCGATAGCCTGCATTGCAGAGGACTTTCCTATTGAATTCTTCCCGTTTTCCATTCCAAGAACAACATTCAATCCCTTGTGGAAAACTATCGGTGGTCTTTCTTTGCCGTCTTTCCTGAAGGCTGGGGATCTCATTTCCTTAAGCATATGAAAACCTCCCCGTCATCATTCATGTCTATAGCTCGCAGAGCATAAAGGCAGTCCATTGCGGATAGAAAATCCGTAGGATCCTTAAGGCTCCGCTTCATCGATAGATACAGTTCTCCTACGGAGACCGGCCCGTTTCTCATTTCATTCAGCACCCTCGGCAGCAAAGCCAGGGTGCTTTCTTCATATGAATAGAGCTTATTCGGTAATTGCATCGAACACCTCACAGCTTTGAACGAAGTAGGCAACCACAATCTGGCAGTAGATTTCATCCTGCAACGATACGCGATGTACCTTGTTCGTTATCTCATTGAATATTTCAAGACGAGTTTTCTTCGCCTTCTTCAACCGACGGTACAGCGCATGCATCTGATCTTGGATTTCCTCATAGTCAATAACGCTGCGCTTATCAAGATTAATCATGATTTCCCTGATCCGTACAAAGTAAACGCCGACATAATTGTTCACTGCGTAGTAGATGGCCGTGTCCTTTGACGGATCAAGCTTTTGTTTTATCTCCTTGGGATCAAGCGATGCGTCTGCAAGATCCTTCTCATTGAGTTTAGCAATTCTCGTTATGACACTAACGATTCCCTTTTCCAAAGGGAGATCATCCAACATATGTACGTTCTGCCTGTGCGTCGCCAGAACCTTCTTCGTCTCCTGCAACTCCTTGCACAGCTTTTTGTTGGAATCAAGAAGATATGTCGCATGACACTGCGGACACATCGCCAGAAGATTATAGGGAGCCGCCGGTGCGGCTTTATCAATCAAACTCACCTCGTACGCATAGGAGATATTGCCATCCTTCGTCAGAACAAGTTCGCGTCCGCAGCCAGGGAATGCACAATGGTTCTCCTCCTCGGCAAGCAGATAATCGCCATACTTGCTCTTCAACTGTGCGTCAAGTTGCTGCTGTTTCTGTTTAGTCAGTTCGTCCTGCGGGACAAGTCCGGCAGAGACCTGAACGATTTCGACCAGCCAATCAGCAACCTTCTCGGCAACATTGCCTGCATTGATGTCCGGATCATAGCCTTTCAAATCCTCTGCAAGCAGACGTCGCTGTATTTCACCATGGCTATTTATGCTGTCAATCGTGTTCTCCGGAGTAAGTCTATAAACGATAGTCTGCGCAAGCTTCTTCGGAAGTCCACGCTTCGCATAACTCCGTAGTGACTTATTTTTTCCTTCTTGAGAAGGGTCCTTTGAAGTTCCCCATTCCTCCTCAGTAACCTCTGTAAGCATGGCCATAAGATCACGAAGGAAATGAGGCACATCGTGGCCATCAGCCAGATGCTTCTTCAAAATCCGGAACAAGGTTTTGAATTCCAATGCCATCCCTCCTCACAACTTTCGCACCACGCCGTACCATGCCGTACCAAACTATCCCCAGATCAAAAATTCGATTTCGTATATTAAAAGCGACTTCAGAAACGGAGTCGTGCCATGCATAAGACGACTACATTAGTATAGCACGATGACGTTCAAAAATCAAATTAAATGTTTGCGTTAAGGACGCAGGTAAGAACACGTAAGGAACCGATAGACGGTCTGATCAACCGTCATCCAGTGAGGTCCTTACAGAACCACTATCAGGTCTCCTTCTCTGGAAGAGGAGCCAGCAAAACAAGGAGACAAACTTTGTCAAACATCAGCAACAGCGACTATGTCGCAAGCATCGAGGAATCAGCTGCCTTCATCTGCTCGGAAGTCGGGCCGGAGGTCGTCGATTCCGTATTCCAGCGTTACGGCGCTCACAGCGTCGAAGATCTTGATCCGGCTGACCTGCCGGATGTATTCAGCGAGCTCTACGCCATCGAGGCAGATCTTCGCTGATTCAGCTAAACATTAATCGCCCTGAGCAGGGCGTTAAAAGGCTCACTGCTATAGCCGTTCACCCCAGTGCACAGAGGTGGCTCGAGCGGCTGTGATGGTCATAACTAAATAAAGATAAACCAGTCTACGAGCGTGGCTGGCCGAACGAAACGAGTTGAATTCCCGTTCCGTCTGGCCTGCCACGCCTTCTTTTTGTGCGGCCTCCGGTTCGGGAGAAGCGAACGGAGGTATCGCACATGAAAACCAATGACAACCAGAGTAAACGCATCTACGACAAGACCACCCGCACTTGGTACGAGATCCCAGAAGAACAGTATCGCGAGTACGACCGCTGGCGTACCGCGCTTCGCAAACGTATGCAGTATCATGGCGAATGTTCCTGCTCACGCAATAAGTGGTGGTTGTGTGACGGGGTCTGCCAGGACTGCGAATTCCACAATTACACTACCATTTCATTGGATGAGCCACTCCCTGATGGCAATGGAACGCGGGGAGATTACATTCAAGATGACAATCCAACGCCAGAAGAATTGATGGCTGATCGTGATCTGCTGGAATATCTCATTATGCGTCTTCGTGAAACTGACCCAGATGCAAACCGCATCATCCGACTTTTACAGGATGGAACCTCTGCCCGTAAGATAGCCGAAACTCTTGGACGCAAACAACGTACCTTTTCTAAGGAACTGAAGGACTTCCGCGATATGTATCGTCACCTCCTTGATAATTAATCTCATCTCATAACAAAAAAATCCGGTACAGGACATCCTTCTCGATGTCCTGTACCGGATTTTTTCATGCGGTCCTCTCTTATATAGTATCCTTGACCAGCACCGCGCCTATACGATACCACGACAAACGCCAGTTTCTGTCTTGGCTGTTCGCATATTCTCCCTTCACTTCCCTTTCAGCTGCTCCATGACCTTTTTTAGCTTCTCCGGCACGGGCAGGCCGATGCGCGCGGCGTTTTCAGTGATGGAGATCCCCTCGTTGGCGCAGTAGAAGAAAATCACGGCCGTCCTGAGCATGCTGCCGCTGCCGATGATCTGCGTGTCGAGGAGGTTCGCCATACCGACAAGGCAGAAGATCATCACCTTCTGGCAGATGCCTTTGAATCCTGTCTCGCTTGACAGACATTTCTCGATGACGGCACAGAGGACGCCCGTGATGTAGTCGAGCACGACGAAGGCCACGAGGACGGTCAGCAGACCGTCCATGCCACCGAAGAAGTCGCCGAGGACGGCGCCGGCTCCCGCGGCCCAGTAACGTATGTGTTCCATGTCAGGTTTCTCTTTTCCTCCATTTCCGGATATTCCTCATAGGCCGGAGGCGCGCATTGCGGCAGGTACTTCCGGTTTCGATGTTCTTCCTGCCGCCTTTCCCGCAGCGATAGAGTTCGCCTTTGTAGGAAACAAGCCACATGCCCGGACGCGTCTTGCAGGCGAGGAGCCTGTCTCCCGGCTCGTAGCTGTCCAGCTCACAGATTTCCTCATTCCCCGGTGTCCTAAGTGTATAGCGATAAGCGTTCGAATCGCGGCTAGAAGATTCCTTCTGTGTTTTCTCGCGCCGCTCCATCGCGAGACAAAAGCCATCCGGCAGCGGCAGGTCGATGCTGTCGATGACGTCAATAAATCCCTTCTTCACGTCATCATCTTCCACAGAGATTCCCGTGATCGATATGACGCTGCCGCTCGTGTACTTTTCGCGCAGGATCGAAATGCCTGATGGCGTCACTGCCATCTCAAGCTCGTAGACGACCGACAGAAAGTCAAAGGTTTTCTCATCTGCCGCCCAACAATAACCCGGCGCGCCAGAGCAGGAAAGGTGATTGCCCGACATGTAAATCGTTCTCCCTATGCCCCGCAGAAACAGGCAGTAGTCCTGCTCCGATTCCTGCCAGCCGCCGATGATTTCGCATTGTTCCAGCTGGAGAACCGTCTTTTCTTCCGGTCTCCCGGAGGGTGCGTCTTTCGCGAGCTGCCGGAGCGCCGCCGCGCCTGCCAGCCTTGCGCCCTCCTGTAGCAACGGGAGATGGGCGATGTCCTCCGGCGCCGCGTACCAATCCCTGATTCCATATCTTTCGTGGATGCCGTTATCAAAGTAGATGCCGAACTTACCGCCTATGGTCCCGCCGTAGTCATGGAAACTGTAACCGACCGTGCCGTTCTCCCTGCAATAGGCTTCTCCGAGTAGTTCCCGCGCTTCGCCTGCCGCGCTCAAGGAGACATCCACTACGTCATATTTATTGGAAAAGGCGACCTCCCTCCCCCGGTTTGCCATCAGGTAATGCGTATCGCCCTTGGCGCCTGTCCGCAGCTTGTTCCCGCGATAAAGGCAGTGCGTACCGTTATCCAGGAATATAGGAATCTGCCGTTCTCTTCCGGCAGCGACAGGTGCTGTCTCCCCGCCTTCTGCTGAATTCCCGTAGACGCATCGGCCATCCGTCCAGATGAGATCGCCCGCCTCGATGCTTTGATTGCCGATGGCCCGCAGCCATCGGCCGCCAGCGAGCACGTTGCCGCCGCAGACGGCTGTCACTCTTTCCTGGTGCATCCTCTCACGCTCCTATAATGACGGCCGTTCCATCCCGCGCGATCTGTACCCAGACGCGGCTGCCGTCGCTCGTATCCGCATCGACGACGGCTTTCATCGGATAGCTGCGCTCACCGATGCGGACTCTGCCGTCCTCGATGACGCCACGCTGCGCTTTCTGCTCCGCGTTTTCCCGCATGCGCTTCATGCCTGTCCGTATGGTTTCCGCCAGTCCGCTCATGCCATCCATCTAGTACCACCTCGCAATCGTGATGCTCTGCCGCAGGCTGCGCGGCGTGAGCGTTACCTGGTTGCTGACGAGGAAATACTCGCTGCCCTCGAATCGGACGCGTTCCGTGAAGTCGAGGATGTGCCTGACCTCCGGCACGCCGTTTCTGACGCGCGAGACAATTTCCATGGTCACGGTTTCCTTCGTCCTGCGGTTGAGCCACTCGATTTCCTCTGTGAGCATCGCGAGATAGTCTTCGCCTTTGACGGGGAACTCCGTGTCGATGAGTGAGGCGGCGGACGGTTCGCCCCTGCCGTACACCCGCGTATAATGCGAGCCGAGGGAGAGATTCGACTGGTCAATGGTGTAGCGGCTCGCCTTGCCGCCGGGCTTTCCCTGCGAAAGGCTGCTGCCCGTATTCTCCCCGTCGACGTAGACGGTCGTCGCATACCACCCCATGCCGAGCGGCGCGTGGTAGGTGACGCGTTCGCTTACCGGATTGTTCCAGTCCTGCCAGTCGTATTCGCTGTGCTCCCTGCCGTCATCGACGGCCTCCGTCGTGCGCTCCGTTTCCTTGAAGAGGTAGATGTCGCGGCCTGTTTTCGCGTAGGCGTATTCCGTGAGGCTGGTCGATCCATCTTTGTTGTGTGTGCGCTTGCGCGTGAGATAGCCGTCCGTGTAGGTATAGTCCGTCGCGCCGTTCTCGTTGGTCTCACGCACGAGGAAGCCGTTTTCATAGGTGCGGCTGATCTCTCCCAGCGAGATAGTACCAGTAAAGGGAATCGGCGCGTCCTCCGCATCGCTGTGCGCCTGATCGCTTTCGTTCTCTCTGCCGCTGTGCCAGAGGGAGCGGATGAGCCTGCGATCGACAGCCGGACGGGTATGCGGCCAGTCCGTGATGTCGGTCACGGCGTTCTCCTGCCCGCGCTGGATGATGTGGAGCGTATCGCCCCTGATGAACACGTTGACCTGCCGGTGCGGCAGCTTCGCCGTCCAGCCGAAGAGCGCCGCGATGAAGTCCTGATACGTCATGCCGCTCTCCTCGAAATCCTGCGAGGGGATGAAGTCATCGCAGCGGAAGTCGAGCGCGAGTCCCAGCGCGTCCGCGATGCCCTCGGCATAGTACGAAACGTTGGCTTCCTCCACACACACATTGATGGCCGTATAGAGCAGTTTGTCCCGGCTGTACGTCCCTTTCACTGTTTGGAGCATGTCCTGCTGGCTCGTCTCCTCTACGAGGAACTGGAAGGGATAGTCGAGGAGCTTTCCCGCGACCTCCGCCTCGATGGCAAGCGGCCGCACGGTTTCCAGACGATACGTGTCCGAAAGCGTCAGCTCGCCGAGTGTCATGGAGAAAGAACGGATGCCTTGGGCATGGAAGCTCGTCAGAAGTTCCGGCTGGCCGTCCGGCTCATAGCGCAGGACATGCGGCACACGTCTTGAGGTATCGGACTTCTCCCGCTCTGACTTGTTGAGCCGCCGTCCGCTGTCCGCATGAACAGAAGACAATGTCCGCAGGCAGCGTCTGAAGTCTGCCGCAGCCCGCGCCGCCAGCGCCTTGACCAGGCGAAGCCGGGCATTCGTCCGCTGCGTCACTCCCACCTGCCGACAAAGCTCTCCCCGCCGCACCGCATAGTTTTGCGAAAGGATGCGGGAAGTATCAGCACGGCGGACACGGCAGGTTCCGCCCACGCAGCGTGCCAGATCCGCCTTTTCTGTCTGCGAGTTTTGGATATAATGGCACCATGAATTAAGACATATCCCAGCCGCCTTTATAATGAATCTCGTGGTATACTGAAGGTACCAATTGAAAGGAGATTCATCATGTCCCGTACACGCCGCCATTTTACTGCCAAGT
>Ga0256405_10005728_pt1 | contig 20911 bp, 16 predicted proteins | sample RumenRJG_02DNA_FD_189096 | JGI IMG/M metagenome (GOLD analysis project Ga0256405, IMG submission 189096) | Bovine rumen microbial communities from Lethbridge, Alberta, Canada - RJG_02 | ecosystem: Host-associated > Mammals > Digestive system > Stomach > Rumen | place: Canada: Alberta... | reverse complement strand
GATCTAATTTGTTCATGGATCAAGCTGTATGATAAAGGAGTATCCATATGTATAACAAAGGAATCTCAAAGGCAGTGATCAACCGCCTTCCGCGTTATCATCGCTATCTTGGTATACTGCTGGATCAGGGCGTGATCAGAATCTCTTCTGCCGAATTAAGCCGGCAGATGAATGTCACTGCTTCCCAGATCAGACAGGATCTTAACCTTTTTGGCGGATTTGGACAACAGGGGTACGGCTACAATGTTGCATATTTATATGAGGAGATCGGAAAGATTCTTGGGCTGGACAAGACGTACCGGCTGATTATGATCGGTGCGGGCAGACTGGCCAGGGCAATTGGCAGTTATGTCGGATTTCAGAAGAGAGGATTCCAGGTGGAGGCTTTTTTTGACCGGGATCCGGAAAAGCATCTGCATCGTCCGGACAATGATATTATGATCTATCCTTTAGAAGAGATGGAAACCTATCTGAAGAACCATCAAATCGACATCGCCGTGATTGCGATTCCGGCGGATGCCGCAAGGAAGATCATCCCGATCCTTGATAAAGGCGGAGTAAAGGGAATCTGGAATTTTGCGCGTACAGATCTGGATGTCCCGGATTATATGACGGTTCAAAGTGTTCATTTGTCAGAAAGCCTGATGCAGCTTTCCTATAAGATCAATCATTGACAGGAGACCGGTTATGGAACACAGCAGAGTATGCGCAAGAATCGATCTTGACGCGGTAGGTGCGAATCTGGAAGCCATGCGGCAGAAGCTGAAGAAGGAAACCCGTATCATTGCGGTGATTAAAACCAATGCATACGGACACGGTGCCGTGCAGATCGCCCGTATGGTACAGGAATATGCGTACCTGTGGGGATTCGCTGTCGCTACTGTGGAGGAAGCGATGCAGCTTAGAGAGGCAGGCATCCGGAAGCCCATCCTGATTCTCGGGTATGTTTTTCCTGAGGATTATGATACTGTCGTCAAAAATGAGATCCGCCTGTCTGTGTTCAAGTATTCCATGGCGCTCAGGCTGAACGAGGCAGCAAAAAATGCAGGCGTAAAGGCGCCGGTTCATTTTGCGGTGGATACCGGTATGTCACGGATCGGTTTTCCCGCCAGTTTGGAAGGCGCCCGGGAAGCTGCCAGGTGCGCGGGACTGGAGAATCTTGTTCTGGAAGGAACCTTTACGCATTTCGCGAAGGCCGATGAGACAGACAAGAGCTTTGCCCATACCCAGTTCGAGCGTTTCCGGGAATTCGAGCATATGCTCCGGTCCCTTGGTGTTGACCCCGGTATGCGGCATGTCTGCAACAGTGCCGGAATTATGGAGCTGACCAGTTTCCAGCTGGACGCAGTACGTGCGGGAATCACGATCTACGGGATCTATCCTTCCGAGGAAGTTGACCGGGATGCGCTGAAGCTGAAGCGTGTCATGACTCTGATCAGTCATATTTCCTATATCAAAACTGTTCCGGAAGGAACACCAGTCAGCTACGGCGGAACATTTATTACGGAAAGAAGGAGCCGGATTGCCACTGTTCCGGTCGGATACGGGGATGGCTATCCGCGGCTTTTGTCCAATCAGGGACGTGTTCTGATCCGGGGGAAGAGCGCGCCGATTGTCGGCAGAGTCTGTATGGATCAGTTCATGATAGATGTCACCGATCTCGAAGCGGAGGAAGGTGACCAGGTTACGCTCCTGGGCAGGGATGGCGAAGAAGAGATTACCATTGAAGAGCTGGGCAGAATCAGCGGCCGCTTCCCTTATGAGTTTACCTGCGATATCAACAGCCGGGTGCCGAGACAATTCCTCTCACGGGAATAAACTCATATGCGGCTTGGTTGACGGACACAGGCTGGGAGCGTATTATCATACACAGGCTGAAAAGCAAAAGTTGGAGGATCCGTTCATTTTTCTGACGGATCACAGGAGAGGAGTCGATGACAGACAGTATGGACCCGCTTTTATGCGGCGCATTTCTGGTCTTTCTCATATTGATCGATGCGATACAGACAGCATATGATACCTCGCTGAATGGTATCTCGGACAGCGATCTGATGCCGGACGAGGAAGGAAATCTCAGGATACCCGAGCCTGCGTTGTCAAGGATAAAAGAAGACAGAGAGAATCCTTCAAAGTTCTTTCGCTCGGCGATGTTCTGGCAGATCCTGACCGCGGCACAGGGGTGTGCGGCGCTTTTAATCATCTGGAAGCAGAATCGTTTTCTTGCCGCATTGCTGCTTACTGCCCTTGTGTATCTGTTCGGTTTTGCGCTGCCGGCGCTTCTGGCCAAGATGGCGAAGACATCTGCCGCATCCATGCTGAGCAGGCCTGCACGCATCTTCACGGCGATTTCAGTTCCGTTCACGGTTTCGCTGTCGTTTCTGGCCGGTCTGCCGGCAAGAGCTGCAGGGATTGATCCCAGGAGCCTTGAGGATGAAGTGACAGAGGATGAGATCATCTCAATGGTCAATGAAGGGCACGAGCAGGGATCGATCGACAAGGAAGAAGCGGAGATGATCTCCAACATCTTCGAGCTGGATGATAAGCAGGCAGACGATATCATGACCCACAGAGGGGATATGGACTGTCTGGAGGCGTCTCTGTCTTTGGATGAAGCGATCCGGTATATGGTCAGCGCGCCGAATTCCAGATTCCCGGTGTATGAAGGAAGCATCGATAATATTACCGGTGCCCTGTATCTGAAGGACGCGATGCTCTTTCATATGAAGGAGCAGTATAATGACACATGCATCGGTCAGATCCCGCATCTTCTGCGTGAGGTTAAGTTCATTCCCGAAACGGTAGATGTGGATGATCTGTTCCGGCAGATGCGCGACAGCCGGAAGCAGATGGTGATTGTTGTCAACGAATATGGGGAAACCAGCGGCCTGGTTACGATGGAAGACATTCTCGAGGAGATTGTCGGCAATATTCTGGATGAGTATGACCAGGAAGAAAAGCTGATTGCATCATCAAAAGACGGGCATCTCCGCCTGAATGGAAAGGCCCTTCTGGAAGATGTCTGGAAGGCTCTGGGCACAGGGATCGAGCAGGATGATTACGACACTCTGAGCGGCTATCTGACCCAGAAGCTCGGGCACATCCCGACTGCGCAGGACAGAGGAAATGAGATCATCGACCATGATCTGGGCTTTCTGTTCCGGATTCTGAGTATCAACGGTACGATGATCGGCTGGGTAGACGTTTCAAAATTAAAAGAATGATTGTAGAAGGAGAGTATTATGTCAGGACATTCCAAATTTGCCAATATCAAGCATAAGAAAGAGCGCAATGATGCTGCAAAAGGGAAGATCTTTACCATTATCGGAAGAGAGATTGCCATTGCGGTCAAAGAAGGAGGAGCGGATCCGAACAATAACTCCAAGCTCCGTGATGTCATTGCGAAAGCAAAGGCATCCAATATGCCCAACGATACCATCGAGCGCGGTATCAAGAAAGCAGCCGGCAACCAGGACTCTGTCAACTATGAGCAGGTGACCTACGAAGGCTACGGCCCGAATGGAATTGCGATCATCGTGGATGCCCTGACGGACAACCGCAACCGCACCTCGGCGGATGTGCGCGCCGCCTTCTCGAAGGGCCAGGGAAATGTCGGAACTCCGGGATGCGTCTCTTTCATGTTTGACAAGAAGGGGCAGATCATCATAGACAAAGAAGAATGTGATATGGACGCGGATGACCTGATGATGGAAGCTTTGGATGCAGGGGCGGACGATTTTCAGGAAGAAGACGATTCTTATGTGATCATGACGGATCCGGATGCATTTTCCGAGGTCCGCGAAGCGCTGGAAGCAAAGAATATCCCGATGGCTTCCGCTGAAGTCACCATGATTCCGCAGAATTATGTCGCACTTACAGATGAAACGGCTCTGAAGAATCTGAACCGGATTCTTGATCTTCTTGATGAAAGTGATGATGTTCAGGCAGTCTATACCAACCTTGAGGAGGACTAACCTGATATGACGGATTATCAGATTGCGATGGAAGGAATGGCTTCTGTCCTGAAGGATCCGGAGCTTTTGATCAAAAGCTTCAAGCGGGGAATGTATCCGGAAGGCTTCCAGAAGTTTTACCTGTCCATGGTTCCGACGCTGGATGCGATTGAACGGCTGTATCTTTCCGTCGGGGAACCACATACCATGCTCTCAAATATGGCTGCTGCCTTCGTGGATCAGTCAAAAGCACTCTATGACAATACGCCGAGACGGACCAAAGAGGTCTTCTTCATCAATCAGTCTCTCGCGGTAGCCGGTTATGTATTTCCCGCGATTCTGCAGTACAAAGGGGAATCCTCCAATGCATTGATCGAGCAGATCCAGACAAAGTGGAAGGAGGCTTTTCCGAAGTCGAATATCAAAGCATCTGACTTTGAGGATATCGAGAAAGGTTTCCACAGAAAATGGTGCTATATCACGACGGCCGCATGTCAGGTACGGGGAATGCAGGATGATTGTGAGGAGCTGAACCTGCTGAGGCATTACCGGGATACCTATATGGCGAATCTGGAAGGCGGGCGGCAGCTGATTCTTGATTATTATGACATTGCACCGTCCATTGTGAAGCATATTGATATGCAGCCTGACGCGGATCGGATCTATGATCAAATCTGGAAGGACTATATCGGTCCTTGCATCGATCTGATTCACGCCGGCCGGATGGAAGAGTGTCTGAATCTTTATTCACAGATGGTTCTGGAGATGAAGGAGAAGTATTTTCATCTCTATCCACATGTAAAGACTTCCGGTACCAATATCGGATAAAGGAGCTGATATGTCTGTTTTTCAGGCGATTTTTCTTGGAATCATTCAGGGATTAACAGAATTTCTGCCGGTGTCCAGTTCCGGGCATCTGGCAATCTTCCAGAACCTGTTTCACATTGATACAGGCGGGAGCGTAGCGTTTGATGTCATGCTGCATGTCGGCACATTGCTGGTTGTGTTTCTGGTCTACTGGAAGGATATCTGCAAGCTTGCGGCGGAGGCTGTCCGTATGCTGGCGGACTGCTTCCACAACCTGAAGCTTCGCATCACACCGAACAATACACAGAAGCCCAGAAAATACCGCAGAATCATCCGCACCAATTACCGTAAGTTTGTTGCACTGGTTATCGTTTCAACGATTCCAACCGGATTGATCGGATATTTCGGAAAGAAGCTGATTGAGGATGCATCCGCCTCCCTGATCTTCCCGGGGATCTGTCTTCTGATAACCGGCGTGATTCTGCTGCTCTCCGACAGAGTGGAAAATTGCTGGAAGATTCCGAAGGATGTCTCCTGGGGAGAAGGCGTTCTGATCGGAATTGCACAGGGATTCGCAACGCTTCCCGGTATCTCAAGATCCGGAACGACGATTTCTGCCTGCACCTTCTGCGGATTTGAGAGGAAGTTTGCGGTCAAGTATTCTTTCATTCTCTCGATCCCTGCGATTCTGGGGGCAGCCGTTCTGGAGCTGAAGGATCTTGCCAGTGAGAGCATGAGCGCATCGATGGTCGGCAGCTATGTCTGCGGCATGATCGCAGCCGCGGTATTCGGATATATCTCGATCCGGATCGTCGGACAGGTTGTCCTGAACCGGAAGATGAAGTATTTTGCTTATTATTGCTTCGCAATGGGTGCGCTTGCCATCATCGGGCAATTCATTTTCATGTAAACAAGGGGTAATGGAAATAAGGGTTAAGGGGTAATATGGCTTCTAAGACAACGAAATCAGCCGGCAGCCGAAAGAATGCCGGAGCGCGCAGCAATACCGGAAGCAGAAAGACTTCCGCAGCAAGAACATCCAGCGTAAAAAAGAACTCTTCTGCTGCGCGGAAGAGTTCTTCTTACCGCAGTCCGGATCCTGTCATGAACACGGAGATCCTTTGCTGGTGCCTGCTCGGCGCCTCCGCTGTGATGTTTATCTGTGTGATCGGATTCGGCGGAAAAATCGGCAATGCTTTCGGAGATCTTCTGTTCGGAATCATGGGCACCAATGCCTACCTGTTTCCGTTTCTTGTTTTTTTCCTCACTTTATATCTGATGATGACACATGGAGAGCGGTTCGCGAAGATTCGCGCCATTTCCTGCATTGTCCTGTTCTGTGTCCTGTGCGGTGTATGGCAGCTGATCAGCTATTCCGGTCTGACAGGCTCCTCTGTTTCTGACTATTTTGAAGTCGGGCAGCAGTATCATACGGGAGGCGGCACAATCGGCGGGGCTTTGATCCTGTTTTTCCATCCAACCGTCGGCCTGGCCGGCACGTGGATTGTGTTTATCATCGCAATCTTTCTTTTCGGCGCTCTGATCACGCAGAAGAAGCTTTTTATCAGCGCAGGCTATAAAGGCGCAGAAGCCTTCGAGGAGCACCGGACCAGAAGCGAAGAGCTGCGCCTGGAGAGGGAAGAACTGCGTCTGGAACGGGAGATGCGCAGAAGAGAGGAAAGAGAACAAAGACTTCGTGAGGCACAGGCAAGACGGGAAAGAAAAGAGCGGGAAGAAATGCTTGCCCAAAGTACCACATACAAGGCCTCTCCGGTTTTTTATTCCGTTCTCGGAGAAGGCGATGATGCGGGAAGTGAAGTACAGACGAAAAAGACCCGCAAGCGCCGGAAACAGCTGTCAACGGATCTGTTTGGGGATACCAGAAAACCGAGGAAGAATCAGGAGCCGCTTCCTGCGCTTACGCCGGATCAGGTTGTGTTTGAGACAGTGCGCAGAGAGGACGCCGCTCCCGATCAGCTGATTACCAGCCTTCCCAAAACGACCTTTGTCCGTATGAGCCCGCTTCTTGCTGATGAGAAAGACAGCGGTCAGCCGGCTGCTTCCGTCATGGAAGAAGAAGAGGACGCATATGTTCCGACCTTCACGATTCATCGGGCAGGCCGCGTGGAGGAACAGCGCAGTTCTTCTGAGAAGCTTTCCGCAAAAGAGAGCAGAAAAAGCTCTGCCTCGAAAAGCAAGGCTGCGCCGGACCGGTTGGCGGAGTCATCTGAGGAAGCGCCGGATCTTACCCAGAATGAAGAACCCGAGGAGGATGCGATGGTTGTCACCCGGGAAGACATTCAGAATGCCGGTGTTTCGGAAAGCAGAAAGAAAGCGGAAAAGGAAGCGCAGAAGGAGAACATGACAAAGGAGGAAACCAGGAAAGAGGTGGAATCCGTCGCAAAACAGATTGAGGAAAAACAAGAGGAGGAGATTCCGTATCAGTTCCCCTCGATCGATCTTCTGGAGAGGCCTTCCGGAAAGAATACAGACGCGGAAGATGATGAAGTGCGGGAAACCGCGCGCAAGCTGGAGCAGGTGCTTAGCACCTTCGGCGTAAATGCAAGAATCACGGAGGTCAGCTGCGGCCCGAGTGTCACCCGGTACGAATTCGTTCCCGAGCTGGGTACAAAGGTCAGCAAGATCACCAATCTTGCCGATGATCTCAAGCTGAACCTTGCTGCCGCCGATATCCGGATCGAAGCGCCGATTCCCGGAAAAGCCGCTGTAGGAATTGAGATCCCGAACAAAAATACTTCCATGGTGCGTCTGAGAGAACTGATTGACTCGGACGAATTCAGGAAGAATCATTCCAGAAAACTGAGTTACGTGGTTGGAAAGGATATCTCCGGCAGAATTGTGGTCTCCGACATCGCGAAGATGCCGCACCTTCTGATCGCAGGCGCGACCGGATCCGGAAAATCAGTGTTTATCAATACATTGATTATGTCCATTATCTATAATGCGGATCCCTCGGAAGTGAAGATGATCATGATTGATCCCAAGGTTGTGGAGCTGTCTGTCTACAACGATATTCCGCATCTGTTTATCCCGGTGGTTACGGATCCGAAGAAGGCAGCCGGTGCCCTCAACTGGGGCGTCGCGGAGATGACAAGGCGCTATCAGGCCTTTGCCGAAGTCGGCGTGCGCAACCTCGCCGGATATAACGCGAAGGTAGAAACCCTCATCAAGGGCGGTGTCCCGGACGCGCCGAAAAAGATGCCGCAGATCGTGATTATTGTGGACGAGCTGGCTGATCTGATGATGGTATCCGGAAATGAAGTAGAAGACGCAATCTGCCGGCTCGCTCAGCTGGCCAGAGCCTGCGGCATTCATCTTGTCATTGCGACGCAGAGGCCTTCCGTGGATGTCATCACCGGCCTGATTAAGGCAAATATTCCATCCAGAATCGCCTTCGCGGTTTCCTCCGGAACGGATTCCAGGACCATTCTGGATATGGTCGGAGCTGAGAAACTGCTCGGAAACGGTGACATGCTGTTTGCTCCGCAGACCTACAAAAAGCCGGTTCGTGTCCAGGGTGCATTTGTCTCGGATGAAGAGATCCAGAATGTAGTGGAAGCCATTCGTCAGGAAAAGTCGCCTGAGGGACAGGAACTGATGGAAAAGCGTCTGAAAGAGATCCAGGCGGCCACGCAGAGTTCCCAGGGCGGTGGCGGTGATACCGACGAGCTGTTTGCGGAAGCCGGACGTTTTATTATTCAGAAGGATAAGGCTTCGATCGGAATGCTGCAAAGATGGTTCAAGATCGGTTTCAACCGGGCAGCCAGAATTATGGACCAGCTTTCCGATGCAGGGGTCGTCGGCCCGGATGAAGGAACAAAGCCGAGAAAAGTACTGATGAGTGCAGAACAGTTTGAAAACTATCTTGAACAGAATTAGCACTCATCCTATAATCAGAAAAGCCTGATCACAGGGCAGATTCGGATCTGCCCGGATCAGTTTTCAAAGCTTCAGTACAGTCTTTCTAACGGATGGAGGTATACCATGTACAGGATTCTAGAAGCCAGAAACCTCGCCGGACCGAACTATGAGATGATCGTGGAAGCGCCCCGGGTTGCGGCTCGCTGTCTTCCTGGTCAATTCATCATTGTTAAGCTCGACGAAACCGCGGAGCGCATTCCGCTGACCATAACAGATTATGACAGAGAAAAAGGAACGGTTGAAATTGTTTTTCAGCCGGTCGGATTGAGCACCAGCAGATACAAGGAGCTGAAGGCGGGAGATGCTTTCATGGACTTTGTCGGTCCTCTCGGCAAGCCCTCTGATCTGTGTGAATCGGAGGATCCGGAAGCGATCGCTGCGCTGAAGAAGAAGAAAATTGTGTTTGTGGCCGGCGGCGTCGGTGCCGCCCCGATCTACCCGCAGGCCAAGTGGCTGCATGAGCATGGGATTCAGTCCGATGTAATCATCGGGGCCCGCACAAAGGAGCTGGTTCTTCTGGAAGAGCGGATGAAGAAGGTCGCGAACGTCTATGTCACGACCGATGACGGTTCCTACGGCAGAAACGGAATGGTAACAAAATGCCTGGAGGATCTGATCGCGGAGGGCCATACCTATGACCACTGTGTCTGTATCGGCCCCATGATCATGATGAAGTTCCTCTGCCTGACAACCAAGGCATACGGGATTCATACGGTTGTCTCCATGAATCCGATCATGGTGGACGGTACCGGAATGTGCGGTGCATGCCGCATTATGGTGAACAATGAAGTGAAGTTCGCCTGTGTCGATGGGCCGGAATTTGACGGACATCAGGTTGATTTCGATCTGGCGATGAAGAGACAGACACTCTACAAAACCCAGGAGGGAGAAGCGTTCCTTGCCTGGAAAGAAGGAAAGTCCCATCATGGCGGATGCGGAAACTGCGGAGGTGACAGGTAATGGCGGATGTGAACAGATCAATGTTGGAAAGAGTTCCTGTCAGAGAACAGGATCCGAAAGTACGCGCCACGAACTTTGACGAGGTTTGCCTTGGCTATCAGGAGGAGGAAGCCATTGCGGAATCACAGCGGTGTCTGAACTGCAAAAACCCGCAGTGCGTTGCCGGATGCCCTGTCAGCATTCATATTCCGGAATTTATTCACGCTGTGAAGGAAAAGGATTTCTCAAGGGCCTACGACGTCATCTCCGAATCGAGCTCTCTTCCGGCGGTATGCGGCCGGGTCTGCCCGCAGGAGAGGCAGTGTGAGGGAAAATGCATTCGCGGGAAGAAAGGCGATCCGGTCTCCATCGGAAAGCTGGAACGGTTTGTTGCTGACTGGGCCAGGGAAAACGGGAAAAAGATGCACTGCGCTGCCAGGAAGACCGGGAAAAAGGTTGCCGTCATCGGAGCCGGTCCCGCCGGACTTACCTGTGCGGGCGATCTGGCAAAAATGGGATATGATGTGACAATCTTCGAAGCGCTGCATAAGGCAGGCGGCGTTCTTGTCTATGGAATTCCCGAGTTCCGTCTGCCAAAGGACCGTGTGGTTGCAAAGGAGATCGAGAATGTCAGATGTCTCGGCGTAAAGATCGAAACCAACGTGATTGTGGGGCGTTCTGTCTCCATCGAAGATCTGATGAACAAGGAGGGCTTTGAAGCCGTATTCATCGGATCAGGGGCAGGTCTTCCCATGTTTATGAATATTCCGGGAGAGCAGGCGAAGGGGGTCTATTCCGCGAATGAATTCCTGACCCGGAATAATCTGATGAAGGCATATCGTGAGGACTATGACACACCGATTGTACGCGGAAAAAAGGTAGTCGTCGTCGGCGGCGGAAATGTCGCGATGGATGCGGCACGAACAGCACTCAGGCTTGGCGCTGAGGTTCATATCGTCTATCGGCGCTCCGAGCAGGAGCTGCCTGCAAGGGCGGAAGAGGTTCATCATGCGAAGGAAGAGGGGATTGTATTCAATCTTCTGACCAACCCGGTCAGGATTCTTTCGGATGAGCAGGATAATGTCTGCGGAATCCGCTGCATCCGGATGGAGCTCGGCGAGCCGGACGCGTCCGGAAGAAGGAGTCCCTGTCCGGTAGAGGGGTCCGAGTTCGAAATTGCCTGTGATACCGTCATTATGGCGCTCGGCACCCGTCCGAACCCGCTGATCTCTTCCACAACAGCAGGATTGGACATCAACCGGAAGAAGTGTATCGTCGCCTCAGAGGAAGATGGAAAGACCTCACTGGATGGCGTATTTGCCGGAGGAGATGCGGTATCCGGCGCGGCAACCGTCATACTGGCAATGGGCGCCGGCAGAAAGGCTGCAAAGGGCATCGACGCGTATCTGAGGGCAAAATGAAGATCACCATACTTGCTGTCGGAAGGATCAAAGAAAGATTCTATGAAGATGCCATCAGGGAGTATTCCAAACGTCTGTCCCGCTATGTGAATCTTTGCATCGAGGAGGTTCCGGACGAAGCGGTGCCGGAGAAGGCTCCCGAGGCTGTGCAGAATCAGATTCTTCAAAAAGAGGCAGACCGTCTGGAGAAGGTGCTTGACCGCAATCCGGGTGCCTATGTCACAGCGCTCGCGATAGAAGGGAAAATGTACGACTCAGTATCCTTTTCTTCCCGGATAGCGGATCTTCAGGTCAGCGGAAAGAGCCATCTGATCTTCGTGATCGGGGGATCGATCGGGCTTTCTTCCAGGATTCTGAATCGGGCGCACAGCAGGCTTTCTTTCTCGAAGATGACCTTTCCGCACCAGCTGATGCGGGTGATATTGCTCGAGCAGATCTATCGTGCAATCCGGATCGAGCGGGGCGAGCCCTATCATAAATAACCGTCAGCGTTGACGGGAAACACTGATTTTTATATAATATTGAGAGGCTTTTTTATGGCGTTGGCCGAAAGTAAGGTTGACATCCCGCAGAGTCTGCAGGGACAGGTATTCGGACAGTTTGACAGCTATCTGAAAAAAATCGAGCGCACGCTGAATGTGACAGTGATCAGCCGGGACGGTGAGCTGAAGATCGTAGGAGCCGGCGACGGCCCTCAGGGAGCAAAGCAGGTTCTTGAGGATCTTTGCCGGATTGCGTCTTCCGGAAGGAGCGTCACCCAGCAGAATGTGGATTATGATCTTTCCCTGGCGATGGAGCATCTTCGCGGCGGTGTATCCGAGATCAGCGGCGATGTGATCTGTCATACCATCAGCGGAAAGCCGGTCTGTCCGAAGACATACGGACAGAAGTCCTACGTCGAGGCGATCCGGAATCATATGATCACGTTCGGGATCGGCCCGGCCGGTACCGGCAAAACGTATCTTGCCATGGCAATGGCGATTACGGCTTTTAAGAGTGAGGATGTCTCCCGGATTATCATGACAAGACCTGCGATCGAAGCAGGTGAGAAGCTGGGATTTCTCCCCGGTGATCTGCAGAGCAAGGTGGATCCCTATCTGAGACCGCTCTATGACGCTCTGTATCAGATTATGGGCCCGGACAGCTGCGCAAAGAATCTGGAGAAGGGGCTGATTGAAGTGGCGCCTCTGGCGTATATGCGCGGCAGAACGCTGGACAACGCATTCATCATCCTGGATGAAGCACAGAACACAACCCCGGCGCAGATGAAGATGTTCCTCACGCGAATCGGATTCGGCTCCAAGGTGATCATTACCGGAGACCTGACGCAGAAGGACCTGCCTTTTGAGGCAAAGAGCGGACTGGAAGTTGCCGTTGATGTCCTGAAGAAGATCGATGACATTGCTTTCTGCCATCTGACCAGCAAGGATGTCGTGCGGCATCCGCTTGTACAGAAGATTGTGCAGGCATATGAAGCCTATGAAAAGAAACATGACACTGAATTACGAAAAAGAAACAGAGATTACGCCCGATCTGGGAGAGAGCGCAGAGGATCTGGCCAGGAGAGTCATACTGGCAGGTCTTGAAGAGACCGGATGTCCCTTTGATGTGCAGGTGAGCCTGCTGATCACGGACAATGACAATATCCGGGAGATGAATCGTTCTTTCAGACAGATCGATGCACCGACAGATGTGCTTTCCTTTCCTCTTCAGGAATTTGAGCAGCCGGCCGGATTTGATACATTTGAACGGGGAGACTGCAGCGTGTTCGATCCGGAGTCGGGACAGCTGATGCTCGGTGACATTGTAATCAATGCACAGCGTGTGATCTCACAGGCTGAGGAGTATGGACACAGCCAGAAAAGAGAATATGCTTTTCTGATTGCGCACAGCCTGCTTCATCTGGTCGGATTCGATCATATGGAGGAGGAGGAGCGGCTTCAGATGGAAGAGCACCAGAGAAGAATCATGGAAATGACTGGGATTTCCCGCTGACACAGCCGCTTCAGGAGTATAAACTTATTAACCAGGGGTAGAGCCGATGGCTCTGAAAGGAGTAAACGTATGAAGAAATACAAACTTGCAGCCATGCTGGCTGCCGGAATCATGACATTTTCCGCTTCTGCCGGATGCGTTATGGCAGAGGAAGCCGCCTCGGGAGATACCTGCGTCAGCTATCTGACCGGCATGACAGTCCCGACCTCCATCGGCCGGACAAGACCGACCGCGCTGATGATCGAGAACGACGCGGATGCTGTTGCGTGGCAGCACGGCACCAGCTATGCGGATGTCATGTATGAAGCGATGGTTGAGGGTGCCATCACCCGTATGATGGGAATTTTCGAGAATCTGGACGGCGTTTCCATGGTTATGCCGATTCGTTCCTGCAGACCGTACTATGTATATTTCGCGCGTGAGTTCAATGCGCATTACGGTCATTTCGGGCAGGTTGTCTACGCGGTTCCGATTCTGCAGCTTCCGACAACGGATGATATCGCCGGCATTCCTTACGGGGAAGGCGGACAGGATTATACGCTTCATGACGGAAGTGCCGCTTACATCAGAGATCACGAAGGTGTTACCGGTATCTATACCAATAAGGAACTGCTCGAAGGCGTCATCAACAGTTCTGGATGGAGCACCACCTATGCCTCCGGATACAACGGACATTACCAGTTCGCGGCAGACGGAGAGGTTGTGAATCTCGACAACGGACAGATCGCAAAGGTTGTGCTTCCGGGATTTACCTACAACCATCCGAGATTTGATTATAACGAGGCAGACGGCCTGTATTACCGCTCAGAGTTTGGTTCTCCGCAGGTGGATCAGCTGAACGGACAGCAGCTGTGCTATAAGAACATTATCATTCAGGAATGCCCGTCCCAGCTCGCGGATGAACATTATCTGTGGACGGATCCGGTAAACGGAAACGACGGTGGTACCGGATGGTTTATCACAAACGGCCGTGCTGAGAAGATCACCTGGAAGAAGGAAAACTGGAGTGCGGACGATCCGATCGAGACCACGGTTACAACACCGAACTGTGCATGGGATGTGCGGGAATGCGACTTTAACGTAACCCGCTATTATGACAGCAACGGAAATGAGATCAAGCTCAATCAGGGCAAGACGTTTGTCGAGATTGTCCGTAATCAGGATGATCCCAGGGTTGTCATTTCGGATGACCCCAGCATCGATTCCAGCATCATTGACGGTCTTGGCTGATTGTTCTCTTTGAGGTATTCAAGTGGCTGACAAAGAAGATAGAGTAACGCCGGAGGGGAAGCAGAACGCTTCCGCTCCGGAAAAAAAGAAATCAGGTGAAAACACCGCGAAGAACGTTCTGATTCAGGGAACGATCCTCGCGGCTGCTTCGATTATTGCCAAAGTAATCGGACTGATCTACAGGATCCCTCTTTTTAAGATTCTCGGAGATGTCGGTAACAGTTATTATTCTACGGCAAACGAGATTTATTCCATTATCCTGATGATTTCTTCTTTCAGCCTTCCTCTTGCCGTGTCCCGGCTGATGAGTGAGCGGATCCAGAAGCACGAGATGCGCAACGCCAACAAGGTATTTATGTGTGCGATGCGTTTTGCTGTTGTGTCAGGCGGTATTCTGGCATTGATCACCTATGCATTCGGCGGCATTCTCACCAAGTATGTGATGAATGTGGAATACGCCAAGTATGGCTTGCGTGTTCTGGCTCCTGCGATTCTGATCTTTGCGATTACCGGTGTCTTCCGCGGCTTCTTCCAGGGCTTCTCCAACATGGTCCCCACCGCGATCTCCCAGGTGATCGAGCAGGTGATCAATGCGGCTGTATCGATCTGGGGCGCATGGGTATTGATGGATTACGGCAGATCCCTTGTCGCGGCCGGTGAAAATGAGCTTGTTGCGCCGGGATGGGGCGCTGCGGGTGCAACCTTCGGTACGGTTGCTTCCGTGACAGTTGCCCTTTTGTTCATGATGTATCTTTACGCACGGTTCAACCGCAGGTTCCGTCACGCGGTCCGTAAGGATCCGACAGCGAAGAGAGAGTCTTCCCACTATGTGTACCGGGTGCTGATCCTGACCATTCTTCCGATCATTCTTTCCACACTGGTTTACAATATCTCAAATGTGCTCGATCAGGGTGTGTTCAATGCCATTCTGAAGAGCCAGAACTATACGGAGAAGCAGTATGCGACAATCTGGGGTATCTATACCGGACGGTTCCGCGTTCTGATGAATGTGCCTCTGTCCCTTGCTTCTTCCCTGGGACCCGCAGTGGTGCCTTCCCTGACGGCTGCTGTTGCCGCAAGGGATAAAGCCTCAGCGGTCAGAACCGTGCATTCCTCGACACGCTACACCATGATTGTCACCATCCCGTGTGCATTCGGCATGGCAGCCCTTGGTGGTCCGATCATCCAGATGCTGTTTCACCCATCCTCCGGAATGGCGCTTTCCGCAGGAATCATGCAGGCAGGTGCTGCTGTGATCATACTCTATGCGCTCAGCACCCTGACGACTGCGATTCTCCAGGGTCTCGGCCGTCTTCGTGAGCCTCTGATTCACAATGCGATTGCGCTGGTGATTCATCTGATTTCGCTGGTCGTGATGCTTCGGTATCTGAATCTGAACATTTATGCCGTCCTTTATTCCAATGTGCTCTTTGCACTGGTTGTCTGTGTTCTGAATGCAATGGCCATCCGGAGATATATCTATTATCAGCAGGAGATCAGAAAAACATTCCTGATTCCGTTGATTGCTTCGATTATCATGGCGTTCGGATCCTATGCGATCTGGTATGTGCTGAATATGCTGGTCGGCAATTCGATCGCAGCCATTCTGGCCATTCTTTGCGGTATGGTGATCTATCTGATTGCGCTTGTTGCATTCCGCGGTCTCACCGCCTCTGAGATGCTTAAGCTGCCGAAGGGCGAGGTGCTGGTCAGTCTCTTTAAGAAGACAGGTTTGCTCAGATAGGGGGAGCAATTTGAAAAACAACACAGTTTTTGAATCTGAAGAATTCAGACAGATGCTCCGCGAAGCATCTGTCATGCAAGAGCCGCCTGTCATGGACGGCTCTCTTCGACAGGCGTATTTTATCAACCGCTGCCGGAAGATTACAGAGGAAAGAGAGCAAAAGCTTGGCAGGCCTCTCACCTTCTGTGTCGTTACCTTTGGCTGCCAGATGAATGAGAGAGATTCCGAAAAGCTCCGCGGAATTCTGTCTCTTTCCGGTTTCCATGAATCTGCGTCGGAGGACGCGGACTTTGTTCTCTACAATACCTGCACGGTCCGGGAAAATGCGAATGTCCGCCTCTATGGACGTCTTGGAGCTCTGAGTCCGCTTCGGAAAAAGAATCCCGGTATGAAGATTGCCCTGTGCGGATGTATGATGCAGGAGAAGGATGAGATTGAGCGGATCCGGCAGAAGTATCGCTACGTCAGCCTCGTATTCGGAACGCACAATCTTTACCGGTTTGCTGAACTGATGTGTGCCTGCCTGATGTCTGACGATCAGATCATAGATGTCGCTGACCAGAGTGATGCCATCGTGGAGAATCTCCCGGTGGAAAGGACCTATTCCTTCAAAAGCGGCGTCAATATCATGTTCGGGTGCAATAATTTCTGTACCTACTGTATTGTCCCCTATGTTCGCGGAAGGGAGAAGAGCAGAGAGCCGAAAGAGATCCTGCGGGAAATCGAACATCTTTCCGCAGATGGCGTCATTGAGATTATGCTCCTGGGGCAAAATGTCAATTCCTATGGAAAAGGCTTATCCCAGGAGATCACTTTCGCACAGCTTCTGAAAGAGGCTGCACGCATAGACGGGATCGAACGAATCCGGTTTATGACCTCGCATCCCAAGGACCTGTCCGATGAACTGATTGATGTGATGGCTTCCTGCAGCAAGATCTGCCCGCATCTTCATCTGCCCGTCCAGAGCGGATCCTCGCGTCTTTTGAAGAAGATGAACCGGCATTATACCAAAGAATCGTATCTGGCTCTTGTCAGAAGGCTGAGAGAGCGGATTCCGGATCTGTCGCTTTCCACGGATCTGATTGTCGGGTTCCCAGGAGAAACGGAAGAAGATTTCCTTCAGACCCTTGACATCGTTCGTCAGGTGGAATACGACTCAGCGTTTACCTTCCTCTATTCCAAACGGACCGGAACCCCTGCGGCGGCCATGGAAGATCAGGTGCCGGATGAAATCGCGCATGAGCGGTTTGACCGGCTTTTGTCTGAAGTCCAGACAATCGGCCGCAGAAGGTCTTCCAGGTTTGAAGGAACCGTTCAGAAGGTTCTGGTGGAAGAGAAAAACCGCCAGACAGAAGGATTGGTCACCGGCAGAACCCCTCACAACCTGGTGGTTCATTTCCCGGGGGATCCGTCTTTGATCGGAACCATCGTGGATGTGAGACTGGATCAGGCGCACGGATTCTACTACACCGGTACCGTATCAGAAAAAAAATGAAGTAGAAAGAAAGCGTGTTGTACATGTTGCTGGACGAGATCGACATCGGAAAGCTGTCCCCGATGATGAAGCTGTATGTCGAGACGAAGAAACAGTATGCGGACTGCATCCTGTTTTACCGCCTCGGCGATTTTTATGAGATGTTCTTTGATGATGCTGTTTTGGTATCCAGGGAGCTTGAGATCACGCTGACCGGCAAAGAATGCGGTCTTGATGAGCGTGCACCTATGTGCGGCGTTCCGTACCATGCTGTGGACAGCTATCTGAACCGTCTGATTGAAAACGGGCACAAGGTTGCGATCTGTGAGCAGGTGGAAGATCCCAGACAGGCAAAAGGGCTTGTCAAACGGGAGGTTGTCCGAATCGCCACACCCGGCACGAATCTGGATACTTCCGCTCTGGACGCGGGAAAGAACAACTATCTGATCAGTCTTCTGTATCTGCCCGAGCATTTCGGGATCGCAGCTGTGGATATTACGACCGGTACCTTTCTTGTAACAGAAGCGGATTCCAGACGGCGTCTGAGAGACGAGCTTCTCCGCTACCGGCCGGCCGAAATCATCTGCAACGACTCCTTTCAGATGTCCGGCCTGGACCTGGATGAGATCCGTCAAAGCACGGGGGCGACGATCTTCCCGCTGGATTCCTCGTGGTTTGACGCGGAAGGCTGCAAACAGGAGCTCCTGGATCATTTTCATGTGCAATCCCTTGGCGGAATCGGCCTCGTGGATATGGAGAGCGCTTCCATCGCGGCCGGAGCCGCTCTGCGGTATCTGAGAGAAACACAGAAGTCGGAGCTGGGTAATCTGACTCAGATCTCTCCCTATACCATCGGCAAGTTTATGGTACTGGATTCCTTTACCAGAAGGAATCTGGAGCTGACGGAAACCATGCGGGAAAAGAGCAGAAGAGGCTCCCTGCTGTGGGTCCTGGACCGCACAAAGACAGCGATGGGCGCACGCATGCTCCGGTCTTTTCTGGAGCAGCCGCTCATTGACAAGGAAGAAATCGAGCTCAGGCTGGATGCTGTTTCCTCCCTGTGCAGTATGGCAATCACCAGGGAGGAGATCCGGGAATACCTGCAGCCGGTTTATGATCTGGAGCGCCTGATCTCAAGGATTGCCTATCACACAGCGAACCCCAGAGACCTGATCGCATTTCGGACCTCCCTGGAGATGATTCCGCCGATCCGCCGGGCTCTGGAAGAGTTCCAGGCGCCTCTTTTGAAGCAGATTACGGATGAGATTGACGAGCTTACGGATCTATGTGATCTGATTGCCCGTTCCATCATCGATGATCCTCCGCTTCTGATCCGGGAAGCAGGGTTTATCCGGGACGGATTCAACGAAGAAGTGGACAGGCTGCGCGCAGCGGCGAAGGATGGAAAGAGCTGGCTTGCCGATGTAGAGAAGCGGGAGAAGGAACGCACCGGCATATCCAAGATGAAGCTGAAGTTCAACAAAGTCTTCGGCTATTATCTGGAGGTGCCGAACAGCTTCCGGGACAAGGTTCCGGAGGATTATATGCGCAGGCAGACACTGGTGAATGCGGAGCGCTACATCACACCGGAGCTGAAGGAGCTCGAGGAAACCATTCTGGGCGCTTCCGACCGCCTCAATACGCTGGAGTACGAATTATTTGTCCAGGTTCGCGAGGAGATTGCGCGTCATACTGCCCGCATCCAGAAAACCGCCCATGCCATCGCGCTGGCAGACGCGCTTGCTTCCCTTGCGGTGGTTGCGGAACAGAACCGTTATGTCCGCCCGAAGATCAACGAACGGGGACTGATCGATATCCGGGAAGGACGTCATCCCGTGGTGGAGCAGATGAGCGGCGGAGAGCTCTTTGTTCCGAATGATACCTTGCTGGACAACAAAAAGAGCCGGGTCAGTATCATCACAGGCCCGAATATGGCCGGAAAGTCAACCTATATGCGCCAGAGCGCATTGATCGTCCTGATGGCGCAGATTGGGTCCTTCGTACCAGCCGAGCGGGCAAATATCGGACTGGTGGACCGGATCTTTACCCGGGTGGGCGCTTCCGATGATCTTGCCAGCGGTCAGTCCACCTTTATGGTGGAGATGAATGAGGTCGCCCTGATTCTGCGTCAGGCAACCAGGAACTCTCTTCTGATTCTGGACGAGATCGGCAGGGGCACCTCCACCTATGACGGACTTTCCATCGCATGGGCTGTCGTCGAGCATATTGCGGATCCGAAGCTGATCGGGGCGAAGACGCTGTTTGCGACCCATTATCACGAGCTCACCGAGCTGGAAGGAAAAATCCCGGGCGTCAACAATTACTGTATCGCGGTCCGGGAAAAAGGGGATGACATTGTATTCCTGCGCAAGATCGTCAAAGGCGGCGCGGACAGAAGCTATGGCATCCAGGTGGCCAAGCTGGCCGGGGTTCCCCAGACAGTCATCGACCGGGCAAAGGAGCTGGCGGAAGAGCTCAGCGAACACGATATCACGGAGCAGGCAGCAGAAAAATCATCCATTGCTCCGGCGAAAAAACAAAAGCCCAGAAAAGCGGATGAGGTTGATCTGCATCAGATGTCCTTCTTTGATACGGTCTCTGATGAGGATGTCCTCCGGGAATTGAAGGAAGTCGATGTCACGGCCATGACACCGATCGAGGCAATGAATACGCTCTATTCCCTGCAGAACAAATTGAAAAACAGGTGGCAGCCTGACGCCTGAAGCAGGATCATAAGAAACGCACGGCAGGATCCCCGGAGGACCTGGCATGAGAAGACAGGCGCCGGAATGCGTGAAATACAAGGTTAAGAAGATGAAGGAAATCCATGTTCTCGAACAGACAACCATAGATAAAATCGCGGCTGGTGAGGTTGTGGACCGTCCGGGCTCTATCGTCAAAGAGCTTTGCGAAAATGCGCTGGATGCCGGTGCATCCGCAATTACGGTGGAAATCCGCGACGGCGGAATCTCCATGATCCGCGTGACAGACAACGGAGAGGGGATCGATCCCTCCCAGATCCGGAACGCGTTTCAGCGCCATGCCACCTCCAAGATTACGCAGGTGGAGGATCTTACCGCAATCCGCTCCTTTGGATTCCGCGGGGAGGCGCTCTCCAGTATCTGTGCGGTAAGCCGCGTGGAGCTGATTACAAAAGTCCGTGAGAATCTGACCGGCATCCGCTATAAGATTGAAGGCGGAAGCGAGCGGCTGTTCGAGGAAGTAGGCGCGCCTGCGGGAAGCACCTTTATCGTGCGGGATCTGTTCTACAATACGCCTGCCCGGAGAAAGTTTCTCAAAACCGCGCAGACAGAAGCCGGCTATATCAGCGATTATGTCAGCAGACTGGCGCTTTCCAATCCGCACATCAGCGTGAAGTTCATGGTCAATTCAACGACAAAGCTTAAGG
>Ga0256405_10005726_pt1 | contig 20913 bp, 18 predicted proteins | sample RumenRJG_02DNA_FD_189096 | JGI IMG/M metagenome (GOLD analysis project Ga0256405, IMG submission 189096) | Bovine rumen microbial communities from Lethbridge, Alberta, Canada - RJG_02 | ecosystem: Host-associated > Mammals > Digestive system > Stomach > Rumen | place: Canada: Alberta... | reverse complement strand
CAAAGACATTGACTGTCTGCCGGGCTGTTAAGGAGGGATATCATTCCATAATTCGTAATTGCGTCACCATCAATTGCTGAAATAAGCTTATAACTAACTGATAATCAATGATGACACTTCATCCAACCAAAGATGTGATGAAGTCTGGTGGACATTGATTTGGCTGATGGTGGCAGCCCACAAGTGAGTTCCCGCGGGGAGGCATATGGGGGCTGGCGGGGAGGCATATGGGGGCCGACGGGGAGGCATATGGGAGCTCGCATGAATACACAGATTTTGGTGAATGAACGACCCTCTTTAAGGGAATGATGAACCTATAAAGTGAAAACGAGGCTGAATTCCAATGGTGGAATCCAGCCTCGTTGTCTTGGCAGGCGATCAGTGCTTGATCAGTTTCGTGTTTTTTATCGTCCCGTCAGCGTAGGTCTCCTCATACACAGGATCGTAGACTGTACAGGGTGTCACTCCCATAAAGTAGAGATGAGACTTGTAATAGCTGTTAGCTCCTAAATATTGTCCCGAGGGGAAGTTGATGGTGTTGCCCTGCCGTGTGCCTACCACGCAGCTGCTGGTGTTGGCGTAGATATTGGAGAGATAGACTTTGTCGCCGCTGAATCCAACCTTGGCCACTAAGGTGTCGGCCGTGCCATCGTCGATTCCCTATCTATACGCTGGGCAGAGAGATAGACAGGCGCACAGGGCACATCCTTTCCGGATAGAAGCCTGACCAGGAGATCAACGGCCTTATTGGCAATACCTTCAGCGTCCTGCTCCACAGCCGTAATCTTCGGATAAACCATTTTACAGAGGTTTGTTCCCGAGAGACAAGCCACAAGAATGTCTTGCGGAATTCTCTTTCCCCGTTGCTGGATAATACTTTTCGCCCCCAACAACGACATCTCCGTGAAAGCATGAACGCCATCAAAAGCGACGCCGCTGTCAAGCAAGGCAAGGGCTGTCATCTCACCGTCACGGAAACTCACACCACCTTCCACAACCAATTCTGCCCGATAGGGAATATGCCATTTGGCAAGTGCATCACGGTAGCCATTCAACCTGTCCACGGAATTGCTGATTCCCGCAGGTCCACGCATATGTACAATCCGGGTACAACCCTGTCGGATAAGTTCCTCAGCGAGAAAGAAAGAGGAATTGTAGTCGTCGCTAAGAACCTGAGGGACTCCGATGCCATCGACATGACGGTCGAACAACACCAAAGGCAGCCCCCGCGCTATCAGCGACTCATAGAAAGTTTTGTTTGTAGCTCCGTCACAGACGCTGAGCAAGATACCGTCTACATGATTGTCTATCATCATGTTCAGATTATCCAGCTCGTCCCTGGCATTTTCGTTGCTCTGTGCAAAGACGACACGGTAGCCTAACGTCTTCAGCCGAGCCTGCGCCGTCTCTATCACCTTCGGATAGAAAGATGTCTCTATCTCGGGAATAACGATCCCAATGACATGGGTACTTCTCGAGCGCAGATTGGCTGCTGAGAGATTGGGACGAAACCCCATCTCCATCGCCGTGCGCTGGACAAGGTCGCGAGTCTCCTCGCTGACATTCATGAAATCACCGTGCAATGCCCGTGATACAGTAGACTTGGAGAGATTCAAAGCCTTGGCGATATCTGAAATGGTAACATATCTCATGATGCGCTTAAAAATAGATTGATGTTGCAAAGTTACTATATTTAATGGTTCTGCAAAACATTTGGAAGAATTAAATGAAACAGCAGCATACTCCGCAACCGATTGCGCTTATCGCAATCGGTTGCGGGAACGGTTGCGGAAAAAGTCTGATGATTTTCTTTTTCACCATGCATAAAAGGAGATAACTTTGCAGCATAAACCAAAAACAAAACCAAGAAACCAATATGAAAAATAGTTCACCATCAGGACGCCTTCCCTTGCTGAGCAAGTTTGCCTATGGCATGGGAGATGTAGGTTGCAATTTCAGCTGGATGTTTGTCGGCAACTTTCTCATGATTTTCTATACCGATGCCTTCGGTATCAGCATGGGTGCCGTATCGGTACTGATGCTTATCAGTCGTTTCTGGGACGCCATCAATGATCCTGTCATCGGCGAGCTCAGCGACCGCACCCATACACGCTGGGGCCGGTTCCGCCCTTGGCTGCTGATAGCGTCTCCTCTGACGGCCTTTGTTCTGGTGTTGACCTTCTGGGCGCATCCTGAATGGAGCAATACGGCTAAAATCATCTATATGTCAGTAACCTACTGCGTCCTCGTTTTAGGATATACTTGTGTGAACATTCCTTATGGCACGCTATGTGGTGCCATGACACAGAATATCGATGAGCGGGCTCAAATCAATACCTTTCGCTCTGTCAGTGCCATGACAGCCATCGGCATCATCAATATTATCACGATCCCTCTCATTCATTTCTTCGGCGGTGATGATATCAAAACCGGGTTTCTGCTTGTTGCCATCCTCTATGGCTGCATCTTCGCCGCCTGCCATATCTTCTGTTTCGCCAATACGAAAGAGGTCGTGGCAATACCCAAGAAACAGAAAATTCCTGTACGCACTCAGCTGAGTGCAGCCAAGCAGAACACTCCGTATCTGCTCGCACTGGCCGGACAACTGCTCTTCGGAATCATCAACTATGGCCGCAATGCTGACCTGGTGTATTATTTTAAATATGTAGAAGGTGATTCCAACCTTTTCTCCACCTATTCGCTCGCCATCATCATCCCCTCAATCATCGGGGCGGCAAGCTTTGTATGGGTCTTCGAGAAACTTAACAATAAGGGATGGGCAGCAGCCTTCTTTTCTTTCTGCACGGGTATAGCTACATTCATGCTCTATTTCTTTAGTCCCAACTCCTCACCGGTGATGTTCTACCTCTTCGCCATACTGACCCAGTTCTTCTTCTCCGGATTCAATACCGCCATCTATGCCATCATCCCCGACTGCGTGGAGTACGGCGAGTGGAAGACAGGTATCCGCAACGATGGCTTCCAATATGCCTTTGTATCGTTGGGCAACAAGATTGGCATGGCAATAGGCACAGCGTTACTGGCATGGGCTATTGCCGACGCAGGATATGTCGCCAACACCGTGCAGAACCAGGAGGTTCTCAATATTATCCATCACTGTTTCAGCACAATTCCCGGCGTACTATGGGTTCTCACTGGATTTGTATTGCTCTTCTACAGGCTCAACCGCAAGACGTACGATAAGATTTTCAGTGAACTGCAACAGAGAAAAAATCACGAATAGATAATAACATCTAATTATTAAAACATAACACTATGGAAGGAAACATGAAAGTTGCCGTTATGCTCGGCATTGGTAAAATGGGCTTTACAACACGTCCTATTCCTCAGCCCAAAGACGATGAAGTACTCGTCAAACTTGAATACGTGGGCATCTGTGGCTCCGACATCCACTATTATGAGCACGGGGCTATCGGCGACTATGTCGTCAAGCCACCCTTTGTTCTCGGTCATGAACCCGGCGGCACTGTCGTTGAGGTGGGAAAGAATGTCCGCCATCTGAAAGTTGGTGACCGTGTGGCCTTGGAGCCAGGCAAGACCTGTGGCCATTGCGAGGCCTGCCGTACCGGAAACTACAACCTCTGCAATGATGTCATCTTCTTCGCCACGCCGCCTGTCGACGGTGTCTTTCAAGAGTATGTCGCCCATGAGGCCGACCTCTGCTTCAAGCTCCCCGACAATGTCGACACGATGGAAGGCGCGCTCATAGAACCCTTGGCCGTCGGCTTCCATGCTGCCAACCAGGGCGGAGCACACATCGGTCAGACAGCGGTAGTCTTCGGTGCCGGGTGCATAGGATTGATGTCGATGATGGCTCTCAAGGCCGAGGGCGTCGGCAGGGTCTATGTCGTCGATGTCATGGACAAGCGTTTAGAGAAGGCAAAGGAGCTCGGAGCCACTGTGGTCATCAACTCCAAGAAGGAAAACGTACTGGACCGTATCAATGCGCTTACCGACGGTCGGGGGGTAGACCTCTGCATAGAGACCAGTGGACAGGAGATATGCACTCGCCAGGCTGTCGACATCTCACGCAAAGGTGCCACCATCGTCTTTGTCGGCTATCCGGCTTCGGGAGAAGAGACACTGCCCGTCAGTAAGATTCTCGACAAGGAACTGACTTTCAAGAGCGTGTTCCGCTACCGCCACATCTATCCCATGGCCATCGAGGCTGTTGCCACAGGGAAGGTTAACGTGAAAGGCGTCGTCACTAATATTTTCGACTTCGACGACATCCAAAACGCAATGGACCGCAGTGTCAACGACAAGGCTGACATCGTGAAGTCGGTAGTGAAAATTTCATAGAAATATTGGTAATATCGTAACCAAAATAGGGACTACGGGGATATACCGCAGTCCCTATTAGCTATAAAATAGACTATTAAATCATAAAAACGGTTCACCTTTCGCATTTGTTGGGGGAAAAGAATTATCTTTGTACTTACGAACTAAATAAGTTCGCATCAATAAATTCACCTTAATGAATATAGTTTATGATTAAGATTTATGGCATGCCCACCTGTCCCTATTGCGCTTATGTCGACGAGCAGGTCAAGGGCGACAAGCGATTCAAAGTCATCGACATCGGTGAGAACGTGAGATATATGGGAGCCTTCATGCGGCTTCGCGACAAGAGCGCTGCGTTCGACCATTCCAAGGAGATTGGCGACATCGGTATCCCTGCCTTCGTCTTAGAGGACGGTACCGTTACCCTCAAGCCAGAAGACGTTGGTCTGAAAGAGTACGATCCCAACGAGGGCGGACCATCTTGCAGTATCGATGGGAAAGGATGCTAAGAACAATTAAACAAAAGTAGAAAAGTCAGGAGATACCTCCCGCGGCCGCGAAAAACATGCTTCGCTGTCGCGGGACATTCGTTTTACAACCACGGGACAATCGTGACTTCTGGCACAAGACAGGTACATCACAGCGTATTTGAGCAGATTTCGTAAACGCACGCTATAACAAGGATCGTTAATGCGAATGCGTCAACCGCCTGTACTGATCGGGCGTCCGTTCGCGATGCCCATGATAAAACCTTTCATCCCCAAAAAGGTCCAGCCCTGGCTGTATCTGCTGTGCGCTGTCATCTTCCAGATGGTGAATACCGTCTATATGGGCTCCATGCAGCAGATGGTGGGCGGCCTGGGGATTATGCGGGAAGATGTGTCCTTCATCTTCCTCTGCGGTGTGGTGGGCGTGGCCATGCCTTTCCTGCATTTCTTCATGGGACTGACGATCGCCGGCTTCGTGAGAAACGGACTGGTCAGTGCCATCGGCGGCGGTCTCTACGGTTTCTCGTTGCGCCGCCATGTCGCCGACAACCTCGTCAGCGGCCTGCCTTTCACCGTGTTCGACAGCATGCTCATGGCCATCAAACAGCTCTATGGCGTCACGTGTCTGATAGGCTGTGCCTTCATGCTCTTGCTCATGCTTTGGCATGTGCAGCCAGTACGAAGCACCCTCAAGCGACTGCCCTACTGGAACACCATCGGCAGAGCCATGAGGAAGGAATTGGGAAAAGACTAAGACATCTTCTCTCTGTTTTTACGAAAAGGGGAGGAACCGACAGTGGGCAACCATGTATTAGCATAGCATAAAGATAAAATCCCGTGTAACCTTATTGAGTTACATGGGATTTTTTGTATTTTTGCAACAAAAATAGCAAGACTCAAACCATGACGAAAGAACAGGAACGCGCTGAGCTCCATAAGACGATATGGAGAATCGCCAACGACTTGCGAGGGAGTGTCGACGGCTGGGACTTCAAGAGCTACGTCCTCGGCATGCTCTTCTACCGCTTCATCTCGGAGAATATCACCCAACGTGCCAACGCACTCGTCGAGGCTGCCGAGGGCGGGACCTTCGACTATACCCGTATGGCTGACGACGAGGCCGACGTGGCGCGCTCGCAGATGGTCAGCGAGATAGGCTATTTCATCCTGCCCTCGGAGCTCTTCACGAACGTGCAGCAGCGCGCGGCGCAGGACGAGAACCTCAACATCACGCTGGGCAATATCTTCGCTCATATCGAGAACTCAGCCAACGGCAGTGACTCCGAGCAGGACATCAAAGGGCTCTTCTCTGATGTCGACACCAACAGCCCGAAGCTCGGCAACACCGTGGCGCAGCGCAATGAGAAGTTAGTGAAGATCCTCAATGCCATCGCCGACCTCAACCTCGGCAGTGCCTTCGACCAGACGGTCAACGACACCTTTGGCGATGCCTACGAGTTTCTGATGACGATGTATGCCAGCAATGCGGGGAAGAGCGGCGGTGAGTTCTTCACGCCCCAGGAGGTGAGCCGGCTGTTGGCGAAGATAGCCATCGGCGACAAGGCGAAGATAAGGAAAGCCTACGACCCTGCCTGCGGCTCCGGCTCGCTGCTGCTGCAGTTCAAGAAGATCATGGGCGACGACTGTCCGCCGCTCTATGGTCAGGAGATCAACCCCACGACCTACAACCTCTGCCGCATCAACATGTTCCTGCACGGCATGGGCTTCGACAAGTTCGACATCCAGCTCGGCGACACCCTCACCGACCCCAGGCACTGGGACTATGAGCCTTTCGACGCCATCGTGTCCAATCCCCCGTACAGCATCAGGTGGGCGGGGAAGTCGAATCCCATCCTCATCAACGACGAGCGGTTTGCTCCTGCCGGGGTCCTGGCACCGGAGAGCAAGGCCGACCTGGCCTTCACCATGCACATGCTCTCGTGGCTCGCCACCGACGGCACGGCGGCCATCGTGGAGTTCCCCGGCGTGCTCTACCGCGGGGGCGCCGAGCAGAAGATCAGAAGCTATCTGATACGCAACAACTTTGTCGACTCCGTCATCCAGTTGCCCGACAACCTGTTCTTCGGGGTCTCCATCGCCACCTGCATCATCGTGCTGAAGAAGAGTAAGACCGATGCCAACATCTTCTTCATCGACGCTTCCAAGGAATTTGTCCATGAGGGCAACAAGAACAAGCTCTCCGACGACAACATCCGCCATATCTACGACGCGTGGCACCGCCGTGAGGACGTGGCGCACTTCGCCCGCCTCGTCAGCAACGACGACATCCTCGCCAACGATGCCAACATCAGCGTGTCGTCTTACGTCGAGCCCGAGGACACCACGGAGAAGGTCGATATCAACGAGCTCAACCAGCGCATCGCCGACATCGTGGCGAAGGAGAACGCGCTGCGCACAGAGATAGATAAAATCGTCGCGGAACTTGCGGAGGTGGGATAAAAGAATGGAGCACATAAGGACCAAAGAGCAAGCAATGGCTTGGCTCATGAATAACAAGCAGATAAGGAAAAAACGCTTGGAGCAGTTGCAGGCCATTGCTATCAAGAAATACGAAGAGCGTACAGGACTCAAGGCCAACTATGTAGAGTTTTTCTAAACATCTAAGTCAGAATTGAAGAGCGTAATCATGGAAACAGAACACAAGGACAATAAGAAATATCGCATCTCACCAAGACTCAAAAGCTTGATGGGGAAAGTGACCATCGACCCTAAAGACTTAGAGGACGATGACCGAGCCCAATACATCCTCAATAAATGACGCTATATGAACACGATCAAACAACTCATAGACAAATATTGCCCCGACGGGGTGGAGTATAAAAAGTTAGGGGAAGTATGCGCGATAAAAGGGCGTATAGGATTTCGTGGTTATACTAGAGCCGATCTTGTAAACAAAGGCGAGGGTGCAATCTCGTTAAGTCCATCGAATATTATCAATGGGCGAATAAAATATTCAAAGTGTTCGTATATTTCTTGGAAAAAGTATTATGAATCTCCAGAAATAATGATAGAAAATGGAGACGTAATTTTCTGCAAAACTGCTTCTGTTGGTAAAACATGTATTATAAATGAACTGCCAGATAAAGCAACGATTAATCCTCAATTAGTTGTTTTTAAAGATATAAAGATAAACCATAAATATTTATCTTATTATGTTTCTGGAAGTGATTTTCAGAAAAGGATAATTAAAATTAGGGGATTGGGATCAATACCAACTTTGTCACAAAAGGATTTGGCAGAACAAATTATCCCCGTCCCTCCTCTCCCCGTTCAGCGTGAGATCGTTCGCATTCTTGACAGCTTTACTTCGTTAGAAGCGGAATTAGAAGCGGAATTAGAAGCAGAGCTGAAAGCAAGACGTAAGCAATACGAGTATTACCGCGACCAACTGCTGAGCTTTAAACATCTAAGTGGGTGGGGCAGAGATGAAGTGGAATGGAAGACGCTCGGAGAAGTGGGAACATTTAAGCGAGGCAAATATTTTCAGAAGTCAGATATGCAGGATGAAGGAATTCCGTGTATTCATTATGGTCAGATATATACTTACTATAATACTTATACAGACAAGACAATAAAATTCGTATCCAAAGAGGTCGCCTCAAAATCAACATTAATAAGACCACAAAGCATTATTATAACATTGACTAGTGAGAATATTGAAGATGTATGTAAGCCTGTTGCTTGGATAGGTAATGAAGATGTAGCAATAAGTGGACATTCTGTTGGCTTGGAAACCGATATGGATCCGAAATATATTACTTATTATTTAGAGTCATCCCATTTCTTCAAAGAAAAGCGAAAGAAAGCAAGAGGTGCTAAAGTTATTGAAATTAAGCCAGAAGAACTTGCTAAAATAGCAATCCCCATTCCCCCTGTCTCCACTCAGCGTCGCATCGTCTCCATCCTCGACCGCTTCGAGTCCTTGGTGAACGACATCAGCACGGGCCTGCCAGCAGAGATAGCGGCACGGCATCAACAATATGAGTATTACCGTGACCAGTTGCTGAGCTTCAAACGAAAGTCATGACTAACTCTTGCCTTTTTAAGCAACTTTACTTAAAAATGTCACTATGCGTTCCTGTGGATGCAAGCATTTCTTGAAAGATCGCTTGAAAAGACCAGAATATCTTACGGTGTATTTCATTCCGTAAGGCTTTTCATGAGTGTATGGATGTCGTTGGTTTCAAACAACTCATCCTCATGAGCAGCCTTGATGGCAGCGTCAAGATGAGTGATGGGTTGGCGAACCTGCTCTTTTGCTCGCCAGCCAAAACGTTTCACCAATGAACGGAACAAAGCACGGTCATTGGATGGAATATCTAATATGTATGTAGAATTTAGCGTTTTCATATTTTCTATCTCCTTTCTCTTTGCAAATCTACGAATTTATTGGGTATCTGTCAAATGTTTCATCGCTTTTCTTTTTGCCGTTTGCGGAAACCTTGCTATATTTGCAACAAACGTAATAAGCAACATCTATGAGCAATGATTTCCTTGACCAGCGCGGTGACTACCATTCTCTGATTGCTTTCAAGAAAGCGGAGTGCATCTACGATATCACGTACCATTTCGCCCATCGCTTTCTCAAGATTGGCGACCGGACGATAGACCAGATGGTTCAGGCCGCACGCTCAGGCAAGCAGAATCTCGCCGAAGGATATATCGACGGCGTGACTTCCATGGAGATGATGATTAAGCTCATCAACGTCAACCGTGGCAGCCTTCACGAGCTATGCCTCGACTACGAGGACTACCTCCGTGTGCGCAACCTCCGGCAGTGGAGCTACGATGATCCGCGCTGCCGCCAGACGCGCGCTTTCTGCCGCACCCACCTCGACTCTGCTGTCTATAGGGAGCAGATACCAAGTAGGAGTGACGAGACCATCGCCAATATCGCCATTACGCTCATCCACCAGGAAGATGTCCTCCTGAAGGGATACATCGAATGGCTCAAGCGGAAATTCCTCGCCAATGGCGGCTTCAAGGAACAGATGTACCGAGCAAGAACACAATATAGAGGATATGGGGGATATGGGAGCCATGGGGCAAATGGGGCGAATGGGGTGAAGAAATCCCCATCGGCCCCACAGCCCCCATCAACCCCACAGCCCCCACAACCATCTTCCCCACAGTCCCCACAATCACCATGCCCACCAAAAAAATAGTTATAGAAAATCCCAAGTCCACCGTCGTCGCCAACTACCAGGCTGGGGCGCGGACAGAGACGCAATACCAGAGCGAGGCCGCGCTGGAGAAAGCCTTTATCCGACTGCTGCAAGACCAGGCCTACGACTATCTGCCGCTGCATACCGAGCAGGAACTCATCAGCAACCTGCGCAGGCAGATGGAAGCGCTCAACGACATCTCCTTTACCGACACGGAGTGGAAGCGCTTCTATACCGCCATCCTTGCCAACCAGAACAACGGCATCGTGGAGAAGACCCGGCTCATCCAGGAGGATAACGTGCAGACCTTTCTCTTCGACAACGGCGAACAGAAAAACCTCCGCATCTTTGACAGGAAAAATGTCCACAACAACCACCTACAGGTCATCAACCAATACACCCCCGAGGGTGGGGCGCGGGACAACCGCTACGATGTGACGATTCTCGTCAATGGCCTCCCACTCGTCCACGTGGAGCTGAAGCGGCGGGGCGTGCCCATCCGCGAGGCCTTCAACCAGATCAACCGCTACCAGCGCGAGTCGTTCTGGAGCGGCACCGGCCTCTTCCAGTACGTGCAGATCTTTGTCATCTCCAACGGCACCGAGACGAAATACTACAGCAATACCACCCGCTTTGCCCATGTCAGGCAGAACGGCGGCAAGCAAAAGTCGGGACAGGGCAGACACACCAGCAACTCCTTTGAGTTCACGTCGTGGTGGGCTGACGAGCAGAACGTGCCCATCACCGACCTGATGGATTTCACCAAGACCTTCTTTGCCAAGCACACCCTTCTCAACATCATCGCCAAATACTGTGTCTTCACCAGCGAACAGCTGCTGATGGTCATGCGCCCTTATCAGATCTGCGCTACGGAGAAGATCATCAACCGCATCATCATTGCCCACAACTATCATTGGGAAGGCAGCCTCCAGGCGGGCGGATATATCTGGCACACCACGGGCTCGGGCAAGACGCTGACCTCCTTCAAGACGGCACGGCTGGCCACACAGCTCGACTTCATCGACAAGGTGGTGTTTGTCGTCGACCGCAAAGACCTGGACTACCAGACGATGAAGGAGTATGACCGCTTTGAGAAAGGTGCCGCCAACAGCAACACCAGCTCTAACATCCTGCGCCGACAGTTGGCAAGCAGCGACCCGCAGAAGAAACTCGTCATCACGACGATACAGAAACTGGCATCGATGCTGAAAAACAAGGCCTATGAGGAGGAGGTGAAAGCCATCACCCAGAAGCAGATGGTCTTCATCTTCGACGAGTGCCACCGCTCGCAGTTCGGCGACATGCACACCCTCATCACGCGGAAGTTCAAGCGATATTACATCTTTGGCTTCACCGGTACCCCTATCTTCGCGCAGAACGCCGGCACGGGCGGCAACCCCAAGCTCAAGACGACGGCACAGGCCTTCGGCGACAAGTTGCATAGCTACACCATCGTGGACGCCATCCGCGACCGCAACGTGCTGCCCTTCCGCGTGGAGTATATCTCCACCATGAAGGAGAAGAAAGACATCGAGAACGAGGAGGTGTGGAGCATCGACACCGACAACGCCCTCAAAGACCCGCGGCGCATACGCCTCGTCACCGAATATATCATCCATCATTTCAACCAAAAGACCAAGCGCAACGACCGCAGCTTTGCGTTCAACAAACTCATGAATGTCAGTGAGGTGGCTACGGCGAAGCGGCAAGGCAGAGCGGAGGAGCAGAAGCAGATCGTGCGCCTGGCGGGCTTCAACTCCATCTTTGCCGTGGCGAGTATAGAGTATGCCAAGCTCTATTATAATGAGTTTAAGCGTCAGAACAGCGGACTGAAGGTGGCGACCATCTTCAGCTATGGTGTCAACGACGCTGACGACGGCACCGGCATGGAGGACGAGAACAACGAGGATACCGACGGCATGCTACCCGTGGACCGCGACTTCTTGGAGAAGGCTATCCAGGACTACAACGCGATGTTTGGCACCAACTACGACACCTCTGCCGAGAAGTTCCAGAACTACTACAAGGATGTGTCGCTCAGGATGAAGAACCGCGAGATAGACCTGCTCATCGTCGTCAACATGTTCCTCACGGGGTTTGATGCCACCACCCTCAACACGCTGTGGGTGGACAAGAACCTCAGGATGCACGGACTCTTGCAGGCTTACAGCCGTACCAACCGCATCCTCAACTCCATCAAGACGTTTGGCAACATCGTCTGCTTCCGAAACCTCGAGAAAGCCACCAACGACGCCATCGCCCTCTTCGGCAATAAAGACGCTTGCGGCCTCGTGCTGATGAAGACCTACGAGGAGTATTATAAAGGCTATGAGGATGACAAAGGGCATCATGTCAAGGGCTATGAGGAGCTGGTAGAGTTGATAAGGAAGTTCAAGCCCGGAGCTATCATCGCCAGTGAGGAAGAAAAGAAGGAGTTTGTCAGACTCTTCGGCGCCTTGCTGCGTGTGCTGAACATCTTGCAGGCCTTTGACCAGTTTGCCGGGAATGAACTCATCAGTGAGCGCGACATGCAGGACTACTTGGGTATGTACAACGACATCTACCAGGAGATGAAGCCCAGCAGACACGAAAAAGAGGAGATCAAGGACGACCTCGTCTTTGAGATGGAGCTCGTCAAGCAGGTGGAAATCAACATCGACTACATCTTGGCACTTGTCAAGAAGTATAAGGATCAGAACAGTCAAGACCGTGAGGTGACGCTGCGCGACATCGACCGGGCGATCAAGTCGAGTCCGCAGATGCGCGACAAGAAAGACCTCATCGACGCTTTTGTCAAGTCCATCACGCCGAGCAGCGACGTGGATGATGACTGGAACAGCTTTGTGCGCCAGAAGATGCAGGAGGAGATCAACGACATCATCACCACCGAACATCTGAAAGACGCACCCGCACGCAAGTTCATCCGTGACAGCTTCGACAATGGCTATGTACAGACCGAAGGCACCGGCATCGCCGACATCATGCCTCCTCTCAATCCGTTCAAGAAGAATGCAGGGCGGGAAGAGAAGAAGGCCACCATCTTAGAAAAGATCAAAGCCCTCTTCAACAGGTTCTATGACCTCGTCGGGCCGGTGTTGTTGGATGGTTCCGGTGCAGAAGCCTCGAAACGCTACCGTCTGCCGGAAGCCGGTCAGGATGACCTTTCCATGGCAGCAGAGCCTAATCCTCTATCTTCCACGCCGTGATCGTGCGATCCTCAGAAGAGAAGCGGATGCCGACCTTTACGATGCGGCGGCCGTCCGCCTCGTAGGGGATGGCATAGCCTTTGTCGTCGATCTGGCGCAAGGCTTCCTCCACGGTGCCGTCGAGTTTCAGCTCCATGACATAGATGGTGGTGTCGGTCTTCATAAGAATGTCCATCCTGCCCTTTGCCGTGCGCACCTGGCTGTAGACATACTGGCTGAGGAAAGAGAACATCACGTAGAGCATGGCCGTGAAATGGCCCTCCGAAGTGGGCGCGTCCTGCAACGAACCCTCCTGATAGGGAATGCCGGCAAAGAAAGCGCGGGCCAGGGTGAGACACTCATCCATGTCGTCTTTACGCAGGGCGAGATACATTTTGGCGGCCGTATTATTGGTAAGGTTCACGTTCTTGGTGACGTAATACGGCACGAGGGTGCGCATCAGTCCCACCTTCACCTCCTCGTTGGGGTAACCGAGCCGGTACAGGTTCACCACCGGGTCATAAGCTTTGATGGTGAGGTAACCACTTTGGTAGAACAGTGGGAGAATGCTCTGCATGTCCTCCGTGGGCGCGTCAAATTCCTCCGGTGCCGCCTCGCTGCCATCAATCTGCGTGAGGTCGGCATGAAACTTCTTCATCATGTTGACTAAGAACGTCGGTGTGCCAGTGGAGAACCAATAGTTGCCCAACTTCTTGTTTTGCATCGCCGATAAAAGGCTGAAGGGATTATAAACACCTTCACTTTCCTCAGCAAAACAGTAACCGTCGTATTTGAGTTTCAGTTTTACCAGCACCTCTTTCGTGGTCATGTTGTTTGTCTTGCCAAGCTCGGTGATACCCTCCTGAAAGTTATCCTTCAGTTCCTGCTCCGTGATACCGCAGATGTCGGCATACTGTGGCAACATAGAGATATTGTTGAGGTTGTTGAGCTGTGAGAAGATGCTGAGCTGCGAGAATTTGGAGATACCCGTGATGAAGACGAAGCGGAGGTAGGGATCGAGATCCTTCAGCGGAGAATAGAACGACTGCAGTTCCGTGCGCATCGGCTCGAGCCGCTCGCTGTCGTGGAGCACGGTGAGCAGCGGCGCGTCATATTCATCGATAAGCACCACGACCTGCATGCCAGTCTTCCTATAGATATCCTCGACGAGTCGTCGGAAGCGTATCGTGATATTAGAGCTGTCACGGTTCTCGATACCGTATTCTTCTTCCGCGGACCCCAACTGGTATTGTATCAGACTGTCGAGATCCTCCACGGTACCCCGCTTGGCAGAGGCCAAAGAGAAGTGCAGCACGGGATAGTGGTTCCACTCCTTCTCCAGACTGTCTATGGCCAGCCCTTTGAACAGCTCTTTCCTGCCGGAGAAATAAGCGTCAAAGGTGCTCGTCAGCAGCGACTTGCCGAAGCGGCGCGGACGCGACAGAAAGACGAACTGCCCCGGGTGGCAGACGTCATAGACATATTTCGTTTTGTCGACATAAAGGAATCCGCCCTTGCGGATCTTCTCAAAAGTCTGTATTCCTATCGGATAGTATACCATAGCGCATGAAAGTCTTTGCTTGCAAAGTTAAGCAAAATTCTTAAATTATAAGAACATAAATCCTTATAATTTATCATGCCATGGCGTTTATGCCAATACAGTTTTTATATCAGCCACGATCTGTGTTTCTGTGAGGTGATTGTCACGAAGCAGATCATTGACGTCGTAACGGTCGTAGAGCGCTTTCTTCACACCAAAGTTGAGCACCTTCATGTCTGTTGGACCATAATAACGGGCGATGCGCCCACCAAAGCCGCCGTCCAAACTGCCATCCTCGAGAGTCACAATCAGCTGATGGTCACGCTTGAGCTCATCGAGCAGCTGCTCGTCGACACCCGTCAGGTAGCGTGGGTTGATGAGGGTGGCGTTGATGCCTTCGTCGGCCAACAGCTTGAGCACAGCCTCGCCCTTTTGGTAGAATCCGCCTGCGGCAATCACCGCGACCTTACTGCCCCGATGGGTCACTTGGAACTTGTTCAGTTGACTGTAGTCTGTCGGATACTCCTCATTGCTATGAACCACAGCACACGGTACGCGAAGCGCCACACTGTACTTGTCCTGCGCTATCGCCCAGTCCTCCATGGCAATAAACTCTTCCCAGGTGGTCGGTGCCAAATACACTAAATTGGGGATATGCGAGAACATGGGTATGTCGAAGAAACAGATGTGTGTGAAGTCGTTCATGCCGTAAATGCTTGCCCCTAAGACGTTGATAACCGCCGGATTGCCATTCACAGCCAAATCCTGGCACAGCTGGTCGTAGGTGCGCTGCATGAAGGTTGCCGGTGTGCCCCAGACAGGATGTGCCCCCGCCTTTGCAGCACCCGAGATGAGCGCCACAGCTTCCTCCTCTGCAATGCCCACGTCGACATAGTGCTTGCCCAGTGCCTCGCGACGCTCCTTCGACAGGCCACTCATGGCAGGGACAGCACTCTGAACGACGAGGAGTTTGTCGTCAAGCTCAGCTTTCTTCACTAAGTACTGCCCGAGCAGGTCGCTGAAGCTCTCGCCACTGCCAGCAACTGTCGGCTTTCCAGTCTTCAAGTCGAAGGGCACACTCCAGTGCCACGCCTCTTTGTCTTTCACCGCAGGTTGATAGCCGTGACCTTTCTCGGTATGCAGATGAACGACGATGGGATGGTCGATGTCCTTGACCTTGCGGAAAGCGTCAACGAGTTTTTCTATATTGTTGCCCGCCTCGACATACATGTAGTCGAAACCTAACGCGCGAAAGATATTGTTACTGCTCTTGCCATTGCTCTCACGCAGTGCTGCCAGACTCTTGTACATTCCGCCATGGTTCTCGGCGATGGACATCCCGTTGTCATTGAAGAGCACAATGAAATTGGTACCTGCCTCCGCAGCCACATTGAGTCCTTCGAAGGCTTCTCCTCCTGAGAGTGAACCGTCGCCAAGAACTACTACAATGTTGTATTTCTCACCTAAGAGATCACGCGCAGCCTGAAGACCGGAAGCCAACGCCACAGAAGTCGACGTATGTCCCACCTCAAAGAGGTCATACTCCGAATTCTCCCGCGGAGAGGAATAGCCGGAAATGGCATTCATGTCATCCACCTTGAGAAAGCCATCCTTGCGGCCGGTAAGCATCTTATGGGGATAGACCTGATGGGAAACGTCAAAGACGAACTTGTCCCGTGGGGCGTCAAAGACATAATGCATAGCCACCGTAGCCTCGGTGAAACCGAGATTGGGGCCAACATGACCGCCATGACTGCTGACGCGATTGAGGACGCCCGCACGAATCTCATCGGCAAGCACATTCAGTTCATTGATATTTAATCCCTTGATATCCTGTGGGTTGTTGACTTTTTCTATATACATAACCTATACTTTAAATATTTTCTATATTGCTTATTTCTTTTCCGGCAGCAAAGTTAGCAGATTATTTTTAGACTACGATTACCATTATCAAGGCAATTACTACCCATTTTGCTTAAAAATATTCATTCCTTTGCACAAGATGAAAATTTCGATTAATTTTGTGCCAGAAACAGAGAGGCAAAAGGACATGATTGACACGACAACAATCCCCATCGACCCTATCGACGCTTATAAGATATATGGCTTCGAGACTTTCCATCCGTTGGTGAGTGTAGCAGATTAATCGGAAGTCAAACAAATACCCAACCACATCAATTTTCGCTATGGTGTCTATTCGCTGTGGCTCAAAGACGGTGTGCAGTGTGCTCTACATTACGGACGCCGACAATACAACTATCAGGGCGGCACCATCGTGAGCTCCGCGCACATTCCCACACTTCTACCAAAAGATGAACTACCAGTATCTGATGGACAGCAGTGCCAACCAGTTGGGCGTCTTCGGTCCTACAGAGATTCTGCGGAGCTACGACAACAAGTTCAACAACTACAGCCGCTACAATGCCGCCCAGTTTGACGGGCACCATAAGGCGGAAGTGTGTGCTACACTACCTCTATCTTCCACTCCGTGATCGTGCGCTCCTCGGAAGAGAAGCGGATGCCGACCTTGACGATGCGGCGGCCGTCCGCCTCGTAGGGGATGGCGTAGCCCTTGTCGTCGATCTGCTTGAGCGCTTCCTCCACAGTACCGTCGAGCTTCAGTTCCATGACGTAGATGGTGGTGTCGGTCTTCATCAGGATGTCCATCCTGCCCTTTGCCGTGCGCACCTGGGTATAGACATAGACATTGAGGAAGGAGAACATCACGTAGAGCATAGCCGTGAAATGGCCCTCTGAAGTGGGTGCATCCTGCAGCGTACCCTCCTGATAGGGGATACCGTCAAAGAAAGCGCGAGCCAGGGTGAGACACTCGTCCATGTCATCTTTACGCAGGGCGAGGTACATCTTGGCAGCGGTATTATTGGTGAGGTTCACGTTCTTGGTGACATAATACGGCACGAGGGTTCGCATCAGTCCCACCTTCACTTCCTCGTTGGGGTAACCGAGCCGATACAGGTTCACCACCGGGTCATAAGCTTTGATGGTGAGGTAACCGCTTTGGTAGAACAGTGGGAGGATGCTCTGCATGTCCTCCGTAGGTGCGTCAAACTCCTCCGACGCTGCCTCACTGCCATCGATCTGTGTGAGGTCAGCGTGAAACTTCTTCATCATGTTGACAAGGAATGTCGGTGTGCCGGTGGAGAACCAGTAGTTATTGAAGTCTCTGTTGTCCATTGCTGATAGCAGACTAAATGGATTGTAAACCCCTTCAGCAATGCGTGAGAAACGATAACCGTCGTATTTGAGTTTCAGTTTTGCCAGTACATCATCATTGGTCATGTTGTTTGCCTTGCCAAGTTCGGTGATGCCCTCCTGAAAGTTGTCCTTCAGTTCCTGCTCCGTGATACCGCAGATGCCGGCATACTGTGGTAACATAGAGATATTGTTGAGGTTGTTGAGCTGTGAGAAGATGCTGAGCTGCGAGAACTTGGAGATACCCGTGATGAAGACGAAGCGGAGGTAGGGGTCGAGATCCTTCAGCGGAGAATAGAACGACTGCAGTTCCGTGCGCATCGGCTCGAGCTTGTCGCTGTCGTGGAGCACGGTGAGCAACGGCGCGTCATATTCATCGATAAGCACCACGACCTGCATGCCAGTCTTCCTATAGATATCCTCGACGAGTCGTCGGAAGCGTATCGTGATATTTAAGCTGTCACGGTTCTCGATACCATATTTCTCCTCCGCGGATCCCAACTGGTATTGTATCAGACTGTCGAGATCCTCCACGGTACCCCGCTTGGCAGAGGCCAAAGAGAAATGCAGCACAGGATAGTGTTTCCACTCCGTCTCGAGTTTCTCTATCGCCAGCCCTTTGAACAGATCCTTCCTTCCGGAGAAATAAGCGTCAAAAGTGCTCGTCAGCAGAGATTTACCAAAGCGGCGGGGACGCGACAGAAAAACGAATTTGCCGGGGTGGCAAGCGTCGTACACATATTGGGTCTTGTCAACATACAAGAATCCTTTGGTGCGGATCTCGCTGAATGTTTGTATTCCTATTGGATAGTATGCCATAGCGCAAGAAAGTCTTTGTTTGCAAATTACTTTAAATCTTATATTACTTCGCCACTATCTTCCACGCCGTGATCGTGCGCTCCTCGGAGGAGAAGCGGATGCCGACCTTCACGATGCGGCGGCCGTCGGCCTCGTAGGGGATGGCATAGCCCTTGTCGTCGATCTGCTTGAGCGCTTCCTCCACGGTGCCGTCGAGTTTCAGTTCCATGACGTAGATGGTGGTGTCGGTCTTCATAAGGATGTCCATCCTGCCCTTTGCCGTGCGCACTTGGGTATAGACATAGACATTGAGGAAAGAGAACATCACGTAGAGCATAGCCGTGAAATGCCCCTCCGACGTGGGCGCATCCTGCAACGTACCCTCCTGATAAGGGATACTGGCAAAGAAAGCGCGGGCCAGGGTGAGACACTCGTCCATGTCATCTTTACGCAGGGCGAGGTACATCTTGGCTGCGGTATTATTGGTGAGGTTCACGTTCTTGGTGACATAATACGGCACGAGGGTTCGCATCAGTCCCACCTTCACTTCCTCGTTGGGATAACCGAGCCGGTACAGGTTCACCACCGGGTCATAAGCTTTGATGGTGAGGTAACCGCTTTGGTAGAACAGTGGGAGGATGCTCTGCATGTCCTCCGTAGGTGCATCAAACTCCTCCGGCGCTGCCTCGCTGCCATCGATCAGTGTGAGATCGGCATGAAACTTCTTCATCATCTTGACTAAGAACGTCGGTGTGCCGGTGGAGAACCAGTAGTTACCCAACTTCTTGTTTTGCATTGCCGATAAAAGGCTGAAGGGATTATAAACACCTTCACTATCCTCAGCAAAACAGTAACCGTCGTATTTGAGTTTCAGTTTTTCCAGCACCTCGCCCTCTGTCATGTTGTTTGCCTTGCCAAGCTCGGTGATGCCCTCCTGAAAGTTATCCTTCAGTTCCTGCTCCGTGATACCGCAGATGCCGGCATACTGTGGCAACATAGAGATATTGTTGAGGTTGTTGAGCTGTGAGAAGATGCTGAGCTGTGAGAACTTTGAGATGCCCGTGATGAAGACGAAGCGAAGGTACTGGTCCAACTTCTTCAGCGGCGAATAGAACGACTGCAGCAAGGTACGCATCGGCTCGAGCCGTTCGCTGTCGTGGAGCACGGTGAGCAGCGGCGCGTCATACTCGTCGATGAGGACGACAACCTGCGACTCCGTCTTCCGGGAGATGTTCTTCACCAGTCCGCGAAACCGTATCGTAAGTTCGTCGGAGGCTTTCTCGCAACCATACGTTCTCTCAAAATCTTGTAATTGAGAGTGGAGGTTGAGCTCGCATTCCTCGGTAGTACCTTTCTTGATGTCGCTGAGGTCGAAATGCAGCACAGGATAGTGTTTCCACTCCGTCTCGAGCTTCTCTATCGCCAGCCCTTTGAACAATTCTTTCCTTCCGGAGAAATAAGCGTCAAAGGTACTCGTCAGCAGAGATTTACCAAAGCGGCGGGGACGCGACAGAAAGACGAATTTGCCGGGGTGGCAAACATCGTACACGTATTGAGTCTTGTCAACATACAAGAATCCCTTGGTGCGGATCTCGCTGAATGTTTGTATTCCTATTGGATAGTATGCCATAGCGCATGAAAGTCTTTGTTTGCAAATTACCTTAAATCTTATATTACTTCTCCTCTATCTTCCACTCCGTGATCGTGCGCTCCTCGGAAGAGAAGCGGATGCCGACCTTGACGATCCGGCGGCCGTCCGCCTCGTAGGGGATGGCATAGCCCTTGTCATCGATCTGTCGCAAGGCTTCCTCCACGGTGCCGTCGAGTTTCAGTTCCATGACATAGATCGTGGTGTCGGTCTTCATCAGGATGTCCATCCTGCCCTTTGCCGTGCGCACCTGGGTATAGACATAGACATTGAGGAAAGAGAACATCACGTAGAGCATGGCGGTGAAATGACCCTCTGAAGTGGGCGCATCCTGCAATGTTCCCTCCTGATAGGGAATGCCGGCAAAGAAAGCGCGGGCAGCCTCGAGCGCCTCACCGATATCGTCCTTCCTCAAGGCAAGGTACATCTTACCAGCGGCAGCGCGTGCCTCAACAGGATCTTTGACGACATAGAACGGCAGCAGCGCGTGCATCAGTCCCACCTTCACCTCCTCGTTGGGGTAGCCGAGGGTATAGTTGGACAATATGGG
>Ga0256405_10005725_pt1 | contig 20914 bp, 15 predicted proteins | sample RumenRJG_02DNA_FD_189096 | JGI IMG/M metagenome (GOLD analysis project Ga0256405, IMG submission 189096) | Bovine rumen microbial communities from Lethbridge, Alberta, Canada - RJG_02 | ecosystem: Host-associated > Mammals > Digestive system > Stomach > Rumen | place: Canada: Alberta... | reverse complement strand
AGATTATATCAAGATATTTTCATAATTCAATATGCAACTATGCTAAATCATCAGATATTACCTTTAATTGGCATATTTAATTACATATTCTGCATACCTTTTCACAAATTTAAGTAAACTTTGTAAAAAAAATAGTATAATTGCACAATCCGTTTTCCTGTTCATTGGTCTTAATGAGTAATTTCAGACAGATACAGGATACATTTTTTTCTTTTTACTATGGAGCCTTGAGATGCAGAGTATGCATCGAGGTTTAAAAAATGCCAAAAATTACACTTCCTAACGGCGATATCAAAGAGTTTGATAAGCCACTCTCAATTTATGATTTAGCTTTAAGTATCGGTCCTGGTTTAGCTCGTAACTGTGTTGCCGGCAAAATCAACGGTGAGTTATTTGATGCTTGTGAAATTATCGAAAACGATGCAGAAGTATCAATTATCACCCCTAAGGACAAAGAGGGTATGGAGATTATCCGTCACTCATGTGCACATCTGTTAGGTCATGCTATCAAGCAGTTATGGCCAAATACTCAGATGGCTATCGGTCCTGTTATTGACAACGGTTTCTACTACGATGTTGATATCGATCATAAGTTAACCGCCGAAGATCTTGAAGCTTTAGACAAGAGAATGCATGAGCTTGCAAAGACTGATTATAAAGTTGTTAAGGAGTACGCAAACTGGCAGAAGTGCTATGACACCTTCTCTGAGAGAAACGAGCCTTACAAGAAGCTTATCTTAGAAGAGAACATCGATAAGTCAGCTGACAAGATCGGTCTTTATCACCACAATGAATATACTGATATGTGTCGCGGTCCTCACGTACCTCGTATGGGTTTCTGTCAGTACTTCAAGTTAACTCACTTTGCTGGTGCATACTGGAGAGGTGACTCAAAGAACAAGATGCTGCAGCGTATCTACGGCTGTGCCTTTGCATCTAAGGATGAGTTAAAGACTTACATTCAGCGTCGTGAAGAGGCTGCAAAGCGTGACCACCGTGTAATCGGCAAGAAGCTTGATTTATTCCACTTCCAGCAGGAAGCTCCTGGTTTAGTATTCTGGCACAATGACGGCTGGACCATTTACAGAGTAATCGAAAACTTCATGAGAGAGATGCTTCACAAGTATCACTACATTGAAGTTAATACTCCTCAGATTATGGATAGAGTTCTGTGGGAGAGATCCGGTCACTGGGATAAATATGCAGAAAACATGTTTACCACCAAGTCAGAAAACCGTGATTATGCTATTAAGCCAATGAACTGCCCAGGCGCAATTCAGATCTTTAATTCACGTACCCGTTCATATCGTGACCTTCCAATCAGAATGGCTGAGTTTGGTAAGGATCACCGTAACGAGCCATCAGGTTCATTACACGGTTTAATGCGTGTAAGAGGCTTTGAGCAGGATGATGCTCATATTTTCTGTACTGACAGTCAGATCCTTGATGTTGTATCAGACTGTATCCGTATGGTTTACGATGTTTACAATGTATTCAACTTCAAGAATGTTGATATCAAGTTATCAACCCGTCCTGAAAAACGCATTGGTTCAGACGAAATCTGGGATAGAGCAGAAGATGGCTTAAAGAAGGCATTAGAGGCAAATGGTCTTGAATATGAGCTGCAGCCTGGCGAAGGTGCTTTCTACGGTCCTAAGATCGAGTTCACCTTACATGACTCATTAGACAGAGCTTGGCAGTGCGGTACTGTACAGCTTGACTTTGCTCTGCCAGGTCGTTTAGGTGCAGCTTATATAGGTGAAGACAATCAGGAACACGTACCTGTAATGATTCACCGTGCAATGTTAGGTTCTATTGAGCGTTTCTTAGGTATTCTCACCGAGGAGTATGCTGGCGCATTCCCAACATGGTTATCTCCAACCCAGGTTGAAGTAATGTCAATTACAGATGATCAGGTTGATTACGTAAAGCAGGTTTGGGAGAAGCTTGATGCTGAGGGTATCAGAGCCAAGACTGATTTAAGAAATGATAAGATTGGCTTTAAGATCCGTGAGCATACTTTAATGCATATTCCATATCTGGTTGTCTGCGGTGCCCGCGAGGCAGAGCAGGGTCAGGTTGCTGTTCGTACCCGAAAAGGTGCAGATCTTGGAACAATGTCAATTGAAGACTTGATCAAACTCGTAAAATCAGATATCATTATGCGCAAAAATATGCCTGATGCAGACTTAGAGATTGAAAAATCAAGAAAAGAGGCTGCCAAGGCAGATAAAGATTAAGCTTCAGCTTTATCTTTGAATTGAAATTTTGTTAGGAGTACTTGCTATAAACAACAACAGAAAAACCGGTAAAACTCTTCAGAAGAACCGGATTAACAGTGACATCAGATGTCGTGAGGTGCGTGTATTAGACGCAGAGAATGAGCTTATTGGTGTTATGCCAACAGCTGATGCATTACGTATGGCCAAAGAGCAGGGTATTGACCTCGTTGAGATCAGTCCTAATGCTGAGCCTCCTGTATGTAAACTCATTGAGTATGGCAAGTATCTTTATCAGAAGAGTAAAGATCAGAAGAGTAAGAAGCAAAAGGTTGTTCAGGTTAAGGAAATCAAATTCCGACCTGGTACAGATGAAGCGGATTATCAGGTTAAACTACGCAACCTAATCCGTTTCTTAGAAGAGGGCAATAAGGCTAAAGTAACACTGCGTTTCCGCGGTCGCGAGATGGCGCATCAGTCTTTAGGTTTAGATGTTCTCAAGCGTGTAGAGAATGATCTATGCGTTGAAAAGGGAATTGCATCAGTTGAGTCTTCTTCACGTGTTGAAGGCAGACAGGCAACTATGGTGTTAGCTCCTAAAAAGAAATAGTACAGGGAATAAAGTCTTTAAGTAATTAAAGCTCCTGTATCGTGTTCAACTGCAATAATGCGGAGTAATAAAATGGCTGGTAAAGTCAAGGTCAAAATGAAGACCGATAGAGGCGTTGCAAAGCGTTTCAAGAAAACCGGTAGCGGTCACTACAAGTGCCGTCACCAGAACCTTCGTCACATCCTTACAAAGAAGTCATCAAAGCGTAAGCGTCAGTTACGCAACATGGTATTTGTAAAGACTTGTAATCTGCGTGCTATCGCACGTCAGTTACCATACGCTTAATGTTTGGAGGATTGACAAATGGCTAGAGTTAAACGCGGTGTAACCGCACGTGCTCGTCACAAGAAGGTTTTAAAGGCTGCTAAGGGTTACTACGGTGCACGTTCACGTACTTACCGTGTTGCCGTCCAGGCTGTAACCAAGGCTGGTCAGTATGCATATCGTGATCGTCGTCAGAAGAAGCGTCAGTTCCGTGCATTATGGATTGTACGTATCAACGCAGCTGCTCGTCAGCACGATTTAAGCTACAGCCAGTTAATCAATGGCTTAAAGAAGGCTAACATTGAAATCGATCGTAAGGTATTATCTGATATCGCTATCAATGATAAGGCAGCTTTCCAGGCTATTGCTGAGCAGGCAAAGGCTGCATTAAAGGCTTAATTCGTTAAGTTCTTTCAAGTTTCAAATCCCAGCTTCGGCTGGGATTTTTCGTCACTACAATCTATAAATTTTTTCTTAAAACAATAACAATATTCATATTCTTAAAGTTTAAGAATATGATCCTCATTTTTCTTGTTTAAATTTCTTTTTTTTTCGTTCAAATTCTAGTGTCTTAATCTTAAGAAAATCTTTTGTGTATGACTATGATCACATATCCGTTACAATTGTATTATAACAATTTATGTATTGTCACAGATTGCGTTTTGCAGTCTATCCCATGTTCGGAAATTTTTTGTAAATTAGATAATGTATTTATTTTTTTAGGTGGTAGAAGTGGACGTTTTAACTTCACAAGATTTAGAAGAGATGCTTGCACCCTTACCAGGCGATAGCTGTGGTGAGAACTGCGAGTATGATGATCTTTACCTTGCTTTAGATACTCTTGCTCAGGGAACTCCTGCAAGTGAGATGGGTGACAGCATTATTGATGGTAAAGATCCTGACTATAGAACTTTATACAAAAACTGTATGACCTTATGGAAGAAGACACGTGATCTTCGCGTAGCTTCATTCCTGACCCTTTCATCATTATGTATTGGCGGCATTGAAGGATTATTAGGCGGCTTAAAAGTAATTGATTACCTCGTAACTGATTTATACGACAGTTTTTACCCTCAGCTTGATCCTGATGATGACAATGATCCAACCGAAAGAATCAACATTCTGTCTATGATTTCTCCTGAGGATGGAGCATATGCTGACGGCTATTCTTTCGTTGTAAAGTTCAGAGAAATCAAACTTGTACCTGAGCTGCCATACACTTACAGAGATTATCTGGTAGGCACCGGCTTCATTACCGCAAAGGAAGGGAATGAGGTTGATATTAACATTATCAATGCCCAGTTATCATCAATTCCTGTTTCTTCTCTTGAATCAAGAAAGGCACTTGTTGATGAGATCCTTGCGCTTGTAAAGAGTATTACTGAGAAGTTTAATGAGAAGACTGGAGATACCGGTTATCTTACCATGACTACCTTAGAGCATGAGCTCAACGGTATTAAGAATATTTATGTACAGCACTTAAAGAATGTATCAGTACCATCATCAGATGAAGCTTCATCTGGTGTAGAACCAACTGCAAATAGCGTTGCAACTGCACCTCAGGCTGCTGCATCTCCAGTGCAGGTACAACAACAGACATTCAATCTTGAGACTTTTGTGCCAAAGACCCGTAATGAGGCACTGCTGCTTCTCAAGAAGAGTTCAGAGTACTTTGAAAAGGCTGAACCTACAAGTCCTGTACCATTCCTGATTAATCGTGCTTTAAAGATGTCTAACATGAACTTTATTGACTTGTTAGGTGAAATTGACAGAGACGCATTAAGCAAGGGTAGAGAGCAGTTAGGTGTTCCTAACCCAGATGATTAGTTTTTAATTTTTACTTACTTTTCTTAAGGAGTTTTATATGGCTCAGAGTGGTCAGAAATTCATAAGCAAGAACAGAGCACCTCGTGTTCAGGTTGAATATGATGTTGAGTTATATGGTGCAGAGAAGAAGGTTAACCTTCCATTCGTAATGGGCGTTATGTCAGACCTTGCAGGCAAGAGCGAAGTTGCAGCTGCAGAGCGTCCTGATGATCGCAAGTTTATGGATATTGATGTTGATAATTTCAACGATCGCATGAAGAGCATCAAGCCTCGTGTAGCTTTCAATGTTCCAAATGTAATTTCTGGTGAAGGCAATATGGCAGTAGACCTGAGCTTTGAGAACATGGATGACTTTTCTCCTGATAAGGTAGCAGAGAACATCGATGGCGTTAAGGAGCTCTTAGAGGCCAGAAAACAGCTTTCTAACTTATTAAGCTATATGGACGGCAAGTCAGGTGCTGAAGAGTTATTAAACAAGCTCTTAAAGGATGAGGCTTTATTAAAGGCTTTAGCTTCAAAGGCAAAAGAACCAGCTGCTGAAGAAGAGAAGAAGGAGGAATAATAAATGTCAGATACCTTAGCACAACAGGCCCAGCAAACAGAAACATTAGAAGTTTCAGATTTTGAAAAATTATTAGGCCAGGAATTCAGACCAAAGTCAGAAGAAGCAAACAACGCTGTTAAAGGTGCTGTTCAGACTTTAGTTCAGCAGGCTCTTGCAAATGCCACCTTAATTTCAACCGACTCAATCAAGACCATTGAGGGTATGGTTGCTGAACTTGACAAGAAGATTTCTGCTCAGATTAACGCAGTTATTCACCATGAAGACTTTGCCAAGATGGAAAGTGCATGGCGCGGTTTATCATACCTTGTAAACAACACTCAGACATCTGAGAGCATGAAGATCCGTGTTATGAACATCTCAAAGAAAGATCTTCAGAAGATGATGAAGAAGTTCAAGGGTACTGCATGGGATCAGAGCCCATTATTCAAGAAGCTCTATGAAGAAGAGTACGGCACCGCTGGTGGTGAGCCATATGGCGCAATTATTGGTGATTACTACTTCAACCATACTGCACCTGATATCGAGTTATTAAAGGGTATTGCTCAGATTGCAGCAGCAGCTCATGCTCCATTCATTGCAGCCTCAGATCCTTCAATCATGAATTTAGATTCATGGCAGGAGCTTGCAAATCCACGTGATTTAACCAAGATCTTCTCAACCCCTGAGTATGCTGCATGGCGTTCATTCCGTGAAATGGATGACAGCCGTTATGTAGCACTGACAATGCCACGTGTATTAAGCCGTGTTCCATATGGTGCAGATACCAACCCGGTTGAGGGCTTTAACTTCACTGAGGATACCGGTGCTGGCAATTCAGCAAACTACAACTGGATGAACGCAGCTTACGCAATGGGTGTAAACATCAACCGTTCATTCGTTGACTACGGCTGGTGCGCACGTATCCGCGGCGTTGAGTCAGGTGGTATCGTTGAGTCACTTCCAACCCACACCTTCCCAACCGATGATGGTGGTGTTGCCATGAAGTGCCCAACTGAGATTGCAATTACCGATCGTCGTGAAGCAGAACTTTCAAAGAACGGTTTCTTACCTCTCATTCACTGGAAGAACACTGACTATGCAGTATTCTTAGGTGGTCAGACTGTAAACAAGCCACAGGAATACGATAATCCTGATGCTACTGCAAACGCATCATTATCAGCTCGTCTTCCATACATTTTTGCAACCTGCCGTTTCGCTCACTACTTAAAGTGTATCGTTCGCGACAAGATTGGTTCATTCAAGGAAAGAGCAGATATGGAGCGCTGGTTATCTGACTGGATCAGTAACTATGTAACTTCAGATCCTAATGCTTCTGAGGATGTTAAGGCTAAGTATCCATTAGCTGAGGCCAAGGTTACCGTAGATACCATCGAAGGTCAGCCAGGCTACTATTCAGCCAAGTTCTACTTAAGACCTCATTATCAGTTAGAAGGTTTAACCACCTCATTAAGACTGACAACCAAGATGCCATCTGGCGCTAAATAATTTTACTGGCAGGGGGCGGTCCCCCTGCCTTATTTAATCAGGGATTTTTTCAGGAAATATGTCAATTTCAGCAGAAGATAAATACTTACCATGCCTGCTCTCAAGACTGTGTGATGATGAACCGCAGTCAAAGATAGACAGGAACTTTAAGTACGTGTCTCTTGAAAAAATCAAGGAAGAAATAGTATTAAATATTTCTCATATCCTGAATTCAAAATCACGTCCTCAGATTTGGGACCTTAACTACAATCAGGAAGTAGTAAATTCCGTGCTTGGTTTTGGTCTTCCTGATTTCTGTGGATTATCAAATTCAGAAATTGAAAGTGTAAAATTACAGCATGAAATTGTTGAGCTTCTGAAGGTGTTTGAACCAAGACTTATTCCATCTACAATATCAGTTGAGGTTGATTCTTCTGATGTTGCTCATAATAACTTTTCATTTTCACTAAGGATCAGCGCTCAGTTTGCGGTAAAGGCGCTTACAGGATTCTTCAGCTGTATTTCATATCTTGACCTGGAATCTGGATTTGCTACTGTAAAGCTTAAGGATTAACAGTATGGCAAAAGAGTTTTTAGACTACTACAGCAGTAATCTTTCATTTTTAAGAAAATCATCAGCAGAATTTGCTTCAGAATTCCCTAAGATCGCTTCAAGACTTGATATTAGTGGTCTTGAGTGTCTTGATCCGTTTGTTGAAAGACTTTTAGAGGGTACAGCTTTTTTATCTGCCAGAGTAGAAAAAAAGCTTGATGACGGCTACCCAAGATTCTTAGAATCAATTCTTTATTCTGTATCTCCTGATGTGCTTGCTCCAAAACCTGCATTTACGGTTGTAAGAGTATCTGATTCTGATCTTGCATCCTTAAACGGTGTTGTAAAAAAAGTTTCGGTAAATACAGAATTTAAAAAGGTTATTGGTAAAGGCCTTTCTACTGTGGTTTTCTCTAACTACTGGCAAACAGACATCGTACCTGTTCTTGTTGATAAGGCATCAATTTTAACTCATGATATAAACGTATCTAGAATTTCTGCTTTAGGTACTCATTCTGCTTTGGAGCTTTCATTATCAACAGTTCAGGGTGCAACCTTTGATTCTATTGATATTTCATCTCTTGATTTCTTTATCAACTTAAATGATCAGGATGCTTCATATATCTGTGAGTGTCTGTGTGAGAAACTTGAATCTGTATATTTAAAGAAATCTGATGGTTCCTATGAAAAGCTTTCAGGTATAGAGTTTGATTTTACAGCTTTCTGTGAAGAAACAGTTTTATTTGACAAGCACATCGATTCTATCAGAGGAACCACCATCATCAAGGATTTCATGTGCTACCCTGATTTATTCAAGTTCATCAGATTAAAGGGCCTTGACAAGAATAATTTTGGTGACAGTGTCAACCGTCTGAGTTTACTGTTTATCTTCAAGATTGAAGACTCATTTTCAGAGCATTCATTCAGTAAGGAATCTTTCTTATTAAACTGCATTCCGCTTCTGAATATGTACAAAGTAAGATCAAACCGTCTGACTTTAAATCAGAATTATGAACTGAATGTTGTAATTGATAATACAGCACCACTTGATAATGAAATCTGCTATATCAACTCACTTGAGTTTTATAACAATTCAAACCAGTATCTGTTTTCAGCAAGTCCTTTCTTCACCACTGGTGTTGAAGGCGATATGACCAAGTACAGAAACTATTTTTCTCTTCACAGAAGGGCCCGTCAGTCTGGTATTGATGGAAACAAGAGAACCCATTACAACAAGTCTGAAGTATTTGTTTCAATTGCCGGAGAGGACTTTGAAAAGCATGCCGGCGAAGAAATGCTTGTCAGTGCCAACTGCTATGCTACCAATGCAGATTTGCCAATGTTCCTCTCACAGAAGGATTCATTCTCTCTATCTCAGTTAAACGGCATTCATGATTTAAGAGTGGTTACTCCAATCTTAAAGCCAAGAGCACCATATGTGCAGAACTGTGGTGAGGATGAGTTTGTTAAGATGTCTTTTATCATGCAGAATGTGTGCACCATTTTAAATAACGGATCACAAGCCTGTCTTGATAACTTAAAACACCTGATTTCTCAGTTCTCTGTACGTTCAGCTGATGAAACTGAGCGTCTTGTAAATTCGCTTACAGCAGTTGAGATTAAGGATAAGGTCTTCAGATATACATCAAAGGGCTGCATCTATTTTGAAAACGGCTTTAATGTAGCTTTAAGCTTCGACCCTAAGAAACTTCAGGGTGTAGGTTTATATACATTCTCAAGAGTAATTGTCAGGGTGCTGCAGTACTATTCACCTGTAAATACTCCTGTTAAGGCTGATATTCTGACTAGTGATGGAGGCCTTGTTTATTCATGCAAGATCTCAAACGACTAATAGTCAAATATTCAAATCAGTTAAAGCAGCAGAAAGGAGAACCTGACTTTTTCTATCTGATGCGTCTGATTGAGCTGATGAGAAAAGATCTTCCTGCAGTAGGTTATGCAAAGACACCTTCTGAGGAAGCTTTCCGCTTTGGTCAGATGCCTTATCTGAATTTTCCGTCAACATCCATTGCCACAATTTCTGAAAGCCATCGTCATTCAGAGGATGTGACAATTTTAGTGTACTTTTTTGGCCTTTTAGGTGTGAACGGACCAATGCCTCTTGAGATCACTGATCTTGTATATTCAAGAAACATTCATGATTATGATTCTACTCTGAGGCGTTTCCTTGATTTAATCAATCACCGCCTGCTGACTCTGTTTTACAGGGCATTTTCTCATCATGAACTGCCTTTGATGTATGACAGAAGAAAGTCTACAGCAGTATCAGTTTTCAGAGCCCTGTCAGGTTGTCCTTCAGCTGATGACGGTACCAGTCGCGATGAGATGATTATTCCGTCATTATCCAAGTTTTTCTGCAATCAGAGTCGATCTGTTGAGGCTCTGTCAAGAATGCTTTATGACTTTTTCAGGGTCCCTGTAAAGGTAAAACCATTTGTTGAGCGTTACCATGTCATCCCTGAGGATTTAAGATGTCAGCTTGGTGTTAAGGAAAGCTCTGTTTTAGGCGTGTGTGCTCAGTTAGGTTCAAAGTATCTGACAAGAACCAGAGATGTTTCAATTGAAATCGGGCCAATTTCCTACAGACGCAGTATGCATTTCATGCCAAAGAGAGAATATTTTGATCTTTTATGTTATCTCGTTAAGTCATTCTTCTCTAAGCCTGTTGAATTTGACATTACACTGCTTATTGATACTCATTCAATTTTAAAAGCCAAAACCAACGGCAAGTTCGCTTTAGGTCAGAGTGTGCATTTAAGATCTTCTGAAGGGGGAGCAGGATACAAGAAGGTATCTATCAATGTTTCCTCGATACTGAATCAAACAGCGTTTATTAAAAACTAGATAAGGAGTAAATATGAAGCTAAAAAGAATTCAGCTTTTTGAAAGGCTGAATAAAACGGCTTATAAGGCACTGGAAAGTGCTACGGTTTTATGTAAAACTCGAGGCAATCCATACGTTGAATTATCTCATTTTTTAAATCAGATTTTTCTAACCAAGAATACCGATGTTCATCAGATCGTTTCTCATTTTGGTATTGATGAGGCAAAGCTTGCAAAGGATCTGATTGAGGCTATGGATTCACTTCCACGTGGTGCATCTTCAATTGAGGATTTTGCTCCTGATATCGAGATGTCAATCAAGGAAGGCTGGATGGTAAGTTCTTTGATATACAAAGATAACGCCATCAGAACCGGTCATCTTTTACTTGCAATCAAACTTAATACAGATCTTGCAAGAGTGCTTCATGCTATTTCTTCTGAGTTCAAGAAGATTAACGGTGACCTTTTACAGGACAACTTCGTTTCTATTGTAAGCAATTCTGAAGAAGTATCTGTAAAGGCAACCGGTGCAGATGCTTCAACTGGTCAGGCAGGTTCGATGATGAGTTCTCCTGCCATGGGCAAGGGTGAGGCCTTAAGTCTTTACTGCCAGGATCTGACTGAAAGAGCCAAGGAAGGCAAGATTGATAATATCGTTGGCCGTGATGAGGAAATCCGCAAGATTGTGGATATTCTGATGCGCCGTCGTCAGAACAATCCTATCTTAACTGGTGAGGCCGGTGTAGGTAAAACAGCTGTTGTTGAAGGTTTTGCCTGCCGTCTTGCCTCAGGTGATGTACCAGATTCATTAAAGGGTGCAAAACTCCTTTCATTAGATCTTGCTCTGCTTCAGGCTGGAGCTTCCATGAAGGGTGAGTTTGAGGAAAGATTAAAGCAGGTAATTGAAGAGGTTCAGCACTCTGATACTCCAATTATTCTGTTTATCGACGAAGCTCATAACCTTGTTGGTGCCGGCGGTGCAGCAGGTCAGGGTGATGCTGCAAATCTCTTAAAGCCAGCTTTAGCACGTGGTCAGCTCCGCTGTATCGCAGCTACCACCTGGAAAGAGTATGTTAAGTTCTTTGAAAAAGATCCTGCTTTATCACGTCGCTTTGAAAAGATTTTAGTTGATGAGCCAAATGATGAGAAGGCTGTTCAGATGTTAAGAGGAATGGTTGGTGTATTAGAGAAGTACCATAAGGTTACTATTCTTGATGAAGCCTTATTTGCAGCCGTATCTCTGTCACGCCGTTATATTCCTACAAGACAGCTTCCAGACAAGGCAGTATCAATTCTTGATACAGCATGTGCCAAGGTTGCCTTATCTCAAAATGCTGAGCCATATGCTGTTGAGTATCTGCGTCGCAAGATTGAAGGCTTAAATACCGAGATTTCAATTTTAGAGAAGGAAAACAATTCAGGCTTTGATGCTGAAGAGCGTCTGCAAAAGTCAAAGGCTGCTCTTGCTGACTGTGAGGCCAAGCTTGAAGAACAGACCAGGCTCTTAAATGAGATCCGCGAACAGGCCAAGATATACCTTGAAAAGCGTGAAGCTATCCGTGAGGGAAAGGTAGATGATGAGGCTGCTGTCAAAGCACAGAAAGATGAGCTGATGGCTGAGCGTAGCAAGCTCAACGATCTGCAGGGTGAAACTCCAATGTTCCTGCCAGAGGTTGACTCTCAGGCTGTAGCAGCAGTTATCGCAGAGTGGACCGGTATTCCTTTAGGCAAGATGGTTAAGAATGAGATTGATTCAATTCTTCACCTCTCTGACATCATGAAGAAGCGTGTTATCGGTCAGGATCAGGGTATTGATCTGATTGCCAAGAGAATTACCACAGCCCGTGCCTCATTAGGTGATCCAAACAAGCCAATTGCTGTAATTATGCTTGCAGGTCCATCTGGTGTTGGTAAGACTGAAACTGCTTTAACTCTTGCAGAGACTGTGTACGGTTCAGAGCAGAACCTTATCACCATCAATATGAGTGAGTTCCAGGAAGCTCATACTGTATCAACCTTAAAGGGTGCGCCTCCAGGATACGTAGGTTATGGCGAGGGTGGTGTATTAACCGAAGCAGTAAGACGCAAGCCTTATTCTGTTGTGCTCTTAGATGAGGTAGAGAAGGCTCACAAGGATGTTCACGAGCTGTTCTTCCAGGTATTTGACAAAGGTCAGATGGAAGATGGTGAAGGCAGACTCATCAACTTTAGAAACACCATTATTATTCTTACCACCAACGCAGGTGATAACGAAATTATGGAGATGTGCAAGGATGAGAACAACATGCCTGATGTGGATTCTTTAGAGAAGGCCGCAAGACCTGCTATGTACAAGGTATTCCCTGCAGCCTTAATCGGCCGTATGAGCATTGTTCCTTACTATCCACTGTCTCATAAGAATCTGAATATGATTATCGATCTCAAGTTAAACAAGATCGTAAAGCGTGTTCAGGAGAACTATGGTGCTGAGTTTACCTATACTCAGGCAGTTCGTGATGAGATTATCGGACGCTGCAATAACATTGCCTCAGGTGCCCGTATGATCGATGCCATCATTTCAAACGATCTGCTGCCACAGATCTCTACACAGTTCCTTGAGAAGACCATGAACAACCGAAAGATTGTGTCTGTTGAAGCAGACTGCATGGACGGCAAGTTCATCTACAATTTTGAGGATGTAGAGGCAGAATAACAGTCTGATTCTGACATAGCTTTGAATATAATCCCGGATTTGTATGTCTGGGATTATTTTTTTGTTATTTTTATTTGATAGAGTTACAAAAATTCATTTAATTATCTTTATAGTTAATCCTTTAATGTTCATAATTAAGTATTAGAGGAAAAGTTTTATATTTTTTTTCCGATTTAAAGGCGAATGCTTTATAAAAATTCAACTAAGTATGAAATTTTCTACCAGTTTTATTTTTATAAAACATATGTATTCATAAAGATTATTCCGGAGTCTTTGTATGAAGAAATTTCTCTTAGCTCTGCTTGTGCCAGCAGTGTTTGCAACTGGCTGTTCATCGGGCGGAAGCACTTTTGATATTCAGGTATCTCCAACTAAGGAGCTTGAAAAGGTTTATGGCTATTATCCATCAATTGAAGTTGATATTATCGGCGCTTCAGATGAAGACGCAATGCGCCTGAAGCCATATCCAATTGAGAAGTATTTTGAAAAGGATAATCCTGTCAGAACATACCTTAATCCTGTCAAATTCAAATTCTCAGAGTCAGATCTTTCAAACAAAGTTTTACATTCATCAGATCCTTTGTTTAAAGAGTGGGTAGATAGCGATATATCCTACATTGTTATGATTGCAAATCTCCCATACAGCGATCCTGAAATGAAAGAAAACGATCCTAGAAAGTATTTTTATAAAGTTCCTAAAGGCTTTTTCTCAATGTCACCTGATATTTATGTAAAAATTGGTGCTACAGGTCTTGTAAGAACCACTATGGAAGGCGCAAGAGCAGAACGTCCTGAAGCTCCTAAGAGTACTGATGAACTGCCTAAGACTCTTGATCTTAAGTGCGTATCAGAAAAAGGTAAGTCTACAATGGAATGTAAGGAAAAGAAGGAGCCTTTACCAGGAGGAGTTGAGCAATGAGATTTCCACAGTTAATTCACTGGTCTGAAGGTCAGTTCCTTCAGCCACATCATTTTCAGCAGTTCCAGAAGTCTGCTATTGAGCGTTTAAATAGTGAGCGTGATTTTTATCTTCCATACAAGGAAGGTCTTATAAACATCAATGTTGATCAGGATTCATTAAGATCAAAGCGTGTTGTTATCAACTCTCTTACAGCTCTTATGCCTGACGGTTCTTCTTTGAGCATGCCTGGAAACTGTGAAATCATGCCTCTGACTTTAGATGTTTCATCTGAAGATCTCGGTACTGGTATTATGGTTTATCTTGCTGTTCCATTTTACTCAAAGTTAAAACCAAATATTTCTGAGGCCGGAAGTTCAAATCTTGGCAGATTCAACCTCTCTGAGATCAGCGTTATTGATGAAAATTCTGGTGACAATGAAATTCCTGTTGTTACCCGTTTTTACAATGCCAGACTGATTACCGATCCATCAAAGGCTACAGACTGTTCTATTCTCCCAATTTTAAAACTCAGACTTGAGAATATGGAGAATAAGGACATCAGGCTGGTGATTGATGACAAATACACTCCACCATGTGTAGTTTTTGACGGTGATAACAATATCTTCAGAAGGATCCGTGAGTTTGTATTTGAGTTAAAGTCATGCAAGTCAAAGATTCTGACTGATATTGAAACAGAAGGATTTGATCCAAAGCTTGTGACAGGTTCTAGTCTTTTAAGAATCATGCAGCTGCAGATCATAAATCTTTATATCAATACACTGTCAAACCTGCTCATTCCAGAGCGTGTACATCCTCTTTGTTTCTATCTGCAGATTTCAGGACTGTTAGCTGAGTTAAGAGCTCTGTTCCCTCTGTCAGATCACAAGGATATTCAGGCATATGATCACTATAACCTGTACTATGTTTTTGATGATGTAATCACCTCAATCAGAACACTTTTAAGTACTCAGGGCAAGGCTGAATGCATTGAGCTTGAGTTCAAGTACAAGCCTGAAATCAACTGTATGGTTACTGATCTTTCTGATGAATGCATTATCAAGGCCCGCGACTACTATCTGGCACTTGAGGGTGGCAACAACTGGAAGGATTTAATTGAGGATATTGAAACAGGCGACAACTTCAGACTTATTGATGAGGCTTCTCATGAAGATCGCGTTCGTGGTGTGAAGTTAAGTTATGTTCGTTTCCCTCCAAGATATCTGCCAATGCCTGGAAGTGACACCATTTACTTCAAGGTAATGAAGGACGAATCTCCAAGAGTATGGCGCTATATTGTAGAAGACCACAAGATTGCAATTGATTATTCTCAGAATATCTTCAAGGACTTCAAGGCAAAGCTGTATCTGGTTGTAGTAGACGAGGATAAGTAAATGGCATCTACCAATGAGCTTTTAGAGCTTATAAAGCCGGTGCTGCTTAAAGTGTGTGAATATAATACTTTCAAGCAGAATGGCGTAGAGGTCAAACACGCTGAAGTTCTTAATGACCTCAATGCTTTGTTTGCTGTGATAAAAAAGGCAGTGGACAGATCTGAGTATCTTTCAAAGAAATACGTTCAGGTAGAAAAGCCTCTGGTGTTCTTTGTTGACTATATCATCAAGGAATCAAAATTCTCCTTCTCAAGAGAATATGAGCCTCTGGCAAGGCGCTACAACGAACTGTCAGGTGACGACAAGTTCTTTGATATTCTGGATTATACCCTGGAAGACAAATCAGCAGACAAAGATGTGCTTCAGGTGTTCTATATTCTTTTAGGTCTTGGATTTGACGGTGCCTACAAGAGGGAGCCAAAGGAAGTTGTAAACAGAATTTATGAGTGCCAACGTCAGATTGGTGATATGCTCAATCCTGTAAAAGAAACCTTGTTCCCTGAAGTTCAGGAAAAGATAAATAACAAGGGTGAGGAGACCGGACGTTTAGCGATTATCAGAAGACACCCTTATATAGCAGCCATTTTGCTTCTGGTTTTCTGTTTTACTCTGAATCTGTTCAGTATCTATGAACACGTGGACAAGTATAATGACATGATTCAAGCTGCTCTACGTGATGCCTCACCATACAAGAATATGGCTCGAGCTACTGTAACTGCCCCTATGGAAACTCCAGAGGACGGAAAAGTAGACGATGACGATGATGACGATGATGACGATGATGACGATGATGACGATGATGAAACAGAGAACATGTCTGTATCTGATTTACAGGATAAAAATGCATCATCTGATGACGCAACAAATTCAACTAATGAGGATTAAAGATGAAAGAGAAGGCTAGCTCAGATCTTGGAGCAGATGCTTTAGTCAGCACTCCTGAAGATGGTTTCTTTTCGTCTCTTTTTTCAAGTGCAACTGGAATAATTATTTTAATTATTCTAGCGCTGATTGTTTTACTCTTTGCCTGGTTTGTTATCAAAAAGCTAAAACTAAAGGCAAGTCAGCACTATGAGAAGCGTGACATTAAAAAGGATTTAATGATATGGTCAAACCTGTCAAAGCTGGTTTCAGGCGGAAGCAAAACCAAGCAGGGTAAGGAAGACTTATCAGTTAATATCAAGCTTATCAAGGAAATCTTTGACAGTGGTCTTGATGCTATCAAGTCTAAGGTTTTTGCCAAGACCAAGGCTCCATGGTTCCTGCTTTTAGGTGAGCCTCTTGCCGGTAAGAGCTCCTTGCTTAGCAACTCTGGTAATCATTCTTTTGAAAGACAGAGATCTGTAGTTGATGCCAGGGATGAAGAGTGTCTTCACTTTTCAATCAACCGCGATACGGTCTTCCTTGATGTAAAGGGCAAGGTTTTCTTTGATAACTGGCTTGGCGGTTCTTCTGCTGAATGGGCTTACATCTGTGAAGCCATCAACAAGTATCACCATGAGCGTCCTTTATCAGGTGTTATTCTCACAATTCCTGCTGATGCTCTGTTAGCTGATGACAAGGATCTTACCGCCAAGAAGGCAACTTTGATTCATACTGAACTTTTAAGACTTGTATCTTCTGTTCGTATGCATCTGCCTATCCGCATTATGATCTCCAAGTGTGACTGTATCCTGGGCTTTAGAGAGTATTTCAGAGATTTTGAGGATAAACTTAGAGAGCAGGCTGTAGGTTTTGACCTGTCTTCAGAAGAAGGTGTATTCAATCTTGACCGCTATTCTGTTGAGTTTGACAAATTTATTCAGCGCTTAAGAGACGGCTCAATGGGTCTTATGACCTCTAAGTCTGTTATTGATTCAAGTTATAATGGAGAGAACCGTATCAATCAGTCATCGCTGTTCTTTATTTTCCCAGAGCAGCTTGCTTCTTTAAAAGAGAAGATTGAGATTTACTTAAGCACTATTTTCTCAAAGCACTTCTCAACTCAGCTTCTGATGCTTGACGGTGTATACCTTTCCTCAGCTCTTGATCTTGGTGCTTCATTATTTCCTAACTATGCCCAGTATCTTGGCAAGCCTATTGATGAGGCAATTTTATTTGATGAGAATGCATCATCTCAGAAGTCATACTTTACAAGAAAGTTCTTCTCAAGCCTTCTGTTCTCACTTCATGAGAAAGCAAATTTCATTGCTGCAGAAAGAACCAGAAGAGCACTTCCAAAGTACACTCTGATTGCTACCATGCTTGTGATGTCATTCACCTACCTTGTAGGTGCAATCTTTGCTAATAATCTGATTGAGCAGCCTCTGAACAAATACACCATCTATTATGATTCTTTAGATGACATGTTCAAGTCTGGTTACATTCAGGGATCACCACTTCTGGATGTAGACTATTCTGGTAACGGAATTTCCAGATTCCATAATCTGATGGTTAACGGTTCAAAAGAGAGCCGTATCAATTTCTTTAATGATATCAAACGTATTCTTCTGACTGAAACTTCACTGCGTTTTATCTATCAGCCATCAGCTTATCTCTTCTTTGACGGAAACAATTTAAGAGAGAGTGACAGAAATACGATTTACAATCAGGTTCTGATTGATATGGTATTCGGTCCGGCATGCAATGCATTTGGCTATAATCTTATGCATTCAGATGAGCTTTTCTCTGAGGCCAAGGCTGATGCCCTTTATGCATATATTCTGCTTTCAAAAGCCAGTGTCAAGGACAACGATCTGAATAACTCAGAGCTTATCCGTTCATGTCTTTCAAAGATCATCAACGTGATGTATCCTGATCTTGGAAATGAAGTGGTAAAGAATATTACTGATATTCTCGATGGTGATGACAGTTACGCTTATGCTGCTGCAACTCAGATTATCAATAATCCTACTTACACTCCAAGCTATGAGTCTGGTGTTGAGATGCTAACCAAGCAGCTTATGGATATATCAGCATATCCTGAATCTGATTATCAGGTTGCAAGAAAAACACTCTCTCTTGGAAAAGATCTTATAACTATTCTTAATAAGTTCATCATGATGGATTTCATGCATGATACTCAGCATGAGGCAGGTGATCTTACCAACTTCAACTCTATCAATCAGAGTATTAAAGAATGTCTGGATTTATGTTACCAGATTGATAAGCACAGAGTATTTGTTTCTGACTATGCCAGTGGTATAAATGCAAACAAATCTAATGGCGGTAATGCTACAGAAGCTATCAACCTTTACAGAAACCAGCTGTTAAATGCGGCATATCTGTCCTACAAGAAGGTCATGACTGATGATTTTAACAACTTCATCAATCTGGCTGAAAGCAGATACAGTGAGCAATCTTCATCATTAACAGCTCATGGCAATATCGGTGAAAACTTCCGCAAGGTTAAAAGTGACACTTTAATTTCACTCCAGAATGACTTTGCAAAATTAAAGAAACTTGCTGATACTGTTAACGAGTATCGCCTGTTTGATCACATTACTGTAACTGATAAAAACTCTGAGGCAAAATTAAGATATGCTGCATATGAGACTTTCTTTGAAATTCTTTATGTACCTCAGAATGAGTTGAATCCTAGGATTACAACCCCTGGTGAATATAAGTCAGCTTTCAAGGACATCGTAAAGCTTTTTGAGTCTAAACGTCAGTTGCTGCTTCTGTTCTTTGACGATTACAAGAATGATGATTTATTTGTTCAGTTCAAAACATTAAGTGAAGCTCTTGTTGATTACTCAGAATATGAATACAAGGTTGCATTAACCAGATCTCTGCTCGAACTGTACCCATACAAGGGTTCACTTTCAAGAAATCTGATTGATTTGTCTTCAATGGTTTCATCTCTTAATTACGACTACAGCCGTGACCCTCAGATGTCATTCTCTAATGCAATTGAGGCATTGGGCAACATCGATTTAAGACTTGAGTACAATCCAGCAGCTCTTGATGTTTACATGAATCCGATTTTTTATCTTCTGGATATCAAGAATTCAGCAGACAAGGAAGATTCAAAGGGTAATCTGTCAAAAGATCCATTTAAGATTTTCCTTCAGACAGATCCTGTCTTTGCAAAGGTATCTGAAGTTTTAACCGCATATACAGGAAACTATGTTGATTACTGGTCAACTCTTGTAGACAACATCAGACCTAAGGTTGGCGATTATTACTCGTTCCATGAGTTTGCGGTTGCAAGTAAAGCTTATGTCATCAATGATCAGCTTCTTGATTTATATTCATTCTGTCATGAGTTGCTTTCAAACGTAAGTCCAACCGGACTTTCTCCTAAGACAAAGCATGTACGTGAAGTTGCAATCAAGAATCTTGAAAACACACGAAAGAGTATTACTCTTCAGTTTACTAATTTCTGTGCTCAGGTTTTGGACAGCTGGTCCTTACTCCCTGATGATGCAGTAAGAGCAAATCACTACATTCAGACTCTGTCTAAAAAGCAGATCCGTCACTCATTTACTATGGTGAAGGACGACAAGTCAAAGAATGGTTCTATCCCATGGTGGACAAACTTCATTGAGCTTGGTACAGCCTTGTTAAAGGCAGATGCTTCATATGACACTGTTTATGGACTGGACAAGTTCCAGACTAAACTGTTCTATTTCCCAATTCTCCGTGATTCCAAGGAAGGTGCAATGGGCATTAACCCAGAGGCCATGTTTGCGTTAAACCGAGAATTGAGAACCTATGGCATCAAGCCTCCTAAGAAGAATGACAAGGTACAGCCAGATGAAGAGACTGATTCTCAGTCAGATAATCTCTTAGGTCTTAATGGTGCAGATGAAGGTGTAGACAACCTCCAGGAACCAATCTTAAAGAATGTTCTTGCAGGTCGTGTCGATGTTGAAACCTGGGGACAGAATGTAAGTTTACTGTTAACTTCATTTGGTAATCTTCAGTCTCCTGTTAAGGCTGTTATCACCATTCCTGATATTGAAACTCAGAAGAAGCTTATCAAGACCTATGCAAGAGGGTCTCAGATTGGCGCTTTGAGATTCAGATATGTAGACGTTTCTGTAAAGGCTGATGATGACAGTGATGTTGAGGATGTTACAAGATATCCTACAGTAACACCAAAAGAGGAAATTGAGATTTACAATGGTAATGCGACCTTATCTGATCTCAAGTTCAGCTTCTTCAGATTCTCTGATGAGAAGATAGCACAGGCTAATTACTCTAAACTTGGTAATTATGCTCCGGTTCGTCTGTATCTTGATGAAGATGGAATTTATGATGCCAAGAAGAAATCAGTCCTTCTTCCTCTGAATCTGATTTCAAAAGAAGGCGAGAAGAGTGTGCTCTTTATCAAGGTCAAGTTCAGTAAGGAATTGTTATCTCCTGATGACTGGCCTTCAAGTGTCAACTGGCCTGCAATTAACCAGTTCTAGTTGAAGTTGACACAATCAATTGTGTCAACTGTTGAACAAATTTGTTAACTATCTTTTTTATGCGCAGTTAAAAAAGATCCATGCATTCTCAATGTAAAGAGATGTATGGCTATTGTGCAAAGCTGGCATAAATCAGATAGTTTTTCTTTAGCAAAATTGCATAAATCTCTCGTTTATGTGTTAGTCAG
>Ga0256405_10005724_pt1 | contig 20916 bp, 16 predicted proteins | sample RumenRJG_02DNA_FD_189096 | JGI IMG/M metagenome (GOLD analysis project Ga0256405, IMG submission 189096) | Bovine rumen microbial communities from Lethbridge, Alberta, Canada - RJG_02 | ecosystem: Host-associated > Mammals > Digestive system > Stomach > Rumen | place: Canada: Alberta... | reverse complement strand
CGTCAAATATCTTGGCCTTTTCCACTGAATTCAATTTTTCCATACATCTTCTCCTGTGCTTCAATGTATGGATTCATTTTAGAAAATTACGATTTGAGGATCATGTGGGGTTATAGGGTGGTTACGATTATTAGGTATTACAGCTCCTATTAAAGCTGTTGAACTGGAAGGAAATTCAGGAATAGTCTGTCGCTAGGAAACTAGCAGTTCCGTGTAGAGTATCAGCAATGAAAGGGTAAACGGATCAAGCAGAAACTTTGCTCATAATTAGGAAGGCAACTTTCTAAAAAAGGCAAAGAAGCCCCCACTTCAAAAGCGAAGCTTTAAGTGGGGGGGGGTGCTTTCACTGTATTTGTTTGTGAGTAAGAGAATTATGGAAGAGTTAATAAGTAATCAATTACATTGATGTAATCTTCAACTGACTCTAAATCATCTGATTTAACAAAGTACTTACCATTTACTACAATCTCAGGTACAGCTTCAATCTTAAGCTCTTTCATTTTTCTGTCATATTCAGCAACTTTAGCCTGAGTTACAAAGTTTGAATAATCACGTTCATATTGATCTTCAGGAACCCCAAAGCTTGCAAATAAATCAACAAAGTAGCTGTGATCTTGAGGTAGTTCATCTTTGTTGTGGATCTTATCTAATAATGTGTTACGAAGCTCTTCTTCAATGCCAATATTAAGAGCAATTGCATAAGCAAACTGAGTTTCAACGCCTAAATCACCGCCTAAAAGACCAATTGGGTTATAAACATACTTTGCTTTGCTCTTAAAATGCTCTTTTACCTTTGAGAAGTTCTCATCCATGGCATTGCAGTGATTACAGAAGAATGAGAAGAACTCTCTAATTTCAGGAGTGGTGGTTTTGTTCTCAGCTCTTACTTCGTAGTCTTTACCTTCTTTGTACTCTTTAGCAGAAGCTGCAGATAATACAGACATTGCAACAATGGCTGTAATAAAAATTGATTTTAATAACTTAATCATTAGATATTCCTTCTTGTAATGATAAGAAACTTAATTTTTGCTCCCAACAAGAAACTTTTGCGCGTAATTTTATAGCATCGCGGCTGTTTCTTTTTACTGAGCGCGAAATAAACTTAAACAACATCTTTGAAAGAAAATTACTTCTCGCACAAAATCTGCTTAACACATATAAAGTCTTAACTTGATTGCGTGTAATTTTAGGCTTTATTTCTGAAGTTGGATCATTTTTATAAACCACTTTTAAAGTAGCTGTAGCCATCGCGATATTGAGCAAGCAGAATAATCTTATACCATACTCACTTTGAGGCACGCTACAGATAAATGTTAAGGCATCATCTAAGTGACCTTGGCAGATAGCGATATATTCATCTATCTCTGATTTAACTCCATCTTTATTTGCTAAAGGCAAATAGTGGACATTACGCTTAGCATCTTCTGCTCTATCTTTTAAAATATTTGTAAGTTGAAGACCTTCACCAAAACTTACAGATAATGCCATCAAATTATGTTTATCTATACTATGGTTATGTTCGCAGAATAAGGCTGCTAATAATTCGCCTACTACACCTGCAACATAGTAGCAGTACTCATCTACATCATCTAAAGTCTTGATATTAAGACCTTTAATAGACTTTGCCATACCAAAACTTAAGATAGATACGCCTTTTGCTAAAATCTGTTGAATTTTACGAGGATAGGTTCTAGTTCTTGAAATCACACCTAACATATCCTTCATTAACTCTAGCTCACTTTTCTTAGCTCCAGCTGAGACCATTTCCACAGCTTGTTTGTGCAAAGAGAGTAATTGCATATCATCTGAAAACTCATTGGCACAAAAATCAGCAAAAGAAATTAACCAAGAAATTTTTTGCTTATCTGCCGCAATTGGATCATCTTCGACAGTATCTGCAATACGACATAAAAGATAGGCATTAGAGATGTAATCAATAAGTGACTTTGGGAGCATGGGAATGGTAAGTGCAAATGTTCTTGAAACATTTCTTAAGTGCACTTGCTGTTTATCAAAATCTATTTGAGTAAGTTGCATAAAAAAATCACTATCGATTGTGGACTAAACTGTGTATAGGGATATCATTATACATATTATTTCAAAAGTTTCTTGAGTGCACTTTATGGCTGATAAAAATTTACAGATAAGAAAACACCCTCCTGTTGGCAATTTACTATTAAGAACTCTAGCAATGCCAGGAGACACGAATCCTGCAGGAGATATTTTTGGCGGTTGGATCATGTCACAAATGGATATTTCAGGAGCTATTTTAGCCCGTGAAATAGCCAATGGCCGTGTAGTAACAGTTGCAGTTGATGCAATGAGCTTTTTAAAGCCTGTAAGTGTCGGCGATGTAGTCTGTTGTTACGGTAAATGCGTCCACGTTGGCCACACATCAATGAAAGTGCATCTTGAAATTTGGGTTAAAAAGTTAATTGAAAGTGAAACTAATGAGCACGCTGAGAGGCATTTAGTTACAGAGGCTAATTACACCTATGTAGCAGTTGATAAGGAAGGAAAACCTAGACTACTTCCAAAGACTGCAAAGATTGTTGCCGAACAAGGAATTGATGCAGCCTGCATTGGATTAAATGAAGACGGCACCGTAAAATAGTTAGTTTAATGAGAGCACATTGGTTGTGATGTGCTTAAATGTTTCAAATTCCCAATCAACAAACAGAGAAAAATCACGCATAATTCTATCGGCACGATTGTCTCTGCACTGATTTATGTATCCTATGCAGAACATATTCAAGTGCTCAGCTGCAGTTTGGACTACAAGGTTGCTTGGTAATTGACCACGCGCTACAGCATTTCTTAAAGCCAAAACTAAATCATTATTTCTTTGCTCTTGTCTATCTTTAAGCCTTTGCTGAAGATTTTTATTACCAGAAGATCCATTTAGAATCTTAATAATCAATTGAACGAATGCTGAATTTAAAAACTCAACATCAAGATCTTCAACAATACCTAAAACCCACAACTTTAGTTTACCTAAAGGATCTGATTCTGTAGGAGCACAAGCTTCTTTTAAATACTTTGAATAAGACTGATCTTCTTCAATTGAATCTAAAAGAGCTAACAGTAACTCTTCTTTATTTTCAAAATGCCAATAGATTGCACCACGAGTAACACCAGCATATTTTGCAATATCAGATAAACTAGTACTTTCAAAACCACGTCTTGAGAATAAACGCTTAGCACTAGCTAAAATTGCTTTTCTTGTATCAAGAGAATTATCATGAGTTTTTCTTGGCATGGATAAACCTTACTTAAAGATACATTTTTTCTATTTTTGTATGTTTAGAGCAAAATTACCGCAAGTAGATCTTATATGCAACAAAATTTCAAAAATTTCTCAATTGCTAGAATCCTTATCTTTGGTAATTCTTTCTAAAAGATTAAATTCCCAGTCTACATATTTTGCGTAATCTTGTTTAATCTTATCAACCTTATTATCTCGACTTTGATGCAGAAAACCAATGAAAAACATAATAAGATGTTGAGAAGCAGCATCAATATCAAGATTTTGAGGAAGTTGCCCTTTATCAACAGCATTTTTTAAAGCTAAGATAGTAAAATTATTTCGATTCTCTATTCTTTTTTTAAGTCTTTCTTGTAACTCTTTATTTCTTACAGAGCCATGTACGATCTTCATAAATTCGGCGACAAAGCGAGAACTCAAAAACTCCACATCAAGATCATCAACCATATACAAAACCCAATTTTTGAGCATTAGTAGAGGATTTTCTTCTTTTGGATTGCATGCTGCCTTAATATATTTACAACTTGGAAAGTCTTCCTCTAGAGAGTCTAAAAGAGCTATAAGTAATTCTTCTTTGTTTTCAAAATGCCAATAAACAGCTCCACGTGTCACACTGGCGTATTTTGCAATATCTGAAAGACTTGTGTTTTCATAGCCACGCCTTGCAATCAGTCTTTTGGCACTAGCTAAAATGGCTTTTTTCGTTTCTATGCCATTATCATTTGCTTTTCTTGGCATACAAGCCTCCACAAATCATGCCTTACACATTTGTCATTATCAAACAAAATGGCTTATTTTCGAGCTAAAAATATTAAAAAAAACTTAGATAAATGATTGATTTTTGATAGAATTAGATACAGTGTGAGCTGAATTTTTTTAAAGTTTTTTATTACAGCGTCCTAAAACAACAAAAATTACAGACAAATATCGCAAATCTGTGTAATACGAAAATCTTGTATTTATAAGATAATACATGGTTAGATTTGAGGATATTGTCAACTTACTCAAAATTATTCTGTACAGACCGCTTCATTTATTGAAGGAAATATAAATATATGTCAATGTCAAAAGTAAATAAGTACTTACTTCCTTGCGCTTTATTTGCCTCAATTGCTCTAACAGCATGTGGCGAAGCACCTCAACAGCAACAGCACGCTTTACCTGTTGATATTTTTACTGTTGAAGCTAAAGATATTCCTTTAGTTGATCATCTAACTGGTAGAGCTAATCCTACTCGCAAAGCAGAAGTTAGACCACAGGTAACAGGTATTCTTCAAAAGCGTTTATTTGAAGAAGGTTCAACCGTTCAGCAAGGTCAGCAGTTATACCAAATCGATCCTTCCGTATACGAGGCAAACGTTAAGAGTGCACAAGCATCATTAGCAAGTGCTAAAGCAAATCTACACACTACTCAATTACGTGCAGAGCGTTACTCAAGCTTGTTAAAAGAAAAAGCTGTAAGTAAGCAAGAGTACGATGATGCACAAGCAAGTTACCTAAGTGCAAAAGCTTCAGTTCAATCAGCAGAAGCTGCTTTAAGTAAGGCAAATATTGATTTAGCTTATACTAAGGTTTATGCACCTATTACTGGTACTATCAATCGTTCAAACTTAACCGAAGGTGCTTTAGCATCTGTAGGTCAAGCAACCCCATTAACTACCATTCAGCAACTTGACCCTATGTATGTTGACTTAGGTCAATCATCTGATGACTATCGTAAGTTAAAGGCAAAGCTAACTGATGGTAAGCTTTTAATTGATGGTAAGGCAACAGTTGATGTTTACTTCTCAGATGGCACTAAATATGCTCATCCTGGTACTTTAGAATTTGCAGAAGTTAGTGTTGACCAATCAACTGATATGGTAAACCTTCGCGCAATTGTTCCAAATCCAGATCATGTTTTACTACCAGGTACCTTCTTAAGAGCAGATATCAATCAAGGTATTCAGCCAAACTCTTTATTAGTAATTGCTAACGGCGTTCAAAGAGAGGCTACAGGATTGAGCTACGCTTATGTTCTAAATGATAAAAACATCGTTGAGCGTCGTAACATTAAAGTTGGCGCTGAATACGATAAATACTTTGTAGTAACCGAAGGCTTAAAAGCTGGCGACAGAGTAATTACAAGCAATACTCAAAAAATCCGTGATGGTATGCCTGTAATGCCAATTGATCCAAATGCTCAAGCACAACAGCAGCAACAACAAGCTAAGTAATATTGGAGAAATGTAAATAAATGGCACGTTTCTTTATTAATCGCCCAATTTTTGCTTGGGTGATTGCAATCTGCATTATGCTTGCAGGCTTGTTCTCTGTGAACACCCTGCCAATTTCGCAGTATCCTACAATTGCACCTCCATCGGTACGTATTGAAGCTTCATACCCTGGTGCAGATGCATCAACTGTAGAAAGATCTGTAACTCAGATTATTGAGCAAAACATGACTGGTCTTGATGGCTACATGTATATGGACTCTTCATCTGATTCTTATGGTGATGCAAGTATCCAAATTACATTTGAACCAGGTACCAATGCTGATATTGCACAGGTTCAGGTGCAAAATAAGATGCAGCAGACTCAATCTCAGCTACCTACATCTGTTCAGCAAAATGGTGTTGATGTTGCAAAATCAACTGACTCATTCCTTTTAGTGTTCAGTTTATATGCAACTGATGGTATCCATGGTGACTCTGATCTATCTGACTACTTAGAAGCCAATCTAAAAGAGCCTTTATCTCGTGTAAAAGGTGTAGGTTCTCTAGAGATCTTCGGTTCTAAGTACGCTATTCGTGTTTGGCTTGATCCTAAAAAGTTAAACAACTTTGCAATGTCAGCAGGCGAAGTACTTGCAGCAATCCAAGCACAAAACGCTCAGGTTACTTATGGTTCTATTGGCGGTACTCCTGCTGTTCCTGGTCAACAGTATGCATATACTATTACCGGTCAAAAGAGATTAGAGAATGCTGAACAATTTGAAAAAATCTTATTAAAAGTAAATCAAGACGGTACTAAAGTTTACTTAAAAGATATTGCACGCGTTGAGTTAGGTTCTGAGTTCTACAACGCAGCAGCTACCTATAATGGCTACCCTTGCTCTGGTCTTGCTGTAAAACTAGCATCAGGAGCTAACGCTCTAGATACAGCAAAGAGAGTAAAAGAGGAGATCGCAAAGCTTCAGCCTTACTTCCCTGAGTGGGCACAGCCAACATATCCTTACGACACAACTGACTTCATTCAAGTTTCTATCAACGAAGTGTTCCACACTATGATCGAAGCTATTATCTTAGTTGTGTTCATCATGTACTTATTCTTGCAGAACTTTAGAGCAACTTTAATTCCTTCAATTACAGTGCCAGTTGTTCTTTTAGGTACATTTGCCATCATGCAAGTTTGTGGATTCTCCATCAACACTCTAACCATGTTCGGTTTAGTGCTTGCAATCGGTCTGTTAGTTGACGATGCGATTGTGGTGGTAGAAAACGTAGAGCGTATTTTGCATGAAGAGCCAGAGCTATCTCCAAAGCAGGCAACTGTTAAATCAATGGATGAAATTACAGGTGCACTTATCGGTATTGCCCTAGTGTTATCTGCTGTATTCGTTCCTATGGCTTTCTTTGGTGGATCTACTGGTATTATTTACAGACAGTTCTCTATTACCATTGTATCTGCAATGGTTCTATCTGTTGTAATTGCAATTATCTTAACACCTGCACTTTGTGCAACAATTCTGCTTCCTGCTAATGCTAAAGAAGAGAAGAAAGTTACTTGGTTTACCAAGCTAAATGAACGTTTTGACAAACTTTACTCTCCAATTCGTAAGTTACTTACTTGGTGGAATGGTTTCTTTGCTTATATGTCTGATGCTTATCAAAAACGCGTTAAGACTATCGTAAAGAAGATGGGAAGATTCCTTGTAGGTTACGTTGTAATTTGTGTAGCCTTAGTATTTGGCTTTACAAGAATTCCTACTTCATTCTTACCTTCAGAAGACCAAGGCGTTCTAATGACCATGGTTAACTTACCTGCTGGTTCTACCCTTGAGAAGACTACTAACGTTTTATCTCAAGTACGTCAGTACTTCTTAGGAGCAGAAAAAGAGAATGTCTACTCAATTATGACCGTTGCAGGTTTCTCTTTTGCAGGCTCTGGCCAAAACGCAGGTATGGGTTTTATTAAACTTCAAGATTGGGCTGAAAGACCATCACTAGACCAGCATGCAGATAGCATTGCAAATAGAGCATACATGCCTCTTTTAGGCGGTATTCGTGATGGTTTAGCTTTTGCGTTTAACTTACCTGCAATTCCTGAATTAGGCGTGGCTAATGGTTTTGACTTCTATTTAGTTGATCAAGGCTCAAATGGACATGATGAATTACTAAAACAGAGAAATGCTTTAGTTTATGCTGCAAACCAGTCTCCACTTTTAACACAGGTACGTGCTAATGGTATGGATGACTCTCCTCAGTTAAAACTTAATATCGATTACGAAAAGGCTATGTCACTAGGCTTAGATGTATCAGATATTAATACTACTTTCTCTGTAGCTTGGGGTTCTGCTTACATTGACAACTTCATGGATAGAAACCGCATTAAGAAGGTATTTGTCCAAGGTGAAACCGAAGATCGTATGACCGAAAAAGATCTACAAAAGTGGTATGTAAAGAGTAGAACTACAGGACAGATGGTTCCTTTCTCTGCTTTCGTATCTACTGAGTGGACCTACGGTTCTCCAAAGCTTGAGCGTTTCAATGGATTAGGCGCTATGGAAATTCAAGGTTCAGCAGTTCCTGGCGTTTCATCTGGTCAGGCAATGGATGAGATTGAGCGTATTGCAAAAGAGGTATTACCACAAGGCTATGGTATTTCATGGTATGGTGTTTCATATCAAGAAAAACTAGCTGGTGCCCAAGGTCCTTCTCTATACCTAGTTTCATTACTAGTTGTGTTCTTATCACTAGCTGCACTATATGAAAGTTGGTCAATTCCTTTTGCGGTTATGCTAGTGGTTCCTCTAGGTATTATTGGTGCTATTGCCGCTGCAATTTTGACTCAATACGTTCCTGTAAGAACTTCATTAACTAATGACGTGTACTTCCAAGTAGGTCTGTTAACCACTGTAGGTCTAGCAGCTAAGAACGCAATTTTGATTGTTGAGTTTGCTAAAGATCTATATGACCGTGGCGAGAGATTAACAGATGCAGTTATCCACGCAGCTAAACTTCGTTTCCGTCCTATTTTGATGACCTCTATGGCATTTATCTTAGGTGTTACCCCTCTAGCACTATCATCTGGTGCTGGTGCTGCAGGTCGTAACGAAATTGGTTACTGCGTGATCGGTGGTATGTTAACTGCTACTGTACTTGCAATCTTCTATGTGCCTATCTTCTTCGTACTAGTTATGAGATACTTCACAAAGAAAGTTTCAGCTGAAGATAAACAGAAGAAAGCTGATAAGCACAATAAAGCATTAAACGATCAAATTCAGATGGCAAAGCCTGAATAATAAGATTAAGTAAGAAGATCTAAAAAGCCCGAAAGTTTTGCTTTCGGGCTTATTTTTTCTAAAAACTAATTTTAGATATTAGATGCAACTGTTACTAAATTCTCATTCACATCTTCCATAAATGGGCACATCGCAAAAGGGCCTTCACACAGACACTGACCCATTAAAGCGCCATCATTGTCTTCTGTATGCTCTGAAAATACTTCAGGAAGTAAAACACCTAATTGCTGAACATATAGTGCTTTAGTTAAATCAGAAGACTTAACTATTTTTCTAGTTCTATGGATTGCTTGAGCTAGCTCAAAAGCATTTTCATGATCTAAACCAAAGAATCTATCATCCATATTTTCTAAAGCAAATTCTTTGCTTAGGCAGTAAACATAGTAAATCTTACCTGCAATTGGTGCGGTATTTAAGCTAATTTGACTTACTAATGAAGTTGACATTAAAGCTTCTGCCCAAAGCTTATCCATAACTAGTAGATACTTGTCAGTTGTAGTATCAAAGACTTGATAATGAGCTCTTAAAACAAGAGGTGCTACGATTAAAGCATGAGTATTCTGACCTAACATGAAATCATCAACCGCTTCACCACTTTCAAGTAATGGCTCAGATTGTAATTTGATGGCAAATTTTTTATTTAGATAGTTTTTAACATACACAAATGACAAAGAATCATTGATGCCGTCAGGAGTTGCTAAGTTTTCTGCCTCTACTCCTTCACGTAAGCAATTTTCAAATAAAGCTTTATCTTTAACTTTACCTACTAATGAATAGGTTGGAAGAATTAAGCTTTTATCTTCAAAATAGATGCCGTCACGTAAATTACTCTCAATATCTAAATTTCTAGTATGGGCAAAAGCAGAATATAAAGCTAAAGCAAAACGAAGTGATTTATGAACACTAATGTTAGTAAGTCGCACTAATCTTTTGTTAGTTTTAGAAAAAACTAAATAAATATCCTGACCTTTAACTAAAACCTTTTGAAAGTCAGATTCAGAAAGTAACTTTGACTCAACCCATTTGTCATGTAAAAAAGATGTGACTGCTAGAATATAGTGCTTACCATCTTTAGAGGTATAAAGCTGCCAAGTATCGGTTTCATCTTCTTTTTCAGCGATGGTAATACCACAAGCTAACTTGTATTCTTCAGGAAAGAATGACACGGTGTCTTCATCTTTTAAGACAAAACGGCTCTCATCTACAATAAAATCGCTCATATGTGTTCCAAAATTTAGAAAATACTTAAGACATTGTCCTATTTTTCATTCATGTTAGCAAAGAAATTTCAATAAACTTGATAAAGGTTAGCAACTAGAAAAAAGTGTCACAAATAATCAATATAATAGTGACAGTTATTTTTCTAAAGGTTGTTAAATCATGAAAGAAGTTGCATTATTTTACGGCACATATACAGGCGTAACTGGCCAAGTTGCTCAAAAGATTGTAAATGAGCTTGGTGCTGATAAAGTTGATCTTTTCAATATCTCTAAAGATGGCGACAAGATGAGCGACTATAAAAAACTAATTATCGGTACTTCAACTTGGAGTATTGGTGAGCTTCAAGAAGATTGGGACGCATTCATGCCTAAGCTTCAGAAGATGGATTTTTCAGGTAAGACTGTAGCTTTATTTGGCACAGGCGATCAAGTAGGTTATCCTGATACCTTCTTAGATGGCATGGGCATGCTCTATGAGACTTTCCAATATCGTGGTGCTGAGTTTATCGGTTTTTGGCCAACTCAAGGCTATGACTTTACAAGTCCTCTACCTCTTTTAGATCATGACCACTTTGTAGGTCTTGCTATCGATGAGGATAATCAACCAGAGCTTACCGATGAAAGAATTAAGCAATGGTGTGATCAGATCAGAGCTGATTTAGGTCTTTAATCTGAATTTATTTCAAATATGGGGTGCAATTGCACCCTATTTTTTTGTGTAAAACAGTGCAACATTTCGCATTATTACAAATTACTTGCCCTTAAATAAGCCATTCTTTGGTAAAATTTCTGATTTTGTACTTTATGCCTTATAATTTACCCAAATTTGGTGCAAACCAAAATTATCAATTTATTATGGAAAAAACTCTATGAGTAATTACGACAGATTAGGATTCGCCTCTAAGTTAGGCGGATTATTAGCAGCTGCAGGATCTGCTGTAGGATTAGGTAACATTTGGCGTTTCCCAACCCAAGCAGGTCAAAATGGTGGTGCAGCCTTTTTATTAGTTTACATTGCCATTATTTTCGTTTTTGGTATTCCTCTTTTAATCTCAGAGTTTGCCATTGGTAGACACGCAAGAGCTAACGTAGGAAACGCTTACAGCGTATTAGCTCCTAAGTCACATTGGAAATTTGTAGGTACTGCCTCAGTGCTTGTAGCATTTACCATTTTCTGCTACTACGCTGTAGTTGTAGGTTGGGTTGCTTACTATATTTGGGATGCAGTATCAGGTCACTTCGTAACCTTAGGCCATGAAGTAACTACAGATGGTTCAAATGCTTTTGCTAATCACTTTGGAAGTTTTATCTCTAACCCATGGAAACCAATTGTTTGTCTAGCAATCATTATGGGTATGATGCATTATGTGATCGTATCTGGTGTACAAAAGGGTATTGAACGTGTATCAAAGCTATTAGTTCCTGCTTTATTTATCATCATGCTATTACTTGTAGCATTCGCTGCTACCATGCCAGGTGCAGCTGAGGGCTATAAATTCTTATTCTCACCAAACTTTGAGGATATTACCCCTACAGTTTGTCTATCAGCCTTAGGTCAATGTTTCTACTCATTCTCATTAGGTATGGGTCTAGTTACATACGCTTCATACTTCCGTCGCGATGTTAACTTAAATAGAACTGCATTATCTGTAGGTATGTTAGATACCTTAGTAGCAGTTTTAGCAGGTTTAATCATCTTCCCTGCTGTGTTCTCTGTTTCAGGCATGGAGCCTTCATCTGGTGCAGGTTTAGTATTTATTTCACTACCTAACGTATTTAACTCAGCTCTTGAGGAAATTCCTTTCTTAGCTTGGTTAATTCCTTTAGCTTTCTACTTAATTCTATTTGTAGCTGCAATTACCTCATGTATTTTCTTACACGAAGTATCAACTGCATTCTTAGCAGAAAAAGCTAATATTTCTCGTCATAAGGCTGCAGCTTATGTAACCGGAGTTGGTTTTGTGATCGGTTGCTGCGCTTCATTATCTTATGGTCCATGGGATTCACCAATCTTCTTTGGCATGAATTTCTTTGACTTCTTAGATTACTTTACAGCTAAGATTATTCTTCCTCTAACAGGTTTAGGTGCTGCATTATTTGTAGGCTGGAAGATGACAACTCGTCAGTTATGGACTGAGTTAACCTCAGATGGCAGATTCAAGTTTACTTGGATCATTCCATTTAAGATCTTAACCCGCTTCGTAATCCCTGTACTCATTATCGTAATTATGATTTCTAATTTCATCATCTAGAAATTTAATTACATACACAAAAGGCGAGCTTTAAGCTCGCCTTTTTACTATGGGATAAAAAGGCAGGTCACACCTGCCCTTTTGATTACTTAAATTACTTTAAGTTTAATACAGAGGTAATAGTCTTAAATAAATCAGTCTGATCGGTTAAGCCCATTACGTTAACAGCACCAGGACCATATGCTGCAACACGTAGCTGAGCACCTGTGTGACCTGCATCATCAACATCTTCAGAGTTACCATAAGAAATTGACATTGGAGCACCATCAGCGGTGATCACAGCCTGAGTGTAACCAGGAGCTTTTGCATTAGGGTAAACAATCTGAGTAGCATGAGCATGATCAGCTGTTACGATAACTAAAGTATTGCCATCTTTCTTAGCAAAATCTAAAGCAACTTGTACAGCCTCATCAAGATCCATAGTCTCGCCAAACTGACCGCAAGGATTGTTCTTGTGAGCTTGCTTATCAATTGAAGCACCTTCTACCTGTAAGAAGAAGCCTTTCTTGTTTACTTTTAGAAGATCAATTGCCTTTTGAGTCATGAAAGCTAGCTTTGGAATTGACTCAACACGCTCTTTGTTAACTTCGCATTTTACAGCAGGCTTATCTAAATTACCGTGGAAAGAAGCTTGTGGGCCCTTTAGACGGATTGGCATGTTGCCTTCTGAGAATAAACCTAATACTGGGGTCTTTTGATTTGCAACTTTAACACCATCTAAGCCTTGAGTGTCAGTTACAACGGTAAAGCCTTCTGCTTTTGCCTGATCTAATAAGGTTTGACCTTTGTACTTACCAGCTGTAGCTGTTTCTTTAAATGACTTCATACCGCCACCTAAAGTAACATCAGCACGAGTTGCAATTAACTGCTCTGAAATTGAGCCTAAACCACCATTCTCTAGAGCGTTAGCAGGGCACTTCTCTAAAGTAGCTTGAGGACCGTAGCACTTACGATGGGTAACGTGTGAGATTAAAACAGCAGGAGTTGCATCTTGGATTTCAGCTGTTGATACATCACCAGTAGCTAAACCTTTCTTCTTAGCAAGTTCAATTAGAGTTGGAACAGCTTTACCATCAACATCAACACCAATTGCGCCGTTGTATGATTTAGTACCAGTTGCCCAAGCAGTGCCAGATGCAGCAGAATCAGTTACATAATCTGGTAGATGAGTGTCTTTATTTAATGAATAGTGAGTGTATTGACCGGTGATAGGTAGAGCATCAAGGCCTTTGAAAGCACCGCCTGCGCCGTGTGCAAAGTTACGAGCTGCAGTAATTTCGCTATCGCCCATACCATCGCCAATTAAAAGGATCACATTCTTAGCATGAGTCTTACGAGCTAACTTTAATTGCTCTTCATACATTTGGCTCATGTCGCCATGAATACGTGATGCACCACCTGTAACTGTAATGTTGCCAACAGCTGAACGGTTATATACGTCTTCATTTGCCTGTGCAGCATTGATTGATAAAACTGTTGTTGCAACAGCTAAAGCCAAAAGTGATGATTTTAGATTTTTCATTTATAACCTCTATAAGTATTTTATATCACGAGGTAAATGTTAAAAATCAAAAGTTAATTGATGGATATCACATTGTAAAATTAAGGTTAAGAATTGAAGATAATTGTTAATTCACTGATTTATAGACAAAAAAAACCTCAGCCGAAGCTGAGGTAAATTACTACTTTTGAAAAGGAGATTATTATTCTATTAAGTTAGATTACTTAGCAGCACGAGCAGCAGCATCTTCAATAGAGATCTTAGCTGCAGCAGCCTTTAAGCCTTCTAAGTCAAGATTTGACATATCAACTAACTCTGCATCAGTGAATGGTAGTCGATCAACGAAGTATTTCTCATAATCTTTGTAATCATCTGGTGATGAAACATATAGATATGGGAAGGTGATGTCTTCAAACTTACCACCAAAGTCCTTGTAGTTGCCCTTAATAGCATTGTATACAGCCATGAATGCAATTAGAGGATCGCAGTAGTGACCGCCTGACTGACCAGCCATTGAGCCGTTTGCTAATCTTTGACCTAAATCAGGTAAGAAGTCAGTTGATACAATTGAAATTGAACCAGTCTTACCAGCACGCTCAACTGCAGCGATAGCGCCCTGTAAAGGATCACCGCCACCACCTGCTGGGATTAAAGCGTCTAGCTTAGGATTTGCAGCCATTAAAGCTTCAGCAGCCTTTGAACCACCTTCTGATGAAGTACCTGCGTATTGAGGCTCTGATAAAGTAGCCTTATCATTTGGATGATCTTTATTCCACTGCTCAACACCAGCTTTGTAACCTGCCCAACGACCTAACCAGGTAGCATCACCTTGCTCCCAACCAATTAGACCAATGTTACGGCAACCTTTGTTTAATAGGATGTTAACTAAGTGAACACCGTTATCAGGCTCATCCTCGTGAACTGCACCGATGTAGTAATCTGACTTAGTAGCCATCTTATAAATCTGTGGGCTTGCTTCCTTAGAAATGATACGGAAGAACTGTGCTAAGTATACTTGGTTTGCATTAGCAGTCTTAATTGCAGATACCATTTCAGTATCTGATGAGTTACAAATAATAATACCTTGGCAACCTGCTGCAGCTAACTTCTCAACAGATGCGGTAACTTTCTCTGAAACGTGTGCCTGGTCAACGTACTGAACGTTAACACCTAAAGCTTTAGCAGCCTCGTCTAAAACTTTCTTACAGCATGAACCTAGAACATCGGTTGATGACCAAATTGAAACACCAATCTTGATGTCTTTGTTCTCAATTGCATTTGCAGGATTGCTAAATGATGCAATACCAGCAGCTACGACAGTGCAAGCAATCGCTTTTGCAAACTTCTTTAAAGTAAACTTCATAGTATCTTCCTTATGTTAATTACAGACTTGCGTCTGACATTTGAGATGTTTGTTTTTGTCTCAAAACTAATATATATGATAGTAAGTTTTTTTACGCAAACGTATGCGGAGATCACAATTTCGATAATTAAAATCTAGACAAAATTTTCAAAAACACATTTTTTATCGATTTTTCAATATGTTATATGATTTTTAAAAAGTAACATTTGTTTAAAATTTTAGTTTTACTTCTCAAAAATTTTAATTTGTAAAATAAATCGTTCATATGTGTGCGATTTGCAAAAATGATAAAAGTAATATACAACTTAAGTATAGAGTTATTGAACATGCTCTACGAATGCGATCTAAAGCATGATTTTTATCAAGTTTACAAAGACTTTTTCAAAAAAAATTTTGAGATCTTTATCAAAAAATTTTCATAAAAAATTACAAAAAACGTGCGACATATTAAATAATCGTAAACGTTTACGTGCAAACACAACAAATTGCATATAAGCTTAAAATACTAAAGCGATTTGAACTATCTTTACAGCAAAATAAAATACAAATTACAAAAATAACGCATAGTTTCAAATAGTTGCTAAGTAAAAAGGTTACTACATGAAAAATGAAACTTCATTTTTCTAAATAACATAAGGACAAGCATATGACTGGAATAAAAAATCTCTCCGGCGCAACCAAAGGTTACATTGTGCTAATTGCACTTGTGATCTTGTCTTGGGCAATCTTTAAGGTTTTAACCCCTGACAACTTCGGTTCACCTTCAAATCTTCTGAGCTATTTCCAAGCAAGTTTGATTGCAACAGTAGGTGCAATCGGATTCTACTTCGTGATGGATATGGGCTTATTCGATTTCTCAATCGGTGCTAACATCATTTTATCTGCAATTGTAGGCTGTCAGCTTGCTACCATTTTTGACCTAGGCTACTTTGGTCTTATCGCAGGTGCAATTGCAACTGGTGCTCTAGTTGGTCTTTGCAACGGATTTTTCTACGTTAAATTACGTATTCCTTCAATGATTGTTACAGCAGGTTTAGCTCTAATTTACGAAGCTGTTGCAAACTATATGGCAGGTGGTAAAGAGTTAACACTTCCAGGTGATTTAAGAGCATTCGGTTCAATGCCAGGCAACATCATTCTTGCAATCTTTACCTTCATAATTGCATGGGGTCTTTTAAATTACACCAAATTTGGAACATATACCTACGCAATTGGCTCTGATGAGTTTGTTGCTAAGAACATGGGTATCAATGTTGATAAATGGAAAGTTATCGCATTTATCCTTTCAGGTGCCTTCTTCGGTGCTATGGCTGTTTTAACCATTTCATATGGTTCATCAATGGTTGCAGTTACCGGTATGTCATCTATGACTCGTAACTTCATTCCTACCATGGGATGCTTCTTCGGTCTAGCATTTATGAAATACGGTATTCCACTTCAAGCAATTATCTTAGGTGAGTTTATCGTAAACATTATTTTCTTCGGTTTCATTTCACTTGGTGCTCCAACCGCAATTCAAGACGTGATCACAGGTTTAGCACTTCTAGTAATCATCACCTTAACTACTAAAGTAACCAAAGGCGAGATTGTTAAATAGGAGTTCAAAATGAGTGAAGTAAGATTACAAGTTAGAAACGTTACCAAGCACTTTGGTATCAATCGCGCTCTAAACAATGTCTCCTTTGATATTAACAAGGGCGAAGTTCATGCACTAATTGGTGAGAATGGTTCAGGTAAATCGACCTTAACAAATATGTTAACTGGTATTTACCAATTAGAAAGCGGCAAGTTTATTCTAGATGGTGAAGAGATCCATTCTAAAAACCAAGTTGATGCAAACAATCACGGTGTTTCAATTATCGTGCAAGAGTTAGGAACACTATCAGGATTGACTGTTGCAGAAAACATCTTCTTAGGTCATGAAGAGCGTTTCATTAAATATGGTATTCGTAACACCATTGCAATGAATGCTGAGGCCAATAAGCTACTACATGAGTATGGATTTGACCACATTAAAGCTCAAAACCTAGTGGATGATTACAACTTCGAGGATAGAAAATTAATTGAGATTGTTAAAGCAACCTACTTCCATCCAAAGATTGTAGTTATCGATGAGACTACTACAGCACTATCTCAAGAAGGTCGTGAAGAGCTTTACAAGCACATGAATCGTATCCGTGATGAAGGCAATACCATTATCTTCATCTCTCACGATTTACCAGAAATTCTTGATAAATCAGATACCATCACTGTATTACGTGATGGCGAGTACATCGATACTGTAAAGAGTAAAGACATGACTGAAGATAGCCTTAAAAAGCTCATGGTAGGTCGTGAAATTACTGGTGATTACTATCGTAATGATTATGGTACTCCAATCTCTGATGAGGTTGTTCTATCTGTTAAGAACGTATCTGTTCCAAAACTATTAAACAATGTAAGTTTTGACCTTCATAAAGGCGAAATCTTAGGCTTTGGTGGTCTATCAGAGTCAGGCATGCATGAGATTGGTAAAGCAATCTTTGGTGCAAGCTACGATAGAGAAGGTGAAGTGGTTTTAGCTGATGGTACTCACATCAACAATATTCCAACTGCAATTGCCCACTCTATTGCATATACCTCTAAAGATAGAGATAACGAGTCAATTGTTTTGAACCAAAGTATTCAAGATAACATCGCTCTACCATCTTTAGATAAGCTAACTCTATCTCACACTAAGTTCTTAAACTGGCATTTAATTAAGGACTTTGCTCAGAAGTTTGCTAAAGAAATGTCTGTAAAAATGGTTAACACTGAGCAGTTCGTATCTGAGCTATCAGGTGGTAACAAACAGAAAGTGGTACTAGCACGTTGGATTGGTAAGGGCTCTGACATCGTCGTACTAGACTCTCCTACCCGTGGTATTGATATTAAGGTAAAACAAGATATCTACCAGTTAATGGATAGAATGAGAAAGGATGGTAAGTCAATCATCATGATCTCTGAGGAGTTGATGGAACTTATCGGTATGTGCGACCGCATCGTGATTATGAAAGACGGTGCAATCAAAGGCGAGCTACCTCGTAGCAAAGAACTTAACGAAAACAGCCTAATCTCTATGATGGTTTAAGGAGATAATTATGTCAGATTCAGTTGCATTGCAAAACAAAGAAAAGGAGCTTAAAAAGCTTCACACAATGAAACTTATTCGTACTCTTCTACCAGTTGTAGGTTTAGTACTAATTTTCATTTTGTTCTACTTCTTAACCGACGGTAAGATTTGGACTAAGCTATCTTTATCACTATCAGAAGTTTATGTGATTATGATTGCTTCAATGGGCGTGTTCTTTATCATGACCATGGGTGGTCTAGACTTCTCCCAAGGTTCAATCTTAGGCTTGTCTGCAATTGTGGTATGTACGCTTGCGCAGTATGGCATTGTGATTGCAGTTATAGGCGGTATTTTAACAGGTGCTGCAATTGGTGCAGTGAACGGTTACTTCTATGTAAATAGAAAGATTAAATCCTTCATTGTAACTATTTGTACCATGTTCTTATTCCGTGGTTTGATTAAGTACTTAACTACTAACGCTCCAGTATCAGACGATAGCTTTAACTTAATCGATCTTGATAGCACAGCATTCAAGATCACCTGCACAGCAATTGTAGTTATCATCGGCTTCTTATTCTTTAGCTGCACTAAGTTTGGTACAAACTTAAAGGCTATCGGTGCTGGTGAAAAGGCAGCTAAGTTCTCAGGTATCCGTACTGACAGATTAAAGTTCTGGGTATACGTTCTATCAGGTGCAATTACAGGCTTTGCAGCATTCATTAGTGCAATTAAAGTTGGTTCTGTAACCTCATCAGGTGGTAATCAGTTAGAAACTCAGATCCTAATTGCTCTAGTTTTAGGTGGTATGCCTATCTCTGGTGGTGCAATGGTACGTTTCACTAACTTTATCGTAGGCTCTCTACTTTATGTAGTATTAAGCTCAGGTCTAACCATGATTGGCTTTACTACACAGACCATGCAGCTAATTCAAGGTATCGTATTCTTAATGTTCGTTGCCCTATTCGCTGATAGACAGTCTCTAAACGTTATTAAATAGTTTTACAAAGCCTCCATTAATGGAGGCTTTTCAAATTTACTTTCAAACTTAAGGAAATATCATGAGTAAGTTATATTTTGTTGTAGGTTCACAAGACCTTTACGGTGATGAGTGCTTAAAGCAAGTTAAAAAAGATGCTGAGGGCATGACCGCATTCTTCAATGAGCAATTCAAAGGCCAAGTAGAAGTTGAATTATTACCTCTAGTTTTAAACTCAGAGTCATGCATTGAAAATATGCGCAAGGTAAGTTGCGATGACGAGTGCATCGGTGTTATGACATGGATGCACACCTTCTCACCTGCTAAGATGTGGATCAAGGGCTTACAAGAGTTAAGAAAACCTCTAATTCACTTACACACCCAGGCTAACGAAAAACTTCCATATGACACCATCGATATGGATTTCATGAACCTAAACCAAGCAGCTCATGGTGATAGAGAGTACGGCTTTATCGTAGCACGTCTTCGTATTCCTCATGAGGTTGTATCTGGATTCTATAAACAAGAGAAAGTTATAAAGCGCATTTCTCGCTTTATCGATGTAGCTAAAGCTATCAACTTCTCAAAGCACTTAAAGGTTGCTTCATTTGGTAACAACATGCGTGAAGTTGCTGTAACCGACGGTGATCGTGTTGAGTCACAGATCAAGTTTGGTTGGGAGTGCAATTACTTTGCTTTAGGTGACGTAGTTAAGATGATGAACGAAGTTACTGAGCAAGAAATCGATAAGAAGATGGAAGAGTACACTTCTAAGTACACCATGAAGACTACTAATATTGCAGCTGTTCGCGAACAGGCTAAGTATGAAGTAGGCTTTGAAAAGTTCTTTGCAAAACATGGCATCGGTGCATTTGCTGATACCTTCCAAGATCTATATGGTCTAAAGCAATTACCAGGTATCGCAGCTCAGAACTTAATGGGCAAAGGCATCGGCTTTGGTCCTGAGGGTGACTACAAGATCTCTGCATTATCAGCTGTTTTAATGAAGATGTCAGAAGGTCGTGAAGGCTCAACTGGCTTTATTGAGGATTACACCTACGATTTAACCGAAGGTGAAGAGTTAGAGTTAGCATCTCACATGCTAGAAGTTCCTGTAAACTTTGCTAAGACCAAGCCTGAAATTGATGTTCTACCTTTAGGTATTGGTGGTAAAGAAGATCCTGCTCGTTTAATCTTCGACGGTGTTGAAGGTGATGGTATTCAGGTAACCTTAGTTGATATGGGCGATCATTTCAGAATTATCTGTGCTGAAATTGAGCTTGTAAAACAGCCAAAACCAATGCCAAAACTACCTGTAGCACGCATCATGTATCGTCATAAGCCAAACTTCAACATTGGTACTGAAGCTTGGTGTTTAGCAGGTGGTGCTCACCACAGTGTTGTATCAACAGCTTTAACAACTGATGATATCGCTCTCTTTGCTCGTCTAACCGGCACTGAGCTTATCACTATTACCGATAAGACCACTGAAGCTGATCTACAAAAGTTAGCAGCTTACTAATTTTTTAAACATTAAGTGCATTCAGGCCTCTAATTTACCTTAGAGGCCTTTTTTATGACCTATACTTAAATAGTCAAATCAAACAATTAAGGAAAGGTAACAGGTCAATCTCTGGCGTTATTTAAAAGTTTTTAAATCCCTCGTATTATGCAGTCATTGGCGCAAGCTGCTTGTTAGTGGTCCAAGCCCAAATAAGTTTTTGAAAGCAGATCTTTGTTGGTAC
>Ga0256405_10005723_pt1 | contig 20917 bp, 14 predicted proteins | sample RumenRJG_02DNA_FD_189096 | JGI IMG/M metagenome (GOLD analysis project Ga0256405, IMG submission 189096) | Bovine rumen microbial communities from Lethbridge, Alberta, Canada - RJG_02 | ecosystem: Host-associated > Mammals > Digestive system > Stomach > Rumen | place: Canada: Alberta... | reverse complement strand
TTCATCGCCTCCACCCTGCTCACCGTACCGGCTCCGGCAGCCGTCACCGGGGTGCCCTGAGGAGCCACGAGATCGATTCCCTCATGGGTCGCGGCGACCTTGTAGAACGGATTCAGCTTCCGTCCGGTCGAGGCCCCGGCCTTTGTGTAGTCGATTCCCTCGATGGGAAGGCTGAGAGGCGGAACGGAGGACGGATTCTCCGTCAGGACATCCATCACGTGCGACAGGTTCTTCTCTATGTTTTCCGCCGCTTCTGCCAGCCTGTCGGCCTTCCTGGACACATAGTCGACGATGTCCCTGTCGGGGATGGTGTCGCTGCCGGACAGGAAGACGGCCTCGTCAAGCGGGTTCCTGGACGGGGCGTCGGTGCCGAAGATGTCCCTGTAAATGCGGTCGTCGCGGATCTGCAGGCCTGACACCACGTCACCCAACAGTTTCTCCTTGTCGACCATCTCCTTGTAATGCTCCGAAAACATCCTGTTCTCCGCCTGCAGGCGTTTCTCGGTGTCGGTACTCACGAAGAAGGAGAATATGATGTAATAGAAACTGGCCATGGAGACGGAAATCAAGGCATATTTACAGACCTTCAGCACGATATCCCTCACGGACATGCTGACTTTCCTGAACTCTATATGGTTCCTGTCGAATATATACTTTCCTGCCATGGCCCTTTCCTATTTCCTCCTTCTCAGACTGAACGGCTGAAGGCTCGAGACATTCTCTCCCTTTCGGCCGCGGACCATGTCGGCAAAATCCTTCGGAGACATGTCCAGATCCATGTAATTCATGGGATTGACCGGTGAACCCATGTATATGACCTCATAGTGCAGATGGGGGCCCGTGACCTTCCCTGACTTTCCGGATTCCCCGAGGAAATCCCCCCTCTTGACCTTCAGGCCTTCGACCACGGAAATGTCCTTCATATGGGCATACCTTGTCTTATAGCCGAATCCATGATTGATTATCAGGCAGTTGCCATAGCCATAGAACTCGAATGCCACCATCTCCACCACCCCGTCCCCGGTTGCATAGACGGGATTGCCGGGGGGCATTGCGAAATCAAGTCCGGCATGCATGGTCGTGATCCCGCTGATGGGATCGGACCTGTATCCGAAAGGACTCGTAAGACGGTATTTGGAAGGATTGGGATTTATCGGGGGAATCGCCGGAATGCAGGAGACCATGTCGCCGGCCCTCCTGGCAAGAGCATCCACTTCATCGAAAGATTTGCTCTGCACATACGACCCTCCGGTCAGGCGGTCCAGCCTCACTATGGTTGATTTGAGGATGTTATTGCCGGGAAGGTCCTCCAGATAGGAGTACTTCTCCACTCCGCCGAAGCCGGCGTTGCGCTCCGACGTAGGGATCGGACTCATTCCAAAAATCGAACGGTAAATGCCATTATCCCTGAATTCCAGGGCCGTAAGGGCGTCCTCCACCTTGTCCAGGCGCCGGTCCATCAGTTCCACTTTCGAATTCCAACGCGCGTTGGCTTTCTTGAGAAGGGCAGTTTTGGGAAGGTCGTGCCCGAGCACACCGACATAGATCCACGCATAAAGGACGCTAAGCGCCATGCTGGAAAGGACAAGGCCGAAACTCTTCAGGAATTTCGACTTCGTCGAGACCTCCGTTATCTCATACAGGAGGGTTTCAGGGTTCAGTATATATCCGCGGAATTTCGACATCCGGCTCCTTTCTTACCTTATGTAGAGAACAAATATACTCATTTTTGAGAAAAAAATCATAAATTTGCGTCTTCCAACATATTCAAATCATTTTCAGATAATGATGACAGCGAAAGAGATAAGACAGAAATTCCTCGAATTCTTTGCATCCAAAGGACATACCATAGTACCCAGCGCCCCGATGGTCATCAAGAACGACCCGACCCTGATGTTCACGAACGCCGGAATGAACCAGTTCAAAGACATCTTCCTGGGCAACTCGGCTCCAAAGTCCAAAAGGGCTACCGATTCGCAGAAATGCCTCAGGGTAAGCGGAAAGCACAACGATCTCGAAGCCGTGGGACATGACGGAAGGCACCACACCATGTTCGAGATGCTCGGGAACTGGAGTTTCGGCGACTACTTCAAGGACGAAGCGATCGACTGGGCCTGGGAGCTTCTCACGGAAGTGTACGGGATAGACAAGGAAAAACTCTATGTGACCGTTTTCGAGGGTTCGTCAGAAGACGGCACCGAAATGGACGAAGAAGCCCGGGAAGCCTGGCGCAGGCATGTTCCGGAGAACCACATCGTCCTTGGCAACAAACACGACAATTTCTGGGAAATGGGCGACACCGGCCCCTGCGGCCCCTGCAGCGAGATCCACATAGACCTGCGCTCCGACGAAGAGAGGGCGGCCGTTCCCGGTGAGAAACTGGTCAACACCGACGACGACCGCGTTATAGAAATCTGGAACCTCGTGTTCATGCAGTACAACCGCAAGGCTGACGGGCATCTGGAGCCGCTCCCCAACAAGAACATAGACACCGGCATGGGCTTCGAAAGGCTCTGCATGGTCCTCCAGGGAAAGACCTCCAACTATGACACCGACGTGTTCTCTGGAATAATCCGCGAGATCGAGAGCCTCTCCGGCCACCGGTACGGCGCCTCCGAAAAGACGGACGTCGCCTTCAGGGTCATCGCCGACCACCTGAGGGCAATAGCTTTCGCAATCGCCGACGGCCAGCTTCCTTCCAACGTAAAGGCCGGCTATGTGATCCGCCGCATCCTCCGCAGGGCGGTCCGCTACGGGTACACCTTCCTCGGCTTCAACGAGCCCTTCATCTGCCGTCTGGTTCCCCGCCTCGTGGAAGACATGGGAGAGGCCTATCCGGAAATCACAGCCCAGCAGAAACTGATCGAAAACGTGATCAGGGAAGAAGAAAACGCCTTCCTCCGCACCCTCGACCGCGGCATCAGGCTGATGGACGACTATCTCGCCAGGAACGCCTCCACGAAGGTCATCCCCGGAATCGACGCCTTCGTCCTCTATGACACCTACGGATTCCCCATCGACCTGACCGGCCTCATCGCTGAAGAGAACGGGTTCTCTGTGGACATGGAAGGCTTCCAGGTCGAACTAGGGAAACAGAAGGAACGCGCCCGCAACGCCACTGCGAACACCTTCGGCGACTGGACGGTCTGCCACGACGGCGACGAGGTGGTCTTCACGGGATACGACGAAACCGTTCACGAAGGGTCCCTCCTGCTCAGAAGCCGCACGGTCGTGGAGAAGAAGAAGGAAATGCTCCAGCTCGTATTCGATTTCACCCCGTTCTACGGAGAGATGGGAGGAGAGGTAGGAGACACGGGGACCATCGTCTCCGCTTCAGGTGAAGAGATCAGGATACTCAACACGATAAAGGAAAACGGGCTCACGATCCACGTGGCCGAAAAGATGCCTTCCGACAGTGAAGGTCCCTTCACTCTCAAGGTGGACGCGGCGAGAAGGACGGCGATAACCTCCAACCATTCCGCCACCCACCTTCTGGACAACGCCCTGAGGCAGGTTCTCGGCACCCACGTCGAACAGAAAGGCTCATTCGTAGGGCCCGACTATCTCCGCTTCGACTTCTCCCATTTCTCAAAGATGACGGATGAAGAGATCGAGAAGACGGAAGACCTCGTCAACTCCATGATAAGGGCCGATTTCCCCCTCCAGGAATTCAGGGAAACCTCGATGGACGATGCCAGGGAGATGGGAGCCATCGCCCTCTTCGGAGAAAAATACGGAGACAAGGTCAGGGTGGTGAGATTCGGCCCCAGCGTGGAACTGTGCGGAGGCTGCCATGCCCCTTCCACCGGCCGTATAGGCCTGTTCAAGATTGTATCGGAAAGCGCCATTGCCGCAGGGGTACGGAGGATCGAAGCCGTCACCGGAACGGCCGCGGAACAATCGGTCCGTGCCATGCAGAAGACACTGAAGGGAATCCGTGAAATGTTCAACAACGTTCCCGACATCCACGCCGCAATAGCGAAGATGATGGAACAGAACTCCGAATTCAAGAAACAGGTGGAAGACTATGCCCGCAAGGCCGCCCGGCAGGCTGCCGAAGCCCTTATGGGAAAGGCAGAAAAGGTCGGCGGCTACAATGTGATCAGGTTCACGATGACACAGGATCCCCAGACAGTACGCGACATTGCGGCCATCATTTCGAAGATTACCACGGACACCGTCTTCGCGGCAGCCTTCGAATCCGGCGGTAAGCCCAACCTGGTGCTCGCCTATTCCGAGGACCTTGCCGCCTCCGGGAAGAATGCAGGCAAGGACATCCGCGAAGCGGCGAAGTTCATCCAGGGAGGTGGCGGCGGACAGCCCCAGCTTGCCACGGCCGGCGGCCGTGACGTCGCTGGCCTCGCCCAGGCCCTCGAAGCCATGATTGATACCGCTACAAAATAGATTATCCTCCGATTGCCGGGATGAAAAGACTTGACAAGTTCATACTGACCTCATTCGTAGGACCGTTCTTCATGATCCTGCTGATCGTCATTTTCATCCTGATGATGCAGTTCCTGTGGGTCTATATCGACGAACTTGTCGGCAAAGGTCTGGGATTCAAGATTATACTTGAATTCATGTTCTGGGGCGGCTGCACCGTCCTCCCTCTGGCGCTGCCCCTTTCAACCCTCCTGGCCTCCATGATGACGATGGGCCAGCTCGGCGAGAACAACGAACTCCTGGCCATGAAGGCCGCCGGGATCTCCACCCTGAGGGTTATGACTCCGATCCTCATCTCATCCTTCTTCATCAGCATAGCCGCCTTCTTCGTCATAAACAACCTCGTACCTTTCTCATTCAACAAGATATACACCCTCCGGGACGATATCGGGAAGACCAAGGAAGAGATAAAGATTCCCTCGGGGGCCTTCTACGACGGTATTGAAGGCTATGTCCTGCGAGTACAGTCCAGGGACGACAAGACCGGAATGATGCACGGGGTGATGGTCTACGACCATACTTCCAACAAAGGCAATACGCAGGTGACCCTCGCAGACTCCGCGGTCATGAAACTCTCCAAGAACAAGGACTACCTGACCTTCAGGCTCTACAGCGGCACCAACTACCAGGAGACCAACACCAAGAAGGGAAGGGACACGACCAGGCAGCTCCAGAAGGTATCCTTTGAAAAGCAGGTACTTATCATCCCGCTTTCAAACTATTCCTTTGAGAAGTCGGACGAGGCCAGGTTCGGAGACCAGGTGGCCACGATGCCGTTGGACAAACTGTCTGAAAAGAGGGCCAGTCTAAGGTTCAACCTGGACTCTCTCAAGGCAGAACGCTACAGGGACTTGATGACCAGCGGGTTCGAACACAAGGACCAGCTCGACACTTCAAGCCGTAAGGACCAGATAGGGAAGAGTGATTTCAAATATCCGGAGAAAATCACGTTCAAGGACGGAGATGAAGAAGAGAGGATACTCTCCGACGTCGTCACAGCAACCAACCACCTCCACACCATCGTGGACAACTACAACAGGGACTCCTACCAGTTCACGTACGTTCTCAGGAGGGCTGACGTGGAATACTACAAGAAATTCGCCCAGTCCCTGGCATGTTTCATCCTGTTCTTCATAGGCGCTCCTATCGGAGCCCTCATCATGAAAGGCGGCCTGGGAGTGTCAGCCATCGTCTCGATCCTTTTCTTCGTACTCTACTGGGTGGTAGACATCACCGGCACCAAACTCGCAAGGGACGGGGCCGTTTCCGGCCTTGTGGGAGCCTTCATCTCCACGATGGTCCTGTTCCCTATAGGGATCTTCCTCACCTGGAAGGCGACCCACGACTCCAAGATGTTCGCCTCAGAAGGAGGCACCGCATGGCGAAGGATAAAGAGCAAGGTGAAGTCCCTGTTCAAGCGGACCAGGATCGTTTTCATGGGTACCCCGGAATTCGCCGTAGCCCCCCTGGAAGCCCTTGTTTCCAATAAGTACAAGGTTGTCGGTGTGGTCACAGTGCCCGACAAGGCAAGCGGAAGGGGGCTTCATGTGACCGAGAGTCCGGTCAAGAGATATGCCGTAGCTCACGGAATCCCCGTCCTTCAACCTGAGAAACTGAAAGACAAGGAGTTCCACGAAGCACTCGCCGCATTGAGAGGAGATCTCTTCGTCGTGGTGGGATTCCGCATGCTCCCCCAGTCCATCTGGTCGATGCCCCAGTTGGGTACATTCAACCTCCATACTTCCCTCCTGCCTCAGTACCGCGGGGCGGCCCCCGTGAACTGGGCTGTAATCAACGGAGAGAAAAGGACCGGAGCCACGACGTTCATGATTGACAAGTCGATAGATACCGGAGGCATCATCCTCAGGCAGGACTGCCTGATTCCCGACACCGCTACCGCGGGAGACGTCCATGACGCCCTGATGCCGATCGGTTCCGAGCTCGTGATCCAGACCGTCGAAGGCATTATCCAGAAAAACGTGGAAACCCGTGTCCAGAGGAGTTTCATCCAGGGTTCGGAGGTTCTCCATCCTGCACCGAAACTCACGCGCGAACTCTGCCACATAGACTGGAACGACTCTACCAGGAACATCTACAACCTTGTCCGCGGACTCTCCCCCGTTCCTACCGCTTTCACCGAACTCGTCCGGACCGACCAGGAAGATGCCGCACCCGTCCAGCTCAAGGTTTTCTTTGGAGAACGGGTTGAAGGAGAGGAATTTGAAAAGATGAAAGAACGCTGTTCGGCAGAACACCCGGTTCCTGGTTCCATCCTGTCGGACGGGAAGAATTTCATGGCCGTAGCCACGGCCGACGGTGCCCTCAACCTCACCGACATCCAGCTTGCAGGCAAGAAACGAATGGAAGTGAAGCCGTTCCTTGCCGGTTTCCGCGACCCGATGTCCTACACCACTACCCAAGGTACCTCAAAAGCCGAAATCGCCAAGACAAGGGCATAAAAATCCCCGGCCGTAATGATCGACCGGGGGTCAAAAGACCTGTGTTTGTGTCCTAAATCGTTCCCTGCTCCAGCATCGCATGGGCGACTTTCATGAAGCCCGCGATGTTCGCGCCCTTCACGTAATCTACCGTGCCGTCGGCCTGGGTACCGTATTTGACACACTGCTCGTGGATGGCAGCCATGATGTGGTGGAGCCTTTCGTCAACCTCGGCGGCAGTCCAGCTCAGGTGTTCCGCATTCTGGGTCATCTCCAGACCGCTGGTAGCCACACCGCCGGCATTCACTGCCTTGCCGGGAGCAAACAGGAAACCGTTATGCTGCATCCAATGGATCGCATCGGGCTGGCAGCCCATGTTGGAAATCTCGAACACGGCCTGGCAGCCGTTTTTCTTGAGTTCCTGGGCATCCTCAAGGCTCAGCTCATTCTGGAATGCGCTAGGGAAAGCGATGTCCACCGGAACGCTCCAGCTCTTCTTGCCGGCGGTGAATTTTGCCTTTCCGGGGAACTTATCGGCCATGTCCTCGACCCTGTTACGGTTCGAAGCACGCATCACGAGCATATAGTCGATCATGTCCTCGGTAATTCCGTCAGGAATCTCGCATACTCCATCCGGGCCGGAAATGGCCACCACCTTGGCTCCGAGCTGGACAGCCTTCTTGGCCGCACCCCAGGCAACGTTGCCGAATCCTGAGAGGGAAATCCTCTGGCCGGAGAGGTCCTTGCCTACCTTCGCGAGGGCGAGGTGGGCGAAGTACATGGCGCCGTAGCCGGTAGCCTCGGGACGGAGGATGGAACCTCCCCAGGTCATTCCTTTGCCGGTAAGCACACCGGTGTTGTACTGACGGGCCAGCTTGCGGTACATGCCGTCGAGGTAACCGATCTCACGTCCTCCAACTCCAACGTCCCCTGCGGGCACGTCTTCGTCAGGACCGATGCAGCGCCAGAGTTCAAGCATGAAAGCCTGGCAGAAACGCATGATCTCATCATCGCTCTTGCCGACCGGATCGAAATCGGAGCCTCCTTTTCCGCCGCCCATGGGCAGGGTCGTGAGGGCATTCTTGAAGGTCTGCTCGAAGCCCAGGAACTTGAGCATCGAAGGGGTGACGGCCCTATGGAAACGAAGTCCTCCCTTGTAGGGGCCGATGGCGCTGTTGAATTGGACGCGATATCCGAGATTCGTCTGGATCTCTCCCCTGTCGTCAACCCAGGTCACGCGGAAGGTGTAGATACGGTCAGGCTCGACCATCCTCTCCACTATCCTGGCTTTCTCAAACTCAGGATGCTGATTGTAAACTTCTTCTATGCTTTCGAGCACTTCCTGCACTGCCTGGAGGTACTCGTTTTCCCCAGGATGCTTAGCCTGGAGCTTAGCCATGATTTCGCTTGTTTTCATGATAGCGTTTTATTTATGTGGTACTATTTTATTTCCCATGTAGATCCGCTGCGGAGCAGGTCGTCCATGCAATGTATGGACGATTTTGCAGTAACATCCTTTACCTGGTCGCGCACTCCGTCATCGTAGGTGACCTCCTTGACATCCCTGATTACACCGAGGGCGACGGGGAAATCCGGATATTTCATGTCCGCGAGCATCATATGGATGCCAGCATTCTTGCAATGGGCATCGTGCACGAGGACATCGTCTTCGGTAAACCCGCCCTCTCCCAGGGTCACGACCCTGAGGCCCATTCCGTTGAGGACCAGTCCCTTGTCATGGTTCCTTCCAAAAATCATCTTCTCTCCATGACGAAGGACGATAGTCCTGTCTTCCCGAAGGGAAGGATCAGAGATGAACTTGTGGGCCCCGTCATTGAATATCACGCAGTTGGTGAGCATCTCCATCACCGAGCAGCCATCGTGGAGGGCGGCTGCCGTCATGATTTCCTCGGTAAGGGCCAGGGTGACGTCAAGGCTCCTCGCAAAGAAAGAGCCTTTGGCTCCAAGCACGAGGCTGCCGGGATTGAACGGAGGCTCGACAGTGCCGTAGGGAGACGTCTTGGTTATGGCTCCGAACTTGGACGTAGGGGAATACTGCCCTTTGGTAAGACCGTAGATCTGGTTGTTGAAAAGGATGATGTTTATATCGACGTTGCGCCTGATGGCATGGATGAAATGGTTGCCGCCTATGGCAAGGGCGTCACCGTCTCCGCAGGCCTGCCATACGGTAAGCCAGGGATTGGCGACTTTGATGCCGGTAGCTACGGCAGTCGCGCGGCCGTGTATGCTGTGGAACCCGAAGGTGTCCATGTAATAAGGGAGTCTTGAGGAGCATCCGATTCCGGACACGACTACATAACGCTCCTTCTCATAGCCCAGAGCCTGGCTCACCTTAGGAAGAGCCCTCTGCAGGGCGGCAAGGACGGCATGGTCGCCGCAGCCGGGGCACCAGCGGACTTCCTGGTCTGACTTGAAATCCTTGAATGAAAGAGTTGCCATGATTAAAGAACTTCGTTTATTGCATCCTTGAGTTCGCTCACAAGGAAGGGCTGGCCCTGGACCTTATTGCACTTTAAGATATCGGCCTCGGGAAAAAGGGTGCGGAGATAGTTTGCAAACTGGCCGCTGTTGAGTTCGCACACAAGGATTTTCCTGAACCTGCCGAAGACCTCGCCGGTATTGCGGGGAACAGGGAAGATGTAATCGAAATGGGCCTGGGAAACCTCCTTGCCCTCCGCCCTGAGTTCGTTCACGGCTGAAAGGATATGACCGAAGGTCCCGCCCCAGCCCACGACCAGAAGGTCCCCGCTTTCAGGTCCTTCGACCTTGAGTTCAGGGATGAAGTCAGCGATTTTCTGCACCTTTTCAGCCCTCTCGCGGACCATGGTCTCATGGTTGACGGGATCGGATGAAAGCACGCCGGCATGGTTCTTCTCCAGACCGCCAACCCTGTGCTCGAAGCCTTTCTGGCCGGGCAGGGCCCACTGCGGAACAAGGGTCTGCGGATCACGTTCAAAAGGCTTGAATTTCCCGTCTTCGGGAAGCTGGGTTGCGAAAGGAGGCTTGATTTCAGGATAATCCGACATTGAAGGAATAAGCCAAGGCTCGCTTCCGTTCCCTATGAAGCCTTCGGAAAGGAGGATGACCGGGGTCATGTGCTCGAGGGCTATCTTCGCGGCATTGAAAGCCGCGTCAAAACAATTCGCGGGGGAATGCGCCGCCACTATCGGGACAGGGCATTCGCCGTTCCTTCCGTAAAGGGCCTGGGCCAGGTCGGTCTGCTCCGTCTTGGTAGGGATTCCGGTCGAGGGGCCCGCCCTCTGGACATCCACCACGACGAGAGGCAGTTCGGTCATCACGGCAAGTCCCAGGGCCTCAGTCTTGAGGGAGAGACCGGGACCGGATGTCGTCGTTACGGCAAGGCTGCCGGCATATGATGCTCCTATGGCCGTGCAGATGCCGGAAATCTCGTCCTCGCACTGCATCGTCTTCACGCCAAGGCTCTTGTAGATGGCCAGTTCTTCGAGGATGGCGGTGGCGGGAGTAATGGGATACGACCCGCAGAAGAGCTGGAGCCCGCTCTTTTCCGCCGCGGCCATAAGACCCCACGCAGTAGCCTGGTTTCCGGTAATGTTGCGATAAAGCCCCTTTTTCAGGTTCGCAGGAGCGATATGGTAGGTGTCGGCGACCATCTGCAGGTTGGCGGCATAATTGTAGCCGTCTTTCAGGACCTTCTGGTTGGGAGCCACCATCTCTGGATGCTTCTTCCCGAACTTGCCCTCGATATATTGCAGGGTATAGTCCAGAGGTCTGTCATAGATGAAACACGCCATCCCAAGGGTGAACATGTTCTTGCACTTGTGCACCGACTTCGGGTCCATGCCCTCTTCCTTGAGGCTTTCCTCCGTCAGGGTGGTGATGGGCACCACGATGAGGGTCCTGTCATCGACCTTCAGTTCAGTGAAGGGATTCTCCGTCTTGAAGCCGGCCCTCCTGACTGCGGCCTCGGTGAAGGCATCGGCGTCGGCCATTATCATGGCGTTACGCTTGCACCATTTCGCGTTAGCCATAAGGGCCGCTGGGTTCATTACCACAAGGAGGTCGCAGTAATCACCCGGGGTATTTACGGAACCGTTGCCGATATGTACCTGGAATCCGGATACCCCGGAAACGGTATCATGAGGTGCCCGTATTTCCGCGGGATAATCGGGGAAGGTGGACAGTTCATTCCCGTAAATGGCTGAGGTATTGGCAAAAAGGGAGCCTGTGAGTTGCATCCCATCCCCGGAGTCACCGGCAAACCTCACCACCACGTCGTTGACGTCAATGACCCTATGTCGCATTACTTATTAAAAGTTTTAATTAAAAGTTTTAATCAAAATCTTCGTGATTGCCCGCAAATGTAAACAATAATCCTTATAATCCCAATAAAATTGTAAGAGAAACCACTACTTCCTGTCCCTATCCCATCCCGGTACCGGCATAAGCGAGCATTGCGGCCGGGAGGCCGTGTATCTGCGAGCACTGCCGGTACCGGGACGGGACATTAGGCAAGCACCGGGACGGGAACGGAATATGGAGCGGACAAAAAAATGCCGGCCCATGTGAGCCGGCATCGATTATCCATAAAAGCTAGTGATTACTCTCCCTGGGTCTGGGCCTGAGCCTGAAGTTCCTGCTGGAGGCTCTCGAGGGTCCTTCCGTCAGGGATATTGAGAGCCTTGCGGGCATCAGGAGTGAGGTCCTTGCTCTGGGACTTGTCAACGAAGAGATACTGTGAAGCGTCGAATACGAAAATGTATCCGCCGGCCTTTGCGAGCTTCTCAACGGTCTGGAAAGCCTTCTCCTGGATAGGAGCCATAAGCTGGGACTGCTGCTGGGCGAGCTCGTTCTGGATAGTCTGCTGGAACTCCTGTATCCTCTGGCCTATCTCGTTAAGTTCCTTCTCTTTGCTCTGCCTGATGGCATCGGTCCAGGTGGCCTTCTTCTGGTCGTACTGCTGGGCCTTGGTCTGATACTCTTCGATCATGGCCTGGTAGGTATCCTGCGCCTCCTTGCTTGCTGCGTTGATCTGGGAACGCGCAGCATCAGCCTCGGGCATGAGCTGGACGAGTTCGGAGAAATTAACGTGGGCGAACTTGCCCTGGGCAGAAGCGGTAAGGGTCAAAAGCGCCGCTGCGGCGAAAAGAATGATCTTTTTCATGTTCTTTCTGTTGATGTTTATAGTTTTTTAAAATTATCCGTTAGAACTGTTGTCCTATGATGAAGTGGAACTGGCTCTTGCCGTTCACTTTATCGTCAAATCCATAACCCCAGTCGATACCCAGCAGGCCGATCATCGGGAGGAAAATCCTGACGCCCACACCGGCGGACCTCTTGATCATGAAGGGATTGAAATCCCTGATCTCGGACCAGCAGTTACCTCCTTCGAGGAAGGCAAGGGCAAAGATGGTGGACTGGGGCTGGAGTATGAGAGGATACCTCAACTCTACCGTAAACTTGTCATACACGTTACCGGCATAGGCATATCCGTTCCTGTTGTATGAAGATTTGGTATAAGGAGTAAGGGAATAGTTGCCATAACCCCTCAAGGAAATGATTTCAGAACCATAGGTATTATATCCCGACATTCCGTCTCCACCGACGAGGAAACCCTCGAAAGGAGAATACCCCCAGTTCCTGTTATAGAATCCGAGATATCCGAACTGACCGCGAGTCATAAGTACGAGGTCTCCTGCAATCTTTGTATAGAAGGCGGCGCTCATCTTCCACTTGTGATACTCAATCCACTTGTATCTCTGCGCGGAAGTCCATTTGCTGTAATCGATGTCCTTGTAACTGCTTACCCTCGTCGGATTGCCGGATGCGTCAAGGACGCCCTTGTCCTTCCTACGGAACAGGGAGAAAGGAGGGGTAATCTGGATTGAAGCCGATATGTCGGAACCCTGCCTCGGATAAATCTGCTGGTCGGTGGAATTCCTTGAAAGGCTCAGGTTGTAGCTTATGTTGTGGGATGTACCGTCGTTGAAGATGAAGGAATCGTTCATCCAGTTCTTAAGATGGTACGTCTGCCAGCTGAGTCCGTTGTATAGGACGAAATAGTTGTCGGGCCACTTAAGACGGTTGCCGATTCCCGCAGAAAAACCGTACACGTCGAAGACCCTGTCGGTGCTGAGGATACCGATGGCGAGATAAGAGTCCGTCATCCTGGAATAGTATGCGCTCAGGTTGAGGGAAGTAGGCTTCTTTCCGGTAAGCCAGGGCTCTACGAAATTGGCGGAGAGGGCGGTATAATAGCGTCCGTTGGTCTGGAACCTGAAGGAGAGGGTCTGGGCATCACCCAGGGGAACCGGCCTCCAGGCATTCTTCTCAAACATCCTCCTGGTAGAGAAGTTGTTGAAACTGACTCCAAGGGTGGCGACGAAAGTCCTGCCGCCCCAACCTCCTGACACTTCCAGCTGGCTTGAGGGCTTCTCCGTCACGTTGTACACGATATCCACCGTGCTGTTGAGTTCGTTAGGGACGATCGACCAGCCGGTCGGGCTGGAAATGGACTCAGGGTCGAACTGCCCGAGGGAAGCGATTTCCCTGATGGACCTCTCAAAATCACTCTGGCTGAAGAGGTAACCGGGACGGGTGAAGACCTGTCGGCGCACCACCTTCTCGCTGGTAAGGTCGTTGCCGTTGATGATGATATTGTTGAGGGTGGCCTGCTTGCCTTCGGAAATCCTCATCTCCACATCCACGGAATCGTTCTGGATGTTCATCTCCACAGGGGTTATCTGGAAGAAAAGGTATCCGTTGTCCCTGTATAGCTTGGACACATCGTAGTCGGTCTGCTTGCCTCCGCCGGTAAGCCTCTTCTGCATGGTGACCACGTCATAGACGTCGCCCTTCTTGATCTGCAGGATCTGGTTCAACTGGTCCGCAGAATGGACCGAATTGCCGGTCCAGGTGACATTCCTGAAGTAATACTTGTCGCCCTCGTCGAAGGTGAAATCGATACCCAGGCGGTTGTCGGAGACATAATAGATCGAGTCCTTAACCAGCTTGGCGTCACGGTATCCGGCCTCGTTGAAGGCATCAATAAGGCCCTTCTTGTCATTGACATACTCCTTCTCATTGAACTTTTTGCTCTTGAAGAAGTTGTATATCTTGGCCGACTTGGTCTTCTTCATGGCCTTGGCAAGCTTGAAGTCCGAGACATCGTCATTCCCGTAGAAATTGATGTCCTTGATCCTGATCCTGCTCCCCTTGTTGATGTTGAAGTTGACCCTTATGCCGTTGGAAATCATCGAATCCCTCTTGACCTGTACGTCAACCTCAGTCTTGAGGAATCCTTTCTCCTTGAAATATCTCTTTATGATATCGACGGACGCCTTGGAAGTATACTCCGAGAAATCGGTTCCCCTCTTTATCTTTATCCTCTCGTCGATGTCCTTCTTCTCACCGTTCCTCACGCCTGTGTAGGACCAGCCGACAACCCTGGGCCTTTCCCTGACGGAAATGACGAAGAAAGCCGAATCCTGCTTCTCGCTGAGGCGGTCGATGTAGATGGAAACATCCTCGAAATACCTCTGGAGCCACAGCCTGTCCACGATGGATGAAAAATAATCGCTGGGGACCGTCACGGACATACCTTTCCTCAGGCCGGTAACCTGAAGTATCTGCTTGCTGCTGAGGTAACGGTTTCCCTCTATCCTGACGTCACCTACAATATATTCTTTCGGATTGCCGTAATCGACTTCCACGTTATCCCTGTCCTCCTGTCCCCACATAGGGATGGCCAGGAAAGGCAGGAACGCCAGGAAGAAACTCCGCAAAAATCTCATTATATCCGACTTCATCTATGATTCAAAGGTGCAAATATACGGATTTATTTTACTTTTCCATAACGCCTGTCACGCCGGGAGTATTCATCCAGGGCCTTCAGGAATTCTTCCTTGCGGAAATCAGGCCAGAGGGTATCGGTGAAGTAATATTCCGAATAGGCGGCCTGCCAGAGGAGGTAATTGCTGATCCTCATCTCCCCCGAGGTCCTTATTATGAGGTCCGGATCGGGAATCCCGGCCGTAACAAGATAATCCGAGAACAGTTTTGCATCCGCCCTTCCGGGAAGCGAGGGATCGGCGATGGCGTCGGCCGCAAACTTCCTGGCAGCCTGGAGGATATCCCACTGCCCGCTATAGCTTATGAAAAGGATGAAATCAAGGACGGAATTGTCCTTCGTCAAAGCCTCGACCTTGTCGATTTCCTCGTTCAGTTCCCTGGGAAGCCTTTCCCTGTTGCCAAGGACCCTCATGCGGACACTCTGACCCATGAATACCCCTATCTCCTCTTCCATGGAGCGGAAGATAAGTTTCATCAGTCCGGAAACCTCAGCCTCCGACCTTTTCCAGTTCTCCTCAGAAAAGGCGAACAGCGAGAGATAGCGCACACCCTGGTTGATACACTCCTCCGTGCAGGCGCGGATACTCTCCACTCCTTCGAAATGGCCCCGCAGCCTTTCTTCGCCGCGTTCCTTTGCCCACCGGCCGTTCCCATCCATGATAATGGACACATGCTGAGGGACTTTCTTGATTTCACCCATCTTTTCCCGTCTTAGGATTTGTTTCTCACATCTTCACCCCAGAACAGCTTGCTCTCGAGGGCGTTGATGAAATTTGACTTCTCGAGCCTGATTCTCTTGAGCGAAAAACGTGCCATTGATATTTTCAAGGAGGCGTCACGGCCTGCCGGAAAGGTCCTGTTGTCCATCGTAACCATCACGTTTTCATCCCTTGAATGCCATGAAAGGCTTACTTCGGTGACATCAGGCACTATCAGGGGACGTACATTCAGGTTGTGGGGAGCTATCGGGGCTATGATGAAAACCCTGGAATCCGGGGAACAGATGGGTCCTCCTACGGAAAGGGAATATGCGGTGGAACCGGCGCTGGTTGCGACGAGCATCCCGTCGGCCCAGCAGGTGGGGAGTTTTTCACCGTTCAACGAGACGTCGACACCGAGCATGGCGGCTCCTGAGCGGTGGACGGTCACCTCGTTGAGGGCATAGGGGGAGAAACCCTTGATTCCGGACACGTCCACGCCATGTACCTCGGTTTGCAGGAGAGACCTGTCCTCGAGCACATAACGCCCGGCCAGAAGGGGTCCTGCCACATCCTCAGGCCTGTTCTCGGAAAGGAATCCGAGACGTCCGAGGTTGACTCCCAGGACCGGGATCCCGCTGTCCCCGATCCTCTTGGCGGCGGAAAGGAATGTCCCGTCACCACCTATGGAGAGCAGGGCATCGGTGCCCGCCACGAGGTCTTCAGCCCCGTTAATCTCATACAGTACGCAGGCTGCATCCTCAAGGGTCTTCAGAAGGTCCTTCAGACGGGGATCCGACGCCAGCTCCCTGTCTTTCATGTATAAAGCTAGCTTCATGACGCCAAAAATACTACATAATTTACAAAATTTGAACGGATTTGTTAATTTTGTCCTTTGTCCGGAACCCAAACACGGACGCGAACAATGACAAGGCTTAGCGTAAATATCAATAAGATAGCCACAATCCGAAACTCCCGGGGAGGCAATGTCCCAGATGTGGAGAAGGCCGCCGTAGACTGCGAGCTTTTCGGAGCGGAAGGCATAACCGTACATCCCAGACCGGACGAAAGGCACATCCGCTATTCCGACGTAAGGGCCCTCAAGCCACTGGTAACCACGGAGTTCAATATAGAAGGCAATCCCATTCCGTCTTTCAGGGACCTTGTCCTGGAAGTCATTCCGGACCAGGTGACCCTTGTTCCGGATTCGCACGACGCCATCACTTCTGACAACGGGTGGGATACGGTAAGCAACCGAGGATTCCTCACCGACATCTGCAACCTGTTCAAGTCGAAAGGGATACGCACGTCCATCTTCATCAATCCGGATCCCCGGATGGCAGAAGGCGCAGCCGCCTGCGGATGCGACAGGATCGAGCTGTACACTGCCGCTTACGCCGCAGGATATCCCTCCGGAAGGGAGACGGCGATTGCTCCGTACCTGGAAACGGCCAGGGTCGCCCGGGATTGCGGACTGGGGGTGAACGCCGGTCACGACCTCAACCTCGCGAACCTGGGCTATTTCATCAGGACCATCCCCTGGACCGCCGAGGTTTCCATCGGCCACGCCATTATCAGCGACGCCCTGTATATGGGCCTGGAAAAAACTATCAAGGCATATCTATCGGAAATCAAGATAATTTAATTAATTTTGCAGACTTGTCCGGACTTTCCGGTTATAACAAAGGATATTATTAAAGGATAATATTAAATAATTCATAAAATGAAAAACACATCTCTCATCCTGAGCATCATCGCCCTTGTAGCTGTTGCTGCTCTCGGCCTCAGCTCCCTCATTGACAACGGAAAAGGACCCAAGAAAGCCGCTGCTGCCGACGGGCAGGAAACCTCAGCTCCCACTGCCGGAGCCATCGTCTATTTCAACATGGACAAGGTGCTTGAAAACTATGACATGGCCAATGACCTCCGTTCAGTGGTCCAGACCAAGGTCCAGGGCATATCTGACGAGGTCAACCGCAGGGGAAACAAACTCCAGGCTGATTACAACGCATTCCAGGACAAAATCAACAAAGGTCTCATGACCTCCTCCGTAGCCCAGGTCCAGAGCCAGGACCTCCAGTCCAGGCAGGAGAAATTCAGCACCTATGCAGCCCAGAAGCAGCGTGAGATCGAAGAGGAGCAGACTGTCATGCAGAACCAGATCCTCGAGGCCATCAGGGCCTATGTCGAGAAGTATAACTCCGAGAAGAATTACGCCATGGTCATCGCCACCCAGAGCGTCAGCGGAGCTCCCGGAGCGCTCACCGCTCCCGTGGTCGACGCAGATTCCGCCCTTGACGTGACCGACGAAATCCTTGCCGGACTCAACGACGAATACATCAAGAGCAAATCCGCTCCCAAGGCTGCCCCGGCCGAGTAAGGAACACAGTCAACAACAGATACTTGAGAATTGCGATACTGTCGACTTTCTACCCTTTGAGAGGAGGGATCGCCCAGTTCAATGCCGACCTGTATAATGAACTGGGCAAGTCCCACACTGTAAAGGCCTTCACTTTCAGCAGACAGTATCCGCAGTTCCTCTTCCCCGGGAAAACCCAATACGTTACATCCGACGACAACGCCGTGCCGGTGGACAGTGATCCTGTCCTCGACACGGCGAACCCTTTCACCTGGGGCAGGTGCGCCGACGCCATCATAAGATGGAAGCCGGACCTCCTCGTGATGAAGTACTGGATGTCATGGTTCGGTCCTTCCCTCGGATACGTCGCCCGCAGGGTCAGGAAAACCGGCTGTAAGACGGTTTCCATACTGGACAACGTAATTCCCCATGAGAAGCGGTTTTTCGACGCCCCTCTCACGAATTATTTCCTGTCAGGCTGTTCCGGGCACATAGCCATGTGCCGGGAAGTTTCCGAAGACCTTCTTTCCCTTTCCCCGGAGGCAAGATGCACCATCCTCCCCCACCCCCTCTACAACCACTTCGGTTCCGCAATCCCACGCGAAGCAGCAGAGGACAGGCTCGGACTCCCTCACGGAAAACGCAACCTCCTGTTCTTCGGCCTTATACGGGATTACAAAGGGCTTGACATACTCATTGATGCATTTTCCCTCCTTGATGACAGCTACACCCTCACGATAGCAGGCGAGCCTTACGGATCATTCGAGAAATATGGAAAAGCCATATCCCTCTCCCCCGCAAAAGACAGGATCCGGGTGTTCCCGCGCTACATCCCCGACTCCGAAGTCAAGGATTTCTTCTCGGCGGCCGACCTTGCCGTCCTGCCATACCGCAGTGCCACGCAGAGCGGCATTTCTTCCATCGCGTATAATTTCGACGTACCCCTGGTCGTGACCGACACCGGAGGCCTCAAGGCCACCGTAGGAAAAACTGGCACGGGTCTTGTCGCAGAAAGTGCCGAAGCGGGGGCCATCGCCCGCGAAATCAGGCGCTTCTTCTCGGAACCCGGACTGGGATCCCTCTGCCGGGAAAACATCAGGAAAGAGAAGGAAAGGCTTTCATGGGCGTCCTTCGCCCGCGGACTGACTGATTTCGCGCAGAGCCTCTGATTCCAAAAAAGATCACATTATGAAGAAATTGACGATAATACTCCTGACCTGCCTGCTTGCACTGGACTACTCCGGGCAGGTGGTTTTCGCACAGGGATATCAGCAGACTCCGGTGACTGTATCCAAAGAAAAGGTCAGGCTTAACGGCAAGGTGTACTATTCCCACGTCGTGCTCGAGAAACAGACCCTTTTCTCGGTTGCAAAGGCATATGGTGTGACCATGCAGGACATAGTCAAGGCGAACCCGGCCCTTGACCTCGCCAACAACGGGTTGAAAAAAAACCAGATAGTCCTGATTCCCGCCGAACTCGTGAATACGGCGTCGCACCCGGAGGAGATGAAGGAGGAGGCAACCGACGACAGGGTTCCGTCCCCGATCAAGGTCAGGGAAGAAGCCCCTGCGGGAGAAGAAACGGCGAATCCGGCCATTCCGGAGAAAAAGGGGAACAAGGATTATTTCATCCATATCGTCAAATGGTATGAGGACCTTTCAGACATAGCCAAGAAATACGGGATGTCGGAGGAAACCATAATGAGATACAACGGGATGAAGTCCTCCAAGGTCAAGAAAAAGATGAGGCTGAAAATCCCTTACAGACCGGATGAGACCGTGGACACAAAGGATTCAGAAGCTGAAGCAGCGGTGCCGGACCAGACAGCCGTCCCCGCCGCTCCCGCAACGGACACCCTTGAGGTGGCGCAGCAGGAAGCGGACAGCGTGGAAGTCGATGAAAGGGACATTCCCTGGTACAAGACCATATTCACCGGAAAGAAGGACGTCAAGATATCCCTTCTGTTCCCCCTCAATGCAGACAAGGCCGTCAATGAGAATTTCGCCGATTTCTACACGGGAGCCCTCCTTGCCGCCCGGGATCTCGGCTCAAAAGACGGTATAAACCTCGACATCAACGTCTATGATGTGGCTTCAGGGAACATTCCCCTGACAAAAGAGAACTTCGAAGGAAGCGACCTCGTCATCGGCCCCGTGTCCAGGAAAGACATCACAGCCGCCCTTGACTTATGTCCAAGGAACAAGTACCTGATTTCCCCCCTCGATCCGGGAGTTTCCGCCCTGGCAGCGACCACGCCCAACCTCATCCAGGCGCCCACGCCGGCAGCCTTCCAATACAAGGACGTCGTGAACTGGGTGCGGGAAGACAAGGGAGAGGCAGACAGGGTCCTCCTCATCTACGAAAAAGACGCCAAGGAATCGACGGCTGCAGCAAGCATGCTCGCCGCCCTCGACTCCTCGAGAATCGAGTACAAAACCCTCTCCTACGGGATACTGGAAGGCAGGAACATCGACAGGTCCATGGCTGAACTCCTCTCAAAAGAAGCGCCCAACAGGATTATCCTGGCATCGGAAAGCGAGGCCTTCGTGGGAGACGTGGTCAGGAACCTCAACCTCCTCATCCACGGCAAATATGCCATCACCCTTTACAGCCCTTCGAAAATCAGGAACTTCGAGACCATCGACGTCGAGAGCCTCCACAATGTGAACCTCCATGTGAGCACCACATATTTCATCGACTATGATGACGCCAGGGTCAGGAGTTTCCTTCTGGCATACAGGGCTCTGTACAAGACGGAGCCCTCCCAGTTCGCCTTCCAGGGATACGATGTAATGGATTATTTCACGAGGATGTACTCGAAATACGGCCGCAACTGGTACAAGATGGCTTCACGGGGAAGGACCGCAGGGCTCCAGGCTGACTATAGATTCATTGAATACAAGGGCGGAGGATTCACCAACGGCGCCGTCCGCCGCGTGACCTATGATCCCGGATACACCATAACCCTGGTGAAAAACTACAAAGACTGACTATGACCGAAAACATCGACTGCCTCATCATCGGCGGAGGCCCCGCCGGATACACAGCTGCGATTTATGCTTCACGCGCAGCTCTCAAGCCCGTCCTCTACGAAGGTATGGAACCTGGAGGTCAGCTGACAACCACA
>Ga0256405_10005721_pt1 | contig 20922 bp, 20 predicted proteins | sample RumenRJG_02DNA_FD_189096 | JGI IMG/M metagenome (GOLD analysis project Ga0256405, IMG submission 189096) | Bovine rumen microbial communities from Lethbridge, Alberta, Canada - RJG_02 | ecosystem: Host-associated > Mammals > Digestive system > Stomach > Rumen | place: Canada: Alberta... | reverse complement strand
TGCTATTCTCCATATCTGAATTATACCATAAGCAGACCCCGGACGCAACGAAAAAATCGAACCTTTGTTCGCAGAGTGCCTAAAAAAAGCCGGCTTACGACTGAAGTCACGAGAATGCGCCGGCTCTTATTTCAAGGGAAAAGAAAAGAGGCCGTCGCGTTCAGCGGCGGCCTTTTCGATGCTGCAAAGAGCTGCGGGCGTCATACTGCCCGATTGAAAACATGGGAAACCGCGGATGCGCGGTCACTGATACTGGACTTTTTCCGCGGCGAAGCCGGCCCGTTTTGCCTGGCGGGCAGCATCGTCCGCGGTCTTTTCTTTTTCCGGAACGCCGATGGAAAGGAGGGCCTCCACGCGGAAGCCATCAGGTACTTTGACGAGACTGCGCACAAAGTCTTCCGCGTTTCCGCCCCCGGCGTCAGGACGCATGCGGATCTGGATCCAGCAGCTTCCGTAGCCCATGGCGTCCGCCAGAAGGTGCATGTTGGTGAGGACGATCGAGCAGTCTTCGATCCAGGTACTGAACTGCTCGTCTGCGGTGACGACGATGGCCGCGCCTGCGTTCTTCAGCATGTTTGCGGAGCCTGCCCGGGCTCCGGCCAGTTTATGGACAGTATCAAGATCCTGCACCACGACAATATCCCACGGGTAGTCGGCGTGTCCGGAAGCGGAGGTAAGTCCGGCTTCGACGATGAGCTCCAGATCTTCCTTTGGAATGGCTTCTCCGGTGTAATTCCGGATGCTGCGGCGGTCCTTCATTGCCTGCAGAATGATGGCTGCGGTTTCACGGTTCTTCGGGTCCTTTGCCATAGAGAGGGCTCCTTTCTTTGTTAATCTGAATCAGGCGTTTGCGAAATATCAGAAGCCGTGTAAATACGGCATTCTTTCAGATAATGAAGAACAAGGGGCGGTCCGGGTCAGATACTGTACACGAACTCCCGGATAAAGGGAAGAGCTGCGCCCAGGGGGGCGGTGTGCTTCCGCAGCGTGCTGAGGTGCAGGAATCCGATATCTTTTTCGAAGGGATTGCCTGCCATGACGTACCGCTTCAGGACCGGGAGATAACCCTCAAGATACTCGCTCAGGAGTCCCCCGATGACAATGTCGCAGTCCAGGACCATCCGGATGTTATTGATGCCGGCAGCAAGATGGCGCAGCATATCAAACCAGAGTGCCTCGTACTCCGGGACGTGCCGTTCCAGCCCTGCGAAAAATTCGTTCAGGGGAATGCCCAGACCTTCGGTGATGCGCCGCGCGGTGCAGTAGGCCTCCAGGCATCCGCGCTTTCCGCAGCTGCAGGGAAGACCTCCCGGCTCCACGCAGATATGCCCGAATTCCCCGCTCCGGCTGTTGTCGCCTTCATAAGGAATACCGCCGAGCTGTACGGCGCCTCCGACACCGTCCTCCAGAGAAAGGTAGGCCATGTTTTTTGATTCTCTGCGGAAGTACCATTCGGCATATCCGCTGCTTGAGGCGTCGTTTTTCAGGTATATGGGATAAGGAATCGCCCGGGTCAGGAAATCCAGCGGTGTGTCGTCGAGTTTCAGGGTGGGAGCCATGACGATGCGGCTGCAGTCCGGTGTAAGGATTCCCGGAATCGTCACGCCGATGCCCAGAAGCCGGCTGCGGTCCAGCCGGTTTTCGTCCAGGAAGGACTCGATGGCATTCCGGAAACCTTCCGCTTCCTGCCGCGGCAGGAACATCCCGCTGAAGGGAATCTCCCGATACGCCAGTTCTTTCAGGCGCAGATCCGCGGCTGCGATGCGGAGGCTGTTCCCAAGGGCGGACACACCCATGGCAAAACGCGCATCCGAAGAGACCTCCAGACCCAGGGCCTTCCGGCCGCCGGTGCACTTTTCCTGGCCTGAATAACGGACCAGCCCTTCATCCATCAGTTCAGACAGATTCTGGAACAGTGTCGGGAGACTGATCCTGCATTGTTTTGCAAGGATCTGACGGGTGCAGAACTCTTTGTTTTCATAGAGATACCGGTAGATCCGGCTCTTGACAGAGCCGCTTTTTGGCTGAATGTCCGGAATGTGCAGCATAAAACCTCCTGAGTATTACTGATGAGTTATATATTATAACAAATTAGTTATTTCCAACATCCGGGCTTACAGAAAGAAGGTTAACGGCTCATAGAAAGTAAAGTCACTTTACATATAACATAAACATTAAGGCATATTGCACAATGAAATGCCATATAAATGTGTATTTGATAAAAAAAATTCTATCATATTAATAAAAATAATTGACAAAAGAATCTAAGTTACATATGCTCATTTTTAGAAGTTGCACTGTAGCTTCTGAAGAACGATATTAAAAAAAAGATTGTATCAAGGAGGAAAAGACATGAAAAAACTCGTAGCAGCAGCTCTGGCAGTCTCAATGGCATTTTCTCTCGCCGCATGCTCCGGCGGCGGTTCGGCACCTGCCACTACAGCAGCAGCGACCACTGCAGCGGCAGCAGAGACCACTGCAGCGGCAGCAGAGACCACTGCAGCGGCAGCAGCAGCGGAAACAACAGCAGCCGCAGCTGATTCCGGCTCAAAGACTGTCGGTATTGCAATGCCCACAAAGTCCCTGGAGCGCTGGAATCGTGACGGTGACTACCTGAAGGCCCAGTTTGAGTCAGCAGGTTATCAGGCCCAGCTCAAGTATTCCGACAACGACAGCAACCAGCAGAACAACGATATCCAGGCTATGATCGCAGACGGCGTGGACGTCCTGATCATCGCCGCCATCGACGGCGAGGCACTGACCCAGACTCTGGCAGACGCGAAGGATGCCGGCATTCCTGTCATCGCTTATGACCGTCTGATCATGAACTCGGACGCTGTTTCCTACTATGTCTCCTTCGACAACTACACCGTCGGCGTTCTGCAGGGTGAATTTGTCAAGAAGCAGCTGGATCTTGACAATGCCGCAGGTCCGTTCAACATCGAGTTCACTGCCGGCGATCCCGCGGACAACAACGCCGGTTACTTCTTCGGCGGCGCCTTCGATACTCTGAAGCCCTACATCGATTCCGGCAAGCTGGTGGTTCCGTCCGGCAAGACCACCTTCGAGCAGGTCGCTACACCGAACTGGTCCACCGACACCGCGCTTGAGAACATGCAGAACACCCTGGCATCCTACTATTCTGACGGCACTGTCCTTGACGTTGCGCTCTGCTCCAACGACTCCACCGCTCTCGGCGTCGCTAAGGCCATCACCTCCGACTACGCCGGCAGCAACAAGCCCATCGTTACCGGACAGGACGGCGATATCGCGAACCTCCGCAACATCGTTGATGAGATCCAGACCATGACGGTCTATAAGAACGTCAGCGACGAAGCCGGCGTCACTCTGCAGGTGGCGAAGGCAATCCTGGAAGGCAAGACGCCCGATGCGAGCCTGCTGGATTCCCTTTCTGCGGATGCCGCTTATGACACTTCTTCCTATGACAACGGCACGGGCATCATCCCGTCCTTCCTTCTTGTCCCGTGGACAGTGACGAAGGACAACCTCCAGGATCTGGTTGACACCGGCCTCTACAAGTGGGATGCCGCCAACGAGTATCTTGAAAGTGCCACCTGATTTCTGACCAGCTTGTTTCTGATCCGCGGAGGGGAGGGGCCTACCCCGCCCCTCCGCATTTTTTTCCACAAGGAGTGTCCAGATGGAGACAAAACAGTTCGCAAAAGGAGAGATTGAGGAACTGTCAGTTGAGAAAGGGGGGGAGAACACTTGGCCGATATAATTCTTGAAATGAAAAACATCACGAAGGAGTTTCCCGGCGTCAGGGCGCTGGACAACGTGAATCTCAGGGTGGAGCGTGGTGAGATCCACGCTCTGGTCGGAGAGAACGGCGCCGGGAAATCGACACTGATGAATGTGCTCAGCGGCATTTATCCCTTCGGATCCTATTCCGGCGATATTGTTTACAACGGAGAAATCTGCCAGTTCAAGACGCTGCACGACAGCGAGGAGAAGGGCATCGTTATCATCCACCAGGAGCTGGCGCTGATCCCGGAGCTCTCCATCGGTGAGAACATGTTCCTTGGCAATGAGCGGATGGGCAGGTTCGGAATCGACTGGGACCGCACCTTCTATGAGGCTGAGGAGCACATGCATCAGGTGGGCCTGAAGGAAACCGCCACGACGCTGATCAAGGACATCGGTACCGGTAAGCAGCAGCTGGTGGAGATCGCGAAAGCCCTCAGTAAAAACGTGAAGCTGCTGATCCTGGATGAGCCGACCTCCTCTCTGAACGAAGAGGATTCCAAAATGCTTCTGGACCTGATGCTGGGATTCAAGAAGCAGGGAATGACCTCCATCATTATTTCCCATAAGCTGAACGAGATCTCCTATGTGGCCGACAAGATCACCGTGGTTCGCGACGGCTCCACCATCGAGACCATAGACAACGCGAACCATGATATCGACGAGGACCGCATTATCCGGGGCATGGTGGGAAGAGAGCTCAGCGACCGCTATCCGGCCCGGGAGCGGCACATCAGCGACAAGATCGGCATGGAAGTCCGGAACTGGACGGTGCATCATCCGCTTTATACCGAGAAGAAGGTGGTGGACAATGTCTCCTTCAATGTGCACCGCGGCGAGATCGTCGGTTTTTCCGGCCTTCAGGGAGCCGGCCGCACGGAGCTCGCCATGTCCATTTTCGGAAAGTCCTACGGCACGGAGATCAGCGGCGAGCTGATCATCGACGGGCAGCCAAAGACGCTGAAAAACGCGCGTGAAGCTATCGAGGCGGGCATGGCATACGTGACGGAAGACCGGAAGGGCAACGGCCTGATCCTGTCGAACAGCATAGCGAAGAATACCACCATGGCGCGTCTGGAAAAAGTCTGCGACAACGGAATCATCGACGTGGACAAGGAAAACGCGGTGGCGGAGGACTATAAAGAAAAACTACGCACAAAGACGCCCACTGTCCAGCAGGCAGTCGGAAATCTCTCCGGCGGAAACCAGCAGAAGGTGCTGCTGGCAAAATGGATGTTCGCGGACCCGGAGGTCCTTATCCTGGACGAGCCGTCCCGAGGTATCGACGTCGGAGCCAAATATGAGATCTACTGCATCATGAACGATCTTGTGGCCCAGGGGAAATCCGTGGTGATGATTTCATCGGAAATGCCGGAGCTGCTCGGCATGTGCGACAGGATCTACGTTATGAACGAGGGACACATGGTGGCAGAGATGCCGGCGTCCGAGGCCACGCAGGAAAGGATCATGGCCGCGATCCTGCAGTCAGATAAAAAAGATTGAGCGAGGGAGTGCATATGAACGCGAAAACATTCGTCAAAAAGTATACCATGGTCATCGCGCTGGTCGTGGTGTTTATCCTCTTTGCCGTCCTGACGCAGGGACGTCTTCTGTATCCGCAGAACCTTTCCAACCTTCTTCTTCAGAACGCATACGTGCTGGTCATGGCCTGCGGCATGCTGCTCTGCATCCTGACAGGCGGAAACATCGACCTTTCCGTCGGTTCGACGGTCTGTCTTATCGGCGCCATTGCCGCACAGCTCATGGCGAAACAGAACATGAACGCCATCGCTGTCATTGTGATCGGCCTCCTGATTGCCTGCGCCATCGGCGTCTGGCAGGGCTTCTGGATCGGTTATATCCACATTCCGCCCTTTATCTGTACGCTGTCGGGCATGTTCCTGTTCCGCGGACTGGGCCGCGCGATCCTCGGTTCCAAGACCGTTGCTATCAGCAACAAGACCTTCCTGAACATTTTCGCATCCTATATCAATATTCCGGGACTTGACGGAGACGTCAAATGGTCGGCGTTCATTGTCGGAATCATTGCTTCCGTCCTGCTTCTGGCCAGCACGGCGCAGAGCCGGGCACAGAAGGCGAAGAAGGGCTACAAGATGGCTTCTGCGGTGTCCGACTTTGGCCGCGTCATCATCATTGGCGCGCTGGTGCTCTACTACACCTGGAAGCTTGCCCATTACAAAGGGATTCCGGTCATGGCGGTCTGGGTCCTCGCGGTCGTATTCATCTATGCTTTCATTACTTCCAAGACTGCCTTCGGCCGTTATTTCTACGCAGTCGGCGGCAATGAGAAGGCCACCAGGCTCTCCGGTATCAACACCGAGCGTGTCTACTTCATGGCCTACACTTCCATGTCTCTCCTGGCAGGTCTTTCCGGACTTCTGATGGCAGCGCGTATCGGTTCTGTCAACGGTGACACGGGAAGTTCCTTCGAGATGGATGCCATCGGTTCCTGCTTCATCGGCGGCGCTTCTGCCTACGGCGGCAGCGGAACTGTGCCCGGCATCATGGTCGGCGCTATTCTGCTGGGTGTCATCAACCAGGGCATGTCCATTATCGGTCTTGACAACAACTGGCAGTACGTCGTCAAGGGTGCTGTGCTTCTGATAGCCGTTATCTTTGACGTCGTCTCCAATCACAAGACGGGCAAGGCCGGATAAGGAGGCTTATGCTGTATATCGGAATCGACCTGGGCACCTCTGCTGTCAAGCTTCTCCTGATGGACGGCGGCGGACAGATCAGGAAAATCGTTTCAAAAGAATACCCGCTCTCTTTCCCGAAGCCCGGCTGGTCAGAACAGGATCCGGAGGACTGGCGCAGGCAGACCATGGAGGGGATCAGGGAACTGACCGCGGACTGCGACAGGTCCGAGATCGCCGGAATCGGCTGCGGGGGACAGATGCACGGCCTTGTGGTCCTGGACAAGGACGACCAGGTCATCCGTCCCGCGATCCTGTGGAATGACGGGCGGACTTCAGAAGAGACAGACTGGCTCAACACGGAGATCGGCAGGGATAAGCTGTCAAAGTACACGGCGAATATCGCTTTCGCCGGGTTCACCGCTCCGAAGATCCTCTGGATGAAGAAGCACGAGCCGGAGCTGTTCCGGAAGATCAGCAAGATCATGCTGCCGAAGGACTATATCAATTACATTCTGACAGGGGTCCACTCCTGCGACTATTCTGACGCATCCGGCATGCTTCTTCTGGATGTGGAGCATAAGTGCTGGTCGAAGGAAATGATGGAGATCTGCGGCGTGAAGGAGGAACAGCTGCCCGGGCTGTATGAGAGCTATGAGGTCACGGGAACACTGAAGCCGGAGATCGCCGCCGCGCTGGACCTGCCTGAAAACGTAAAGGTCTGCGCCGGTGCGGGGGATAATGCCGCCGCCGCAGTCGGGACCGGAACTGTGGGTGACGGTGCATGCAATATCAGCCTCGGCACCTCCGGGACTATCTTTATTTCCAGCCGGAGTTTCGGCGTGGACGAACACAACGCCCTGCATTCCTTTGCCCATGCGGACGGCAACTACCACCTGATGGGCTGCATGCTCTCGGCCGCGTCTTGCAACAAGTGGTGGATGGACGAGATCCTGCGGACAAAGGACTACGCGGGGGAACAGTCCGGCATCACGGAAGAGAAGCTGGGACGGGGACATGTATTCTTCCTTCCGTACCTCATGGGAGAACGCTCCCCGATCAACGACACCAATGCCCGGGGCACCTTCATCGGTCTGACCATGGACACTGCCCGGGAGGACATTACGCTGGCCGTGCTGGAGGGAGTCGCCTTTGCGATCCGGGATTCCCTGGAAGTGGCACGTTCTCTGGGGCGCGACATCAAGGTCAGCCGGATCTGCGGAGGCGGTGCGAAGAGCCCGCTGTGGAGGACCATTTTCGCCAATATCTGCGGACTGGAGCTGGAGCTCATCGAGTCCGAGGAGGGACCGGGCTACGGCGGAGCCATGCTGGCCGCGGTGGCCTGCGGGGAGTACGGATCGGTGGAAGAAGCGGCCGGAAAGCTTGTGAAGGTGACAGGACGGGTCCTGCCGGATCCGGAGATCACAGCGCGCTACGAGACAAAATACCGGCAGTTCTCGAGAATTTATCCCACTCTGAAAGAACTGTTCCCGGTGCTGACAAGTTCCTGACGGTGATCCGCTGTTGAAAGGAGGTGCTGAAACTTGGGGGGAGGAAACTATGATTTCCGGAAGCGCTCCAGGGCATACACTGCCGCCGCGCTCCGCGCGGTCGTGGCGATCTACCTGATACGTCTCGGGTGGAACATCCTCTCGAACAAGGATACTTCCATGGATTCTTTCATCGCTAAGCTTGCCGGGGGAGCATTTATCGCTGCGGCGCTGCTGTTCGGGATCTATATCCTGAGGCAGCTTGGGAGGGATCTTAAGGACGCGGAGCTTCCCGGGAACGACGAAACACCGGAAACATCACAGACACAGGAAGGATGGGAAGAAAAGTGAAAATAGAATCTGTTTATGACAGCGCCTTTGCTTCCTACGGCAAGGTACTGAAGGGGTACGACACAAAAGAACTGCTGGAGACGCTGGCTCTTGCCACGCCTCTGCCGGAGGGCGTAGACTATGTCCCTTCCCAGCCGGAGTTGGAGGTGCTGCCTATTGCGGCAGAAATCGCGGAGCATGCCTATGGCGGCATGCCGGTCCAGCTGGGCTGGTGCAACGGTCACAACACGAAGCTGAACTGCCTGGAGTATCACCGGGACAGTGAGCTGAACTGCGGCACGGAGGATTTTGTGCTTCTTCTCGCGAAGATCGACGACATAGAAAACGGGAAGCTGGACACCGGTAAGGTCCGGGCTTTCCGGGTCCCGGCGGGAGAACTGGTGGAGGTCTATGCCACAAGCCTGCACTACGCGCCCTGCAGCGGTGCGCCGGGAAAAGGCTTCCGTGTCATGATCGCCCTGCCGCGCGGCACGAACGGACCGAAGCCTGACATCATACCGGTCAACGAAGAGGACAAGACGTTATGGGCATGCAACAAGTGGCTGCTGGCTCACCCGGAAAGCGCTGAGGCGGCGCAGGGCGCCCCGCAGCTGCTCTGTGGAGAAAACATTGATATTGCCGCCGATCTTTGAACTGAAGACCAAGGAGGAATTGCCATGCTGACTAATATTCCCGTAGTGAAACTCGGCATTATCGCGGTTTCCCGCGACTGCTTCATTATCTCTCTTTCCGAGCGCCGGCGCGCAGCGGTGGTCGCCGCGTGCAAAGCGAAGGGGATCGATTCCTACGAGTGTCTGACCACTGTGGAGAACGAAAAGGACATGCTGAAGGCGGTGGCCGAAGTAAAGGCCGCCGGTTGCAACGCTCTGATGGTCTTCCTTGGGAACTTCGGACCCGAGACGCCGGAGACACTGATCGCGAAGGAATTTGACGGCCCCGTGATGTATGCGGCGGCGGCTGAAGAGAGCGGCAAAGACCTGATCGACGGCCGCGGCGACGCCTACTGCGGTATGCTGAACTGCTCCTACAATCTCGGCATGCGCCATCTGAAGGCCTATATCCCCTCCTATCCCGTCGGCACGGCGGAGGAGATCGCGCAGATGATCGCGGACTATATTCCGATTGCCCGCGCGCTGATCGGTCTCAGCAAGCTGAAGATCATCACCTTCGGACCGCGTCCTCAGGATTTCTTTGCCTGCAACGCGCCGATCAAGGGACTCTATGAACTGGGCGTAGAGATCGAGGAGAACTCCGAGCTGGATCTCTTGGTGGCTTATAAGGCTCACGCGAACGACCCGCGTATTCCGGAGATCTGCGATGACATGGCGAAGGAGATGGGAGAAGGCTGCTACTATCCGGAGATGAACGCGCGGATGGCCCAGCTGGAAGTTACGCTCCTGGACTGGGCGGAAGCCCATAAAGGCGCCCGCGAGTACGTTGCCTTCGCCGACAAGTGCTGGCCTGCCTTCCCGCAGTCCTTCGGTTTCGAGCCCTGCTATGTGAACTCCCGCCTTGTGACCCGGGGCATTCCTGTGTCCTGCGAAGTGGATATCTACGGTGCTCTCTCCGAATACATCGGCATGTGCGTCTCCGGCGACACCGTGACCCTGCTGGATATCAACAACTCCGTCCCGGCGGACCTCTATGAAGAGGATATCAAGGGGAAATACCCCTATGAGCTGACCGATACCTTTATGGGATTCCACTGCGGAAACACGCCGTCCTGCAAGCTCTGCTCCGACCGCGCAGTGAAGTACCAGCTGATCCAGCACCGTCTGCTGGAGCCGAAGGGGTCCGAGCCCGATTTCACCAGAGGAACCCTGGAGGGAGATATCGCCGCCGGCGACATCACCTTCTACCGCCTGCAGTGCGACAGCGACGGAGTGCTCCGCTCTTATATCGCGGAGGGCGAGGTGCTGGCAGTGAAGACCCGCAGCTTCGGTGGCATCGGTGTGTTCGCGATCCATGAAATGGGCCGCTTCTACCGCCATGTGCTGCTTCAGAAGCGTTATCCGCATCACGGGGCAGTGGCCTTCGGTCATTATGGAAAAGCGCTCTTTGAGGTAATGAGGTTCCTCGGCGTCGGAGACATCGCATACAATCAGCCGAAGTCTCTGCCTTATCCCACGGAGAATCCTTTCGCGTGACATGAACGGACCGGGTGATAAGAACGGACCGGAGGAGATCCGGATTCTTTACCGGGAGTATCTGGCACTGGCGGAGCGTCTGGAAAGAGAGAGAAAACCGGCGGACGGGCTGTTCGGCATGGGAAGAAAGCCCGCCGACGATCCCTGTCACGACAGATTTGCCGACGATCTGGAAGCAGCCCTGTCGGGCTTCGCTTCCGGGAGTCCGGAACCGGAAGCGGTCCGGGAGGTGCTGGCCTTTATCTACCGCGCGCCGAAGGAACATCCGGAACCGCTGAGTATCTTCTGGATGCTGAAAGCGGTCCACGGTCTGACAGCGGATCTGATTCCCCTTTTAGGTCCGGACGATGCTGTGCTGCTCTGCACACAGTATGACCAGGACTACCCTCGCCGGGAGCGTCTGCCCGTACAGAAAAAAGTATATGAGGCACTGAAAAAAGCGTCCCGCAGGAAATAGACAAAGAGGCGGCTTGAGGCCGCCTCTTTACGTGACCGGAACTGTCTGCCCTTGCAGACTCCGCTTAACCTGGGAGTTCCTTAACCAAAAAGTTCCTTGAATCTAAGAGTTCCTTAACCTAAGAGGTCCTTCCCGTGCTCCAGTTCGTCGCGGATCAGGATATGCTGCGGACATACGTCCTCGCACTGGCCGCAGTGAATACATTCTTCGGCGGTGCTTTTACGGAAGATCCCGCGGATGTTGTTGTACTGACGCTGTGCCTGGGTCTTGTTTCCGTAGAGTGTCAGCAGGTTCATGGCGTTAAAGATGCGGGAAATGCCGATATTCTGCGGACATACCTTTGCGCAGTAGTTGCAGTTGGTGCACGGGATCAGCGGGATGCTGTTCAGAACTTCCTGCGCCTTTTTGACGACATCCTGTTCTTCCGGAGAGAGTTTTCTGAAATGCTCCATGTAGGACAGGTTGTCTTCCATCTGCTCCTGACTGCTCATGCCGGAGAGGACGGTGATGACGCCGTCCAGGCTTGCGGCGAAACGGATCGCCCAGGAGGCCAGGCTGGAAGAAGGTTCTGCTTTCCGGAAGATTTCTGCCACTGCCTCCGGCGGGGAGGCCAGCATGCCGCCCTTGACCGGTTCCATGATGACCACCGGCTTGTGGAATTCCCGGGCAACTTCATAGCATTCCCGGGAGCGGATCACCGGGTTCTCCCAGTCTGCGTAGTTGATCTGCAGCTGTACAAACTCCGCCTCCGGATGCTTTTCCAGGATCTCCCTAAGCTGCGGCGGCGTTCCGTGGAAGGAGAAGCCGAGGTGCCGGATCATTCCTTCCTTCATCTTTTCTTTTGCAAAATCCCAGATGCCGAATTCTTCATAGAAGCCTGTGCGGACATCGCCCAGGTTGTGGAGCAGATAGAAATCAAAGTAGCCCGCGCCGGTCTTCCGGAGCGAGACGTCGAACTGGTGCTTTGCCTTTTCTGCCGTGTCGCAGTTCAGCCATGCGGCCAGCTTGTCTGCGAGAAGGAAGCTTTCGCGGGGATAGCGTTCCACCAGCGCCTGCCGGATGGCTTCTTCACTTCCCGGATAGGCAAAGGCTGTGTCGAAATAGGTGCCGCCGGCTTCCAGGAAGCGGTCCACCATAAGTTTCGTGGCTTCAACATCGATCGCGCCGTCCTTCATGGGGAGACGCATCAGGCCGAAACCGAGCTTCAGAATATCTTCACCGAGGTATGCCATAAAATCTCCTTTCGGGGGATGAACAGATATTGTTTTTCTACTAAACAGTATACAGCATGCCGCAGGCGGACGGCACGGAATAATCTGCATGTTTTCCGCGGAAGTCTGAAAAAACTCTCGGCACACAGCTGCGACAATATCCGCAACAAAACCCTCCGCAGTTTAAGAAGCAGGTGTATAATGAAAAAGGATTCTCAAGAGAGACTTGAATCGGCCGAAAGAAAGACTGGTAAGGAGGAAGTTCATCATGATTAAGAATTACGCGCACAGAGGATTTGCGGGAAAATATCCCGAGGATACGATGCTGGCATTTGAGAAGGCCATCCGGGAGCCGGGCTGCGACGGGATCACTATTGATGTACAGCTGTCCAAGGACGGCGAGGTCGTCATCATCCACGACACCACTCTGGACCGTACGGCGCTCAATATGACCGGGAATGTCCGGGCCTACACCCTGGAAGAACTGAAGAAGGCGGATGTCTCCGGATCGTTCGCGGGCAAGGTCGCGCCGCAGCGCATTCCCACGCTCCGCGAATATCTGGAATTCACTAAGCCCCTCGGCACGAAGACCATTATCGAGCTGAAGACCGAAGTCTTCGAGTATCAGGGAATTGAGCAGAAGGTCATAGACCTCGTAAAAGAATTTGACGTGATGGACAGCGTGATGATCGCCTCCTGCAACCACTACAGCGTGAAGCGCGCAAAGGAGCTCTGCCCGGAGATCCGCTGCGGCTGCCTGTGCCATTCCTGGATCCTGGATGCAGGAAATTACGTGAAGAGTGCCGGCGCGGACTGCTATCTTCCGAACTTCGCGCAGTGCACCAGGGAGAACGTGGACCGGATCCACAGCCAGGGAGCGGAGATCTACACCTGGACCGTCAACCAGGATTTCGATGTCCAGAAGCTCATCGAAGTCGGTGTGGACGGCATCCTCAGCGACTTCCCGGATCTTGTGACCAAGTTCCGCCGTCTCGCGGAGATCGAGAGCGAGTACCCCATGGGCATGGCGGTCTGCGGCTGGATGGATTAAGCTTCCGGCCTGACAGCGGCTTTTGGAAAAATGGCCCGGAGATCAGATCTCCGGGCCATTGACAATGCATGCAAAGGTTTCGTAAACTGCATGAATGAGTTCTATATAACTATTGGGAGGGATTTACGGATGAACGTACTGAAAGGGTTGGAACCGGCTTCGGTATTTCGTTTTTTTGAGGAGATCTGCGGGATCCCGCACGGGTCAGGTGACACGAAGCGGATCAGTGATTACTGTGTACAGTTTGCGAAAGAACGCGGGCTGGAGGTCCGGCAGGACGAGTATAACAACGTGATCATCCGGAAGCAGGGGACCTCCGGGTACGAGAACGCCGCACCGGTCATGCTGCAGGGCCATATCGACATGGTCTGCGAGAAGGAAGCCGGATGTGACATCGATTTTGCGAAGGACGGCCTGCGCCTGCGCCTGGAGAACGGGATCGTGACCGCTGACGGGACGACCCTCGGGGGCGATGACGGCATCGCTGCGGCTTACATGCTGGCCATTCTGGATTCGGATACCATTCCGCATCCGCCGCTGGAGTGCGTGCTCACGGTGGACGAGGAGATCGGCATGCTGGGCGCCGCCGCCATGGATATGTCGGATCTGAGATCCCGTATCATGCTGAACATCGATTCCGAGGATGAGGGCTTCCTGTTGGTGAGCTGTGCAGGCGGCATGACCGCCCGCTGCCTGGTTCCGGTGGAACGGGCTGCCATGTCCGGGACGAAGGCGGAGATCAAGGTTACCGGCTGCATGGGCGGTCATTCGGGAACCGAGATCAATAAGGGCAGGGCGAACGCGTCCATGGTGCTCGGAGAAGTGCTGGAGGCACTCCGGAAGGAAGCTCCGTTCCGTCTGGTTTCCGTGAACGGCGGTCTCAAGGACAACGCCATCCCGCGGGAAGCTGCTGCGGAACTGGTCTTCGCGGACGATGCCGGCGCAGCGGGAAAGTTCGCGGCGCTGAGTGATGATCTGCAGAAGCGTTTTGCGGATCCGGATCCGGGGATCCGGATCGAATATACGGCCGTTCCGGCCGGACAGAGTTTCGGACCCATGACGGAAGAGAGCACAGAGCGTGTGATCCGGGCACTTAGGTCCCTGCCGAACGGCGTGCAGAAGATGAGTGCAGACATCGAGGGTCTGGTGCAGACCTCCCTGAACCTCGGAATCATGAAGACAGAAGAGAGTCAGGTAAGCTTTGCCTTCTCTGTCCGCAGCAGCGTGGAAGAGGAAAAGCAGGCGCTCCGGAAGGAGCTGGAGAGGGTCACAGCGTCCCTCGGCGGAACCGTGGAGGTGCAGGGCGAGTACCCGGCCTGGGAATACCGGAAGGAGTCCCCGCTGCGGGATCTGATGGTGGATGTCTATACGGAGCAGTACGGCAGTGCACCGGTGGTGCAGGCTATCCACGCCGGTGTGGAATGCGGTCTCTTCTCGGGACAGCTGCCCGGTCTGGACTGCGTCTCCTTCGGACCGGACATGAAGGACATCCACACGCCGAAGGAAAGCATGGACACAGGGAGCGTCCGCAGGACCTGGGATTATCTCCTGGAGATCCTCAGAAGGCTGAAATAAGAGGCCCTATTCAGATCAGCGCCCGGAACATGGCGGCAGCGACCGGCAGGATCGCGTCGGGGAAATCGTAGGCTTCCGTATGGAGAGCGGGAGAATCCTCCCCGCTGCCGATATAAAAGATGGCGCCGGGGCATCGCTTCGTGTACCAGCCGAAATCCTCGGAAGCGCGCCACATCTCTTCCATATCGAGAGCTTGGACCCCGGTGACCTCGGCCGCGGCGTTCACGACACGGGAGATACAGGAATCGTCATTGACAGTCGCAGGGAAGCGGTCGGACTCCGAGAAGGAGACCGTAAGGCCGTTCCAGGCTGCGAGCTGCCGGGCCTTTTCACAGAACGCCCGGTCCAGTGCCTCCAGTTCATCTTCGTATTCGGCCCGTTCCGTGACGGAGATCTCTCCCTCATAGGGCACGACGCCGAAATCCTTTTTCCCGACGTTTAAGTGGACGACTGTCGCCAGCAGCATGCCGCGGTGGGGCTGGAAAAGAAGTTCATCCGCAAAAAGGCAAAGCTCTGCCGCTGCGCGCGCAGGGCTTTTTCCGTGCTCCGGCGCGCTGGCGTGGGCCGGGACTCCGGTAAAACATACTGTCCTTCCGACAGAAGCGGGCTGGGTCTGCCCCGGACGGAACACGACCTGTCCCAGGGGGTACCCGTTCAGGTTATGAAAAGCGTAGATCTCGCGGATCCCTTTCTCGGAGAGCAGCTCCGCGCAGACTCTGGCACCGACCCCGGTCTCTTCCGCGTGCTGGAAGATGAGATATACGTCCCGGGACAGCGGCTGTCCGGTCAGCGAGAGTGCCAGGCCGCACAGCGCCGCGCAGTGGCCGTCGTGGCCGCAGCGGTGGGAGACAGAAGGATCTTCCGAAGCATAGGGCAGGGAACAGGTCTCGGGGATGGGCAGTGCGTCCATATCCGCCCGGAAGGCGATGGGCGGCTTCGCTGCCAGGGCTGCCGCGCCGCGGAAGGCATAAAACCACGCGCCCCGGTCTGTGACAGAGAAGTCCGTGTGCTCCCGGAGAAAGTCCTTAAGGATCGCTTTGGTTTTGTGCTCGGCGCCGGAAAGCTCCGCGTGCCGGTGCAGGGTATGCCGGAGATCGGTGATAAGCCTGGTATGATCCCCGGAAAGCAGGGCCGCGGGTTCTCCGGGTGAAGTCTGAATAGTCATAAATACCTCCTGCCGGTCATTGTTTCTTCGCCACAGGGATCCGCAGCGTTTTCAGGTACGCTTTCTGTTCCGGGGTGATACGGAAGCTTTCGACGGCTTTCCGGATGGTCATATTATGGACCCGGGGATCCAGGCGTTTTTCCGTGAGATAAGGCAGCACAGAATCATACTGCTTTGCCAGCGCCGTGGCGAAATACCAGGCAGTCATCATGTTGACGTAGTATTCTTCAGAGCGTATCCGGGAGACCAGTTCCGGATACGCAGGATCGAAATCTTCGTCCAGGAAGTGTTCCATCAGCATGCCGGTCCCGAAGCGGACAGTATAGGTCTTTCCCGGGGAGATCTTAAAAGGCCCGGCACCTGCCCCGTCCGGAACGATCCACTTCCGGATGTACGGAAGAAGCTCCGGGCGGTGTTTCCGGAAGATCTTCGGGGACATCTGGTCGCAGGTGGCCCAGTTGTCGACGAAGGGAAGAAAGCGCCCGGTCTCAGCGATGCAGATCTCGAAATCTTTGATCCCGGAAATGAGGAAGGCGTGCAGCTGGTTCTCGTCGAAATACCGGTGGGGAAGCTCCGAGAGAAATGCGGAGATCTCCGGCGGGAGACCTGCGCGTTTCTTCTCCGGGACCGTTCTGCCGCTGTCTGCAGGCGTTTTCGCCAGATCTTTTGCCAGCTGCCGGAGGGCAGGAGTGCGCACTCCGATCATAGTTTCCGGGTCGACCGTGGGAATCAGCTTTGCCTGGAAATTCCGGTAAGGGACGTCCTGCAGCGCAAACAGACGGCTTCTGATATCGTCAGTAGTCATGGTTCCGGGCTCCTTTCCCGCGTTCAGGTTTTGCTGATACTATTGTAGCCCCGGAAGAAGAGAATGTCACCGAACATGATCGCGGGACAGCAAAGAAAAAGCCCCGGCGGGTTTTCCGCCGGGGCAGATGTCTTCTTTTGCGGGGTTCAGCTTACAGCTGGCTGTCGATCCATGCCTTCATGGCAGGAGCCGGCTTGAAGCCGATGCTGGTGCCGGTGACCTTACCGTTCTTCAGGAAGAGGACAGTCGGGACGCTGGCGATGCCGAGCTTGATCGCGAGTTCCTGATCATCGTCCACGTCGATGTTGTAGAAAGCGACCTTGCCGGCATATTCCGGGGCCAGACCGTCGATGACCGGCGCAAGCATCTTGCAGGGGCCGCACCAGGTGGCGGAGAAATCAACAATTGCTGCCGGAGCGCTCATAACTTCAGTCTCAAACTCTTTCTCAGAGATCTTCTTAACCATATCTGTACTCCTTTCGGGATGTAAATATATATTCAGTACCGGAAGACCGGTGCTGTTATATTGTCAGTATATCATTTCTTCCTGTGCAGTGCATCTACGTAGGCGGCAGCGGAGATCGCTGCGATGTTGCCCTCGCCCGCGGCCTTAATGTACTGATAGGGTGTTCCGACGATATCCCCCGCGGCAAAGCAGCCGGGAAGGCTCGCGCACATCTTCCGGTCCACCGTCACATGGCTTCCGTCCGTCTCAAGACCCGGTACCAGCTGGCCCGGGGAGATGGCGTCGCGCAGGACGAAGATGCCGTCTGCCTCGTATTCGCCCCGGTCCGTGACCACCTTCTTCACGCCGCCCTCAGCCTTGATCTCCACCGGCTTTTCGCGGACGATGCTGACCTTCTCAGGCAGTTCCGCCGGTTCATTGTACATGGGGATATAGGTGACATGTGCAGCCATGCCGGAGAGGAATTCCGCTTCCTCCTCTTCCTTGGCGCTGTAGCCGATGACGATGACGTTCTTTCCGCGGTACAGGGCTGCGTCGCAGGTCGCGCAGTAGCTCACGCCTCTGCCGAGCAGGGCGTCTTCGCCCGGCAGGGTCTTTCCTGCCACGACTCCGGTGGCCAGGATCACGGCCTCAGCTTCGATCATGCCTTCGCCGGCCTGGAGCGCGAAATAGTCACCCATGGCGTAGACCGTGCTGACCCGCTCTTCGGTGATCTCGATCCCCATGCTGTCAATATGATCCTGGAATGCCTTCATCATATCCTTGCCGGAGACGTTCGGAAGCCCGAGATAGTTCTGGATAGCGTGGGCTTTCTCTACCTTATTGCTCAGATTCCTGCTGCCCAGCAGCACGAAATTCTTGTTTCTGTTCTTCAGGGTCAGCGCCGCTTCAAGTCCGGCCGGGCCGGTCCCGATGATCGCAACCTCATAACGTCCTTCCATGTCAGCTCCTTCTTTGATCGCATCGAAGCGGTTCGTTTGTCTTTTATTCAGATTTGGTTCAGCCTTCCGGCCGGACCTGTCACAGCAGAGACTCGACGCAGGCGGAGACTTCCTTCATGTCAGCGGTCGGCTCGAAGCGGGCCACCACATTGCCCTTACGGTCCACGACGAACTTGGTGAAGTTCCACTTGATCTCCGGGTTGTTCCTGTAATCCGGATCGATCTTTGCAAGCATGTCATCCATGAACTTTGCGACATCGCCGTCACCGAAACCCTTGAAAGCCTGCTGGCTCTTGAGATACTTGAACAGCGGGATCGCGTTCTCACCGTTGACGTCGGACTTCTTCATCTGCGGGAAGGTTGTGCCGTAGGTGAGGGAGCAGAACTCGTGGATCTCATCGTCCGTGCCGGGAGTCTGTCCCGCGAACTGGTTGCAGGGAACGTCGACGATCTCGAGGCCCTTATCGTGGAAGGCATCGTACATTGCCTGCAGATCCTTGTAATGGGGAGTGAAGCCGCAGCCGGTCGCGGTATTGACGACCAGGATGACCTTCCCTTCGAACTGCTTAAGAGAAACTTCTTCGCTCTTGCGGTTCAGTACGGAATAATCATAAATGCCCATGGGGATACCTCCTTAATTATCTGATGTAACTGTTGCTGTCTGATATCTATTATATGTGTGAAAGCGTACAAGTGTATATTTTTTCTTCCCGGCGGCGCAGATCTAATTGTCTCCGGTGAATTAAAATTTGTTACAATTTAATTGTATCAAATATATTGCGGATGTCAACAGTTTTTTTCAAAAAGATTCCGGGGCTGTGATACAATCGGGAAAGAGAACTGTCCGCCGCCGCGGCGGACGTACAAAACAGGAAGAGAGGGAACAGCAGTGGATTTGAAAGCGGGAATCCATCAGGTATCAGATCATTTCTGGTACAGTGAACCGATGCGTTACGGCAGCCGGCCGGCACTGGCGGTATATCTCGCGGGAGATGTCCTGTACCGCCTTGACGGGGGGAACAGCCCGCAGCACCGGGAAGATTTCCTGAACATGCTTCCGGAGGAGCTCCTTCGCCTGCCCAGAAAGCTGGTGCTGACCCACGGACACTGGGACCACAGCTTCGGCGCGGAGCCGGGGCGGGAGGAGATCCTGGTGAGCCCTGAGACGGCGGCCTGGATGAGCATTCCCTATTATCCAAGTGAGTATGGAAAGAAATATATCGCCATGGAATACGGCGCGCCCTACGGCAAGGCGGACATTCCCGGCTTCCCGGCCTGGGACAGGCTGGTCTGTGACCGGCCCGGCGTGGAGTGCGCGCTTGTGAAAAAGGAGAACGGCCTGATCATGGAGCACGGGATCGCGGTTCCCATGGACCCGCCCATCCGCGAGGAGATCGTGCCGGGACTCGAGGCGATCCGCGTGTCCTGCGATCATCACGAGGGCAGCCTGCTCCTTTACTGTAAAGAAGAGAAGGTCCTGTTTGTCTCGGATGCCCTGTACAACGGGAATCTGGACTGGAACGCAAAAAAATACTACAGTTCGGAGCGGTTTCTCAGGTTCACCGCCTTTCTGGACACGCTGGATGTGAATCTGGCGATTCTGGGACACGACGCGGCGCTGACAGGCCAGCAGTTCCGGGAACGCTGCGCCCGCTGGAACAGGGCGGCGGAGCTCTCCCGGGGGATCACGGACGAGAACACTATGACAGAGTATTACCGGGATATCCACGGGGAAGAGCCTGAGGAGTGTCTGATGAAGGAACTGCACTGGTTCCTGGTGGGCAATCGGAGAGAGAGGTGCGTATGCCAGAAAAACCCGGACCGCTGATCCGCAGGGCAAAAGAGACAGCAAAGCAGCTTACAGGGGATGTGATGCTGACGGAACCGAGGTACCGGTTCTCCGACATCGTCCTCTCGGAGGAAGCGAAAGCAGCGCTGAAGGAGCTTCTTTCGCTGCAGAAAAACAAGAAGCTGATCTTTGATCAGTGGGGACTCGGCGCGGTCTTTCCGGACCGGAAAAGCTTCACCGTGAATCTGTACGGTCCCTCGGGGACCGGTAAGACCATGACGGCCCATGCCCTGGCGGCGAGGCTCGGGAAAAAGCTGATCATCGCGGACTACTCAGAGCTGGAATCCAAGTTTGTCGGCGAGACCTCAAAGAATATTGTCCGTCTGTTCCGGTATGCGGAGAAACACGACGCAGTGCTTCTCTTTGACGAGGCCGATGCCCTCCTTTCGAAACGGGTCACCGGAATGTTCAGTGCGACGGACGCCGGGATGAACCAGACCCGGAACGTGCTGCTTAAGATCCTTGACGATTACCAGGGCGTCGTGATCTTCACGACCAACTTCATCCGGAACTTTGACCAGGCGTTTCTGCGCCGCATTTCCAGCCACATCCGCTTCGAAATGCCGGATCAGGAGATGAGAGAAAGGCTGTGGGCCCACTATATCGTCCCGAAGTTCCCGCTGGACGGAAACCGGAAGGAGATCATTGAAAAACTGGCGGAGATCCCGGACGTGACCGGGTCGGATGTCTCCGCCGCAGTGCTGAAGACCGCAGCCCGGGCCGCCATGAAGCCGGCGCGGAAGGCTTCTTACGGAGATTTTGCGGAGGAACTGGAAAAGATCCGCGGCGCCCGGAAGGCAATGAAGGGATATCCCGGGTGACATAATCAGGGCTATCGCTTATCGGATCAACGTGTTATAATTCCCGTAACTGTTCAGAACCCCTTGTAAAGCCATAGTTTTACAAAATAGTGACACAATCAACTTGAATCATCTTTTCAATAGTGATACAATGTATAAAGAGGTAACACTATTGAGGAGATGGATTCATGG
>Ga0256405_10005720_pt1 | contig 20926 bp, 17 predicted proteins | sample RumenRJG_02DNA_FD_189096 | JGI IMG/M metagenome (GOLD analysis project Ga0256405, IMG submission 189096) | Bovine rumen microbial communities from Lethbridge, Alberta, Canada - RJG_02 | ecosystem: Host-associated > Mammals > Digestive system > Stomach > Rumen | place: Canada: Alberta... | reverse complement strand
TTCATTGTGAGCCGGAAGATTCCAACAGTAATCGGTCTTTCCTTCTCAGCATTCCAGATGCTGTTGGCTGTGTAGTAACCAGCCTTCTCCAGTACCCGGTCCGCAATGAAGTCTTTTCTGGTACGGTTGCTCTCCACAATCGCCTGAATCAGATTCTCTGGAACATCAGCATAATTGGCGAGAAGCTGTTTGGTATCCTTCGGCAGGCAGTAGCCTCCGTAACCGAAGGATGGGTTGTTGTAATGACTTCCGATTCTCGGATCAAGGCAAACACCGTCAATGACTTCAGCTGTATCCAACCCCTTCAACTCACAGTATGTGTCGAGTTCATTGAAGTAGGAAACACGGAGTGCCAGATATGTATTGGCAAAGAGCTTAACCGCCTCGGCCTCGGTAAAACCAGTATACCTGACTTCAACGTTCTCCTTCTCAGCTCCCTCCAAAAGCAGACCGGCAAACTTTTCTGCTACAGCTCTGCTTCCATCATCGCAGCCAACAATGATACGGCTCGGATAGAGGTTATCGTACAGGGCCTTGCTCTCCCTCAGAAATTCTGGGCTGAAGATAATCTTATCCGTCCCGTACTTCTCCCTAACTGATTTCGTATAGCCAACCGGAATCGTGCTCTTGATAACCATGTAGACATTCGGATTTGCCTTCATAGTCTCCTCAATTGCATCTTCCACAGCACTGGTATCGAAGTAGTTTTTCTGACTATCATAGTTGGTCGGAGTTGCGATGATGACCAGTTCTGCAGAAGCATATGCGGCGGCTTTATCCGTGGTTGTTGTCAGGTTCAATGTCCGCTTACCCGCTTTTGCTTCTTCAAAAAACCGCTCAATTTCATCGTCTTGAATTGGGCTGATAAACTTATTCAGTTTCTCTGCTTTCGCCTCTGTGGTTGTGATGGCTGTCACCTCGTGATGCTGTGCCAGCAGTATCGCTAAGCTCAAGCCAACGTACCCCACTCCTGCAACTGTGATTTTCATAAAACATATTTCCTTTCTCTGGGCCGTCACACCATTCTGGCGCTTATACGGCTGTTATTTGTATCAATTATCCTTTCTACTGCGGTCTTTCCCTCAGCGTCAGTTGTATTATCAATCGCGTCTGAACAGATCTCGTGTATAAACCTTATCCTCTACATCATCCAAAACCGAATCATACCGGTTCGCGATAATGGAATCACAGCTTCTCTTGAACCGATCAATGTCATTAACAACGAGTGAACCAAAGAAAGTGCTCCCGTCTGGTAGCGTCGGCTCGTAAATGATAACAGTTGCGCCTTTCGCCTTAATCCGCTTCATCACACCTTGGATGGAGGATTGACGGAAGTTATCGGAGTTTGCCTTCATGGTGAGACGATAGACCCCAACCGTTATGGGACGCTCTTTCTCAGCGTTCCACATGCTGTTTGCGGTGTAATATCCTGCCCGTTCCAACACACGATCTGCAATGAAATCTTTACGTGTTCTATTGCTCTCCACAATCGCTTCGATCAGGTTCTCGGGCACATCCTGGTAATTGGCCAGAAGCTGTTTCGTATCCTTCGGCAGACAGTATCCGCCATAGCCGAAGGAAGGGTTGTTATAGTGGGAACCGATACGCGGATCAAGACAAACACCATTGATGATGTTCTGGGTTTTCAGGCCTTTAACCTCAGCATAGGTATCCAGCTCGTTGAAGTAGGATACACGAAGGGCAAGATACGTATTAGCAAACAACTTGACAGCTTCTGCCTCGGTGAAATCCATGAACAGGGTGTCGATGTCCGGCTTCTCCGCGCCCTCCTGGAGCAACTTTGCAAACGTCTCAGCCTTCTCCTGGCTCTGATCATCACAGCCAACGATGATCCGACTTGGGTACAGATTATCGTAGAGAGCCTTGCTTTCCCTTAAAAACTCTGGGCTGAACAGAATACGATCCGTATTGAACTTATCCCGAACGCGTCGTGTATATCCGACAGGAATCGTAGATTTAATCACCATCGTTGCAGTAGCACTGCTCTTCAGGACGAGATCAATCACCGTCTCCACAGCACTGGTATCGAAGAAATTCTTCTGCGGATCGTAGTTCGTCGGTGCCGCGATAATCACATAATCGGCAGTGCTATATGCTGTTCCCGCATCCGTGGTCGCTGTAAGATTGAGCTTCCTCTCCTCATGCTCCGCCATGAACTTTTCAATGTAATCATCCTGAATCGGACTGATCCAGTGATTTATCTTTTCAACTTTCTCCGGGACGATATCCACGGCGATGACTTCATTATGCTGGGACAATAGAACTGCAAGAGACAGTCCTACATATCCCGTTCCTGCTACTGCAATTTTCATGTAGATTCCCTTTCCTTTTCCAGCCACACATCTTTGCTCATCTACCAGATGAGTAGCTTGTGTAGCCCGCTGATCCATCAGCGACGGCTTATGTGAGCACCTTCACCCACGGTTTATAATTCCCTTATAAACGGCCTGTACCGTCTCATAGCTTTTCATATCTCCAATGTCATACCGTTCTCCAGGCATAACATAAGCATGCATCCTAACCTTCCCACTCAACCACGCTGCAAAGCTCCCTGGCGCATCGTATCCGCACCCAGCGTCCAGAGCTTCCTGAATTCTGTGGATATCGGCGATGCGATAGAAATAGAATGGTGGGACCGCGTGATTTCCTTTAGGTTCCTTCGGCTTTTCTTCATACGATGTGATAAGGTTGTTCTCATCCATTGTTATGACAGCAGTCTTCTGGAGTGCAGGCAAGCGGTTCTCCTCATGGCACATTACGCAGCTCGTACCCTTTTCAATTGCAAACCGAACGAAATGCTGCAGGCTGAAGTCTAGAACATTATCGCCCGCCATAACCACACAGTCATCATTGATGTCCTCTGACGCCAGCTGTATATCCTTGACAGCACCGAGCCGAGTCTCATTACTCTCCGTCCCGTCATCAATAACCGTAATTTTCTGCGGCTTACCCTTAGCCCAGGTCTGGAACTGCTGCACAAACTTGTGGTTGCTTACAACAATGAACTCATCTATCAGCGGAGCCACATCATCCGCAAGCCAGTCCAGGATAGTTTTCCCGGCAACAGGAAGCAGTGGCTTGGGCTGCGTTAGTGTAAGCGGGTAGAGTCGTGTAGCATACCCTGCTGCCAAAATGATACACTTCATAGTTTCACCCCATCTGCCGAATCACACAGTGCACCGAGGTATTTACCTTTAAGCGCAGGATAGATCTTCAGGTACTTCTCTTCGACAGTTCTCAGCACATCCTCTGCCTTATCTGGATCAACAAGTGCCATGCAACAACCCTTGAACCCCGCACCAGAGAATCGCCCGCCGTGTATACCATTTGTCTCAGTCATGATATTGTAGAGCGTAATCAACTCTGGGCAGCCGCATTCGTAGTTTTCCACGCTACTCCTGCCGCTTTCAAAAATCAGCTTCCCGTAGGTCTCGAGGTCGCCTTTTCTCCAAACCTCCGCGCCTTCTTCAGCGCGACGGTACTCAGAGAAATAATGCTCTGCACGTTTGCGAAAGTTCTCCGGAAGCAGATGCTTATACTGTTCAAATACCGGTGTGGGAACATCCCGTAATCTTGTATCAGCAAACTTGCCATACTCCAACCCGGCATGAGCAAGAAGGCTGTACGCTGCTGCTTTACACTCATCCTGACGGAGGTTATAGGCAGATGTTGCAAGACTACGCTCCAATCCACTAAAGAACACCGCAATTTTGAACTTTGGCCCTGTCCACGGGATAAGCTGGTAGCTGTCATCCGCACAGTCCAAGTACAAGAGCTGATCTTTCTGGCACAATACTTCACAACTCTGATCTAGCTTGCCACAATTCACCCCGACGTACTTATTCTCCGCAGCTTTCGCCATCATGATGGTTTCCCACGGATCAAGGTTTATCCTGTTGACTTTGGCCAGAGCAGACATAAAGGCGATGATCACCGCCGCAGAGGAAGACAGCCCTCCAATCGGTAGCGTACCCTCGATCACAGCAGAAATGCCATAGCGCAATGGGTACTTCTCCAGCAGCATCTTTGCCGCACCGCGCATGTGATCCGCCCAGTCTCCGGCCTTCTCATCCGGAATTGAATTTACATGGAACTGCGCCCGTTTCGGGAAGTTCAGGCTCTGGAGTTCAACAACACCGTTTTCCTTCCGGCTATACGCAATGTGTATACCTTTATCGATGGCGAGACCGTTAATCTTACCCCACTGATGATCTATATGAGCTCCGAGGGGAGAAATCCTGTACGGGCAGAAAGCTATAGCATCCGGGGATCTTCCATAGGTCTCGAAGTATACTTCTTCACATCTCACGATATGTTCTCTACTTTCTACGAATACTTATGTTCCGTAATAATTCTTATACCATTCAGCGAAGGCTCTCAATCCTTCTCTTATCCCAATCTTAGGCGTAAATCCGTAGTCGCGCTCTAATGCTTCAGAATCGGCATATGTTAATGGAACATCGCCAGCTTGCATGCCCACAAGTTCTCGATGTCCTTCAAAGTCGTAATCGGCAGGAAGAACGCCAGCATGGACGAGCTCTTCCTGAAGGATGGAGATATAGTCCAGCAGGTTCTCCGGCTGGCCACCGCCGATGTTGTACACAGCATATGGCGGGATCGGCAGGCCATCAGAGCCATTTGCTTTTTCTGGAGCGCCCTGCATAACGCGGATAATCCCCTCGACAATGTCGTCGATATATGTGAAGTCACGCTTCATGTCACCGTAATTGAAGATTTGGATCTTCTGCCCTGCAGCGAGGCGCTTGGTGGCATTATAGTAGAACATATCTGGACGGCCAGCGGGACCGTAAACTGTGAAGAAGCGAAGGCCAGTAGACGGAATGTTGTAGAGTTTGGAATAGGCGTGAGCAAGGAGCTCATCAGATTTCTTCGTAGCAGCATAGAGGGATACCGGATTATCCACCTTATCGTCTGTGGAGAACGGCACCTTTTTGTTCCCGCCGTAGACAGAAGATGATGAGGCATAGACGAGGTGTTCAACAGGATTATGCCTACATGCTTCCAACAAATTATAGAAGCCGATGATGTTTGATTCGATGTACACATCCGGGTGATCGATGCTATAGCGGACACCCGCCTGGGCTGCCAGGTTAACTACGATGTCGAAGTGATATTGCTGGAATAGCTGGTCTACAAGAGTTTTATCACCGATGGAGCCTTTGATGAACACATGCTTGACCGGGGATTTAACTGCAACGGTGTTAATCTGCTCCAGTCGCCATTCCTTTAAGCTAACTTCATAATAGTCGTTCATGTTGTCAAGAGAAACTACGGTACCGGAGGCAAGGGTCTGGAGGAGTCGGGTCACCAGATTCGCTCCGATAAAGCCAGGAGAACCGGTTACAAGGATTGTTTTATTGTTGAGGTTTACCGACTTTTTCATATTGTTGTTCCTTTCCCGGATTATTAAGAAAGCCTGACTCGTATATTTGCCCACCGAGGACAGCATAGAATCAGGCTTTGTCGCTATCTTATTTCGGTTCCCAAGGGCTGTATTTTTTTCCCTCAGCATTCTCTTTTCTCTTTATAGTCTCCAGAATCTCATTCCGCTTGCCTTCAGCTCATCCATCCGATAAAGGCTTTTAACATCAATCAAAACCTTCTCATCATCAGCAAGGTCCGCTTTAAAGAATTCCTTCAACTGAATCATGGACAGGCTTCTGAACTCCTTGTGTCCAACGGCCACGATGATGCAATCCGCGTCCTTCGCTTCCTCAAACGGAATCAGATCTACGCCGTACTCATGCTTCGCAATTTCCGGATCAGCCCAGGGGTCGGTCACCTGTGGAACGATCTCGTACTCTTCAAGCCGCTTGATGATGTCATTTACCTTGCTGTTTCTGGTGTCTGGACAATTCTCTTTAAACGTGATTCCGAAGATGATAACCTTTGCATTCTTCGGGGCTTTGCCTGCCTCAATCATTTGCTTGATGGCGGCATCAGCCACAAAAGCACCCATGCTATCGTTGACCTTACGACCGTTGAGGATGATCTGACTGTGATAGCCGAGACGCTCAGCCACATTCGTAAGGTAATACGGGTCAACACCGATACAATGACCGCCAACCAGTCCAGGTTTGAATCCCAGAGCATTCCACTTGGTATTCATGCCAGCGAGAACTTCATCCGTGTCTATGCCCATGCGGTCACAGATCATGGCAATCTCATTCATGAAGGCGATATTGATATCTCGCTGGCTATTCTCAATAACCTTTACTGCTTCAGCCGTCTTGATATTGCTAACAGGGAATGTCCCAGCCTTTATGACGATATCGTAAACCTTCCTAATGACTTCCGCTGATTCTTCATCCATACCAGAAACAATCTTCCGGATGTTCGTCAAGGTGTGAACGCGGTCCCCGGGGTTGATACGCTCTGGGCTGTAACCAATCTTGAAATCAACCCCACATTTCAGTCCGCTTTCCTTCTCAAGGATCGGAATGCAGATATCTTCGGTCACACCAGGATAGACGGTGCTCTCATAGACGACAATCGTTCCCGGAACCATGTTTCGACCAACTATCCGGCTTGCGTTTTCAACCGGCCCAAGGTCAGGATTATTGTCATCCTTCACCGGTGTAGGCACAGCAACGATGATAAACTTGGCTTCAGCAAGTCTCTTTTCGTCACTCGTGAAATCAACCGTGGTCTTACTGATCACTTCATTGCCAACTTCATTTGTCGGATCGATTCCGCTCTTATATTGCTGGATACGGTGCTCGTTGTGGTTGAATCCTATTACCTTTACATGCTTGGCAAACTCAACTGCTATAGGCATCCCTACATAGCCAAGTCCTACCAAAGCCAGTTTCTCTTCTCCTCTAATCAGTCTCTCATACAGGTCATTGTAAACAGGGGTCTCCATTGTGGGGTTTCCTTTCATTCATAGATTTTTGCTGCCTGTCACAGCTAATGCTATGGGGAAAGGGTCTTTGCTAAAGCGGTCCCACACCGCCAGTTTCTTACAATCTCCAGAACCTCATGCCAGATGCCTTCAGCTCGTCCATCCGGTAAAGGCTCTTCACGTCTATCAACACCTTCTCTTCATCCGGGATATCAGCCTTAAACAATTCCTTCATCTGCATCATAGACATAGAGCGGAACTCATTATGGCCAACAGCGACGATGACGCAGTCGGCTTTCGGAATATCATCCCATGCAACGAGGTCAACGCCATATTCATGCTTTGCTACAGCCACATCCGCCCAAGGATCAGTGACGATAGGATTAATATCATACTCCTTTAAGCGGTTGATGATGTCTACAACCTTGCTGTTACGGGTATCTGGGCAGTTCTCTTTAAATGTGATGCCAAGAATGACAACCGTCGCCTTCTTTGGTGCCATGCCCGCCTCGATCATCTCTTTGATTGCTGCATCTGCGACGAAACCGCCCATGCTGTCATTTACTTTTCTTCCGTTCAGGATGATCTGACTGTGGTAGCCGAGCATTTCCGCCGCATTGGTAAGGTAGTAGGGATCGACGCCGATGCAGTGGCCGCCTACGAGACCAGGACGGAAACCGAGAGCATTCCACTTGGAATTCATGCCGTACAGCACTTCATCCGTGTCAATGCCCATGCGGTCACAAATCATTGCAATCTCGTTCATGAAAGCGATATTAATGTCGCGCTGGCTATTCTCTACGACCTTGACAGCCTCTGCAGTCTTAATCGTTGATACAGGAACTGTACCGGCTTTGATAACGATATCATAAACCTTCTTGATCTCACGGGCGGACTCCTCATCCATACCAGAGACAATCTTACGGATCGTTGTCAGCGTATGTACTCGATCGCCAGGGTTGATGCGCTCAGGGCTGTACCCAATCTTCCAGTCCACGCCACACTTGAGTCCGGATTCTTTCTCAATAATCGGAACGCAGATATCTTCAGTCACACCTGGATAAACCGTGGATTCAAAGACAACAATGCTACCGGGGGTCAAGTTCTGACCAACCGTTCTGGAAGCGCCTTCAACAGGGCGCAGATCCGGTGTCGTGTCCGGGTTAACCGGCGTCGGAACAGCGACGATGATAAACTTCGCTTCCTTCAGGCGTGTCGGATCAGCCGTAAAATCGACAGTCGTTGTTTTGATTGCCTCGCCGACCTCATTAGTAGCATCAATGCCATTACGGTATTCGTTTACACGCTTCTCGTTGATATCAAAGCCGATGACCTTTACATGCTTTGCGAACTCTACTGCAATCGGCATGCCTACATATCCAAGACCCACAAGGGCAAGTTTTTCCGTACCAGAGATCAGGCCTTGGTAAATTGTGTTAAATTCCATCTTTTCAAACTCCTTCATTTCTTTTGCCATTCAGTCGACTTTGATATCGGCCTACATTTGCTTGGGTACATCGGGAGACACAGTACCCTGACGTCATAATTACAACCGTTCCTTTTTTGCGCGATATGTGGCTTACAGCGCCTTCTTTAGCTCCGCGACAACGAAGTCTACATCCTCTTTGGTCTTATAGGGATCGAGCGGCAGACTGAGGACCGTCGCGCACAGCTGATCCGTCACCGGGCAATCAGCGATAGCACTTGCCGTACCGGCAAACGCACCTTGATGGTGCATCGGCTTTGCGTAGTAAACCATTGAGGGAATCCCGGTCGCTTTCAGCTTTGCCTGGAGTTCCTTGCGATCTACAGAAGCAGGCAGCTGCACCGTGTACTGCGCCCAGGAACTATAGAAGCCCTCTGGGATTACAGGCAGCACCAAATCCGTATCCTTCAGCCCCTCGGTGTACCATCCAGCAACCTTGTTCACATCCGCCAGCTCATAGTCTACAAAGGCTTTGAACTTGGGCAGAAGAATTGCCGCCTGAAGTGTATCCAGCCTACTGTTCTTGCCAAGGCGGATATTGTTATACTTGGAGTTCGGATCGTTAGGATTGCTCATGTCCTTGCCATGGACACAGATAGAACGGATCAACGTTGCCCACTCGTCGTTATCTGTGAAGATCGCACCACCATCTCCATAGCACCCCAGCGGCTTCGCCGGGAAGAAGGATGTGGTAGAGATGTCTCCGAAGGAGCAGGCCATCTTTCCATTTATGCTGCCACCGAAGCCCTGCGCGCCATCTTCTAACAGCAAAAGGTCATACTTATCGCAGACAGCCTTAATTGCCGAGTAATCTGCTGGAAGGCCGAACAGATCAACAGCTACAACAGCTTTTGCCTTATACTTGCCCTCAGCAACAACCTTCTTAACCGCTTCTTCCAGCTTCACCGGGTCAAGGTTGTAGGTGCGCTGATCTACATCCACGTAGATAGGGGTTGCCCCTTCATCAGCTGGGCATTCGCCACTGCTGAAGAATGTGAAATCCGGCACGAAGACAGCGTCATCTTTTCCTACGCCCCATGCTCTCATAGCGATAGTAATGGCGTCAGTTCCGTTTGCACAGGTGATGCAGTGTTTAACCCCAACGTACTCTGCCAGAGCTTTCTCCAGCTCCTTTACCTGCGGCCCAGAGATGAAATGAGCTGAGGCGGCTACTTCAACCATTGCTGCATCAATCTGTCGTTTGAGAACCTCATACTGCTTTGGTAAATCTCTGAATTGCATTTACTTTACTTCCTCCAGTCCTTCAGGGACTTCTTTATAAGTACGTCCGCACCGATTACAGACAAGATCATCGGATAGTACGTCTCCGCATTCGCAAACCCAACCGCGAATACGCGCAGGAACACCCATCATTAATGCATGATTCGGAACGTCTGATGTAACAACCGCACCAGCTGCAATCATTGCCCATTCACCAATTGTGTTTCCACAAACAACAGTGGCATTTGCACCAATCGATGCACCGTGCTTAATCAGTGTCTTTTTATAAGCCGCTCGCCCCTTTGGATACTTTGCCCTTGGAGTCAGATCATTGGTAAAAACGCAAGACGGACCACAGAAAACATCATCTTCCAGCTCAACACCTTCATAAAGGCTCACGTTATTCTGGACCTTACAGCCATCGCCCACCTTTACATTATTGCTCACGTTTACATTCTGCCCCATGGAGCATCTCTTTCCGATTCTAGCGCCTTCTTGAATATGGCAGAAATGCCAGATCTTCGTGCCTTCTCCAATAATGACACCATCATCGACAACACTTGTGGGATGAACAAAATATTCGCTCATTTAAGCCTCCTGCTTATCAAACCGACCAACAAAATCCATCGTGGAGCAGCTTTCCAACGGCAGCTTCACTGGTCTGTGTTCAGCTGCGGATTTATAAATTGCGAGGACAAGTTCAAGGGCACGCTTGCCTGCTTCTGCATCAACCAATGGTGCTCTTCTTTTTACAATAGCGTCGATCACATCTGCATAGAGAGGAGTATGTCCAAATCCATAGATGTTTGGTGGATTCTCACTGAAGCGTTTTTTGACCTCATCCGGATCATCCAACTCATCTGCAAATCGCCATTCCTCAATAATGTTGTCACTTGTACCGGCCGCTTTTGCCGTGCCTTTCTCGCCAAAGATATAGAGTGTTTCCTCCAGATTTCTCGGGTAGACATTGGTTGTCCCTTCGATCAGGCCATAGGAACCGTTAGAGAATTTCACTAACGCCATGCCGAGGTCTTCTGCCTCAAGATAAGGGTGCTCAAGCTGATCAGTATAAGCCATGACCTCATCAATATCGTCTCCCATGAACCAACGGAGGAGATCGATGTTGTGAATACACTGATTCATCAAACAGCCACCATCTTGTGCCCATGTCCCGCGCCATGGTGCTTGATCGTAGTAGCCTTTCCCACGATTCCATCTGACATGAGCGGCACCATGGGAAAGCCTGCCAAACCGTCCTGCTTCCAGCGCCTTCCGCATGTACTGCACCGATTTATTAAAGCGGTTCTGATGGTTGGCACAGACAACAACGCCAGCCTTCTTTCCAGCTTCAATTATGGCATCCGCATCAGCGATGGAAAGAGCAATGGGCTTCTCAATGATCACGTTGCATCCTGCAGCAATGCAGTCCAGAGCGATGGCAGCGTGCTTTCCGGATTCGGTTGCAATCGCGACCAACTCTGGCTTCTCTTTCTCTAGCAGCTCTTTGTAATCGGTATACTTATGAACTGCTTCCAGCCCAAACCGATCTGACTTCTCCTGCATGACTTCCGGAACAATATCGCACATAGCGACGAATTCCAGATGATTGTTTTTCGCTGCTTCGATGTGATTTGGGCTGATACGCCCGCAGCCGATGAGTGCATACTTCATTAATCTGCTCCTTTTTATTCAACTTCTTTTCAATGTATTTTTTAATATCCTAAGCGCAACTTTTACATATTTTCTTTGAACGAATATCAGTAAAATCAAGAGAGAAATATTAATCGCGTATATGATAGGGTTTCTTATAATAATATTTGCCGTACAGCAAAGAACTAAGATTAAGGTTACAAACATATAATTCTTAAGCGGAAATTTATACCAGAATCTTCTTGATATAAGAGTTCTAATCCAGAAAAAGACAATATAAGATATACCTGTTGCAATCGAAGCTCCTATAGCTCCATACATGGGAATCAGAAGAGCATTTAATATCAAATTAACGGCAGCCGAAACTCCAGATACAACAATTGTATATTGCGTTTTTTCTGAGAAATAAATTCCCATTACTGTCACCTCTGACATGGCATTCATAATGGGGACAAATATGAGGAAAGGCATTATGAATTCGCCTTCGAGATAATCACTCGATAACAAATGAAACAATGGATCTTTTATTGTGACAACAGCGACAAACAGCACCGATAAAAGCATTGTCAAACAATTGCCAACTTCAGTGAAGCTTGATTGTTCTTCCTTGGCTTTGTTCCAGCTATGCGCCAAAGGAACCCAATACGTAGAAAAGCAAACCTGCACCATTCCCAAGATAGACGCGTACTTGAAGGCAGCTGTATAGAGACCGACATCATATAAAGTCCCCATTTGCTTGAGCATCACTTTATCCATTCCATTGAGTACCCAACCAATAATTGTCGCAGGGATAATCGGTAGGCTGTAGTGAAGAAGCTTAACAATCAATTTTCTGTCGATGAAGATAGCTGATTTGCTTCTATTCATCTCCATCGCAATATCCAGAACTAGTATTATTGCAATGATGATTTGAGCTGCTACCGTGCCAAGTACGACAGAAACATAATTTCGGTTGTACGTATAAAAGAGCAGAATCGTTGCTATAAGTGTGAATGCCTTCAAAAGGAGATGGATGATCGAGTATTTAAGTCCCCTCTGTGACATTCTAATTTCAAGTAGCCCAAATCTTTCAAGCGCCAAAGCAGGTAAATCTATCATCAGTGCATAAACGCAGATAATATCGGATGTTGAAAATAAGAAGTCACAAATTTGGTATCTGAAAGAAAACAAACCAATCTCCAACACGCAGATTAACAGAGCGGATGGAATAAGAGAATTGGCAAACAGATTTCTTTTATTGTCTTCATCATAATAGTATTTGACATATCCCTGATCCATCCCAAGAAATATCACCAACTGAAGTATCGTGACAAACAGAGTAAACATGCCTGTCCTACCGTACTCATCAGGGGATATAAAAAAAGATATAATAGGCAGGGATATAAACGAAATCAGCGATCCTCCAATCTGTCCTATTGAGAATTGCAGGAATTTCTTAATATTAAACCGCATCTATTCTCGCTCCATATCCTGGTCTCCACCGATCACGGCTTCACGTAAGACATTCTCAATTCGTACGGAAACTTCATTGGCAGAGAACTCTTCTAAGGTAGAATCTGATATATGCTTGAGATCGTAATCGTCAATGGTTGATACCATCTTTCTTAGTGCATATATCGTTTGCTCGTAAATATCTTCTGGGGAGCATCTTATGATGATTCCGTTTTCATCACGCCAAGCATAATTGATCCCCCCATTATCAAGAGAGATGACCGGGCGGCCTATTGCCATTGCCTCCCGATACACAATTCCAAATGTCTCCTTAGGACTCAGAAGCACAAAAGAATCGCATAGTGCGTACTCTTGGATGGATTCTTCTCGATTTAATCTGCCAAGTAGAGCGATCTGATGTTCTCTGTCAAATTCTTTTATCAACTGCCTCAGCTTGTTTTCGTCTGGTCCTGAGCCTCCGATTCGAAGCTGTACATTCTCATCCGGTCCAAATGCTGCTGCAAATGTTTTAATTAATAAATCAAATTGCTTCTTTTCGTTGAGCGTGCCCAAGGAGAAAAAGACAAATAGATCTTTCTTTTTTCTCGGAAAATACCGGAAGTCAGAGGACAACATATTAGGAATCACGTGGATTCCATCCGATCTATTAATGATATTCCCCACGGCCTCTCTTAAGGCGGGTGAAACACAAATAACAGATGAAGCGTTTTCCAAAGACTGTTGGATGATTGACAGAACGCCCCCCTTAGCTTTTCCATTGATCAGCCCTGACCAATGTTCAGCAATCACAACAGGAATGCTCTCCTCCTGTCCTAGTTGAGTCGCAATTCTTCCCGCCGGAAAACTGAAATGTGCAAAAAACACATCCGGTTTCCACTTCTCTTCGGCCAATTTCCTATATAGATGTTTCAACTGAAGCAGCATTACTTTGCACCAGAAATTCGGCGCATATGTCGTTGCATAGTGCGGAAAGCAATTATAGATTACGCGTACGCCTTTTTCTTCAAGTTGATGAACCTTTAAATCATGTATTGATTTTTGTAAGCCAGAGGAATATAGCACGCATACCTCATGACCGTTCGCTGTCAATTGCTCGCACTGCTCCCTGATGAAAACTCCGCCAAAGCCTTCCATGGGATACGTGGCAGTAACTACGCAGATTTTCATAACCTCTCCCCATTAATTGTTCCTTCAGCAAGTCCAAACATATACATTTTCCATATGATCACTAAGAATAACCAGACTGGATAGATTCTAAGCATACTACTAGAGCAAAAACTAATCATAAGAAAAGCTGTCGCAAAGCACGGGAGAAAAACGCTCAGAAAATAATTAATTTTATCAGTATATGATAATAATAGACGAAATATGATAAACAAAAAACTAATTAGGACGAAAATACCATAATCGCACAGTATCTCTACAACTACCGAATGAACGCTATACCCTATTATATTTAGTGTTACACCGCTCCCATGTCCAAATATGAAAGAAATAGGAGTAATGGATCTAAGCGATGATTGCATAAAAAGAATCCTTCCATAATCGTACTGATAATTCTGACTTGTTGATACTATGTTAAGGAAACTCGTCGCTGAGAATGAAACAAAAAACAACGCAAACGCTAAAACAAAGATCAAAACTGCTATATACTTATGAACTGTTCCCTTTGCAAACCTCGAAACCAACATCAGGAAAAAAGCTTCAATTACAACTATTGCCAATGTTAATTGGGGCAGACGTGCATTTATAGTAATAGTCAAGGAGATTAATACTATGACTAACCCTGTTGCAATAAGCTTGATCATTCTTGATTTCTTTCTGAGAAGCATGACTGGAATAAAAACAGACAAAGATACCAAAGATGCGTTATCATTGACATTAACCTGAAAACCGAAAGCGTTTCCTCTCCCCATTCTACCCAATCTGTCATCCAAGAGAGCTTTTGCATAAAAATGATGGCCAGTTCTGATTTCATACTCTGAAATAAATACAGTAATAATGATACCTATAAATATATATGTAAGAATACGTTCAAATGATTCTTCGTCCGTAATATTACTTGCCACAACAAGCATCATTAATGAATTAACAAGTATTTTAAAATACGGCAAACTTCCTACTTTAATCATCGAAAACGGCAGTGTAATTGTTGCGAAGAGAATCAAAGCAAAGGAAAATGTTTCAATTTTATCCAGACGAATTCCTTTAGGTACAGGAATTCTAAAACTATTATCTATAAGCAAGAGGAGGATGCAAAGAAGCATTGGGAAACAATAAACGGATATTCCTAAAACCTTATAAAGATCCCCAAAGAAGGAACAAATAATCATTATTCCACAGATATGTGACTCCAGTATCCTTATCTGACTTTTATGCTTTATAGATTCACTCATGACCTACTTAAATCTCCACAAATATGTTCATAATGTTCAACGGCTTTTTGAGGATCAAAGTTTTGTTTTGCAAAGTTCCTGGCAACTACTCCTACCATTTCGTATTGCTCGTCAGACATAGACATACAGTCAATTATTGCTTGTCCTAGTTTCCTCTCATCTTTCGGAATTAGGATGCCAAACTCGTCTTTAACTATTCTCCGTGTGTCTCCACAATCGGTTGCAATGCAAAAGCAACCGCAGGAAATTGCTTCCAAGAGAGACTGAGAGGGATAGTTTTCATTTTCTTGAAGAGAAAAGAATACTTTTGCCTGAGGAAGTACCTTTGTCATGTCTTGCATGCCCATGAATTGAACACTTTCGCCGTAGCCGCCTGATAAAACTCTTGTCCGAACTTCTTCTTCTAAAGGACCGTCCCCACAAATCAAAATTGAGAACTCACTGTTGACTAATTCTTCCTTGACCAAGTTAATCGCGTTTAGCAAAAGCATTGGATTTTTCTCATCAATCATCCTGCCTGCAAACACCATTTTGTTTTCTTTTTTCGTGCGGCTACTCCTTTCCAGCCAATCCTCTAAATTGGGAAGACTGCATGGTGTCGCAGTGACATCTTTGTTAGGAAATCGTTTTCTTAGTTGAACTGTTTCCTTCGGATATAAACAATCGATCTTGTTCGATAGAAATACATTATTCAGCATAAGTATTTCGTGCAGCTTACTCTTGAATACCCACTGTGAATATGAAATGTTAACCAAGATAAGAAGTCTCCTGCTCCCCGCTAGAATTGCACCATAGACGGCAGGAAGATTAACAACCATTTGATGAGCATATGCGATACAATCATATTTTTCACGAAGAAAATGCCTGAATGCTTCAATATTATTACTGACTACAACTAGATTGCATTTGGGATCAACAAAACGTGACAGTCGCTCCTTTGTTTTTTCTTTATCGCCATAAACGCGAATAACGAGAGTGGGCACTATTCTTTCTGGATTAATATGGGAAAACAAGAAACAGAGCCGCCTTTGTGATCCGCCAATACCACTCCATTCAGACTTTTTGTCTCCCAAAGGATAATACAGAGCAATCCGTTTCATCTTTTCCATATCTATCTTTAACTCCTGTTCATATTTCAGTTCTTTTTCTCTAATTCTCTCCGCTCAAAGGCTATATGATTATCCCTTAATCTAGTTTAGGAGCATTGAACACTCTTTTATTTCTGTAATTCTTTTTTGAATAACGATCGAATTCGGAGGAAATGCTCCTTTAACAATACTTCCTGCACCAATCACACAATTATCCCCAATGGTGGTTCCACGAAGGATAATTGCATTGGCTCCAATCCACACGTTATTACCAATCGTAACTGGAGCTGTCTTGAACTTTTTTGCTCTCAATCCACCCTCAACCCGGAAATCATGATCCTGATCATACACTAGGACACCAGGTCCAAATTCGACATCGTTTCCGATTGTGATGCTTTCGTGTGCAGAAATAAGGCAACCTGTGTTCATATAGAAATTGTCGCCTATCTTTAAAACACCATTCTTACGAACAGTCAACCTGCTACCATTGCGCATGCTGATACGTCGGCCAACAAAAAGTGAACCGCCCTTATCGACAGAGACTTCTGTACTCGGTGAGATAAGCAAGGGAAAAGCAAAACTAACCTTAGATCCTCTTTCGATTTTAAGAATTACTGCCTTTAGGGTTCCAACTATAGCGCAGCCAATTCCTCTAACGTATCTATTCATCCAATTATTCTCTCAATCTCTTCAACGTATGCTCTTACAACAATCTGTCGATCAAACTCCTGCTCGATCTTCGCTCTTCCCGCCAGACCCATATCGCGCTTCTGCTCCCAACTCATCGCTAAGAATTGCTCCAGAACATCTACCAGCTTTTCCTCATTCTTTATCGGAATAACAAATCCGCTCTTGCCGTCATCCACCGTCTCTCGGCACCCTGCGCGATCCGTCGCAATGATTGGCCGACAGTGCGCAGCTGCTTCCAACAGCACGTTGCTCATTCCCTCCGGGTAGTAGCTGGGATGCACAATGCAGTGCGCCATCTCGAAGAACGGAATCATGTCTTTCTGTTCACCATGATATGTGATGCATCCGCTCTTCTCGGCTTCCTTGAGAAGTCCTTTATACTTCTCATCATCGCATTGGCCACATATATGGAACATAACATTCTTGTGTTTCTCATAGATCCTCTTCGCAGCTCCAAGATACAGTTCAATGCCCTTCTCAGCCATAACGCGGGCAATGAAGAGGAAATTGATTACACCGTTGTCAGCAGGGTAATCCATCGCCTTATGGACTTTAAGGCTCACCCCTGAGCCAGGGAGAAGCCTAACCCGCGCATTCTTTGGCATCATGTGATGGTCAACAAAAAATTGCTTGTTCTCCTCGTTCTGGAACATAATGCAGTCTGCTCCGGCAACGCCTGACTTATAAAGCTTAGTTGAAATCTTTTGCATCAAACCTGGATACTCAACCGCCGTGCCCAATCCGGTAATGTTCGGTATGTAGTGTGTTTTTGTCATTCTGCAGGCGATACCACCATAGGCATTTGGCTTGATATTATAAGTCAGAGCAATGTCCGGTCTTTCATCCTGCAAGACCCTTCTGAACTTCATCAGAAGACTTAAATCTGAAATCGGATTTGTGCCATGACGATTTGTCTCAATATCCACCAGCCGTGCGCCCATCGCTTTTAATTCATCTTGTAAGAGTAGTGGCTGAGAAGCGATTACAACTTCGTGTCCATCTTCGACAAGTCTTTCAATGATCTCATTTCGAAGATTATACGTGTAAGTCGTATCGTTAGCTAAAATCATTACCTTAAGTTTCTTCACGTTAATGCTCCTCTTCCCCCACAAATGTTGTTTGTACTTTTCGGTTGAATCAACATGCATATTGCTTTTCGCTTCTCCAACCTTCTGCTAGACTCTTGTGCTTGCAAAAAGCAACCGCAAACTCCCCCAATAGTCTTGATGTTAGTCCATACCTAAAGCAGAGAGACATTTATAGCCTCATATCACAGAAAAGGAAAGTCTGCTCCCTGAGACATATGTAATCTTGGGGAATTCAAGTGCCTATCCTGTTTCCCTTAAGGAACGACTGCCAAACGCGCGAGAATCCCTTTGCAATAAACAAAAGAAGCTGTCGCTGTTTCTTTTTAAATAATACATGGTCATTTTTTCTGAACCATAAGTACCGCGAAATATGAGCATTTGCAAAGTGGAGTATATTTCTTAGTGTGTATTTATCCGTAATACTCTCCGGTCTCTGCCTGTAGTGGTATTTTTTGGATTGCACTACCACGACCTTCTTAGCCCTGAATATGACCTTGTGCATAATAGTAATATCTTCATAATTCATGCCCCTTGGGAAAAGCGCATCCTGAAACAATTGAATCAGGTATAATTTGTTCCAAGCATAATCGTTGATGTCCTCATCAATGAGTGCCTCCAAAGATTCTGAGCCAGAATAAACCGCGTCTTTTAGATTTAGCTCCTTTATTGTTGTTAGATACTCCTCCCAAGCTCCGCACACTCCAATGTCAGCTCCTGTCTCCTGCATCCTCCTCAGCAGCACTTCATACATATCAGGTTCAATCCAGTCATCGGAATCCACAAATCCGATATACTCGCCATTTGCTTCTCTCAAGCCCAGATTTCTCGCTGCAGATAACCCTCTATTCTCCGTGTGGAAAACCCTTACCCTGGCATCCTTCTCCACATACTCATCGCAAATCTCACCACATCTATCTGGTGACCCATCATCTATCAGCAGTACCTCTATATCCCTATATGTCTGGTTAAGAACGCTTTCCACACACTGTCTCAGGTAAGGCTCAACTTTATAAACTGGAACAATAACGCTTATCATCTGCCGCCAACCGTAGTCTCCTCAAATCCCCCAAAACAACACGAAATGCTCTGGAGAAACATCTCATCCTCCGGAGCGATTTCGTCCACATTACCTTTTCATACTGGCCTGCATAACAACCAGCTCCTTCTTATCCACACGGACTCTCGCCCTTCGATACTCTCCCTTAAGAAGACAGGCCATAGACACAGCAATTTTTCCGTCTATTCCTGGTCCTCTGTAAGGAGACCACCGATGTCCACACGGCTGCTCTGCACACTATGTGTCTGTCCCATATCTTCTTGCCTGAAACTATCGAGGGGTTATACCCATGTGTCTAACCCTGTACTTCTTGCCTGAAACTATCGAAAGCACATAACACAGACTGACGGACGATTATGTGTTTGCTACATTAACCTTTGCTCTTCTATAAGCAGAGTACCGAAGGCACACATAGCGGCTTTCTTCTGGAGCTGGCTCGTTTTTTGTTCAATCCGTCCTATTTTGTGACCGTTTCAGTGTCATTTTCTGTGCTATCTACTGCATTTTCGTAATCCATCGCAGTCGTAGCTCCAACTGCGACGCCCTCGGTGCTTTCAGGCAAGAAGAGGATCAACCGTTTCTCGCCGAGATAAATACTATATGTTGTGGTCATATTCTGTTCTTATACATATATCTTGTGGCTCTTATTCTTTCTTCGAGAGCTGAAAATCGCCAATCATTACCCCTGACCGTGAGGATATTTCTCCCTCCAAAACGGCAAAAAAGCCCGTAATTACAGGCTTTCTGGGCATCTATCGGCTGGTTTGCTTTGAGTGCTCTCAGGCAACAAGAAACCAGTCAATACTGTGCGTTTTATTCATCCGATTTTTGGCTTTCCGGGTGGCAATTTTGCCTGGTTGGAGCAACCGCGGAGGGCTATAAACCACATAAAAACGTGAACCTTTCTGTGGGAGATACGGACAGCGAAAGAAACAAAAAAAAGACCGCTCCTACCGGACGTAAATCCGATAAGAACGGTCTGTAGAGCGCGTATTCAGTTGTTTGGAAGGTACCGAGGGCGCTTATACCCTCATGCCCTGTCAATCTTGTGGGCTTGATGGGCAGCCTATCCCCTTCACAGGTTTTGACAATTCATAGGGATATTCGCCCCTTCCTGCCGGGATTTGTTGTCCCTATCCCCGGCAGTAGTTTTGAAGCACATATTATAATAGGAAGAAACAGCCCACTCCAGCGCCTCTGCCTATCCCCACCACAGGTGTTATTGCCGAGCCCCGGAGAGAGCGATATAAAGATCAGCGAGGTACTGATAGAAACCCACCGGCTCAGTCTGTATGTACTTCATCCCTTCGAAATCATCCATCAGCTGATCAAGCGCCTCGTTGAAGCCAGCCATCATTTCCTCGTCGTATCTCCGACCTGTGGTTTGATACCAGTCCCTCGCCGAATTCAGGAGAGCCGCCAGTTTGGGTGCGTCTATCTCTGTGTGGATGGGCGTCCAGTCCTTCAGAGCGATCACCTTCGGGTTGATAATCTCTCCCAGCTCTGCCTTCGTGACATGGTCTGATATGTACCGTGTGGTGATCAGCGCGATGGCTGCTTCAAACGGCTCGAAGCCGTATTTGTTTTCATCCATGATGTGTGCGCCTCCTGTAGGATTTTTCACGGAACAGAATAAACCGGCACCATGCACATTGCAATGGGGAGAAAGCGGATTTAACAAAAAAGAAGCCCACCCTGCAACTATTCCATGGACAGGGTGTATGTCATTAGAATAGCCGCAAGGTGGGCTGGAGTTTTAATCAATTATCCATTTGCCGTCTGTATCAGAGCCTTCACGGTGAATCTTTCCTCTTTCCTTAAGTTTGTCTATTGCCGTTCTTGCCTGTGAATCTGTGATTTCAAGCTTCCTTGCAATAGCAGCCCTTGAAAGAGTTGGATCGTTTCTTATCAA
>Ga0256405_10005719_pt1 | contig 20926 bp, 17 predicted proteins | sample RumenRJG_02DNA_FD_189096 | JGI IMG/M metagenome (GOLD analysis project Ga0256405, IMG submission 189096) | Bovine rumen microbial communities from Lethbridge, Alberta, Canada - RJG_02 | ecosystem: Host-associated > Mammals > Digestive system > Stomach > Rumen | place: Canada: Alberta... | reverse complement strand
CTAAAATAGCCTTCCATAATCTGACATTCTTAAACTCATACGCTAATTCATTAATAGGAGAAATATAATTAAGTCTTATTAAACTTCCAAATAAATCTATAAATGTTCTATCGTCAACCTTAAATAGTTGATTTAATATCACCGGATAAAATTTTAATCCTAATGTGGCGGAAGCAAGTAATAACTCATAGCACATTATATTTTCTTTTTTTAAAATATTCAAACGAGCTCTAACAACTTCTTCAAATGTACCCGGCAAAGTAAAAGTTATGTAATTTCTACCTGTATCAAGCATTAAATTTAAAATTTGTTCTATATGAGCAGGATTACCTTTCGTCGTATTTTGAACAGATTCTCGCATTTTTTGTGTAGTTGTAGCAAAAAGAGGATTATAACTGTCAATAAAAGTATCTGTTTGACTATCATTAAAAGGAACTAAAGATATATCCGTATAATCACTATCTTTTAAATCTTCTGAATATAAATAATTTCTTATTGATTTATCATCTGAAAAAAGTATTAAAAATTTTGCATTATTAACATTAAATTCTGATGATATCAAAATTTTTAAAAATTCAAATGAAGTTGCATCAATATATTCTAAATTATCAACAACAAAGACAGTCTTTACTCTCGAAGATATAACTTCAAAAACCTTTTTTAACAAATTAAAAGTTTTAATCTTATTTTTAAAAATATTTTCGTAATAATCAACGTTTTGAGGATACAAAAAATTCATTAAATCAGATATTTCCGATACTGAAAGAGTCGAAAATTCTTGTTTAAAAAACGTAAAAGAATCTTTTTTTAATTGTTCAATATCAACACAAAAATTAGGAAGATTAAAGAAATTCAAAAGAATATCTTGAAATAAACCAAAAGGTGAATTTTGAACAGCAGGGCCACCTCTTCCAACTAACCAGACTATTTGATTATCCTTTAACTCATTCATCGTAGCTTTAAGAACAATATTTTTCCCTAAACCATGTTGACCATTTAAACCAATAATTTTAACATCTGTATTCAAAATTAAATTAATTAAAACACTTTTAGCACTTTGTTGAGTAAACAAACTAGGTGCATATTTAACATTAATTTCAGAAGAAATTTTAGGTTCAGATTTTTGACGTTCAACATAATTAAGCTTGATTTCAGGAAGATGCTTAAATGGTATAGAAGGCCCTTGAGTATTATGTCTGTTAGGAAGTTTGTTTTGTTTTAAAGGAAGGATACCTTTAACTTTTGATTTTGTCTTTTGCTGAGAGAGTTTTTTCTTATCAATAATCTTTTTTTCAATTTTATCTCTAAATGATAACTGTTGCTTAGGTTTTACAACTATAGTTTTATTTTTCTTTTTATTGTTGTCTTGATTTTCAATCTTATCTTTATTAATTGGTTTCAATTCAGCAGTTTCAAGAGAGTCAAAACTTCCCTGTCCTAACTGGTATGGTAAATGTACAAGACTATCCTGCAAACCGGATAACTGATTTTGGAGCATTTCAATCTGCTGTTGCAAGTCATAATTTATTGTATTTTTATTTGTTGAAAGTTTAAGTTTTTTCTTTACATTATTCTTGCTTTCAAGAGTTCGTCTCGTATTTACAACAGGTTTTCTTTTATTATCAATAAAATTTTTCACAGGAGAAAATAAATCATCCTTTGATTTTGCAATTGCAGGCAATTCAAAATTATGATTTTTATTATAGCTGATTTTTCTTTTTAAAGATTTATCATTATCAGTATTTTTATTAATATGAGGAATAACAAACTGCTTAGGAGGAATCAGTGTTGAAGACTCTTTTTTAGCGGTATGAGAAATTTTAGAAACATTATTTTGACTTTGAGAATTTATAAAATCAAAACCACATTTTCTGCATTGTTTAGCAGTTGGAAAGTTAGCTGCTTTACATTGAGGACAAAAACGAAGCAATTCTTCACCACACTCAATACAAGCCTTATTGTAAATAAAATTATAAGTATTACATTTTTTACATATAGTACCAATTTTAGTATCGCAATGAGGACAATTAATAGTATTCTGAGGTATTTCTTTTTTACACTTTGGACAAATCATTTTAGAACCTCATAAACCTAATTTCCCAATGCCATTTTAACTTGTTCCATCAACTCAAACAATCGCTTTGAGACTTCTGATTGGGATAAATTTAAAATTTGAGCAATTTCAGATTGTTTTTTACCCTGCACATATCTCAAATCGTATAAATCCAAAAATTGCTTAGCAATATTCGTACTATGAGCAACCATAACAGCATCATAAACTCGTTGCAAAATATCTTTTTGAATAACAATTTCTTCAGGAGAAGGTGAAATATCAATAAATGAGTAATTAACAACTGTATTTTGAAAATTTTTATTGTTAGACGGATAATTATCTTCTAAACTAATTTCGTTAGTAGGAATATAATTATCATGAGTTCTTCTTACTCTGCCTTGATTTTTTAGAACAATAATAATTGAGGTAGAGACAACCTTTTTTAAATAGGGAGCCACAGCAGAAGTATCTGTAATCGAATCAAGTATAGAGACAGCACGATTAGAAGCCTCTGCAAAAAAATCTTCATACAAATCTTCATTACCGACAAATTTTTTGTCGGATTTAATAAAATTTTCCAATAATGATATGTGTTCTTGTGATAATTCCAACTTAAAACTCTCAACTAAGCAAAATATTCACAAGAATATAATAACACAACTTAAAAATTAATTATAAGAGTAAAATTAGAATTTGGAGATTGAATTTCGCCTAAAGGTGGTCTGACGTATTTTAAAGTATCTTTAACACTTTGTAACACAATATTATCAATTTGTTTTGAACCGCTTGATATAATAAAATCCGAAGATACTATATTACCAGAAGGAACAATTTTTAAATCAAGCATTATTTTATTAGAAAACGGCAATTCAGTAGCCACAAGTAAATCATTTTGAAGAGATAATTTCAATGTTCTTCCGGCAATTTGAAGATATTTTCTGATTTTATCATTATTAGCTAAATGTTCAGGAACTTCCCAAGATAATTTAGTAATCTTGTTAGAAGTATTTTGAGGAACAGCAGCCGGCACAGATTGAGAAGAATCAGCAGAAGCAACAGGAGAATCAGGAACTTGTTCCGAAGAAGGAACAGGCGGAGTATCCGGCATATCTGTAGGTTGAGGGATAGAAGGAATAGGACTTTCTTCCGCTATTTGATTTTGTGCAGGATCTTCTCCTGAGACAGGCTGAGGCTCTTTTAAACTATTTAAGTCAAACTCAGGAACGGGTTCTTCAGCTTTTTTAGGGAAAGATATATTAAAGTTATCCATAATAATATCTTTATTCACATATACACAAGCACACATCAAAATAACAAGTACAACTGCAAGTTGTGGTGCTCTCGATTTTGGCTTTGCCTTTGCAGATTCTGTATCCGTTACATGTTCATCATACAAATTTGCTGAATTGTCTACCATTGTTGCCTCATCTGTAAGTAATATTTCAGGATTATCTTCTCCTATAGGTTGCTGAGATAAGATACTTTCGTCCTGATATATATCATTCAAATTCTGATTATTTTCAATATTAGCACCATTTTCATTGTTTGTACTCATATCATTGAATGAAGAAGAATTTAAAAAGTCATCCAAACTCATGCTTGAAGACTCAGTATCATTTTGATTATCGGAAACATTTTCATCATTTTCAACAGAATCTTCAGCAGATGTATCGGAATATTCTATTTGATTTTGTTGTTCAAGTGATTGTTTTGCTCTTAAATTTTCTTCTTCTTGCTGTTTTTTTAAATTTTCTTCTTCTTCTATTTTTTTCAAACTTTCATTTAATTCCTCATCAGTCAGAATATCATCCACACCGTCAAGAGAAAGATTCTCACTGTTAAGAATATTATCCAAATCAGACATCATTTCATCTAATTCTTTTGATTGCTTTTCACTCTCTTCTTTATCTTCAGCATCATAATCATCAAAATCATCCAGATTGACATTCTCCATATCTATATCATCAATCTTTGGAGTATTATAAATTTTCTTTTTATACGTATCTGCATTTTCATTAACAATTTTTAAAACAGGTAAATCTGCAATATCTTCATCGTCATCAAAAGGCTTAATATCACTATTTTTAGTCGAAACTTGCGACTGCAACGGAATTTGTGCCTGAATCATTTCAGAATGAGAATTATTTTCAGGTTCAACCATGTCTTCTACAGAAATATCATCATTAGTATTATTACTTTCTACAGAATTTTCAAAATTCTTTGTTTCAGCTAAACTTTCATCAATACTGGAAGACTCGAGCTCATTAACAGCATCATCCATAGAAAAACCTTCTAAATCAGGTAAATCAAATCCACCAATATCACCATCAATATCAAAATTTATAGGTGCATCAGGATCAAAATTTAAATCTTCATCATCTTCTTCATCAATATCCAGTTCAGGCAATGATACCAAGTCTTCTGAATATTCACTATCCTCTGCCGAAGAATTTTCCTGATAATTTTGTATCTCTGAAAAATCATCATCATTCACATTAGAATAATCACCTATATTATCCTTAACTACATTTTCGTTTGTATCAGAATCCACATTTTCATCAGCATAGGAATTAGCGGATAAGGCTTCATCTGCAGAAGATAAACTATTATCATTAAGTTCTGACATATCAGAATAATCTATATCAATATTATCTTGTAAAGCATCATCCTTAATTTCATCTGCAGAAACTTCAATCATAGAACTTTCATCATTATTATCAACTAAAATATCATTATTACTATCAAATGACATAAAATCTTCTTCTGAACCTTGATTAGATAAATCAGTCTCAGCATCAGAATAAACACCTGTACTAGGGCTATTATCAATATTTATGTCATCACTTAGTTTATGCTCCGGCAATGCATACGAATCATCTTGAGAATTCTCAAAGTCAGACATTTCTTCAATAAAGTCATCTAAACTAACATTATTTAAATTATTCTCATTGTATAAGTTTTCATCATCATTTAAATTATCTTTAGATTCACTATCGAAATCTTCATCTTCAATTATCTCAGAATTATTATCAAAACCATCCATTTGATTTAACGCATCATCTAAAGAAATTTCACCTGTATATTCATCCATCTGAGGAACAATATAATCAGATTCATCAAAATCATCAACAAAACTATCAACAGTTTCATCGGATAATTCATTCAAATCAATATCAGTAGTAAATTCATTTCTATCATAAAGCTTTTCACTGCCAATAAGCCCCAGAACAGAGTCTCCATATACAGTTTCGTCTGTAACGACCTTTTTTGAAACAAACTCAAAATTTTCAAATTCAACACTTTTTTTACGTAAATCAATATTGAAAGCAAGCTGCTTAATCAAGAATTCATAATCAGCATTAAAAATATCACCGTCTTCAAGCGGAATAATAAGGTTTTCAGCACGCTCAATTTCTTCTTCCGAAGGAACATATGATAAAGATGTTTTATTATCTCTTACAAGATTTTTAAATATTTTAAGATTGTAAAGAACATCTTCATTAACAAAATAATAATCTCTATTTTCTTTTGTTTTATCAATTTCTTCAGGATTAATACATCCTAAAAATTCTACTGAAGATAGACTTTTATCAAGCTTAAAAACAACATACAAATCAGGAACAATTCCTAAATTAAAATGAGATTTTGGAATAAATATTTCATCAGAATCGCTTACTAATCTAGCATCAATACGAACATTTCCGGCATAAACATCCGCAATATCAAGTTTTTCTAAAACTTTATTAATAGAATACATGCTATAAAGGTTAGTAGCATCTATATTTAAAGAAAATAATAATTTCAATGCAGAACGTGCAGCAATAACATTTGCAAAAGCTCTGCGTTTTACAAATTCATCAACAAAAATACCTGCCGTAGATTTTGCATCCTGCAAGTCTTCTTGAGTAAGTTCAATAGCATTGGATTTATTAAATATACCCATACGTCTCCTTCTATAATACATGATTACACGAGATACTGAAATATTCCACATGAAGGAGATATTGTAAAGTTATATTAAGCAAAATTTTATAAAAAGGCAATTTTTTAAAAGCAAAAAACTTTATAATGGTGTAGGTAGTAGTTATAGTTTTTATAGGAGTTTAGGTTTATGGTTAATTCAGTAGGTTTATCAAATGTTTCATTCGGACAAGTTCCACAAGCAACTGCAAATGCAAGACAATATATGTCAGCACCATATCAAAATGCAGTTGCAACAGACACAGTAGAAATTGCAGGAAAGAAAAAATCTAAAGCAGGTAAAGCCGCTATTGGCATTGTAGCAGGTTTAGCAGTAGCAGGTGCTGCTTTATATGGTTTATTTAAAACAGGTAAGCTAACAAAAGTTGAAAATGCTTCTAAATGGACTGAAAAATTACAAAACATAGCTTACAAAGGCGGTGAAGGCATAGACAAAGGTGTTAAAGCCGTAACTGAATGGGGAAAAGGTCTAATCGACAAAGTTAAATCTGGTAAAAAAGATTCATAAACTAATTCTTTAAAACAATTAGCATCAGCAGAAACTGTACATGTTGATGGAGTAGTTATCGCTGATACAATTAAAGATATTGTAACTGGTGATTTAAAATAATTTTAATAAAAAAAAACAGCCTAAAATCCCATAATACCTGTGCTGTAAAAGAATTTAATAACTACTACTAACAGAAGAATTAAGTTTTTGACTTAATTCTTCTGTTTTAATGTAACGAATTATTAACAATAACAAAAAACATACAAAAAAAAAGCAATCATTTATCAAAAATATACTTTATATATATGTAGGTAGTTAGTTATAGTTTTGGAGTTTTGGTTATGGTAAGTTCAATTGGTTATTCAAATGGTTATGCAAATTATCCGCAATATGTTTCACAGAGACAAATCAGTCAGCCGAAGCAAGCAATAAGCTTTGCAGGCACACCAACAGCAGAAGAACAAACGGAAAATAAAAAATCAAGTGCAGGGAAAATTGCATTAGGCACAGTAGCAACTCTTGCCGTTGCCGGAGCAGCATTATACGGTCTATTTAAAACAGGCAAACTAACAAAAGTTGATAACGCAACTAAATGGACTGAAAAATTACAAAATTTAGCTTACAAAGGCGGCGAAGGTATAGATAAAGTTGTTAGTAAAGCTATTGAATGGGGTAAAGGTCTTTTTAATTCAGATAAGAAAAAAGCATTAGATACAGCAGAATCTATAAATCAAAAAGCTAAAACATCAGCAGATGCTATTCAGGAAAATATTATCAGTAAATCAAGATTAGGTAAAGATGCTCGTAATGCATTAAAATCAGATGTTCTTGCAACAGATTGGAGCTGGTTGGATATTAGAGAATCTGTAAGACAAGAAGCAGCATCACTTAAAGCATAATACATAAAATACAAAGTTTCATTTAAAAATAACGAATTAAACAAACTCTTAAAAACTAATAACTTTTTAACCGAAAAACAAGAAAGAAGAAGATTTTTATCCTCTTCTTTCTTATTTTGTAACAGAAACGTAATAAATAAATATAATATCAACTAAAAAAGACAATTTTTATATAAAAAAAACGTTTATATATATGTAAGTGTAGGTTTAGGTTTTATTTTATTGGAGGTTTTATGGTTTCAGGAATTTCAAACATTGGGTTTAGAGGTAGTGTAGCACGAAGTAATTATGACAATTTATATTATGCACAAGAACCAAACAGAAGAAGATATGATGATTTAGAGTACGATACAGTAGAAATTTCATCAAAGAAAAAATCTAAAAGGGAAGAAGATAATAATACAACAATTAAAGAGGTTGGTAAAAGCATAACAAAAGGAGTAAAATCTTTTGTTGATATGACAGTTCAAGCTTTTGCAAAAGGTGCAAGTGAAGCAGTAGTTGATAAAATGTTATCCCCTGCTCATAAATAATAATAGTAATAATAATATTTAGAATAAACTAAAACCCTAAAATTGTACGAAGTTCAACAGTAAATTTTAGGGTTTTAGTTTTAAGTAATATTTTTATTACAAAAATTCAGATAAGATTTCATTACTTATTAAAAAACCTTTTATATTAAAGGCATAACCCTGCTCTGTTTTAATAAAGTAGTCTTTATATTTAGTTAAAATTTTATCATATTTTTTTATAAAATCTATATTGAATTTTTTATTTATATTTTCAACATTTATTCCCACACCTTTTCTAAATGCAAGAAAAATTTCTTCTTCTAATTTTTCAGATTTTGAAAGTTTATTAAAAATATCGTGTACAATTGGATTTTCAAAATATTCATTCAAAGTATTTTTGTTTGAATATCGTACATCCCCATCATAGCCATGTGCAGACACTCCAAATCCGTAATAAGAATTATTATTCCAATAGTTTAAATTATGTTTAGACTCGTATCCTGTTTTCGAAAAATTACTTATTTCATAATGAGAATAACCTCTTTCAGGTAAAAATTTGCATAAAAACTCATACATATCAGCCTGAATATCAGCATCAGGTAAGTTTGTAGGGACAGCACTAAAAAATTTACAACCTGATTCTATTTTTAATCCATAAAAAGATAAATGTTTAATTGGTAAGTTTACGGCCATTTCTAAATCTTTTTTAAATTTATCCATAGTTTGATTAGGTAGTCCGTAAATCAAATCAATGGAAATATTTTCAAAACCTACACTATTTGCTAATTTAACAACATTTATAGCATCTATCGAATTGTGTCTTCTTCCAATAATTTTCAATATATCATCATTAAAAGTCTGAACACCAAAGCTTAAACGATTTACACCAATTTTCAAGAGATTTTTCAAATATAATTCATCAATATCACTAGGATTAAGTTCAATAGTAATTTCAGCATCATTTTCAAAACAAAACAAATTTAAAAGTTCGTCAATTTGGCTAACAGACAGCAAAGAGGGAGTTCCACCGCCTAAATAAAGAGTATTAAGTTTTTCTTTTTTATAAAAATAAGTTATTTCAGTTTTCAAGCAAGATAAATATTGTTGAATATTGAAAAGGTCAACAAATGAAGTAAAAGAACAATAATTACATTTTGACTTACAAAACGGAATATGAATATACGCATTTTTAATCATTTTACGACAATTCTTTTACAATTTCTGATGCAACTTCTGAAGCTGAATATTTATCAGTTAAAAGATTTTTAACTTTACCCAAATTTTCAATTTTTTCTTTTCTATATTTTTCTTGATAAAGAATTTTTTCAATTTCATAACCAATTTTTTCTGATTTAACATCAAATTGAATAAATTCAGGCACTAAATCAACTCCTGTGATAATATTTGGTAAAGAGGCTTTATTAATACATCTTACCAACAAATAAATCAAATAAAAGAGGATTGGACCTCTATAAGCAATAATCATTGGAGTTTGATACAAAGCAGCTTCAAGAGCAACTGTTCCGGATGCTAAAATTAACGCATCAGATACACTCAACAAAGCCTGATTATCACCTTTTATTACCTTAATATCTGTGTTTCTTAAGTATTTTTCAAAAACATCATCCTTTAAATTTGGGGCATGTGAAATGCAAAATTGCAATTCAGGATGTTTATTTTTTAAATATTTTGCAGTTTTTTTAAATACATTCATTAAATATTTAAGCTCAAAAACCCTAGACCCCGGAAATATAGATACTAATTTTTTGTTAATATCCAATCCATATTTAGCAAAAAATTCCTCTCTATTTGCTTTTTCCGGTAACTGTTTCACTAGTGGATGACCAACATAAACATTATTTATACCATATTTATCATACATTTCTTTTTCAAACGGAAAAATACAAAATACTTTATCTACATATTTTTTTATTTTATTAATACGATATTTTCTACTTGCCCAAACCTGAGGAGGAATATAATAAAGAGTTTTTATTCCATTTGCCTTTAAATATTTTGCCATTTTTAAATTAAATGCCCCATAATCAATTAACAAAACAGCATCCGGTTTATAACTGTATAGCAAATAATCTACCAACCTTTTACCTAATTTAACATGGTTTATTATAATTTTAGGCGACAACCCAACAGCAGACATTTTTGAATGGTCAGAAAACAATTTTACATTTTCATTTTTTAAATTTTCACCGCCAATAGCCTCAATTTGAATATCAGAATTCATTTTTTTTAGCTCACGAACAACATTTGCGGCATGCATATCACCGGAATGTTCACCTGTAATAATAAATAATTTTTTCATACTTAAACTGCCATTATTACAATATTATGTCTATCTGCGTACTTAACAACATCAGGCTGGTTTACAATAATAGTCTTACCAGCTTCAAGAGCAATTAAAGATGCCTTATATCTCTTCATAACTTTTAAAGTTTTTAAACCTATTGCTGGAATATCAAATCTTTGATCTTGAGAAGGTTTAGCAACTTTAACAACACAAGCACCTTTTTTTGCAATTTTAGAGCCACGCTTAATACATTTATCAGTACCTTCAATAGCCTCAACTGCCATAATCATCTTATCTTTAACTACAACAGATTGACCAACATCAAGTCTGCCCATTTCTTTTGCCATATAAAAGCCATAATCAACATCAGCTTTTTGTTCTTCTGTTGGCTGAACTTTACCGAGAACACCGGAAGAAATCATGCAATTTTTTATAAAAACAGTCTGATCTAAAATAGTTATACCCAATTTTTCCATTTCTTCAACAATTAAAAGCATAACTTGATCATCATTAAGTCTTTTAACCCTACCCATCAACTCAATAACTTTTGAATCAATCATGGCAGGTCTTTTTAACAATAACCCTTTATGAACCTTTCCTAAAAAAGTAAGCTGTTTAATTTGCTCATCTTTTAAAACTTTTTCAATCTTTGAAACCTGCAAAGGAGAAAAAGAATAAACTTTTGAACAATATTTCTTTAACTCTCTACAATTATCCGAAGATAATGATATACAAACGACCTCAAAGCCGTTTTCTTTAGCATACTTAGCCATTTGTACAGGCAAAAAACCATCGCCTGCAACTAAAGCCTGTTTATTTTCTAATACTATTGACATAAATTCCTCATAAGCTCTTCTTCAAAAATTATAACACAATCGATGATTTTTGTTAATAATTGTTGCATTAACTTAAAAAATGAGATTTAAGTGATTTTTTGTCATATCATGTAAACAAGGAATGGAGATTAGAACATGGAAAGACAAAGACCGTCAGAAGCAGACAGCAATATAAGAAGAAAGAATTTTGAAGAAGTACAACATTCACTAACAAACGAACAAGTAAAAAAAGAAGCATCAAGATGTTTAAACTGTAAAAATCCAAGATGCGTAAAGGGATGTCCTGTAAATATAAATATTCCTGCATTCATTCAAGAACTAAAAAATGATAATCTTGAAAATGCAGGTGATATAATAAGACAATCAAGCATGCTTCCATCTGTATGCGGAAGGGTTTGCCCACAAGAAAAGCAATGCGAAGGTAATTGCGTTTTAGGAATAAAAAGTGAACCTGTAGCAATCGGCAACCTTGAAAGATACGTTGGAGATAATACAAAAGCAAAAGATACAGAAATCGTTGAAACAGGGAAAAAAGTTGCTATTGTCGGTTCAGGATGTGCAGGAATTACAGCAGCAGCAGATTTGAGAAAAGCAGGACATAAAGTTGTAGTATTTGAAGCTTTACACAAATTAGGCGGAGTATTAAGATATGGTATTCCACCTTTTAGATTACCCCGAACTGTTTTAGATAGAGAAATAGAAACTTTAAAATCAATTGGTGTTGAATTCAAAAAAAACGTAATAGTAGGTAAATCAATTACCATAAAACAACTCCAAGAAGATGGGTTTGATGCGATATTTTTGTGTTCAGGTGCAGGACTACCAAAAATGCTAAATATAAAAGGTGAAAATTTAAATGGAGTATATTCTGCAAATGAATTCTTAACAAGAGTAAATCTTATGCATGCAAATGATGAAAATACTCCAACTCCATTGCGAATAGGTAAAAAAGCAGCAATAATCGGAGGCGGAAACGTTGCAATGGATGCAGCAAGAACAGCTATGAGAGTAGGTTTTGATGAAGTAACAATAGTTTACAGAAGAACGGAAGCCGAACTGCCTGCAAGATTAGAAGAAATAAGACATGCTAAAGAAGAAGGAATTATATTTAATCTATTGCGTTCACCATCTGAAATAGTAGGGGAAGAAGGCTACGTTAAAGGTTTAGATTTAGAAATCATGGAACTTGGAGAACCTGATGAATCAGGAAGAAGAAAACCTGTACCAACAGGAAAACATGAAATTATGGATGTCGATACAGTAATTGTAGCACTTGGAACCGGTCCAAATCCTATAATACAACGCTCTGCAAAACAAGATGACCTTAAACTTGATTGCGATAACAAAGGTTATATTATTATTAATGCAGAAACAGGTGCAACAAGTATTGAAAACATATATGCAGGCGGCGATGTAGCTCCGACAGGACCATCTACTGCAATTAATGCTATGGGTGCAGGTAAAAAAGCAGCAAAAGCTATTATTGATTTATTAAAATAACTATTTATAAATTCAAGAATTGGGCAACATCATGCCCAATTCTTATTTTTGAGGTCGAAATTTATGGGCAAAGTAAATAAATTATTTAGAGAACTAAAAAGAATTTCAAATAAAATTTTTGGAACTAAGTATCCGCTTAATTCTACTAACAGTATTTCACAAACCAGTTGGATAAATAAGGATGTTACATTGCATAGCAATATAAAAATTGGAGAATATACTCATCTAAATCAAGGGGATTATCTATTTGATGATGTTGAAATTGGAAATTATTGTAATATTGCAATAAATGTAACAATAGGCGGAGATGAACATTGCATAACAACACTATCTCAATTTGGATTTAAAAATATAAATAAAAAAACATCAGAAAATCACCACAATTTAAAAACAATCATAGAATCTGATGTATGGATTGGTGCAGGAGCAATAATAAAAAGGGGAGTAAAAATAGGAACAGGAGCTATCATTGGTGCAGGAAGCGTAGTAACAAAAGATATTCCTCCTTTTGCAATAGCAGTAGGCGTGCCTGCAAAAATCATACGATATAGATTTTCTGAAGAAATACAAGAAAAAATATTAAAATCAAAATGGTGGACTTTAGATAAAAACATCCTTGATAAACTTGATTTTAACAATGTAGAAGAAGATTTAGAAAAATTAAAACAACTTGTTTTAAAATAATATCTAAAATATACGTTAGCACAGACAAACAACTTTAATTTTAAACAAAAAGAGAATGATTAAAAAATCATTCTCTTTTATTTTATTTATGCTCACATAAAACATTAATTTATATCTTTATATGAACCTTTTCTTAAATCACTATAACTTGTATGAAGTAATTCATGAGCTTTATGAGAATTTGGTTTTTCTAAATATTCGTCATAAAGTTTCTTTACGTCTGTATTTTCATGAGATCTTCTTGATTTCAAATCTTTCAAATCCTCTTCGTAAAGACCTTCTGCTCTTTTCTTTCTCAATTCAGGGTTGTTACAGCTTACAGGTTGACCTCCACCGTTTACACAACCACCAGGGCAAGCCATAACTTCAAGCAATTGAAAATCAGATGTACCATTCTTAATTGATTGAATTGCTTTTTCAGCTTCCATCAATGTTGATACAACTTTAACTTTTACCTTAGTACCTTTGATATCAAGTTCAACTACTTTGTCATAAGCTGATTTATCAACACCTCTCATACCTACGATATCATCGCTAGGTAAGTTTTCACCTGTTACTAAATAGTAAGCAGTTCTTGCAGCTGCTTCCGCAACACCGCCTGATGCACCAAATATAGTACCTGCACCTGTATATTGACCAAATGGAGAATCAGCTTCTTCCGGTTCTAATGTATTTAAATCAAGACCTGCTGATTTAATCATTCTTGCAAATTCTTGTGTTGTTAATACATAATCCGTATCAGCCTTTCCTTCAACAGTCAATTGAGGTCTTGTAATTTCTGCCTTTTTAGCAGAGCATGGCATTACTGAAACAACAACAGTATTTTCTTTTGTAAATCCCTCATGAGTTTTCGGAACAATCTCTTTAATTACAGATGACAACATTGCTTGTGGTGATTTACAAGTCGATAAGTGATTTATCATTTCAGGATGTTGAGTTTCAACATATCTTACCCAAGCTTGACAGCAAGATGTAAATAATGGTAAATTTTCACCTTTATTCAATCTGTCTAAAAATTCTGTTGCTTCTTCCATAATAGTCAAGTCAGCCGAGAAGTTTGTATCAAATACAAGGTCAAAACCAATTCTTCTCATTGCTGCGTACAATTTACCAATCACATTTTGTCCAGGAGTCATATTAAACATTTCTCCAATTGCCACACGAACAGATGGTGCAACTTGAACTACAACTTTCTTTTCTGGATTGTTAATTTCTTTCCATACTTTATCAACTTCATCAAGAACAGTTAATGCACCTGTAGGACAAACTGTTTTACATTGACCGCAGAATACACAATCAACATCAGACAAAGCTCTTCCGTTCATAGGTTGAACTCTTGTCTTTGAACCTCTATTTGCAAATCCTAAAACAGCATGACCATGATACTCTTTACAAGCTCTTACACAAGCACCGCACAAAATACATTTATTCGGATCTCTAACAATCGAAGGATTAGAATCATCAATAGGTAACATTTCTTCTTTTGTTAATGTAGGATATTTAATTTCCTTAATTCCGTATTCTTCTGCATATTTTTGTAATTCGCATTGACCAGACTTTTCACAAGTTGTACATTCTCTGTTGTGATTAGCAAGTAAAAGTTCAAGAACAGTTTTTCTTATTCTTCTAACTCTTGCAGAGTTTAATTTAACTTCTACACCTGCTTCAGGAGGCATTGTACAAGATGAATTTATCATAACTCTTCCGTTAGGATATTTAACTTCAACAACGCACATACGACAAGCACCAAACTGACTCAAGTCAGGGCGGTAACAAAATGTAGGAACATTCATTCCTGCTTTTCTTATTACTTCCAATAGATTCGGTTCATTGGTAAATTCTACCTCCTTACCGTCTATTATTAATTTTTTTTTATCTTCACTCATTTTATATTTTCCTTTATATAACTAATTATACTACTCTTGAACAATCGCCTTGAATGGGCAGTTATTTAAACATGCTTCACATTTAATACATTTATCTTGATTAATATGGTGAGGTTGTTTAACAGTACCTTCAATAGCTCCAACAGGACAAGTTCTTGCACATTTTGTACAACCTTTACATTTATCTTCTTGTATTTTGATTGTCTTAAGTGCAGTACAAACCCCCGCAGGACATTTTTTGTCAACAATGTGAGCAATATATTCATCTTTAAAGTATTTCAAAGTAGATAATACAGGATTTGGAGCGGTCTTACCCAATCCGCATAAAGAACCATCTTTTACTGTATTTGCTAAATCTTCCAATACTTCAAGGTCTTCCATTTCACCTTTTCCTTTAACTATTTTTTCAAGGATTTTCAACATGTTCTTAGTACCTTCACGACAAGGAACACATTTACCGCAAGATTCATTTTTAGTAAAGTTCATAAAGAATCTTGCAACTTCAACCATACAAGTATCCTCAGCCATAACAACAAGTCCGCCTGAACCAACCATTGCACCGGCCTTTGTTAATGATTCATAATCCATAGGCAAATCCAAATGTTCTTCTGTCAAACAACCGCCTGAAGGTCCACCGATTTGAACAGCTTTAAATTTCTTACCGCCTCTGATACCACCGCCGATATCAAAAATAATTTCTCTTAAAGTTGTACCCATCGGAACTTCAATAAGACCTGTGTTATTTACTTCACCTGTCAAAGCAAAAGTCTTTGTACCTTTAGAAGTTTCTGTTCCCATAGAAGAGAACCATTTAGCACCTTTTCTCATAATAACAGGAACATTTGCAAGAGTTTCAACATTATTAATCAATGTAGGTCTGCCAAATAAACCCTTATTTGCAGGGAATGGCGGTTTTGGTCTAGGCATACCTCTTTCACCTTCTATTGAGGCAATAAGAGCAGATTCTTCACCACATACAAATGCTCCCGCACCTTCTTTAATATGTAAAGTGAATGAGAAATCGGTTCCCATTATATTTTTACCTAAATAATGTCTTTCTTCTGCATCTTTAATAGCTTTTCTTAATCTCTTAATTGCAAGAGGATATTCAGCACGAACGTAGATATAACCTTCATCCGCACCAATCGCAAAAGCAGCAATAGCCATACCTTCTAAAAGTTTATGCGGATCACCTTCCATAACTGATCTATCCATAAACGCACCAGGGTCGCCTTCATCACCGTTACAAACAACATACGATTTTCCGCCCTTGTTAGCAGCTGTAAATTTCCATTTTAAACCTGTAGGGAAACCGGCTCCGCCTCTACCTCTTAAACCTGAATCCAATACTTCTTGAATAACTGCATCAGGATTATTTTCTTTCAAAGCATTTGCCAAAGCTTCGTATCCATGAACAGCAATAGCTTCATCCAAGGATTCTGCATTAATATGTCCGCAATTTTCTAACGCAGTACGTGTTTGTTTTGCATAAAAATTGATATCGTCATTTTTCATAATGTGTTGTTGAGTTTTAGGATCAACGTATAATAATCTTTCAACAGGTTTTCCCCCTACAATATGAGAATTAAAAATTTCTTCAACATCTTCAAGTTTTACCTTAACATAAGTTGTGTGTTGTTCAGGTAACACAACAAGAACACCTTGCTCACAAAAGCCATGACAACCGGTTGGAACAACTGTCATTTTATCATGTGCTGATAATGTTGTAACATTTGCACCTAATTCTCTAAATTTAGCCATAACTTTTTCAGAGCCATTGGCAACACAACCTGTACCACCACATACTAAAACTCTAAAGCCTTGATTTTTAATTTCTTCTTGAGCAACTTCTTGCTCTTTTTGAATATCTATACTTAATTCCATTATTTATTTTCCTCCTGAAGAATTGTGTCTAAAACAACTTTAATAGCATCAGATGTCATTTGAGGATAAACTTTATCGTTAACCATTACAACAGGAGCTAAACCGCAAGCACCTAAACAACTAACTGTTTCAAGAGAGAAAAGTCCGTTATCTGTCGTAAATTTGCCATCTTTTAAGTCTAATTTTGCCTTTATAGCATTAATAACCGGCATTGAACCTCTAACGTGGCATGCTGTACCATCACAACATCTTATTTCATATTTTCCCTTAGGATCTAATGAAAATTGTGCATAGAATGTAGCAACACCAAAGACAGTAGCAGGTGATAAATCTTCTACTTTTGTACCAATGTAAATCATTGCATCTTCAGGAACATATCTGTATACTTCCTGTACTTTTTGCAACATTGCAATTAAATGAGACTTATCTCCGCCACAATCAGCGATGATTTTGTCCAAAACTGCAACGTCAACTTTTTTTTGACTTTCAGTTGTCATTCGTAATCTCCTTTATACTTCTAATTTTCATGAATAATTTAATCGTGAAAAACATCACGTTTTACACTCTATAATACAATTATCCTACAAAGAAGATTAAAATCAAGTAAAAAAAGCTTTATTTGACAATAGTTTTTAAAAAATCAATAACCTTATTTAGAGCATTTCTACGATGAGAAATCTGATTTTTTTCATCTTCTGAAAGCTCTGCCATAGTAAACAGTTTTCCATCAGGCAAAAATACCGGGTCATATCCAAAACCATTTATACCTTTTTGTTTTTGTATAATTGAACCATTACATTCACCCTTCGCAGTAAACTTAACATTACCTTTTTCATCAAGTAAAGTCATAACACAAATAAACTTTGCCGAACGGTCGTCTTTACCTTCTAAAAGTTTTAAAATTTTATCAATTTTCTCCTGCTGAGTACCCGCAAATCTATTTGAATATAATCCTGGAGCACCATTTAAAGATTTTACACATAAGCCGGAATCATCAGCAAGTGTATATTTGTGAGTCAAAAGATTTGCGGCCTTTGCTTTAATATATGCATTTTCTTCAAAAGAAATACCGTTTTCTTCAGGATTAAATTCTTTTGGAGGGAGAACAAATTTAACATCCAAATTTTGATTTTTAAAAATTGCTTCTATTTCTTTTAATTTATGTTCATTGTTAGTTGCAACTACTATTTCCATAGTTAAACTCCAAATCTTCTTTGTCTTGAATTATATTCTGATATTGCCTTGAAAAGTTCTTCTTCATCAAATTCCGGCCAATACTTATCTGTTACGTAAAATTCAGAATACGCAATCTGCCACAAAAGATAATTGGAAATTCTCATTTCTCCACCTGTTCTAACCAATAAATCAGGCATAGGAATATTTCCTGTATACAATTCATTTGTAATTAATTCTTCTGTAATATCTTCTTCTGTAATTCCTCTTCTAACAATATTTTTTACTGCATTAACTATTTCTGCTCTTCCACCATAATTAATAGCTATATTTAACTTTACACCTGTATTATTCTTAGTTTTTTCAACAGAATTTTCCATTGTTTCCTGCAAAGATATACTAAGTTTTGAAATATCACCGATAAATTTTATTACTACATTTTCTTCATATAATTCTGATAACTCATTATCCAATGTTGATTTTATAAGTCCCATCAAAAAATCAACTTCTTCTCTTTTTCTATGCCAATTTTCTGTTGAAAAAGCATAAACAGTTAAGTATTCAATACCAAATTTATCACAATATCTAACAATATTTTTAAGAGCAGTAACACCTTTCTTATGACCAAATGCAGAAGGCAAATTATGCTTTTTTGCCCATCTTCTGTTGCCATCCATTATTATTGCCAAATGCTTAAAGTTAGTATTAGTTATTATTGATTTAATATTTTCTATATTTGAAACTTCCATAACACAATTTTATACGAAACAATGAAATTTGTACACTTAATACAAATTTTGTGTTAAATTTAAGACATGATAAACTTATTAATCCTGTTCGTGCTCTCAAAAAGAGAGTTAACAATGTACAAAATATCAAAATATATAAAAGACTACTTTGGGGCATATATACACCCAAGTTTCGGTTCAATAAAACCTGCATTAAAAGTTATGGAAGAAAAAGGATATATTAACACCAGAAAATCAATTTCTAACGGAGGAAAGCAATTCTGTTACTATACAATAACACAAACAGGTCTTGATAGCTTAAAAGAAGAAGTTTTGAAACCAATTTCAACAAATCCGATTCAGTTTTTCTCAAATGCAAACATAAAAATCTCATGTGCCTCAATACTTGATAAAAATGATGTTTCAGAATTACTTTTTAATATAAAATCAACAGCAATGGAACACAAATTTCAAGCAGAAAACATATTAAATGATGAATATACGCCAAAAACATTTTATTGCAGGGTAATGCTTGATAATACGATAAAAAATTATGAAAATTTTATAAATTTTATAGAAAGTCTGGAAAAAGAAAATGGCAATAATTAGTGCAGTAAAAGAAAATTCAATAGCGGAAGAACTGGAAATTCAAGCAGGCGATGAAATTATAAGCATCGATAATAATGAACTAAAAGATTTAATTGATTATAAATTTTACACAAAATCCGAAGAATTAACCATTTTAATAAAAAAGCAAAATGGAGAATTTGAAGAAATTGAACTGGAAAAAGATTTTGACGAAGATTTAGGTTTAATTTTTGAAAGTGCAGTGTTTGATAAGGTAAAGCCATGTCTTAATAAATGTATTTTTTGTTTTGTTGACCAACAGCCAAAAGGATTGAGAGATACATTGTACATAAAAGATGACGATTACAGACTATCATATCTTCAAGGAACATACATAACAATGACAAACCTAAAAGAAGAAGATAAAGCAAGAATTTCAAAATTAAGACTGGGACCTCTTTATATTTCTGTTCACACAACAAATCCCGAATTACGAGTAAAAATGCTTAAAAATCCAAATGCAGCAAATATTTTAGAGGATTTAAAATGGTTGAAAAAATATCAAATACCAATTCATGTACAAATTGTTCTTTGCCCCGGATACAATGACTGTAATGAACTGGAAAGAACTTTATCTGATTTATCAAAATTTAAAAGTATAATTCTTTCTACCGCAATTGTTCCGGTTGGATTAACACAATTTAGAAAAACAGAATTAAGACCTGTTACAAAAGAAGTTGCACAAAAAACAATAGAAATTTCCTTAAAATATAAAAACGTATGCTGCTCAGATGAATTTTTCATACTTGCTGAAAAAGAAATTCCTGAGACAAAATACTATGGAAACTTCTCACAATTAGATGATGGGGTAGGTGCAATCAGATTATTACTAAACAATTTTAGACAATTAAAATTACCTAAAGCAATTAAACAACCTCTAAAAATAATTTTTGCAACATCTTTTGCTGCTAAAGATGCCTTTGAAATAATTTCAAAAGCCTTGAATAAAATCCAAAATCTTTCAACAAAAGTTACACCGGTAAAATCAACATATTGGGGTAATACAATAACCGTTGCAGGGCTAATAACATCACAAGATTTAATAAATACAATAAAAAACGAAGATGCTAATTATGCCGTAATCTCGGCTGTTATGTTAAAGGCTTTTTCTCATACATTTTTAGACGGAAATACAGTTGAACAAGTTGAAAAAGAAACAAATAAAAAACTTTTTATAATTAATGATAACTACTCAGTAAAAGAACTTGTTGATTTCATAAAAACATTTAGCTAAACTTCACAAATAAAAAAGCCGTCTTGTTGACGGCTTGACTAACACACTTTTTACACTTTTCTTTGAATTTAACGAGGATATTATTTAATTACCTTCACACGAGATGAATTTTTTTTCTTAAATCTGTTTCTTTT
>Ga0256405_10005718_pt1 | contig 20927 bp, 12 predicted proteins | sample RumenRJG_02DNA_FD_189096 | JGI IMG/M metagenome (GOLD analysis project Ga0256405, IMG submission 189096) | Bovine rumen microbial communities from Lethbridge, Alberta, Canada - RJG_02 | ecosystem: Host-associated > Mammals > Digestive system > Stomach > Rumen | place: Canada: Alberta... | reverse complement strand
CTCCTGGTCAGCCCCGGTGAAATTGAACCGCGAGACCCAGGCCCTGGCGTTGATGTCCCTGCCGCCCAGGCGTACCCACTCGGAATTCCCGGCGATCGTCTCATAGACCGTCTTGTCCGGGTCGATGCTCTTGTGCTGCTGATCGACGTAGGATATCTTGACCGTCTCGCCGATATCTATGGAGCCGGCGTCCGGTTGCTCGATGCCCATGATGAGCCTGAACAGAGTTGTCTTACCCGCTCCGTTGGGACCTATGACACCCACGATCCCGGCAGGGGGGAGCGCAAAGCTCAGATGCTCGAACAGTACCTTGTCCCCGAAAGACTTTGTCACATCATTGAATACGATGACTTTATTCCCGAGCCTGGGACCGTTCGGAATATATATTTCCAGATTCTGTTCCTTCTCCTTGGTGTCGGCGGCTGCCAGCTTCTCGTACGCCCCGAGCCTGGCTTTCTGCTTGGCCTGACGGGCCTTGGGAGCCATCCTGACCCATTCCAACTCGTGCTCCAGGGTCTTCCGGCGGCGGCTCTCCTGTTTCTCCTCGAGAGCGAGTCTCTTTGTCTTCTGGTCCAGCCATGAGCTGTAGTTCCCCTTCCACGGGATGCCCTCGCCCCTGTCCAACTCGAGGATCCATCCGGCGACATTGTCCAGGAAATAACGGTCGTGCGTCACGGCGATGACTGTGCCTTTGTACTGCCTCAGGTGAGCCTCCAGCCACTGGATGCTCTCAGCGTCCAAGTGGTTTGTGGGCTCGTCCAGCAGAAGCACGTCGGGCTGCTGGAGAAGGAGGCGGCAAAGGGCCACCCTTCTGCGCTCTCCACCTGACAGCGTGGACACCAGAGCCTCAGGGGGAGGACAGTTCAGGGCATCCATGGCTCTCTCGAGTTTGGCATCGATCTCCCATCCGCCGAGATGGTCGATAGTCTCGGAAAGCTCACCCTGACGCTCGATCAGCTTGTTCATCTGGTCGTCATCCATCGGCTCCATGAACTTCATGGAGATCTCATTGTACTCGTTGAGAGCGTCAATAACCTCCTGAACCCCTTCCTGGACTACCTCAAGGACGGTTTTGGAAGGATCCATCTGAGGTTCCTGCTCCAGATAGCCCACTGAATATCCAGGAGCCCAGACGACCTCGCCCTTGTAGGATTTCTCAACCCCCGCTATAATCTTCAGCAGGGTAGATTTTCCGGAACCGTTCAGACCGATGATGCCGATCTTGGCTCCATAGAAAAAGGAGAGGTATATGTCCTTGAGAATGACTTTATTATTGTTCGGGAGGGTCTTTCCGACCCCGCACATTGAGAATATTATGGTCTCGTCAGCCATAGTGCCGTGTCTGTGGGTTAATGTTTGGTATCCTCACAAATTTAACGAAATATTCAGAAATTTATCCTATCTTGTGGCGAATTTGAATAAGTCAACCACATAACATTATTAGAATGAAGCATATTCTATCAAGTTTGGCGGCATTTGTCATGTCGCTGCTTTTTCTCGTGCCCTCGGGCGCCCAGATCATCGAAGGCCCTCACGGCTCCGCCGATATGAAAATCGGTGTCGCTGGCTTCAGCTACCGCAACTTCTCCATTGACGAGACCCTCGCCATGCTTCAGAGCATGGATGTCAAATACTTGTCGATCAAGGACTGGTGGCTTCCTCTTGACTCAACCAAAGAGCAGATGGACGATTTCAAGGCCAAATGCGCCTCTTACGGGGTTGATGGATATATCCTCGGACCTATTTATATGAGATCTAAGGAAGAGGTTGACCGCGCTTTCGCCTACACGGAGCGCTACGGGATAAAGATGTTCATCGGAGTGCCAGATTATGAGCTGATCGATTATGTGATCGCCAAAGTCGCCGAGACCGGCATCAAGGTCGCCATCCACACCCACGGACCGGACGGGGCCGCTTTCCCGAGCATCTACAAGATCATGGAGCTTGTCAAGGATCCTTCCCTTGGCGTCGGCTGCTGCCTGGACATGGGCCACTCGGTGCGTAGCGGGGAAGACATCGCCAAGATTGTCAAGAAATACCACAAGTGGATCTATGATGTCCACATCAAGGACGAGACCGCTCCCTCAAAAGCCGGACAGACCTGGGAGATGGGCAGGGGAGTCATAGACTTCCGCCCCATCGTCAAGGCTCTCCGCAAGGTCGGCTACAAGGGCGTCCTTTCCATCGAGTTCGAGAAGAACGGGGATAACCCCCATCCCGGCGTGGCCGAGTCAGTCGGCTATCTCCGCGGCATCCTCGACGGAACCAAGTGATACTTATTACCATTCAATATTTTTAACACCCACCATTTATGAAAAGATTCTGTCTTTTGCTCCTATCCCTGCTGGCCACAACGGCCATTTGGGGACAGACGGCAGTCAGTGGTGTTGTCCAGGATTCTTCCGGGCAGCCGATTGTCGGAGCGGGAGTCGTCCAGGTCGGATCAGCCACCAACGGCGTGATGACCAATTTGGACGGAGCCTTCTCAATCAGTGTGCCAGTGCGTTCCGTACTGGAGATCTCCTGTGTCGGATATGTGACCAAGAGGGTCACCGTCGAGTCCGCTCAGTCTAATCTCACCATTGTCCTGGAAGAGGACACTCAGATGCTCGACGATGTCGTGGTCGTCGCTTTCGGTAAGATGAAGCGCGAGGCCTTCACCGGCTCCGCCGCCACCATCAAAGCCGACGAGCTTACCAAAGCCCAGAGCACCAACGCCACCCAGGCACTTGCCGGACGTATCCCCGGACTCCAGATCAACAACACCTCAGGCCAGCTCACAAGCTCCCCGTCCATCACCATCCGCGGTATCGGTTCCATTTATTCTGACACCCAGCCGCTTATCGTTGTGGACGGCATGCCTTATGACGGCGACCTCAACCTCCTCAACTCCAGCGATATCGAGTCCATGACCGTCCTCAAGGACGCTGCCTCGAACGCCCTGTACGGAGCCCGTGGAGCCAACGGTGTCATCATGATCACCACCAAGCGCGGCAACACAGGCGAGGCCAAGGTTACCTTCGACGCCAAGTGGGGAGTCAACACCAACGCCCTGCAGCTTTACAAGACCACCAACACGGCCCAGTTCTACGAGACTTACTACCAGACCATCTACAACCAGGCGATTCTTGACGGAGCCTCCGCTTCCGACGCCCATAAGAAGGCCAACAGCTATGTGCAGGGTTCCAGCACGGGTCCTGGTTACATGGTTTACACGGTACCTACCGGACAGGACTTTATCCTCGAGGGTGGCAAGATGAATCCTGACGCCCAGCTCGGCGCTTTCCACACCTACAACGGCCAGACCTTCTGGCTCCAGCCCGACAGCTGGGAGAAGGAAGGCTTGAGGGACGGTTTCCGTCAGGAGTACAACGTCTCCCTCTCAGGCTTTGTCGGAGGGAAGATCAACTACTTCGCTTCCCTTGGTTACCTCGACCAGCAGGGCATCCAGGTCGGTTCCGATCAGGACCGTCTCACCGCCCGTCTGTCCGCCGACTATCAGGCCAAGCCTTGGCTGAAGGTCGGAGGTAACTTTAACTACACGAAATATCGCTACCACAACACCGGTGAGGGAGTCCTCAATGCCGGTTACATCTGGCAGACCATCAAGACCCAGGCCCCTGTCTATCCTGTTTACCTCAGGGACGGCAACGGCAAGATCATGATTGACAAGTGGGGTGAGCAGATGTACGATTTCGCACAGAGCTACGGCCTCAACAGGGCTGGAGGTACTGGTGGAAACTCTATCTTCGGAAACAAGTACACCTCTAACCTGACTGACGGTAACTCCATCACCCTGAACGGTTTCGCTGATATCAAGATCTACAAGGACCTGACCTTCACGGTCAATGCCAGCGCTTATGACTACGAGCGCAAGGGCACCTACATCGACAGCCCGTTCGTGGACATCTACACCAACAGTTCAGACAACGGATACCTCTCCAAGTCGGCCGCCAGGACCTACACTTACAACACCCAGCAGCTCCTCAACTACAATAAGACTGTGGGCAAGCACGAGATCAGCGCTATGCTCGGACACGAGTACTACAACTACAAGTACGAGGATATCGCCGCTTCCGGAAAGAACTTCGGTATCGACGGTGTCACTGAGCTCGGTGGCGTCCTGAACGTCAATCCGGATCCGTCCTCATCAGCCTCCGTGTACAATGTCGAGGGATATTTCTTCCGCGGCATGTACAACTATGACGGGAAGTACTACGCTTCCGCATCCTATCGTCGTGACGCTTCCTCGCACTTCGCCAAGGCTCACCGTTGGGGTAACTTCTGGTCAGTGGGAGCCGCCTGGATCATCTCAAAGGAGAATTTCTTCGATGTTCCGTGGGTGGACAACCTCAAGTTCAAGGCCTCACTCGGAAGCCAGGGTAACGACAACATCGGTAACTACCTGTACGCGACATCATATTACATGATGAACAACAACAATCAGGTCGCTTACCAGTGGCGCCAGAAGGGTACCGAGGACATTACCTGGGAGACCAACACCAACTTCAACACCGGATTTGAGTTTGACCTTTGGAAGGGCCGCCTTACCGGTAGCATCGACTACTTCTACCGCAAGACTTCCGACATGCTGTTCCAGCTCAGCACACCTCCGACCATCGGCTACAGCAGCTACTGGGCCAATATCGGTGACATGCGCAATGCCGGACTCGAGCTTGATCTCCACTGGACACCCATTGACCACAAGAACTTCAAGTGGCTTGTGGACTTCAATGTCTCCCATGTGCGCGACAAGATCCTCCGTCTCCCGGATGACCTCAAGTCCAATGTCGTTGACGGCCATGCCGGTTTCATCAATGAGGACACTTCCTTCATCTCCAAGTACCGCTACTACATCGGCGAGGGCCTTCCTCTCTACAGCTGGTACCTCAGGGAGTATGCCGGGGTTGACAAGGCCACCGGCCAGGCTCTCTACAACAAGTATGAGGTTGATGACAACGGCAACGTTGTCGGCGAGCCTACGACCACTTTCAACGCCGACGAGGCTACCTATCGTCTCAACGGTAACGCGATGCCTGATCTCTACGGAGGTCTCGGCATGACCTTCCAGCTTTACGGGTTCGACTTCTCATTCAACCTGACTTACCAGCTGGGCGGCACCGCTTACGACTACGCTTACCAGATCATCATGCACAACGGTAGCGGCAACCAGATCGGAACGACCTGGCACACCGACATCCTCAACGCCTGGACTCCTTCGAACACCGACACCAACGTCCCTCGTCTGAACCAGTCCGATGTCTATACAAGCTCCCGTTCCGACCGTTTCCTCGTGAGCGCCAGCTACCTTAACTTCCAGAATGTCAACTTCGGTTACACTCTGCCCGCCAAGGTGACCCGTCTCGCGAAGATCGATTCAGTCAGGCTTTATTGCTCGGCTGATAACCTGTTCTACATCTCCGCTCGCAGGGGCTTCGACCCTCGTTACTCGCTCGCCGGCTACAACAACATGTCGGCCCACAACCCGATACGCACGATCTCCGGCGGTATAACTCTCACATTCTAAAATATGGATAAGATTATGAAAAGATATATTTGGACAGCGCTTGCGGCTTTCGCCCTCGCCTTCACCAGTTGTATCGAGGAGACCTATCCGACTGATTACGTCCTTGACACCCAGATCGCCCAGTCCGAGTCCGCTCTGAACGGTATGATGAACGCGGTCTATTCGACGTTCGCCTCCACGAACCCCATCAATGACGGCAACATGCACTACGGTGCCATGAAGATCATGCTCGATCACGGGACAAGCTCCTTGTTGAACCCCGGTTACAACGGCTACAACACTATGCTCCAGTATTCCTACGGCAACTTCAGCTATTCCAACCGCTCACGTTGGCCCGTCGGACTGTACTATACCTACATCAAGGGTGTCAACGACATCATCGCCCTCTTCCCCGAGGGAACCGAGGTCACTGAGGCCCAGAAGGGCTACCTTGGCCAGTGCTACGCTTTCAGGGCCCTCTTCTATCTTGAGATTACCCAGATCATGGAGTGGAAGCAGCCCACTGATCCGGTGATCGCTCCCAAGCTCAACAAGCCTCTCAACGATCTTACCAATCTTGGTGTGCCGATCGTGACTGAGAAGACCACGAGTGACGTGGCTTCCAACAACCCCAGGGTCACTGTTGACGAGAACTTTGACCTTATTCTCTCCGACCTCGCTGAGGCTGAGAAGTATCTCGCTGATTTCAACCGCACTGACAAGATCCAGCCCAACCTCGGCGTTGTCTATGGACTTTACGCCAGGGCTTACCTCTTCCTCGCCTCCAGGGCCAAGAAGACCGCCGCCAAGTACACCGATGAGGCTGACCTTTGGAACAAGGCTTACCAGTATGCCCAGAAGGCCATCGAGACCTCCGGCTGCACCCCTCTGACAGAGGACCAGTGGCTTGATCCCATCAATGGCTTCAACAACCGTAATTCCCAGAACTCCTGGATGTTGGCCTACACCACTTCCGAGAGCAACTCGACCGCCTGCACAACTGACTGGAACCCTGCCAACACCATGGGAACCGAGACCAACTACATCGTCTATGGATGGAGGGTCGGCCGCGGTCTCGCGCGTCACTGGTATGAGAGGCTGTCTGACAACGACTGGCGTAAGAAGTCCTGGCTCGCCCCTAACTTCTTCTACGAGTCCACCAACCAGAAGCCCGGTGAGCCCTACCTCGTCGAGAGGGATGGAAACGGCAATTTCATCAACAACAAGTGGAATTCCGTGGACAACACCTCCAATGATCAGGCTAACTGGTCAGACGAATACTCGGGCCGTCTGAACGATGGTTACAAGTATCCTCTTAACACCTCCGCTTCCTGGGTCCGCAAGCAGGCCAGCATCGCCAACGGATTCCTCGGATGGCCTTGGCTGTATCTTAACCTCAAGTTCCGTCCCCACAACGGCGCCGCTCTCGACATCAACACCGGTGGAGCTATCGACTTCCCGATGATGAGGGTTGAGGAGATGTACTTCATCAAGGCTGAGGCCGCCCTCCACACCTCCGGTGTGGGTGCCGCCAAGGCAGCCCTCGAGGAGATTGTCAAGACAAGGAACAGCTCCTACACTTGTGACAAGACCAGCGCTGAGGATGTCCTTGAGGAGATTATCTTCCAGAAGGATATCGAGTTTTGGGGTGAGGGTGTCAACTACTTCGACGACAAGCGTCTGGAGAGAGGTCTCTACAGGGCATATCATGGATCTTCCGTGACCCGCGTCCAGCAGCTCATCAACTGCTCCGGCGTGTTCCCCGGCTGGACTCCTATGTTCTCCCAGACAGAGATGAACGCCAATAAGGCCATCACTGACTACAACACTCCGCTCAACGCCTACGCCAACTACCAGTTCTGGACCGACCTCAACGAGGTGAAGGAACACTATGGCGAGCCTCTTGATCTGGACAACCTCCCGTTCTAATTAAAAATGAGTGAAAAATATGAAAACCAATAGATTATCATTCTTGCTGATCGCCTCCTGCGCATTGCTTTTCGTAGCGTGCAAGGACAATGACGATACCGGCGCGGATTTGAGCGGACAGGGATTCTTCTCTCAGGAGACTCTCATCTACAGCCTTTCCGGCCAGTCCAGCATCTCGGTGCCTGTGGTGCGTCTTGGCACAAGTGGTGACATCACGGTCAACATCACCTCTACAGGACCTTCCGAGTTCTCTGTTCCTTCATCAGTCAGCATCGCTGACGGGGACAGGATCGGAAGTGCCGAAATCACCTTCAACCCTTCGAACCTCGCCTACATGGAGAGCTATGATATCAATCTCTCTATCAACGGTTTCTCATCGATCTACGGCTACGGCAACGCGAAGCTCCAGATCGAGAACCCTATGCCCGCCGATCTGCCTTATGCCTCCTATGGCACCGGTACGATCACGGAAGGCTGGTGGGGTGAGCAGGAGGACAAGGAGATGTTCTACCGCGACTGCGGTGGCGGCATCTACCAGTGCTACCTCCCTGAGTGCTGGGGACATGACTCCGGTGCCGGTTATCCGGTCCAGGACTATGTCTTCTTCTGGGACACTAAGACCAACAAGCTTTATATCCCGTTCCAGTTCATGGGCTGCGAGGATTGGTGCATCGGTGACCAGGGTTCCATCGCCTGCAAGTTCGGCGGCCCCGGCTACGGTGACGGTCTCCGCGTCTGGAGAGAGTACATCGACGGTGTCTATAAGACCGCTTCCTTCGAGCAGCCTCACTACGATCCCGCCACGAAGTCGTTCTACCTCTCCGACTCCGCCGCTTGCGATCCCAAGACCGGCAAGGTCACTTATGGAACAGCCGGCACTCCGGATGTGTTCAAACTGAACTAATAAGGTAATACTCTATGCGAGGAGCGGCTTATGTGTAGGCCGCTCCTTTTTTTTTGTTATATTTGTATATCATAACCTTAATTAATGAAACGGATAACCATTTTTTTCCTCGCACTTTCGCTGGCGGTTTCGTCATATGCCCAGGAGGGCTTGTATAAAGTTGATGACGCGCTTTCTCCTCTCCCCGGAGGGAAGGCCAAGATGGAGGGCTATTTGGAAGATGACATCCTCCGCAGCCAGGAGAACTGGGCCAAGGGGGTGATGCCGTACGACAAGGTCGTCGAGTTCTTCCGTACCGGCAGGAAGCAGTTCGCCCTTGGCGAGATGCCCGGGAAAAGCATCCGGACCAACTCCTTGTTGTGGCGCTACAGCAGGGATCCCCAGCTCAAGGCCTTGACGAAGGATGTGGTCTATTCGTTGCTGGCGACAGTCAAGGAGAACGGCTCGATCAGCTGCACTCCGGTGGATCAGCAGCCAGGCGATCGCGACGGCGACATTTGGGAGCGGAAATATGTCCTCCTCGGCCTCAGCCAGTACTATCTGGATGTGGAAAAGGATCCGGTCGTGCTTGAGGCGATGGAGAAAGAGGCCCGCTCGGTGATGGACCAGGTTGGCCCGGCTCCGAAGAAGAGCATTACCGAACTCGGGTGGAGTTCCACGAATATAGAATCATCTTCAATCCTTGAGCCTTTCATGAGGCTGTATTTCATCACTGGGAAGAAGGAATATCTGGATTTCGCCACCTACATCGTTGAGTCCGGAGGCAACTCCGGAAGTGATATCTTCGCCCTACTTGAGGCCGGAACCCCAATGAGGGAGGTAGGCAAGCCATATCCGAAAGCCTACGAGATGACTTCAGTAATGGAAGGACTCGTTGAATATTACCGCGCGACTGGTGATCCTCGTATCCTGAAGTGCATCACCAACTTTTTCAATGAGGTCAAGGACCAGGAAATCACGATCATCGGAAACGCCGGCACCGATGTCTATTGGCCGAAACTCAACGGGGAAGGCTGGGGCAACACCGCCGCTGAGCAGACCAATCCTGACATCAAGAGGATGATGGAGACCTGTGTGGGCGTTACTTGGATGAAGTTCTGCTCCCAGTACCTCCGCTTGACCGGTGATCCGGCGGCCGTGGATTGCATAGAGAGATACGTGTATAACGGCCTTTTGGGAGCCATGAGACCAGACGGTAAGGGATTCAGCTATGTCAATCTCCTTAACGGCTCCAAGGTCACCAACCATGGCTGGGGCATGAATATAGATGGACTTCCGGTGACTTGCTGCAACCTCAGTGGCCCTACCGGCCTGGCATATATTCCTTATGTTGCCGTAATGCGCTCATCGGAGGGACCTGTCATTAATCTTTACAATAGGGGAGTATTCAAGACTGAGTCTCCTGACGGAAGGTATGTTTCCATGGGGATTGACACTGACTTCCCGAGGAGCGGGGAAGTCAAGATAGCGGTTTTCCCTTCCGGGAGCGGCAAGTTTGAGATCAAGTTGTATATTCCTTCATGGAGCTCATCCACAACTGTTTCCGTGAATGGAAAGCCCATCCGGGACGTTCGTCCCGGGACCTATCTTCCAATCAGGCGTGACTGGAAAGCCGGTGATGAGGTCAAGGTTAGTTTCGACATGAAAGCGAGGCTGATCCAGGCTCCCGAGGGAAAGAATCCGGAGGGTAAATATTTCCAGGCCGTCCAGTGGGGCCCGCTTGTGCTGGCCAGGGATGAGAATATAGACCCTGATTATGACAAGCCGGTTAAGATAGTAGCTGATCCTGAAGGCTTTGTCGATGTCAAAGTCGTTGCCCCGGAGCGTCCCGGTACCAGGATGCAATTCATTGTCCCCACAATGACCGGCCCGATCAAGATGGTCGATTATTCCTCCGTTGATTGCTGGGAGGGAAGCCACATCCAGACCTGGCTTCCATTGCCAAGATAATTGTTTGACTATGATTAAGATATTCTGCAAGAACACGGATTCATCGAAAGAATTCGCTGAAGGAACCGCTCTCGGGGAGATCGCCAGGGAGTTCGAGTTTGACAAGCCCTATGACATCCTGGCTGCCAAGGTGAATAATGTCGCCCAGGGGTTAAGGTTTAGGGTCTATCACAACCTTGATGTTGAGTTTCTCGACTACCGTACCTACACCGGGCGGAATTTCTATTGCCGCTCGCTCTGCTTCCTGCTTTATAAAAGCGTCAAAGACCTTTTCCCGGGGAGCCGCCTGACTATCCGCCGGCCTATTTCCAAAGGCTATTACTGCGTCGTGGAGAAAGGTGACGGGACGCCTCTGGGCGAGGCAGATGTGGATGCGATTCGCGCTCGGATGACTGCCATTGTGGATCAGGACGTGCCTTTCCGCCGCCATGAGGCCAGGGTCGAGGACGCCATCAAGACTTTCACCGCCCTCGGCGCGATGGACAAGGTCAAACTGCTTGAGACCTGCGGGGACGTTTACGTCACCTATTACACCCTGGACGGTACGGCGGATTATTATTACGACGAGCTTGTCCCGAGCGCTGGCTACCTCAAGACTTGGAGTGTCAACCTTTACAGGGATGGCATCCTGCTGAGGGTTCCGGACAGGCACCATCCAGAGGATCTGGCTCCTTTCTTTGAGCAGCCGAAAACCTTTGAGGTGTTCAAGGAGTCTCACCGTTGGAACGGGATCATGGGTCTGGGCAGCGTCGGGGATGTCAACGAGTCCATCCTGAGCGGCAAGGCTTCCGACCTCATCCAGATCGCTGAGGCCCTGCAGGAGAAGAAGATAGTCCAGATCGCCGAAGAGATAGACAGCCGTCACCGCGATCCGGACAATCCCGTCCGGCTTGTGCTGATAACCGGCCCCACGAGCAGCGGAAAGTCCACTTTCTGCAAGCGCCTGAGCATCCAGCTCAAAGCCTGCGGCCTGCATCCGCTGTCATTTTCCACGGACGACTATTTCGTGAACAGGCTGGACACTCCGAAGCTCCCGGACGGTTCTTTCGATTTCGACAATTTCGACACCGTTGACCACGACTATCTTCAGAAGGATCTGCTGAAACTCCTTGCAGGAGAGGAGGTTGAGGTGCCGGAGTTCAACTTCGTCACCGGTCTGAGGGAGTTCAATGGCAAGAGGCTCAAGCTTGGCGAGCAATCCGTGTTGCTCGTCGAGGGCATCCACGCCCTTAATCCCAAGCTCACGGATAAGGTTCCTGAAAAGGAGAAGTTCAGGATATTCATAAACACTATCACTTCGATCTCCCTGGACTCCCACAACTGCATCCCCACGAGCGACAACCGTCTGCTCCGGCGTATTGTCAGGGACTTCCTGAAAGGCGCCTTCACTGCCCGTGAGACCATCTCCAACTGGCCGAATGTCAGGCGTTCCGAGGTCCGGTGGATATATCCCTTCCAGGAGGAGGCCGACGTGCTTTTCAACTCCGCCTACCTGGCTGAGTTCGCCGTCCTTCGCTCCCACGCCGAGAGGATTCTCGCCACGGTCCCGAAGAATTGCAAGGAATATAGCGAGGCCAGCAGGCTCCTGAAATTCCTGCACTATTTTGTCCCGGTCTCCGACAGGGAGATCCCGCTGAATTCCTTGATGAGAGGTTTTATTGGTGGCGGAAACTTTTGATATTCATTTAATTAATAGATAGATATGATTATTCCTTACAACCAGCGGACCGGCAACGAGTCCATAGTATATTTCACCAGGGATCTGACTTCAAGAGGCTTGATAAAGGCTTACGAGAAGGTCTGCGGAAACATTACCGGCAAGGTAGGAGTCAAACTCCACACAGGGGAAAAGCATGGCCCGAACATCATTCCCCGATCCTGGGTCAGGAAACTCATCGAAAAAGACCTCCCCGGGGCATCCATTATCGAGACCAACACGTATTACGAGGGGGACCGTTATACGACCGAACTCCACCGCGAGACCCTCAAAGTCAACGGATGGACATTCTGCCCGGTGGATATTATTGATGAGGAAGGTGTTGTGAATCTTCCTGTTACGGGTGGTAAGTGGTTCAAGGAAATGTCTGTGGGAAGCCACCTTACCAATTATGACTCCATGGTCGCTCTGACTCATTTCAAGGGCCATACGCAAGGAGGATTCGGCGGTAGCGACAAGAACATCGGTATCGGTTGCGCGGACGGCCGGATAGGGAAGGCCTGGATTCACACGACTCCCGGTCAGCCGGACCAGTGGGACATCGCCGAGGAAGAGTTCATGGAGAGGATGACCGAGTCCACCAAGGCTACGATCGACCATTTCGGGAAGAACGTGACCTATGTCAATGTGATGCGGAATATGTCCGTTTCCTGCGACTGCGAAGGGCTTGAGGCAGAGCCTGTTGTGACTCCCAATGTCGGCATCCTGTCCTCGACTGACATCCTCGCGATCGACCAGGCTTGCGTTGACATCGTTTACGCCATGACCGAGAGACAGCATCATGACCTCGTCGAGAGGATCGAGTCTCGTCACGGACTTCGCCAGCTCTCTTATATGAAAGAACTCGGGATGGGCAATGACCGGTACATCCTCATAGACTTGGATAATGGTGGAAAGAGGATGACCGTCAAGGAGGCCGTCAAAGGCCTTAAGCCTTTTGTCCTTCGCGGCAAATGATCTTAAAGAGACTTCTGGCTCCAGTGATCATCCTTCTAGGTATATTCTCGGAAGGATGTTCGCATGATTCGCATCGGCCTGTGGCTGAACCACTTCCGTTGTCCAAAGTACGTGTGGTAGGGGAGAACCGACTCACTTCCAATCGGGATCTTGACATCCGGGCGATCCTCTCATGGGATGTCCGGAAATTCCTGTATAATTATCTCGACACCTATGGGCTCGACACCTCCGGTTGCCCTCTGCCAGAAGGCTGGGACTCTGTTGACACCAAACTGAAAGGCCACGGGTCTGGTCACTATATGTCGGCCCTGGCGCTCGCTTATGCCGGGTGTGATGACAACGCCTTGAAAGACAGCCTTCTGGCCAGGATGAGGACTATGGTGGATTGCCTGCGGGAGTGCCAGGAAAGGACCTTTGTCTATGACGAGGATCTCGGGCGTTACCGGGAGGCCAGGGACTATGCGCCGGAGGCTGAGCTCCGGGAGATGAAAGGCACCTGGGAGGCTTTCGACGAGTACAAAAAGTCTTACTCTGAATATGGTTACGGGTATCTCAACGCTATTCCGGCGGCCCATTGCGTCCTTGTCGAGATGTATCGTCCCTACAATAACAAAGACTGGGTCTGGGCTCCGTACTATGTTGTCCACAAACAGCTCGCCGGCCTGATTGACATATCGTCCCTTGTCGATGACAAAGCCATATCGCAAAAGGCTCTGAAGATTGCGGAGGATATGGGGTTGTGGGTGTGGAACCGACTGAAATACAGGACATTCTTGGATTCATCCGGGACTTCTGAGACTCGTCGTTCCACCCCAGGCAACCGTTATGAGATGTGGAACATGTACATTGCCGGTGAGGTGGGTGGGATGGAGGAGTCCCTTTCCAGGCTCTCGATGATGGTGGAGGACAGGACTTCCGGCGAACGCCTTTTGGAAGCGGCCGGTTTTTTCGACAGCCCGGCGTTCTTTGATCCTCTGGCCCGGGGCGAGGACTCTATTCATGGCCGTCACGCCAACCAGCATATCCCCATGGTTATCGGCGCCTTGATGAACTATCGGGCTGGCGGTTCGAGGGAATATTACGATATCGCCCTGAATTTCTGGAACTTCGTCCAGGACAGGTACCTTTACGCCACCGGTGGGGTTGGGGATTCGGAGATGTTCAGGGAACCATATACCCAGATGGCCAGTATGATAGCTAGTAAGACTCCCGAGATGAATGAGACCTGCTGCGCCTATAATCTCGCCAAACTGACCAAGGACCTTAACTGCTTTGATCCGAATGACGCCCGTTACATGGATTATTATGAGAGGGTTCTGTACAACCAAATAGTCGGATCGATCCATCCTTCTGAGTACAAGGTGACCTACCAGTATGCGGTCGGGCTCGACGCTTCCAAGCCCTGGGGCAACAGGACTCCCCAGGAATCTTGTTGCGGGGGTACCGGGGCGGAGAACCATGTCAAATACCAGGAGGCTGCTTACTTTGTCTCAAAGGACACCGTGTGGGTGGGCCTGTACCTGCCATCTGAAGCGAGGTGGGATCGTCGCGGGGTGACCCTTTCACAGGAGTGCGAGTGGCCGGCGGAGCGGTCCGTGATACGGCTGAAAAAGGGTAGCAGACGCTTCACGATGAAGCTCAGGGTCCCTTATTGGGCGACAGAGGGGTTTGATATCCGGCTCAACGGCAAGTCATTGGCTTCCGAATATACTCCCTGCAGCTATTTCGAGATCCCTCGCCGGCGCTGGACCCGCGGCGACTCCCTCGAAATCATCATGCCATACGTGGAGCACATCGACTACGCCCCTGACCCAGTTGTTATCCCGAGCGCCCCACCTGTCATCCTGAGCGAAGCGAAGGATCTATGCGAAGCGAAGGATCTATTGCCAGAGCGGCTCGGCGCCCTGATGCGCGGGCCTCTTGTGATGGCGGCTGTGGGAATCAAGAGCTGGGACGAGGCGGTCCTGCATCTTGGCCCCGATGGCCATCCTGCACTGCAAGCTGCCCCTGATTCAGCCGGTAGCCCTGGCTGTTTCACCTTGGATGGCAAGACCTTTATCCCCGACTACCAGGCCGACACCTCCGTCACCCATTATCTGCGTATTTTGGAAACAGTTGATTTTTAATAATATATGCAAAACGCGTAGCCAAATAAGCTACGCATTTTTTGTATATTGTTGAATGTCAAGTAGTTTATAATAACATCATTTATTTGTAAATTTGTGCTGTAATATTTAATCAAATGAAACAGATAAGCACTGATAAGGCTCCGGCGGCGATAGGTCCGTACAGCCAGGCGATTGCCCACAATGGTTTGATTTTCGTGTCCGGTCAGCTCCCCATTGACCCCTCCACTGGCGCTTTCCCCGAGGGTGGTGTCGAGGCCCAGACCAGGCAGTCCCTAACCAACATAAAGTCAATCCTCGAGAAGGCCGGCTCAGGAATGGACAAGGTGGTGAAGACCACTGTCCTGCTTGCTGACATGGGCGATTTCGCCGCTATGAACGGCGTCTATGCGGAGTTCTTCTCAGAGCCTTATCCTGCCCGTTGCGCCTTCGCTGTCAAGACTTTACCGAAAGGAGCCCTTGTCGAGATCGAATGCATCGCCGCTGAATGCTGAAGACGATTCTTGGAAGGGTTGGGCGGTATAAGACCGCCGCTATCCTGACCCCGGTCTGGACTACGGCCGAGGTGATTATGGGTGTCCTGATCCCTTACGTGACGGCTTCCCTGATCGACAAGGGAATAAGCGCCGGGAACATGCCCGAAGTTTACAAATATGGCGGCTTGATGCTCCTGATGGCCTTTTTTAGCACCCTTTTCGGAATATTGGCAGCGCGTTTCGCCGCATATTCATCCACCGGCCTGGCCGCTAACCTGAGGGAGGCGATGTACACGAACATCCAGCGTTTCTCGTTCTCGGACATCGACAAGTACTCCACGGCCGGCCTTGTCACCAGGATGACCACAGATGTGAGCAACATCCAGGGAGCCTTCCAGATGCTCCTCAGGATCAGTTTCAGGGCTCCTTTGAACATGGTTTTCAGCCTTTTGATGTGCTTTTTCATCAACGGAAGACTTAGCATTATCTTCCTCATAGCTATGGTGATCCTGAGCACCTGCCTTTTCATCCTGATCAAGCGGGCCTCGAAACTCTTTGTCAAGATATTCGAGAAATATGACGGCCTTAACGGAGTGATCCAGGAGAACATCTCGGGGATCCGTGTAGTGAAAGCCTTCGTCCGGGAAGACCACGAGCTCAGCAAGTTCGACAAGGCGGCGCTTTCTCTCTACAACCTCAATGTCAAGGCCGAGAGCCTTATGGCCCTTAACCATCCGGTAATGAATCTGGTGGTTTACGGCTGCATCATCGCGCTCTCATGGTTTGGGGCGCATTATATCGTGGGTGGTACCCTCACGACCGGCCAGTTGACCTCGCTTTTCGCCTACATCATGACTCTCATGACGTCGCTGATGATGCTTTCGATGATCTTCGTCCAGCTGACCCAGAGCGCCGCGAGCGGAAAGAGGATAGCGGATGTCATCAACGAGGAACCGGACATGTATGATCCGGCGGATCCGGTCAAAGAGGTAAATGACGGAAGCATAGACTTCAATCATGTCTATTTCGCCTACACTAAAGGTGGAGATTATGCTTTGGAAGATATTGATTTCCATATTGATGCCGGAGAGACTATAGGTGTGATTGGAGGAACGGGCAGCGGAAAATCCAGTCTCGTTTTCCTCATTTCCAGGCTCTATGATGTTTCGGAAGGAAGCGTCAAGGTCGGCGGGGTTGATGTGCGTGAATATGAGATGGAAGCCCTCAGGAATCAGGTCGCTGTCGTTCTCCAGAAAAGCACCCTGTTTTCAGGAACTATCCTTGACAACCTGCGCTGGGGCCGAGAGGACGCTACGCAGGAGGAGTGCGAGGAGGCTTGCCGTCAGGCATGTGCGGATGAGTTTATCCAGCAGATGCCGGATAAATATGAGACCTACATCGAGCAGGGCGGCACGAATGTCTCCGGAGGCCAGCGCCAGCGTCTTTGCATAGCCAGGGCTCTCCTGAAGCGTCCCAAAGTGCTGATCCTGGACGATTCCACCTCGGCGGTGGACACCGCCACCGACTCCCATATCCGCAAGGCGATATCCGGGAAGATCGAGGGTCTCACCAAGATTATCATTTCCCAGAGAATCCTGAGCATTAAGGACGCGGACAGGATCATCGTGATGGATGACGGCCATGTGGTGGCGTTTGACACCCACGAGAACCTGTTGAAGACGTGTGAGATATACAAAGACATCCACGAGATGCAGACCTCCGGTGGCGAGGCTGACTTCGATGAAGGAAAGGAGGTGGCGGCATGAGCGCGAGTGGCAAGATGCCGCAGGGAAGCGGCAGGATGAGAGGGGGAGTGAGGGAGCCTCACATGTCCAGGGAGGATATGAAGAAGAGCCTCGGAAAAGGTTCGACTGTCTGGAGACTCTTCAGATTCATATTCAAAAACTACAAATTCCGTTTCGGGGTCGTGCTGGTCTGCATCGTGATCTCGGCGTTGGCCACTCTGGCCTCATCGCTGTTCACCAAGACCCTGATCGACGACTACATCACTCCGCTGCTCTCGCAGACAGTGCCTGACTTTTCTCCTCTGGCAGTTGCCCTTGTTAAACTGGCGGCTGCCCTGCTGGTTGGAGTGGCGGCCTCATATTCCTACAACTTGATAATGATCTTCGTGGGACAGGGCACCATGCTGAAGCTTCGTCAGAACTTGTTTTCCCACATGGAAGACCTACCCTTGAGTTATTTTGACTCCCACTCCCACGGCGACATCATGTCGGTCTATACCAATGATGTGGACACTCTCCGCCAGGTGATAGGAAATACAGTTCCCAACCTTTTCCAATCCCTGATCACTCTCATCTCGACTTTCGTCTCCATGGTGGTCCTGTCGATGCCCTTGACTCTGGTGTCCATCCTGATGGCAGCGCTGACCGTGCGTGTGACAACCGCCCTCGGAAAGATATCCAGGGCTCATTTCGTGGAAAGACAGAGGGCTCTCGGTGCTGTCAATGGTTTCATCGAGGAGATGGTTTCCGGTCAGCGTGTGGTGAAGGTATATTGCCATGAGAAGAAGGCTGTCGAGGATTTCTCCGTCCTTAACGAGCGGCTCCGTTCCAGCGCCTACAACGCCAACAAGATCGGTAGCATGGTGATGCCTATCAACGGGAATATCGGCAATATGGGATATGTCCTGACGGCGGTGGTAGGAGCTCTTATCGCCATCGGCGGGTTGACTGCCTGGTATATGTCCGGGATTGGTGGCGCTACCCTGACCCTTGGTACTCTGGTGGCGTTCCTGTCTCTCCAGAAGAACTTCACGAGGCCGATCTCGAGCATTTCCAATGAGATTAATTCGATCGCGATGGCTTCCGCCGGCACGGACAGGGTTTATAGCCTCTTGGACGAGCCGCAGGAAGTCGATGAGGGCAAGGTCACTCTTGTCAACGCCACCGTCGCTCCCGACGGCTCCCTCGTCGAATCTCCCGTCCGCACCGGCTCCTGGGCCTGGAAGGACGTACCTTCTGACGGTTCAACTGTTCCGAATCTGCCGTCAGGCTCTGACAGTCCAGACTCCTCGCTTCGCTCGGCCCCTCCCACTTGCTCCGCAAGCGGGCCCCTCCCTCTTACGAGCCGAGGGTGGCTACGGTCTGGACTTGCCAGACCTGACGCCGATGACTTTGGTGCGGCCTCCGGGCTAAGGGCGTACTCAGCCGCAGCGAAGCGAGGATGGACGCGCCCGTGTCCGGAGGGCCGCCCGGCAATATTGACGCCTCTGCAGGGTTTGGTGAGTCTGGAGGATGTGGATTTCAGCTATGTGGAGGGGAAACAGGTGCTGTTCGACATCAGCCTGACGGCATATCCGGGGCAGAAAATAGCCTTCGTCGGAGGCACCGGGGCTGGAAAAACCACGATCACAAACCTCATCAACCGCTTCTACGAGATCCAGGAAGGCTCCATAACCTACGACGGCTTCGACATAAGGGATATCGACAAGGATTCCCTGCGACGGAGCCTTGGAATAGTGCTTCAGGAGACCCGGCTCTTCTCCGCCTCGGTGCTCGACAACATCCGTTACGGCCGTCTGGACGCTACCGACGAGGAATGCCGGGAGGCCGCCCGTCTTGTCTATGCCGACTCATTCATCAGGCGTTTGCCTCAAGGCTATGACACCATCCTCGCCGCTGACGGCGGTAACCTGTCGCAAGGGGAGAGGCAGCTGTTGGCCATCGCCAGGGCCGCCGTGGCCAATCCGCCCGTGCTGATTCTCGACGAGGCTACCTCCTCGATCGACACCCGCACCGAGAAACTCATCCAGAAGGGCATGGATTCCCTTATGAAAGGCCGTACTACCTTCGTGATAGCCCACCGGCTCTCGACAGTTCAGAACGCCAATTACATCATGGTGATGGATCGGGGACGTATCATCGAGAGAGGAAGGCATGACGAGCTCCTCGCGCAGAAAGGAAAGTATTACGAGCTATACACCGGAAACCAGATTACGGCTTAGCTCGGCCTTCCCTCTACCAACAAGTTGTTATTTGACCCGAATGACTTTTTATATAAATTCGCGGCAATATTCAGGTATTTAAAACGAGCATGGCATTATTCAAAAAACCTTGGAATCTGACTGACGGATTCTTGTTTGGAGGAATTCTGGTCCTGATGGGCTTCATCCTCCAGATCGCCTCAGGACCTGTTGACTGGGAGCTTATTAACTCTCCTGTCAACCTTGTCCTTCTGCTGTTGTGCGTGGTGATAGTGATCATCGCCTTCCTGCTAAGGAAGCGCTCAGGCTTTTTCGCGTGGCTGGGATCATCGGAAGCCGCTGTCCCTTCAATCGCCTGGGCTTTTATTCTGACGATAGTCATGGGGTTGACCGCCCAAGTTCCCCAGCGTGGATGGCTCGGCAGCATGACTACATTCTGGCCCTTTGTCTTATGCTACGTTTGGCTGACAGTGGTCGTGGGCCTTGTGGCCATGGACCGCTTGTCCAGGCTTGGCAAGAACTGGCGGGCTATATCCTCCTCTCTTCTTCATCTCGGTTTCTTCGTGACCTTGCTTTGCGCTACCCTGGGCAGTGCGGACAAGAGGGAACTTATGATGACCCTTCACGAAGGTGAAACTGTCGCTAAAGCTGAGACTGAAGACGGAAAAGTCTATGACACAGGTGTTTCCGTAAAGCTCAATGATTTCGAGATGGAAGTCTATCCCAGCGGTATGCCGAAGCGATTCGCCTCTGATGTGGTGGTAATAGGAAAGTCCGGCAAAGAGACCGCGGCCGTCATTGAGGTCAACAAACCCATCCAGGTGGACGGCTGGAAAATGTATCAATACGGGTACGATGAGGAAGCCGGAACGGAAGGGAAGATGAGTATTCTCCAGATGGTCAGGGATCCATGGCTTCCCATGGTTTATGCCGGAATATTCATGATGCTTGCCGGAGCCTTTCTTATGTTGTTCACTGGTTTTAAAAGGGAGGAATCGAGATGAGTTGGGATGCTTTCATTTGGTTCGCCGCGGCAGCGGTGATCCTCTGGGCGGTAGGAGCCGCCTTGGCCTGGGCCGGTAAGCGCTCTTCGGCCATAATCAATTATGGTCTCGGAATATTGGTGTTCTTCTCTTTCATCCTCTCGATGTGGATTTCCCTGGAGCGGCCGCCGCTCCGGACGATTGGGGAGACGCGGCTTTGGTATTCCTTCTTCCTTGCGGTCTCGGGAGTGATCGTTTATTGCCGTTGGAAGTATAAATGGATCCTGAGTTTCAGCACTGTGATGTCCCTTGTGTTCATCATCGTCAACCTCCTGAAGCCGGAGATCCACTCCAAGGCCCTGATGCCTGCCCTGCAGAGCCCATGGTTCGCCCCTCATGTGATCGTGTACATGTTCTCGTACGGAATGCTTGG
>Ga0256405_10005717_pt1 | contig 20930 bp, 15 predicted proteins | sample RumenRJG_02DNA_FD_189096 | JGI IMG/M metagenome (GOLD analysis project Ga0256405, IMG submission 189096) | Bovine rumen microbial communities from Lethbridge, Alberta, Canada - RJG_02 | ecosystem: Host-associated > Mammals > Digestive system > Stomach > Rumen | place: Canada: Alberta... | reverse complement strand
TGGAAAATAGAAAAGAACAGAAAATCAGTGTGCTGTTTATGCTTTACAGCATCCTGTTTTGCGTCTGCCTGATTACGGCAAACGTACTTGAGACAAAGCAGATCTCCTTTGGACCGGCGAACATGACAGCAGGTCTGATCGTGTTTCCCGTGAGTTACATCATCAATGATGTGGTGTGCGAGGTGTGGGGCTATGGACGTACGCGCCTGCTCATCTGGCTGGGTTTCGCGATGAACTTCCTGTTTGTGATTTTCGGTGCGATAGCCGACTGGATCCCCGGCGCCCCCTACTGGCATGGTGAGGAGGGTTTCCATCAGATCTTCGGACTGGCACCGCGTATTGCCGGGGCTTCGTTCCTGGCATTCCTCGCAGGCTCGTTTATCAATGCCTACGTGATGAGTAAGATGAAACTCTCGTCGGAGGGGCGGAATTTCTCCTATCGTGCGGTGATGAGTACGATCTTCGGTGAGTTGACCGACTCGGTCATCTTCTTCCCGCTGGCCCTGGGTGGCGTGATCCCCTGGGAGGAGATGCCCTCGCTGGTCATCACGCAGGTGACCATCAAGACACTCTATGAGATTCTGGTGTTGCCTATGACCATCCGCGTGGTGGCATTTACCAAGAGGCACGACCATGAGGATGTGTTTGACAAGGATGTGGCATATAATATCTTTAAGGTGAAGGAACTATGAACAGAGAAAAGGAAGGACTGAAGAATCTCGGCAAGAAGACCGAGTACAAGATGGATTATGCTCCGGAGGTCTTGGAGACTTTCCAGAACAAGCATCCTGAGAACGACTACTGGGTGCAGTTCAACTGTCCCGAGTTTACGTCGCTCTGTCCGATTACGGGACAACCTGATTTCGCAGAGATCAAGATCATGTATATCCCTGGGGAACGGATGGTGGAGAGCAAGAGTCTGAAACTGTATCTGTTCAGTTTCCGTAACCATGGTGATTTCCACGAGGACTGTGTGAATGTGATCATGAAGGATCTGGTGAAACTCATGGATCCGAAGTATATCGAGGTCATCGGTTTCTTCACGCCGCGTGGGGGTATCAGCATCTATCCCTATGCCAACTACGGTCGTCCGGGCACGAAATATGAGCACCTCGCTGAAGAGCGCATGCTTCGTCATTCGTTCCAGTGAATGGGGCTTGCCTTGCAAAAAATGCTAAAAATATCGGCAGAATTACTGATATTTCAGATTTTATTGCTACATTTGCACTCATTATTACAATTGATGACTAATATCTATGGCAAAGAAGAAAATTCAATTCAGTCTCGTTTACAGAGACATGTGGCAGAGTTCAGGCAAGTTCCAGCCCCGTAAGGACCAGTTGGAGCGTGTTGCCCCGGCGATTATCGATATGGGCTGTTTTGCCCGAGTGGAAACCAATGGCGGCGCCTTTGAGCAGGTGAACCTGATGGCAGGCGAGAACCCCAACCTGGCTGTGCGTGCCTTCTGTAAGCCTTTCAACGAGGTAGGCATCAAGACGCATATGCTCGACCGTGGTCTGAACGCCCTGCGTATGTATCCTGTGCCCGACGATGTGCGTGCCCTGATGTATAAGGTGAAACATGCCCAGGGTGTGGATATCACCCGTATCTTCTGTGGATTGAATGACACACGTAACATCATCCCCAGCATCAAGTGGGCGAAAGAAGGTGGAATGACGCCGCAGGCTACACTCTGTATCACCACTTCTCCCGTTCACACCGTAGAGTACTACGCTGCCATTGCCGATGAGGTGATTGCTGCCGGTGCGGAGGAGATCTGTCTGAAGGATATGGCCGGTATCGGACAGCCCGCCATGCTCGGTGCGCTGACGAAGGCGATCAAGACCAAGCACCCCGATATCATCATCCAGTATCACGGCCACTCTGGTCCTGGTCTGTCGATGGCCTCTATCCTCGAGGTTTGTAATAATGGTGCCGACATCATCGACACAGCCATTGAGCCGCTGTCATGGGGTAAGGTGCATCCCGATATCATCTCTGTTCAGAGCATGCTGAAGAACGAAGGCTTCGAGGTGGCTGACCTGAACATGAACGCTTATATGCAGGCTCGTACGCTGACACAGGAGTTTATCGACGACTGGCTCGGCTGCTTCATCAATCCTGCCAATAAGCATATGTCTTCACTGTTGCTGGGCTGTGGTCTGCCTGGTGGTATGATGGGCTCGATGATGGCTGATCTCGGTCCTATCCAGAAGATGATCAACAAGGAGCGTGAGAAGAAGGGCGAGTCGATCCTCTCGATGGACGATATGCTCGTGAAGCTCTTCAACGAGGTAGAGTATGTATGGCCGAAGGTTGGTTATCCCCCACTGGTGACGCCGTTCTCTCAGTACACTAAGAACATCGCACTGATGAACCTCCTCACCATGGAGCAGGGCAAGGGCCGTTACGTGATGATGGACGATGCCATCTGGGGTATGATCCTCGGTAAGAGCGGTAAGGTGCCCGGCACCATCGCACCAGAACTCATCGAACTGGCTGAGAAGAAGGGTCTGAAGTTTACCGATGCTGATCCGCATACCCTCCTTGAAAATGCACTCGACGGTTTCCGCAAGGAGATGGACGAGAACGGCTGGGACTACGGACAGGACGACGAAGAACTGTTCGAGCTCGCCATGCATCCCGAGCAGTACCGTCCGTTCAAGAGCGGTCAGGCTAAGAAGCAGTTGCTGGCTGATATCCAGAAGGCAAAGGATGCCAAACTGGGTGGCGGACAGAAGATCTCTCAGGAGGAGATCGACGCCATCAAGCATGCCAAGGCTGATGCCGTGAAGAGTCCGCTGGACGGACAGCTCTTCTGGAGTTTCGGTGGTGAGGGTGTGCCCGCTGCCTGCATCGAGCCGTTCATCGGTCAGAAATATAAGGAGGGTGATGTCTTCTGCTACCTGCAGACGAAGTGGGGCGAGATCGTGGAGATCCCTGCTGCACTGGGCGGTAAGCTCGTGGACATCAGCGTGAAACCTGGACAGAAGATCCGTCAGGGTGACACGATTGCCTGGATTGAGCGTGAGGCGTAATGGACTATCAGTCGATTATAGATAAGTATTATCCGTCGGAGAATGAACTCCGACGGATATTATTAGTTCATAGCCGACAAGTGGCCGACCGCAGTCTGAAGATCGCAAAGGCACATCCGGAACTGAGGCTCGATGAGGAGTTCCTGGAGGAAGCATCGATGCTGCATGACATCGGTATCTTCCGTTGTGATGCCCCTGGCATCCAGTGCTTCGGCACAGAGCCTTATATCCGTCATGGTATCCTGGGGGCAGAGATTCTGCGACAGGAAGGGTGGGAGCGCCACGCACTGGTGTGTGAACGTCACACGGGTACGGGTCTCTCGAAATGGGATATCGAACAGCAGCAGTTGCCTCTGCCGCATCAGGACTATATGCCTGTGGCCTTAGAGGAACAGGTGGTGTGCTATGCCGATAAGTTCTATTCCAAAACGCATCCCGGTACTGAGCGTACCGTTGTGGAAGCCATGCGGAGTCTGGAGAAGTTCGGCTGGGATGGTGTGCGCAGATTCCAGAAATGGGTGGATATGTTTGAATAATAAAACGAAAAAATAGGTGTGAAGAGAAAGTCAGCTTTAATCCTTATGCTTTTTGCCATTGTGATGATGATGGCAGAGGGACCCTTGTCGTCATATTCGAAAAGGGACAGACAGGACGATGTGACTGACTCCGTTTCACGCCAACAGTTGGATACCTTACTCACTGAGCGCGTGGAGGCCAGTGCGAAGACAAAACGCGACACCTCGACGATGGACTCCCTGGAGTTGGCGATCTATAAACACAACAAGGCTGTGGATGACTCGCTGGCACTCGACAGCATCAACCGTAGTCGTAAGAACGGTATCGACTCACCTGTGGAGTATTCCGCTGACGACTCCCTGACCTATAACGCGGCTGTCAAGATGGCCAACCTCTATGGTTCCTCGAAGGTGAAATACCAGAATATGGATCTGGAGAGCGACCGCATCACCATGAGTCTCGACAGCAACCTGGTGCATGCTACAGGAACGATGGACAGCACCAAGATGGAACTGACTGGTACGCCTGTCTTCAAGATGGGTAACGATGAGTATGAGAGCGACACGATGGCCTTTAACTTCAAGACGAAGAAGGGTCTGATCACATCGGTCTATACCCAGCAGGATGAGGGTTTCCTTACCAGTGAGATCTCCAAGCGTGGTGCCGACGGCGAGATGTTCCTCCAGCATGGCCGCTATACCACCTGTGACGATCCGCATCCCGACTTCTATCTGGCACTCTCGCGTGCGAAGGTGCGCCCGGGTAAAGATGTGGTGTTCGGTCCTGCCTATCTCGTGGTGGCTGACGTGCCCCTGCCTCTGGCGGTGCCTTACGGTTTCTTCCCCTTTACGAAGAGTTATTCCAGCGGTCTGATCATGCCGACCTACGGTGATGAGACCGATCGCGGTTTCTATCTGCGTGACGGTGGCTACTATTTCGCCATCAGCGACAAGATGGACCTGAAACTGATCGGTGAGATCTATACCAAGGGCTCCTGGGGTTTGACGGCTGCGTCGAACTACCGGAAACGCTATAGATACAACGGTTCGTTCCTGGCCAGTTATCAGAACACGATCCATGGTGAGAAGAACATGCCAGACTATAGCAAGACGACGAGTTTCAAGATTCAGTGGACGCATAGTCAGGATGCGAAGGCGAACCCCTATAGCAGTCTGTCTGCCAGGGTGAACTTCGCTACGACGAACTATGAGCGCGACAACCTCTCCTCGATGTATAATCCGCAGGCTTTGACGCAGTCCACCCGTACGTCATCAGTCTCCTTCCAGACGCGTTTCTCCAGTATTGGTATGACGCTGAGTTCGAATATGAACGTGGCTCAGAATATGCGTGACTCAACGATCAATCTCACATTGCCTGATCTGAATATCGCCATCGCTACCTTCTATCCCTTCAAGCGTAAAAAGATGGCTGGCTCAGAGCGGTGGTATGAGAAGATCTCGGTGAGTTATACCGGACTGTTCAAGAACGAGATCAGGGCTAAGGAGAACATGATCATGAAATCGAAGTTGAACAGGGATTGGAATAACGGTATGCAGCATACCATCCCCATCAAGGGTAACTTCACGCTCTTCAACTATGTGAACATCACGCCATCGTTCAACTTTACGGACCGCACCTATCTCAGAAAGGTGGAGAAGTCGTGGGATCAGACCAGCCAGAAAGAGGTGAGTGACACCATCACAGGTTTCTATAACGTCTATAACTGGAGCCTGAACATGAGTATGTCTACCAAACTCTATGGCTTCTGGATTCCAAACCGTAAGATCTTCGGCGATAAGATCCAGGCCATCCGTCACGTCATCACACCGACGGTGAGTTTCTCGTATGCCCCTGATTTCAGTGCCAGCCGTTATGGTTACTATAAATACTACCAGAAGACGGATGCTCAAGGAAACGTGACGATGGTGGAGTACTCACCTTATCAGGGATCGGCATACGGCTATCCTGGTAAGGGAAAGTCGAGTATCCTGAACTTTGAATTGGCAAACAACGTCGAGATGAAGGTGAAGAGCGACGATGACTCTACGGGTGTGAAGAAGATTTCGCTGATCGATGAGTTCAGACTGTCGTCATACTATAACTTTGCAACCGATATCCGTCCGCTCGGTGATCTGACAGCTACATTGCGACTGAAATTATCCAAGAGTTATACCCTGAATCTGAGTACAGTCTTCAAATCGTATGTCTATGAGGCTGATAGTGTGGGTGCTACCCCTCGCGAGAGTGAGCACGTCACCTATTGGGGACAGGGAAAGTTTGGTCGTTTCACAGGTCTCTCCCAGAACCTCTCCTATACGTTGAACAATGAGAAGGTAATGAACTTCTTCAAGCGACTCAGGGGTGAGAAGGTGGAGAAGAAAGACAAGAATAAACGCAAGAACGATGACGACGAGTGGGACAATGACCCAGAAGCGAACATCGATAAGGATATGGAGAAAGCCAAGCATGGTGCCAAGAGGGGCGAAAGCAACAAGGCAGAGACTGATGAAGATGGCTATATGACCTTCAAGATACCCTGGAGCCTGAGTATCGGCTATGGTATCAATGTGCGTGAGGATATGGATGTGAAGAAGTTCAATTACAACACCATGCGCTATCCGTATAAGTTCACACAGAACCTGAACGTGAGCGGTAACGTGCGTATCAGTGACGGCTGGAACATCTCCTTCTCCTCGGGTTATGATTTCGAGAACAAAAAGATCTCTATGACGACTGCCTCGCTGAGTCGTGACCTGCACTGCTTCAATATGTCATGCTCTGTGGTGCTTGCGCCTTATACCAGTTACAACTTCTCGTTCAGGTGTAATGCAGCGACACTGACGGATGCCCTGAAATACGACAAGCGCAGCAGTTACTCGAACGCAGTGCAGTGGTATTAGAGAATTTATAGAATTAAGAGACATTTAGACCTAAGCTATATGGCAGAATTACCTGATATGATACAAGACCTGGCCCTTATTCTGATAGTGGCAGGTGTTGTGACACTGATCTTCAAGAAACTGAAGCAGCCTTTGGTGCTGGGGTATATCGTGGCAGGTTTCCTGGTCAGTCCGAATATGCCTTATACGGCGTCAGTGGCAGATATGGAGAACGTACATCTCTGGGCGGATATCGGTGTGATGTTCCTTCTGTTCTCGCTTGGACTTGACTTCTCTTTCAAGAAGATCCTGAAGATGGGTGCTTCGCCTGTCATCTCCACCTGTACCATCATCTTCTGTATGTCGATGTTAGGTTTCTCCGTGGGACGTCTCTTCGGTTGGGAACAGATGGACTGCATCTTCCTGGGTGGTATGCTGGCGATGTCATCGACCACGATTATCTATAAGGCTTTTGACGATCTGGGCTTGCGCCAACAGCAGTTTGCAGGTCTGGTGATGAGTGTGCTGATCCTCGAAGATATCCTGGCAATTGTGATGATGGTGATGCTGAGTGCCATCGCCCAAGGTAATCTCGAAGGCGGACAGATGGTGGAGTCGGTCATGCGTATCGTCTTCTTCCTCATCTTGTGGCTGGTGGTGGGTATTTTCGCCATTCCGCTGTTCTTGCGACGCGTCCGTTCGCTGATCAATGCCGAGGTGCTGTTGGTGGTTTCGCTGGGTCTATGCTGTGCGATGGCCGTTTTTTCTTCAAAGGTCGGTTTCAGTTCTGCCTTCGGTGCCTTTATCATGGGTAGTATCCTGGCCGAGACTGTGGAAGCCGAGCGCATAGAGAAACTTGTGGAACCTGTCAAGAACCTCTTTGGTGCCATCTTCTTCGTGTCTGTAGGTATGTTGGTCGATCCGAAGATACTTGTGGAATATGCCATTCCCATCATGCTGTTGGTATTGACCATCCTGATCGGTCAAAGCGTGTTTGGCACGTTCTCCTTCATGTTGGCTGGTGAATCGTTGAAGTCGGCGATGCGTTGCGGATTCTCAATGGCGCAGATTGGTGAGTTCTCGTTTATCATCGCGTCGCTGGGTCTGTCGCTAGGCGTGATCAGTGATTTCCTCTATCCGGTAGTGGTGGCTGTATCCGTCACAACTACTTTCCTCACACCTTACATGATACGACTTGCCACCCCGGTTTATAATCATCTGGAGCATCGTCTGCCCAATAAACTTATCAACTCGCTTAATTCGTTGTCGATGAGCAGTCATCAGCATACGCAGGGACAGAACTACTGGAAGAAACTGCTTACCCAGATGACCATCAATACGGTGGTGTATTCCATCCTGACGTCGGCAGCCATTGCCGTGATGTTCACCTTTGTGCTGCCGTTCGTGCGTAGCCTGTTGCCTGGGTGGGAACTGCACTGGTATGCCAACGGCGTGACGGGTGTGCTGACGGTGCTTGTCATTGCGCCCTTCCTGCGTGCGATGGTGATGAAGAAGAACCGCAGTCCGGAGTTCCGCGCCCTTTGGGCAGAGAGTAACCGCAACCGTCTGCCGCTCCTCTTTACCATCTTGGTGCGTGCGGTGATCGCCATTTCATTTATCTTCTATATCTGTAACTACCTGAGTCGTCTCACCAATGCGCTGATGATTACCATCGGTGTGATCGTGATCCTGCTGATCATCTTCTCCCGTTGGGTGAAGCACCGTAGTATCACACTTGAGCGTCTGTTTGTGCAGAACCTGCGTTCACGCGATATCGCCGCTCAGGTATATGGTAAGAAGCGTCCGCTCTATGCTGACCGTCTGTTGGATCGTGATATCCACATTGCCGATTTCGAAGTGCCCTCTGACTCCATGTGGATGGGCCAGAGTCTGAAACAGTTGAATCTGGGTAAGAAGTACGGTGTGCATATCAGTAGTATCCTGCGTAGTGGCTGGCGGATTAATATCCCTGACGGCGACTACGTCATTTTCCCCGGCGACATCCTTCAGGCGATTGGTAGCGATGAACAGTTCTCTGCCTTCCGTGAGGCGCTGGACCGTGAGCGCTTAGGTGTGGATCCAGATTCGGAGAAACGTCTCATGAAGTTACGCCAACTTGTGATTAGTAGTGAAAGTCCGTTCGTTGGTAAGACACTTATCGAGAGCGGCATCCGTGACCTCTACAGTTGTATGGTTATCGGTCTGGAGGAAGGAAAGCAGAACCTGTCTGCCTTCCCGCCAAACCGTAAGTTCAAGGTAGGGGATATCATCTGGGTCGTGGGTGAACAGGAATCACTCGACGCCCTGATAAATGAATAATGTTCAATCGTTGAAACCGGCTGTCAGTTCGCAGATGCGGATAATCACCTGCATGGCCTGTTTCATCGACTGGATACTGACAAACTCATAAGGTCCGTGAAAGTTCACACCCCCGGCAAAGATGTTGGGGCAGGGGAGTCCCTTGAACGATAACTGAGCCCCATCGGTACCACCGCGAATGGGTTTTACCTTGGGTGCCACGCCACAGTCCTGCATCGCATGCAGCACCAGGTCGATGACGTGCATCTGGGGATCAATCTTCTCCTTCATATTATAATACTGATCCTTTATCTCAGCAATGACGGTACCTTCGCCGTAAGTCTCGTTCATCTGGTCTGCGCATCTCTGGACGAAGCGCTTGCGGTCTTCAAAGTGCTCACGGTCATGGTCGCGGATGATATAACTCAGTTTGGCTTGTTCAACGTTACTCTCGATACCCAGCAGATGGTAGAATCCCTGATAGCCTTCTGTCGTCTCCGGACGCTCGTCGGCAGGCAGTAACTGTGCAAACTCCGTAGCCAGCACATTGGCATTCACCATCTTGTCTTTTGCGTAGCCTGGGTGTACGCTCACGCCTTTGATGAAGATCTTGGCGCTGGCGGCGTTGAAGTTCTCGAACTCCAGTTCCCCCAGGTCGCCACCATCCATGGTGTAAGCCCAGTCGCAGCCGAACTTCTCCACGTCGAAATGATGGGCGCCCATACCGATCTCCTCGTCAGGATTGAAGGCGATGCGGATCTTGCCGTGCTTCACCTCAGGATGGTCTCTCAGCCAGCACATCGCCTGAATGATCTCTGCGATACCGGCCTTGTCGTCGGCACCTAACAATGTGTGTCCGTCTGTGACGATCAGGTCCTCGCCGATGTGCCTGAGGAGTTCAGGAAACTTCTTCGGACTGCTGATGATACCCTCTGACAGCAGGATGTCGCTGCCGTCGTAGTTGTTGACGATGCGGGCCTTGATGTCTGCACCGGAACAGTCTGGACTTGTATCGTAGTGAGAGATGAAGCCGATGGTGGGAATGTCGCCCTTGACGTTGGCCTTTAGTGTGGCGTAGATGTAGCCTTTGTCGTCCATCTCCACATCGCTCAGACCTTCGTTCTCCAGTTCTTTCTTCAGGTAGTTTGCAAACACTAACTGTTTCTCTGTACTCGGTACCTGGTCGCTGTCTTCCTGCGACTGTGTGTCGAACTTCGTGTAGTTAAGAAATCGTTCGGTAATATCCATTTTTGTGACCATTCTTACTTTAGAGGATACAAAATTAATCATTTTTCCGCAGAATCCTTCAAATAATCGAAAAAATACACTAACTTTGCAGAAATTTTCAAGAAAGATGGATGAAAAAGAGGTAAGATGGTATGTTATCGGCTCTGTGACCCGAGGCCGTGAGCTCAAGATCCGCGATGAACTGCGGCGCGATGAGCATGAGTGCTTCGTACCCCTTCGGTATGATGTCCGCAAACTGGGTGGTCAGCGTCGGCGCATCATGGTACCTGCTGTCACAGGTCTGATCTTCCTACGTGGCGACCTTGAGTGTGTGCGCGAGGCCATCAGGTTCCGTAACGATGGTCTTTTCATCCGTAAATCTACTTTCTCTAACAAAGAGGATTATCTCTCCGTCTCTGAACATGACATGCGTAACTTTATCGCCCTCTCCGAACAGGCTGGCGAGAAGATCACCTATTATAATCCTGACGAGATCCATCTGCAGGTGGGTGACAAGATCCGTGTGAATGGTGGTATGTTTGACGGGCGTGAGGGTGTGATCATGCGTATCAAAGGTAAGCGTCGTCGTCAGTTGGTGGTCTCTATTCCTGGTATCGTCTATGCGGCAGTAGAACTGGAGCCTGAGCTGCTTGAACTCATTTCGCCCGAGCAACAGGAAGGTGCAAAGGATAAGGCACCCAATGAGGAAGCACCCAGGGAGAAACGCCGCACGAAGCATATCGAGGAAGATAAGAAACTCTTGGCCGACCTCGCCTATCGTCTGTTGTTCGAGGTGCCCTCTTCTTACCAACATGAGAAGGAGTATTATCTGTGGATCTCAGAACTGCGCCGCGTCCGTGAACGACTGTTGCCTTTCAAGGGTTATATAGCTGCACAGGAAGCCGAACTGGCACTGCCTCTCTATATGGCGGCTGTCAAACTCGGTGAAGATGTAGAGGCTGCAGAACAACGTGTCCGTAAGGTGATGGACCGTCTGAACGATACGAGTTTCCAAAAGTTGCGCATCCGACTCTATCTGGCACAGCTGGCTGGTGACGAAGAGTCCCGTCGTATCGTCGAAGCGCAGATTGCTGCTTGGAAAACGGCCCGTTTGTCCGCCAGACAGAAAGAATTCATCACCGAGACCAAACTGGTCTTCAATTCCAAATGTCGTCATCTCGTTTGAGTTCTTGGGAAAATTTAGTTTTGAATTTTTTTCTAAAAATTTCAAAACTTAATGACATTCGACATTGATTGTGTATTATTTGCTTGATAATTAGGTCTTTAACTTCATTTTTATTTTCCACTTAATGACATAGAAACGACATCCTAATGACATCTTAATGACACAATTTGCCTGTTTTAGGGTTGCGGTTCTACAATTTTATGCGAACCGAAGCTGAATAGGGATGTCGCTGATGCTTAGTTACTACCTCGCATACCTTGAGTCTAAGTGTTGCTCCGAAATTCTCTAGAGAATTTAGAAACAACTATTAAGGAGAGACATTGCGATGCGGTATTTTGACTCTTGCGACCTCCCTATCTGGCACTTAGTTCGCACAAAATTGTCGAACCGTTTGCCCAAATTAGGCGATTTATGCTGTTTTGATGTCATTAGAATGTCATTAACTATAGTTGAAATATGATTCTAAACCACTGATAATAAGTGAAATAACTCTTTCATGATGTCAAATGTCATTAAGTTTTTAGATTTTTCAAAAATCTCTTTCAAAATTATTATCGATTTGCCGTGAAAATCTCCGCGAAAAGTAACTTTTTGCATACCTATTCGTTACTTTTCGCCCAGCGTTTCGTTACTTTTCAGTCATCAAAAAGTAACGAATTGAAAGGTGATTTGTACCTCTAAATGATGGGAACAACTCAGTGGTGACAATCAATTGCGACTGGTTGTCCTTCTTGTTGACGAAGTAAGGATATCATCAAGCCCGCTTGAGTTCGTTTAGCAAAGAGAATTGTTAATTAACAATGAGGTAGGACAATGCCCCCGGCATCTCCTCCAATGTTTTTAATCTTTCCATATAGTTTGTTATCCTTAATAAACGGCTGCAAAAGAACAACAAAAAAATAACTAAACAGGTTTTTTGCAGTAGAAAGTGCTTTTTTTAACATTTCTCGAACTGACAAAAGGCTATAAAAGAATAAGCAAAGCATTGATAAATAGTAAGATATAGTCGTATTGAGTGTATAGATACTTCTTTCAAAAATGAGCTCAATGATCACAGTTTGAGATATAAGGCTTTGGTACTATGCAATAAAGAGGCTCCCCAAATTGAAATATTGACAGATAATTACTAATAAATTTGGTAATATTGCAATCTTTTATTATATTTGCACTCGATTTTAATATAATAAAGATGAGCGAAAGACCTCTTAATCGGCTTAAGGTAGTTCTTGTAGAGAACCAAAAGACTAGTAAATGGCTGGCAGAACAGTTGGGCGTCTCTGCCGTAACAGTCAGTAAGTGGTGTACTAACATGCACCAACCCGACTTACAGACGTTGGCTAAAATTGCAGAGTTGATAGGATGTGAGAAACGAGAGCTTATTACTGAATAGAAATGTTTCAAATCAAACTACGAGAACAACCAGCACTGGAATCTGGATGCGGTGTATTTGGAGCCATTTAAGGAGTTTGTAAAATGTTATCTATTTAAATAAAAAGGTACAATTCTAAATTATTATCTAAAAATATGGCAAAACCCAGAGTCTTTATTAGTTCGACTTTTTATGATCTAAAACAGATTCGAACAGATCTTGACAATTTTATTAGAGGTTTGGGATATGACGTGGTAAGGAACGAAGAAGGTGGTATCCCTTATGGTACCAATGAGAATTTGGAAGACTATTGTTATAATGAAATCGCTTCTATTGATATTTTAGTCGCAATAATTGGAGGAAGATTTGGGTCAGTTTCCAAAGAAGATAATTATTCAATATCAAATGAAGAGATAAAAACAGCAATTAGTCATAATAAGCAGGTATACATATTTATTGAAAAGGATGTTGATGCAGAGTATTATACATATTTAAAAAATAAAGGTTCAAATATTGTATATTCTCATGCAGATGATGTTAGAATTTATCAGTTTATTGAAGAGATTCGGTCTTTAAAAAAGAACAATATTATCCAAACATTTATGTCTTCTGGTGATATTATCTCTTTTTTAAAAGAGCAATGGGCTGGTTTGTTTCAAAAATATCTGCAGTATCAGTCGAATATAATTGAGATTGATACTATAAAGTTGTTAAATGATTCTCTGAATACTGTACAAGACCTTACAAAGTATTTGACAGAACATAGTAAGACTCAGAATGAAAGGATAGAAGACTATTTGATATATAATCATCCACTATTTACGGCGTTAAGAAAGGTAATGAATTGGAAATTCCCCATTGTATTTCATTCTTTGAATGATTTATCATTATTATTGGAACCATGGGGATATCATTTCCCTCCAAACACTAATAAGGAAGCATATTATATGTATACAAACTCTAAATTCAACACAAATATATTTATAAAAAAGAAGTGTTTTTCCAAAGACGGTAAGTTATTAGCAAAAATAGATATTGGTGATGAAGAACAATTAGTCTTTAAGGAATCTTATTCTGTTAATGATGACCTTCCATTCTAATATATTATAAAAGAAATGGCAAGAGACAATTGGACAGAAGAACAGATAACGATAGTACTCTATGAGTATTGTCGGAATCCTTTTGGACAATTCTCAGCAATGAAGCCTTTCGTAAAGGAGTTAGGGCAGTTGTTGGGGCGTTCGCCTGGGGCTATAGTCCGTAAGGTCGGAAATCTTGCCAGCTTTGACCCTCAGATGAAAGCAAGAGGTGTTGGGGGGCTTGGTCATACAGGAAAACTTGATGAAGTTGTTTGGGATAAGTATTTTGGTCATTGGGATCAACTTGCTTATGATGCAGAAGTGCTGTTGGCAAAGTTAAGAAACAAGGAACTGGAAGAATCTTTGACAATTGACATTAACGATATGCCAAAAGGGTCTGAGCGCATACAGGAAGTTAAGCAAAGAATTAATCAATGCTTTTTCAGGGATACGGTATTGTCTTCGTATGAGAACAGGTGCTGTATAACAGGAATAAACAACACCAAGTTACTTCACGCTTGTCATATTGTAGGGTGGAGCGAAAATGAGGCAAATAGAACAAACCCGCAAAATGGTTTATGTCTTAATGTATTTTTTCATAAAGCTTATGATGAAAATCTAATTGGCATTTCTCCCGATTATGAGGTATTCGTTTCAGACGATTTCTTTGGGGCGAAACAGGAAAATGTAGACGATTCCACCAAGGAGTATATAAATAGTATTAATCATCGAAAATTGATAATGCCAAAACGGTTTCTGCCTAGCAGAGATTTTTTAGCAATGCATTTTAGTATTTACAAATCTGTAAATGCACTGAGATAAAAGCCTGATAAATGTTTAATTTGCCAGATTATTCTTAAAATGACGTCAACGGTGATTCATCAAATACAATCTTTTTGTAACTTTGCACAAAAAAGCAAAGTAATGAAAAGAATGTATTTTAGAAGTGAAGAGGCGTTTCTTGAAAATCTTGATGGGAAAGTATATGCAGTTTGTGACAAACAAGGTCGTTATTTATGTGATGTAGTTGAAGAAGACTATCTAAGGTTGATTGATGCAGGTATCCTTGTCAATTTAGATGAGAACAGAGATTATACCTTGATGGAAGCAGATTGTAATGATATCTTAACAATAGACTTAGGTGAAAAAGGACGAAATGATTTTAAAGAGAGGTTTGGTTTATCTATAGAAATAAAAGGAGAGTACGACAAAATCCGATTTAATGAGTTTACCCTTGACTATGAGATTGATAATCTGATTTTGAGATCATCTAAGGAGGAATCTGAAACCCCATTCGTATTTATGGACGGAATTGCTGTACAGATTGAATCATTAGAGTCTCCTTCGCCTGCTAAAAGTCCGATTATATTAACATATCCACATAAACAAGAAGTTAACAATAGTGTAAAAAAGCGAGATGAAATAGAAACTTATCGTGGCCATTCATGGGATGGTGACTATTACAGTATCGCCCTTTTATATGGGGAAGAAAGAAGATTACAGGATTAAAAATAAAGGTTAAGTATATGGATAATAGAGAAAGAATAAAGGAAGAATTCAAGTACTATCTAGCCAATGTGGCACGCTCAGCTAGGCGAACAAGTGATGGGTTTAATCTAGGCAGAACTGCTGTTGATAGTTTCTTGTCGTTCATTGAAGCTGATAGGCTGTTTGATTATGCTCCCGAAAAATGGAATCATATCAAATCAATGTATGACATAACGAAACCTGATGAAGTGAAACAAATAGCTGACGACTTGTTAAATGACAAGGCATTTCTTGAGCATGATAATGCTAAAAATCAGGGCTGGAGGTCAGGTGCTCTTTCTCATTATGTTTGTTTTATCAATGCTCGTTCTTACTTTATGAACCATCATAAGGTTTGTGAGCCTATTGTTAGCAATAAGGAATTTAGTAAGTATCGTCCCTATATCACCGCCATCAAATCCAAACCTTTCCTTCTGCTAGCAGGAATATCTGGAACAGGAAAAAGTAGGATTGTGCGTGAGTTGGCTCGGGCTTGTTGGACAGAAGGCTCGGAGGAGTATAAGGTCCAGAAACCAAAGAACTTTGAGATGATTCAAGTTAAACCCAACTGGCATGATTCGAGTGAATTGATTGGATATGTGAGCCGTATAGGAGTTGACAAAGATGGAAATCCGAGACCAGCCTTTGTGGCAGGGGATTTCCTGAAGTTCGTGGCTAAGGCATGGGAGAATCCTGAAGTACCGTATTTCCTGTGTTTAGACGAAATGAACTTGGCTCCTGTTGAGCAGTATTTTGCGGAGTATCTGAGTGTGGTGGAGTCGCGCAAATGTCAGGAGAATGGAACCATCACAACAGACCCGATTTTGAAGGTATGCGATGAACAATGGTATTTTGACCTAACGGCTCAGCTGACAAGAGAGGAAGATATACGGAACTGCTTCAATAAAGAGGGTATCTGTATTCCTCAGAACCTCATCGTGGTGGGTACGGTGAATATGGATGAGACAACGTTCTCGTTCAGCCGTAAGGTGCTTGACCGTGCTATGACCATTGAGATGAATGAGGTGAATCTGTATGGTGGGTTGGATTCGCAATATGAGAAGATAGGAAAGTTAGAGGCTGGCAATCTGATTGGTACGGCTGTTGAGGCTGTAGATGTCTATCAGGAAAATAAGGATGTCTGCGACATGGCACTGAAGTATCTGGAGGCTGTGAATACAGAGTTGGAAGGTACGCCGTTTAAGGTGGCCTATCGTACGAGAAATGAGTTTTTGCTCTATGTGGTGAATAATCTGCCGTATAATAAGGATAAGGATGGAAACGATTTGGAGCAAAACTTCGTCATAGCCCGTGCCCTTGATGAGATTACAAGTATGAAGATTCTGTCTCGTATTGAGGGCGATGCAACTAAGATTGACAAGTTGCTCGATAAATTGAGTGTCACTATTAGTGAGCAGTTGAAAGTTATTTCAGAGAAAGAGTATTCGGCCAAGAAAGATGATGGCGAGAAGGTGTATTCTGTTTCACTGGCAAAACTCGAAGAAATGAAAAACCGCCTCGAAAGTGGCTACACCAGTTTCTGGAGTTAAAAAGGAGAGATGCGTATGGGAAAGATAGAAGAATTATACCAAGAGTGGCAGAACGTTCAACCAATAAAGGATGAATACTTGCAGAGGCTGAACAGGAAGTTCATGCTGGAGTTTAATTACAACAGCAACCATATTGAGGGTAATACCTTGACGTATGGACAGACGGAACTATTGTTGATGTTCGGCCGTGTTGTTGGAAATGCATACATGAGAGATTTGGAGGAAATGAAGGCTCATAATGTCTGCCTGAAAATGATGCAGGAAGAGGCGAGTATCAAGGAGAAACCTCTGACAGAGACTTTTATCCGTACGCTACATCAAACGATGCTACGAGAAGATTATACCGTATATAGGCAATTGCCTGGCGGAGTGAATACAAGTTATGTGGTTCATGCGGGATGTTATAAGACACGCCCCAATTCTGTCATAACGCCATCAGGAGAACGCTTTGAATATGCATCTCCCGAGGAAACTCCTGCCTTGATGGCAGATTTGGTGGCGTGGTATAATCAGGTGGAGGAAGATGAAATAATGTCGCCAGTAGAATTGGCTGCCCTGTTCCACTACCGATATATTCGTATTCACCCATTTGAGGATGGAAACGGTCGAATAGCCCGATTGTTGATGAACTATATTTTGACAAAGCATGACTATCCGATGCTGGTGATTCGAAGCAAGACAAAGAAGAATTACCTTGATGCGTTGGGAAAAGCAGATAAGCAGGTCGGACCAATTCCTTCTGATGGTGCAAATGCAACGTTGGAACAGGCAAATGCTTTTGTAACTTATATCTCTCATCAGATGGAGGAAACCATAGAGAATAATCTGAGGTTTATTGGTGAGAGGGCAGATGCTGTGTGGTGGTATGATGGAGAACTCATTACATTTAAGAATGAGACGACCATCAAAATACTAAAAGAAATGGTTGCTAATCCTAAAATCACAATTGTGGGATTATCCAAACTTTTATTGGTGAGTGAGAATGCTGTGCAGAAGCAAATAAAGAATCTTCAAGAGAAAGGTTATATCCAACGCATTGGAGGCATACGAGGAGGCTCATGGCAGGTTTTACTAGTTTGTACCACCTAAAACGGTTGGGTAATTCATACTTGGTTGGGTAAAAAGACACTGTAATCTAATGGACCTACTGACCATACGACATGAGGATTTCACGATGTACGTCGAATGTTCAAAGTTCGAGGGCATCTGGAATAAGGCAAAGGGTAATGTGGGAGAAGAGAATCTTCTTTCTACTTACACTTGGTCGGATGGTGTTGAGGCTGTTGAGCGGAATGGTAAGCCAATCGTCAAAGGCGAAAAGGCGCCTGCGGTGTTCTTCGATAATGCAGAGTATCCGGTATGGGTGGACTTTAACAAAGAGGTAACTCATGCGCAGTTCGGATCCATGCTGCAAAGCGACAATGAGCGGTTTACGTTCAGGAAGAGCACTTTGGCAGGCTTTATCAACTATGGTAATGATATCGGCAAGAGTGAACTGAACCTTATATATAAGATAGGTAAGGAAACAAAGCGGTTTACGTTGGGCTATGAGGTGCTGAGTACGAAACTCAACTATCATGAGCACTGGCGGAAGATCATCGAGGACATCGAGCAGGAGTATAGAATGCTGTCGCTCGACTATATGAAGCGTACCTTTCATGGTTTTACGCCAGATACAACGGGAGAGACGCCAGAACTGATCTGGTGGAGCGTGTTTGCAGGAGAACAGCAGAAGTTTATCAAAGCTTGCAGGAATATCATTGAGCGCCCTCGCCATCGACTGCATGGATATGAGGTGTATCTGAGGGCAGATAAATTGAAACGAGTGCCTGCAAATATTGAGAATGAACTGGCAGAACATCGACGAGAGCCTGCGCATTTATATAGGGTGGAAGAGCAGATACAATCGAATGATACTCAGGAGAACCGCTTTCTGAAATATGCGCTTGGTCAGATTACAGAGAAGTATGAGTCGCTGAAGAAGCACATTGAAGCCATCAAGAATGTCTCTCCCGTGATGAAGAGGGAGATGGACGAGACGGTGGATACGTTGAAGCATCTCAGGCGAAATCCTTTTTTCAGGACGGTGGGAAGATTCAAGGGATTGAATCAGGAGAGTCTTGTGCTGCAAAGGGCCACAGGCTATAGTCAGGTCTATACGACGTGGAATCTGTTGCGACGGGCCTATTCGCTGAATGATGGTATCTATCGCCTGCAGTCGAAGGATATAGCCACACTCTATGAAATTTGGTGCTTCATTGAGGTAAGCCATATTGTGAGGGATCAACTTGGTATCAGCATGGAGGATATGGAGCATCGTAATCGCATGGAGATGAGCGGTGTGTTTACTTGGGAACTGGGCAAAGGCGAACATTCTCGTATTCTCTTCCGAAAGGATGGAGTGGAATTGGCTGAGTTAGTCTATAATCCCAAGCATACTGATAAGGATAATGAGAATATTAGTATGGAGAATCTGGTTGTGCCAACCGTTCCCCAAAAACCAGACATCGTGCTTCAGTTGAGGAAGGATGACGTGCAGAAGGGGATGAAGATGACTTACCTCTTTGATGCGAAATATCGGATTGACGGGAATGTGAACGGGGTTGATACACCACCAAATGATGCCATCAATCAGATGCACCGCTATCGGGATGCTATCTATTACAAGGATTATGATAGTAGTCAGTTGAAGAAGGAGGTGATTGGCGGCTATATACTTTTTCCTGGAGATGGAACCCCTTCGGATGTCGCAAAAGCCCGTTTCCAAAGGTCGATTGACGAAGTGAATATCGGTGCATTTCCTCTAAGGCCTAAGGATGTGGATAATCGCAAGTTGCTTGAAGACTTTATTGCAGAGTTGATAGGGAATAGAGCAACTGATATGTTGAGTGATGCTATTCCCCAAAAGGGACTCTTCTATCAGGAGGGTGAACCACTCTATTTGTTAATTTCAGCAAGTAATCAGTATAATGTTGGCATTATGGTCGATTTGAAGAATGGGCTTCCGTGTAAGTTTAGTTGCAGTCATCAGGGAATTAGGGAAGATGTGGATTTGCGGCAAATCCGTTATTTAATACCTGTATTGAATCAGAAGTTATCGGGTTATTATGCAGTGAAGTCTGTCAATACTAAAGTAGGAGAATCGCTTCGAATAGAATTTGAACTTGATCAATATAAGGATTTAGGCTTTGCTGTTAATGCAGCAACACAAGATTCTTTGGGCGTTTCCATGACTTATATGGAATTTGTAGGACTTTGTAATAGCCATGTTGTTACAGAAAAGTAATCATGGATAAGCTCTCTAAAGAACAACGGCACAAAAATATGGCAGCGATCCATTCAAAGGATACAAAGCCAGAAATGATTGTGCGACGTGGGTTGTGGAAGAGAGGGTTCCGTTATAGGCTGAACCATAAGCGGCTACCTGGGCATCCTGACTTGGTGCTGAGGAAATATAGAACGTGCATCTTTGTGAATGGGTGTTTTTGGCATGGACACATGGTGGATATGCAAGCACAGGAAAGCTCCAACTGTTGCAAGATTCCAAAGACGAACCGTGAGTTTTGGGTGGCGAAGATCCTAAGGAACAAGGAACGGGACAAGGAGGAACAACGCAAACTGGCGGCAATGGGTTGGCACTGCATCACAGTGTGGGAGTGTGAACTGCAACCGTCGAAACGGGAAGAAACGTTGAAGTCGATTGCTTTCACGCTGAACCATATATGGTTACAGGACCATCAGACCCGTGTTACTGCATATCCGCAGCAGAATGAAGAGGACCAGCAAATGCCAATGGCAGCAGAAGGAGATGTCGTTTGACAGGATGTTTGTTGCAATTGTGCTTCTCAGTCTTGCCGCTTCTGATTCTCAGATAAACGGTTCTTGTCTTGTTGCTACTTAGCTTTCCGTACTCAGTTGTAATCGTTGCCATTTTAATTAAAAATTTGCGCCGATTTTGCGCCGATTTTGGCATTTTGCGCTGATTTTGCGCCGATTTTTCACCCTAAAAGTTGGACTGAGACTAAAAAGTTGGAAGCCCATACCCCTGAATGAAAATTATCGAGAAGCCCTTTATTTACTGGGATTCTCGATAATCAAATGATTTTTCAAATATGGATTGGCTTCGCCTATCCCTCGTGATCCCGTTGGGATTCAAACCCAAGACCTTCAGAACCGGAATCTGACGCTCTATTCAGCTAAGCTACGGGACCGGAACTGCTTCGGGGCAGTTGCATTCATCAGAAATGCGGGTGCAAAGATA